>Ga0335081_10013543_pt1 | contig 13192 bp, 12 predicted proteins | sample Lox_Sample_35_FD_206713 | JGI IMG/M metagenome (GOLD analysis project Ga0335081, IMG submission 206713) | Soil microbial communities from Loxahatchee National Wildlife Refuge, Florida, United States - Lox_Sample_3.5 | ecosystem: Environmental > Terrestrial > Soil > Wetlands | place: USA...
TGAGGATACGCACGCGATAATCGGTCAGCTCGAGGCCGGTGATGTAGCTCTGATATTTGCCGAGGTCCTTGCGCAGCGCGAGATCGAGGGCGTTGACCGGGCCGATGCCCTCGGACGCCGAGATCAACACGTCGTCGCCGACCTTGACCTTGACCACGGCCTGGCTGACGGTGACGCGCTCGCCCTTGGCGCTGATGCGCTGCTCGACATTGACGTCGAATTTCTCCACCTCGAAATAGTGCGGCACCTTGCCGAGCATGCGGCGCGCCAACAGCTCGAACGAGGCGTCGGCCGCCTCATAGGCGTAACCGATCGCCTCGCGCTCCTTGATCTCGTCGAGGAGGCGGCCGACGCGCGGATCGTCCTTGTCGGCGGCGAGCCCGATGCGCTCGAGCTCGGCAAGCACGTTGGAGCGGCCGGCCTGATCGGAGACCAAAACCTTGCGCTTATTGCCGACGGTGTCCGGCGCCACGTGCTCGTAGGTCGCCGGCTCCTTCATGATGGCGGAGGCATGGATGCCGGCTTTGGTCGCAAACGCGCTTTCGCCGACATAAGGCGCGTGGCGGTTCGGCGCGCGGTTGAGCATTTCGTCGAGCGTGTGCGAGGCATGGGCGAGGCCGTGCAGCTTGTCGTCCGACACGCCGATCTCGAATTTTTCGGCAAATTCCGGCTTCAGCTTCAAGGTCGGAATGATGGAGACGAGATTGGCGTTGCCGCAGCGCTCGCCCAGCCCGTTGAGCGTGCCCTGGATCTGGCGCGCGCCGGCGCGCACCGCGGCGAACGAGTTCGCCACCGCCTGCTCGGTGTCGTTATGGGCGTGGATGCCGACGTGGTCGCCGGGGATGATTTTGCAGACCTCGCCGACGATCGCCTCGACCTCGTGCGGCAGCGTGCCGCCGTTGGTGTCGCACAACACCACCCAGCGCGCGCCTTCGTCATAGGCCGCCTTGGCGCAGGCGAGCGCGTAGGCGGGCTTGGCCTTGTAGCCGTCGAAGAAATGCTCGCAGTCGAGCAGCACTTCGCGTCCCTTGGCCTTGGCGGCGCGCACGCTGTCGCGGATCGAGGCGAGGTTCTCCTCCTCGGTGGTCTCGAGCGCCACGCGCACGTGATAGTCCCAGGATTTGGCGACAAAGCAGATGGCGTCGGCCTCAGCGTCCAGGAGCGCGACCAGGCCAGGATCGTTGGAGGCCGAGCGGCCGGGCCGCCGCGTCATGCCGAAGGCGGTGAGCGTCGTGCGCAGCGGCCGCTTTTCGGCGAACAGATTGGTGTCGATCGGATTAGCGCCCGGGTAGCCGGCCTCGACATAATCGATGCCGAGATCGTCGAGCAGGCGCGCGATGGCGAGCTTGTCGGCCAGCGTGAAGTCGACGCCGTTGGTCTGCGCGCCATCGCGCAACGTCGTGTCGAACAGATAAAGCCGCTCGCGTGCCATGATCTTCAACCGGAATACAAACGATAAACCGTGTACAGCGTGACGACGATCGCCGCGGCGATCACCACGTATTTGAGGATCAGATAATAGAGCCAGTGGCGCGGAAAAGGGCTGTCGGGGCGTTTCATTGCAACGTCCTCTTGGCCGGCTCGGCGCCGCTTGCGCCTTTGGCGGCCAGCGGCTTCACCATCGTGGTGTTGGCGAGCCATTCGCCTGAGCGAAACACGGTGTTGCGGGTCTTGGCGGCGAAGCCGCGCTTCTCGAAGAAGCCGCGGGCGGTGTCGCTCGCCTCGACTGAAAGCTCAGCCGTCCCGCGGCCGGCGGCGAGCTTTTCCAGCGCGTCGACCAGCATGGCGCCGGCGCCCTGCCCGGCCGCCGCCGGATGCACATAGAGCATGTCGATGCGGCGGTTGTCGGCGAGCGAAGCGAAGCCGACCGCGGCGCCGCCATAGGTCGCCACCAGCGTCAGCTCGGCCGCGAGCCTGGCGCCGAACGCTTCGAGGTCGTCGGCCGCCTCCGCCCAAGCCTCCTGCTGCGCCTCGCTGTAATCGTCGCCGGTCAACTCCTCGATGGCGGCCCGAAAAATCTCGGCCAGCAGCGGCACGTCCGTCGGCAGCATCGGCCGCATTGCCAGCGTCGGTTCGGGGCGCGAACTCATCGCGCGATCTCCCAGGTGGTGCCGTCCTTGGTGTCTTTCAGAGCGATGCCTATTTTCGCGAGTTCATTCCGAATGCGATCCGACTCCTCAAAATTTCGTTCTCTACGCGCCTTTAGGCGTGCCTCGATGTAATCGTTCAAGGCTTCAATACCGATGCTTTCTTCCACATATTTGCGGTCTCGCGAAGCGAGAAAATACGGATTGTATTTTGTCCATTGATCCAAGATTCTGAGATCGACTGAGCCGAATAGTATGGTCGAAACGGTTGCAACTGTCCCCGTCGAATTGGCAGAGGCGGGCAAATTGACAAAGAACTCTTCCAACTCTTTCTCAATTGTTGGGAGCTTCAGCCGCAGAGTTACTTGGTCCGTACTTTCGGGCAAAGAAACCTTAGTTCTGATTCTTGCTATGCCACTCTCGGCGAGTTTCATTTGATCGGGGATCAGCCCCAAAAAGACAATGTTGGAATAAAGAACACTACTCTGGACTGAATCCTTGTGTGCTGCTTTGGCAATCTCGTGGATTTGATAGATTGCCTCCGGCGTGTTTAAATCGTCGAAAAGAGCGTCGGCGACCGCGTTACTCGGCCGAATCGCGACGTTTCTAACGTCAACAGATGCAACAAGTCTTTTCCAGTCAGCCAAGACATTTTGCGCCTCTTCAAGTCCACTAACGGTGAAATCAATCGGCTGACGATAATGAGTTGTTAGCATCGCTAGCCTTAGTATCTCACCCGCCCATTTTCGACCACCGAAGCTTTGTGAGTTAAGAAGGTCGCGGATCGTGACGAAGTTGCCGAGCGACTTCGACATCTTCTCGCCTTCGACCTGAAGGAAGCCGTTGTGCATCCAGTAATTGGCCATTACCGGCGTGTGGAAGGCGCAGCGCGATTGTGCGATCTCGTTCTCGTGGTGCGGAAAGACGAGATCGATGCCGCCGCCGTGGATGTCGAAAGTCTCGCCGAGATGCTTCCACGACATCGCCGAGCATTCGATATGCCAGCCGGGGCGGCCCGGCGTCTTGATGCCGGCGGGCGACGGCCATGCCGGCTCGCCGGGCTTCGACGGCTTCCACAGGACGAAATCCATCGCGTCGCGCTTATATGGCGCGACTTCGACGCGGGCGCCCGCGATCATCTCGTCGAGCGGCCGCTTCGACAGCCTCCCGTAGTCCGGCATCGACGGCACCGAGAACAGCACGTTGTCTTCGGCGACGTAAGCGTGTCCGGACGCGACCAGGCGCTCGATCAGCGCGCGCATCTCGGCGATGTGCTCGGTGGCGCGCGGCTCGACCGTCGGCGGCAGGCAGCCCAGCGCCGCGACGTCGTCGTGGAACTGCTTGTCGGTGATTTCGGTGACCTTGCGGATCGCCTCGTTCAGCGGCATGTCCGGATATTCCTCCGCCGCGCGCGCGTTGATCTTGTCGTCGACATCGGTGATGTTGCGCACATAGGTGACGTGGTCGGCGCCGTAGAGGTGGCGCAGCAGGCGGAACAGCACGTCGAACACGATCACCGGCCGCGCGTTGCCGATATGGGCAAAGTCGTAGACCGTCGGCCCGCACACATACATGCGCACGTTCGCCGGATCGAGCGGCTTGAACACGCGCTTCTCGCGGCTCAGCGTATCGTAGAGTTTCAGTTCCATCGCATCGAATCGCGCTTTGGCTCAATCCAACAGTACAGCCGGGCCTGCTGGCCGGGGCGCTGTCGATCTCGATGCTTTGAGATAAAGACGGCCGCAGCCAGCGATTTCCGCTAGCGAATAATCTCCCGGCAGATGCCGCAGATGGTCTTTGGGCCGTGCATGGCCGGCACAATGGTCGAGGCGGCGAGCCCCGTCAAGGCCCGGCTTTGCGGCCTGCTGCGGCGCGGCCCGCGCCGCAGCAGTTAACGCAAGCTTAACCCCGCCGTCGCATTCTTAAGCTGCAATGGGACCCGAATTTGCCGGGCCCGCTTCGGCGCCGTTTGGGGGATTTCATGCGTATCGTGATCGCGGCCGCCACTGTGGCCATGGCGCTCGGCGCGGCCTCCGCGCAGGCGGAGAAGCGCATGTTCATCGTCGCCAATAATCCCGACGGCTACGGTGTCGACCGCTGCCTCAACAGCGGCGCGCGGTGCGGCACCGCGGTGGCGAATTCCTATTGCCACTCCCACGAATTCGCCCAGGCGCTGGCGTTTCAGAAAGTCGATCGCGACGACATCACCGGCGCCATCCCGAGCACCGGGCCGGACGCCTGCCGCGGCTCGAGCTGCAGCTACGTCGCCATCACCTGCTCGCGCTGAAAATTCGCCACCTGAACGCGTTTTCCGGGCGCAGCGCAGCATGAAATGATGCGCTGCAGACCCGGGATCGTCGCATAGGCCGAGGTTGGGAAGGTCCCGGATCAGCAGTGCAGCACTTCGTGCTGCACAGAATCCGGGACACGTTGGTCTTACAGCTCCCGGCCGAACGCGCGGTCGATCGAGAAACGGCCGCCGCCCTTGGTCAGGAACACCAGTGCCACCATGCCGATCAGCAGCGAATATTCGAGACCGCCTTTCGTCCAGAAAAAACCGCGGTGCCCAGTCGCCCACATCGCGTTGAGCATGAAGATGACGATGGCCGCGGCGGCAAAACGGGTGAGAAAGCCGAACGCCAGCATCAGTCCGCCGAGGGCTTCCGTGAGCGCCACCAGCGCCACCCAGAACGCCGCCGGATGCCAGCCGGCCTTGTCGAAATTCTCGGTGAATTTCTCGAAGCCCGCGCCGCCGAACCAGCCGAACAGCTTTTGACAGCCGTGCGGAACCAGGATCAATCCGAGCGTCAGCCGCAACAGCGGCAGCGCGATGGGATCGAACACGCTGTAGATCGACGCAAATGCCGGGACATACGGACGCGGTGCCGTGGTGTCGGTCATGGTTTCCCCCAATGTCTTGCGCCAATGTCGATCGCCCATGTCGATGGCGCCTCGAACGGGCGGGCGCTGTGAGCTTGGCACCGACACAAACACCGAAGCGACTGTTTGTATCCATCGGCGCCCCGATGGGAGCGCGCCCAAAGTCGTTGCGTGGGAGGGCAAGTTCGGCCATCTTCGCGCCATGGCGCGCATGAGCAAACCATCGGCCGGGAGCGCCATGGCTCCGCAGCGGGCGAGCGACGGCGCCGTGGGCGCCGCCGCCGCAGCCGGCGCTGCCTTGGCCGCCGACCAGGCGCCGCTGCAGCTGGAAAAGTTCCTGCCGTACCGGCTCAACGTGGTGGCGAGCCTGGTTTCGCTGGCGCTGTCGCGGGTCTATGCGCGGCGCTACGGCATCGGCGTGCCGGAATGGCGCGTGCTGGTGACGCTCGGCCAATATGGCGTCATGACCGGCAAGGCGATCGGCGCCCACACCCACATGCACAAGACCAAGGTGTCGCGGGCGGTGGCGCTTCTGGAAAAGCGCCGGCTGCTCGTGCGCCGCGCCAACCGCGACGACATGCGCGAGTCCTTTCTGTCGCTCACCGCCGCGGGGCGGGCGATGTACGAGGAAGTCGCGCCGCACGCGCTCGACTTCGCCAACCGGCTCACGCAAATTCTCACCCCGGCCGATCGCGAGGCGTTCGACCGCGCGCTGCGGCAGCTCACCGAGCGCTCCGCCGAGCTGGTCGCCGAGGTGGCGCAGGGCGAAGGTCGAATAGCAGAAGAGGCGGAGGACACGTGAAGCTTTACTCCTACTTCCGCTCGTCGGCGGCCTATCGCGCGCGCATCGCGCTCAATCTCAAAGGCATTCCCTACGAGACCGCATCGGTGCACCTGGTCAAAGACGGGGGCTACAACTACCGGCCGGAGTTCCGCGCCATCAATCCGCAGATGCGGGTGCCGGTGCTGGTCACCGACGGGGGCGATACGCTGATCCAGTCGCTTGCCATCATCGAATATCTCGAAGAGACCCATCCCGAGCCGGCGCTGTTGCCGAAGAATCCGGTCGCGCGCGCCAAGGTGCGCGCGCTCGCCGAGCTGATCGCCTGCGATATCCATCCGCTCAACAACACCAGCCCGCTGCGTTATCTGAAAAACGTCATGGGCCAGCAGCAGAGCGCGATCGACGCCTGGTACCACCACTGGGTCCTGGCCGGCTTCGAGGCGCTCGAAGCGCTGATCGAGGCCGGGCCTTACGCTTGCGGCAAGACGGTGACGCTTGCCGACGTCTGTCTGGTGCCGCAGGTCGCCAATGCGCGGCGGCTCAAAGTGCCGCTCGACAAATTCCCCAAGATCGTCGCGGTCGATGCCGCGTGCTTGAAGCTGCCGGCGTTCGAGCGCGCCCGGCCTGAGAACCAGCCGGACGCCGAATAAGGGCGAGATTTCAGCGGGTTCTGCCGCTGCTTGCGGTCGCGTGCGAGCCGCACAGCTCCACACTTTAGTCACCATTGCCGGGCTTGATCCTGCCGTCCTGGAGGGACGGGTGACGGGACCTACGATCAAGCGACTGTTGGCGAGCCTTGGCGCGAGCGCGTTCGGCATGGCCGTTGGCGCCGCTGCCGCCTTGGCGCAAGGCGCGCCGCCGCAGGCTGCCGGCCAGGCGCCGACGGCAATGAGCCCGACCTGCGTGCGCCTGCAAACCCAGCTCGCCTCGATCAATGCCGGCTCGAGCGATCCGACCCGCGCCGATCAGGTCAAGCGCGCCGAGGACGCCGTCGCCAAGCAGCAGGCCGATCTCGACCGCACCGTCGAGCAGGCGCACAAGCAGGGTTGCGCCGGCCAAGGCTTCTTCGCGCTGTTCTCCGGGCTCACCCCGCAATGCGGCCCGATCACTTCGCAGATCCAGCAGATGCGCGGCAATCTCGACCGTATGACCACGGATCTCGAGCAACTCAAGAGCGGCGCCGGCAACCAGGACAGCCAGCGTCGTGGCCTGATCAGCCAACTGGCGTCGAACAATTGCGGCGCGCAGTACACCGCCGCCGCCAACGAAGCCGGCCCGTCGAGCTTCTTCGACAGGCTGTTCGGCGGCGGCTCGATCCTCAGCCCCGGAGGCGACGGCTTACCCGCCGGCACCTATCACACCGTCTGCGTGCGCACCTGCGACGGCTATTATTTTCCGATCTCCTATTCGACGGTGCCGGCCCGGTTCGCCGACGACGAGCGCTCCTGCCAGCGGCTGTGCCCGGCGGCCGAGGTCGCGCTCTACAGCTATCGCAATCCGGGCGAGGACATGGAGCAGGCGGTATCGGTCAGCGGCCAGCCCTATACGGCGCTGCCGAACGCCTTCCACTATCGCAAGGAGCTCGTGCCGGCGTGCTCGTGCCGCAAGGCGGGGCAGAGCTGGGCCGACGCGCTCAAAGGCGCCGACGACTCCTCGACCCTGCAGGGCGGCGATATCGTCGTCACCGATCAGACGGCGAAGACGCTGTCGCAGCCGCTGCAAACGAGACCCGCCAAGGGTGCACCGGTGCCGCCCGCCGCCACGCCGGCGGCAACGCCGGCTGTGACGCCAGCGGCAACGCCCGCCGCGGCGCCGGCTCCGGCGGTGGACACGACGCCTCCCGCCAATCGCACGGTGCGCACCGTCGGCCCGCCGTTCGTGGCACGATAATCAGAAGTCGGCCGCGGCCGCTTTTGCCATGGCGGCGCCCTTGGCGAGCGTGCGGTCCGGCTCCGGCAGCGCCTGCCCGGTATCCTTGAAACGATTGACGATCGGATAGCGCCGGTCGCGGCCGAAATTCTTCAGCGTCACCTTCACGCCCGGCGCCGCCTGACGGCGCTTGTATTCGGCGACATAGAGCATGCGCTCCACTTTCATCACCGTATCGCGGTCGAAGCCCGCCGCGACGATGGTCGCGACCGGCTCCTCGCGCTCGACGAGGCGCTCCAGAATCTGGTCGAGGACGTCGTAGGGCGGAAGCGTGTCCTGGTCGGTCTGGTTCTCGGCCAATTCCGCGCTCGGCGCCCGGGTGATGACGTTGTCGGGAATGACCGCCCCGTCCGGGCCGAGCGCGCCGTCGGGCTTCCAGCGGTTGCGCAGCCGCGCCAAACGATAAACTTCGGTCTTGTACAAATCCTTGACCGGATTGAAGCCGCCGTTCATGTCGCCGTAGAGCGTCGCATAGCCGACCGACATTTCCGACTTGTTGCCGGTCGTCACCACCATGGCGCCGAACTTGTTGGAGATCGCCATCAGGATGGTGCCGCGGGCGCGCGCCTGCAGGTTCTCCTCGGTGACGTCGCGCGCGGTGCCGGCAAAAATGTCGGCGAGCGTTCCTTCGAGCCCCTGCACCGCGCGCTCGATCGGCACGATGGCGTAGTGAACGCCGAGCGTGTTGGCGATGGCCGCGGCATCGTCGCGCGAGGCTTGCGACGTATAACGATATGGCAACATGATGCAGCGTACCCGCGCCGGGCCCAGCGCATCGACCGCCATCACCGCGCACAGCGCCGAATCGATGCCGCCGGAAAGCCCGATCACGACGCTCTTGAATCGGTTTTTCTCGACATAGTCGCGCAACCCGAGCACGCAGGCGGTGTAATCGGATTTTTCCGCTTCGTCGGCCGGCGCCATTGGCCCCGCCGCGCAGCGCCAGACGCCGCCGGCGCGCTGCCAGTGCGTCGTCACCACGGCTTCGCGGAACGCCGGAAGCTGGAACGCCATCGAGCGGTCGGCATTGACGGCAAAGGACGCGCCGTCGAAGACGAGCTCGTCCTGACCGCCGACCTGGTTGATGTAGATGAGCGGCAGGCCGGCCTCGGTGACCCGCGCCACCACCACGTTGAGGCGGACTTCGGCCTTGTCGCGCCAATATGGCGAACCGTTCGGCACGACGAGGAGCTCAGCGCCGGTCTCGGCCAAACACTCGACCACGTTCTCGTAGTCGCCCCAGTCGGTCCAAATATCCTCGCAGACCGGGATGCCGAGCCGCACGCCGCGGATACTGATCGGGCCGGGCAGCGGGCCCGAAGCGAACACGCGCCGCTCGTCGAACACGCCGTAGTTCGGCAGATTGACCTTGAAGCGGATGGCTTCGATGCGGCCGGCGCGCAACAGCGCATAGGCGTTATAGAGCTTGCCGTCTTCGACCCAGGGCGTACCGATCAGCACCGCCGGGCCGCCGTCGGCAGTCTCGCGCGCCAGCGTCTCGATGGCGGTGCGGCAGGCGGCCTGGAACGCCGGCTTGAGCACCAAATCCTCCGGCGGATAGCCGGCGACGAACAATTCGGAAAAGGCGATCAGATCGGCGCGGTCGCTTGCGGCGACCGCCCTTGCGGCGCGGGCGCGTTCGAGATTGCCGGCAACGTCGCCGACGACGGGGTTGAGCTGGGCAACCGCAATGGCCAGACGGTCGACGGGGCGCTCGTTCATGGTGATGGTCTAGCGCCGGTTTGGGACCGACGGCAACCCTATTGGCATTTCCCGGGCGGAGCGCAGCACGCAGTGGTGCGCTGCAGACCGGGATCGCTACGCACTCCGAGTTTAGGATGGTCCCGGATCAGCGGTGCACCGCTACGCGCTGCACCGCATCCGGGATACAGGCTCACAGTCCGGCAGCCGCCGGCAGCGGCTTGGCCTTGGCCTGGCGTTCCGACTTCAACAGGTCGGCCAGCAAAAACGCCAGGTCGAGCGACTGCTCGGCATTGAGCCTGGGATCGCACACCGTGTGGTAGCGATCGTTCAAATCCTCGTCGCTGATAGCGCGGGCGCCGCCGGTGCATTCGGTGACGTTCTGCCCGGTCATTTCCAGATGCACGCCGCCGGCAACGGTGCCTTCGGCGGCATGAACTTGAAAAAAGGTGCGCACCTCTTTGAGGATCTGGTCGAACGGCCGCGTCTTGTAGCCGGTGACCGAGGTGATGGTGTTGCCGTGCATGGGATCGCACGACCACACCACGTTGCGGCCCTCGCGTTTGATGGCGCGCACCATGGGCGGCAGCAGGTCGGCGGCCTTGTCGGCGCCGACCCGGCAGATCAAGGTGAGCCGGCCGGGCTCGTTGTCCGGGTCGAGGATGTCGATGAGGCGGAGCAGCTCGTCGGGCTTCTGGGTCGGGCCGGTTTTCAGCCCGAGCGGATTTTTGATGCCGCGGCAGTACTCGACATGGGCGTGGTCGAGCTGCCGGGTGCGGTCGCCGATCCACACCATGTGACCCGAGGTGCAGTACCAGTCGCCGGTGGTGGAATCGATCCGGGTGAAGGCTTGCTCGTAGCCGAGCAGCAGCGCCTCGTGGCTGGTGAAGAAGTCGGTGGTGCGCATTTCCGGATGCACTTCCGGGTCGATGCCGCAGGCGCGCATGAAGTTGAGCGCCTCGGTGAGATGGCCGGCGAGTTCCTGATAGCGCTTCGACTGCGGCGAGTCCTTGACGAAGCTCAGCATCCACTGATGGGCATTCGCCAGATTGGCATAGCCGCCGGTGGCGAAGGCGCGCAGCAGATTGAGCGTCGCGGCCGATTGCCGATACGCCTCCAATTGCCGGCGCGGATCGGGCGTCCGCGCCTCGGCGGTGAATTCGGTGCCGTTGATGATGTCGCCGCGATAGACCGGCAACTCGACGGTGCCGCGCTTTTCGGTCGGCGAGGTGCGCGGCTTGGCGAACTGGCCGGCAATCCGGCCAACCTTCACCACCGGCGACGCCGCCGCATAGGTCAGCACCACCGCCATCTGCAGAAACAGCCGGAAGAAATCGCGGATGTTGTTGGCGCCGTGCTCGGCGAAGCTTTCGGCGCAATCGCCGCCCTGCAGCAAAAACATGTTGCCGGCGGCGACCTGCGCCAGCGCCTTTTTCAGGTTGCGCGCCTCGCCGGCAAAAACCAGCGGCGGGAAGGTCGCAAGCTGCGCCTCGACGTCGGCCAACGCCTTCGGGTCGGGATAATCCGGCATCTGCACGCGCGGCTTGGCGCGCCACGAATCCGGGCTCCACTTCGCCATGTTCGGTCGCATGGACATCACACCAACTCCTGCCCGCTATCCAAGGCAATAAGCGAAGGGCCGCTTGGCGGCGCCCTTGGATGCAGGGAACTAGCTTCGCTGGCGGTCTTATACACGGCGGCCGAGAGCCGCGACAGTCCAATGATTTGGCCGCGAAATCAGGCCTATTCGGCGGCTTCCCGGACGTAAGAGGCGCTGCGGGTGCGCATGGTGACCAGTTCCTCGGCGATGGTCGGGTGCAGCGCCATGGTGGCGTCGAAGTCGGCCTTGGTCGCCCCCATCTTGATGGCGACCGTGGCGAGCTGCACCATCTCGGCGGCGCCCTCGCCGACGATGTGGCAGCCGACCACCCGGTCGCTGCCGCCATCGACGATCAGCTTGAGCAGCACCGTGGTATCGCGGCCGGACAGCGTCGCTTTCAGCGGCCGGAACATCGCTTTGTAGACGTCGGTCTGATGCAGTTGCGCCCGCGCCTGCGCCTCGGTGAGGCCGACCACGCCGACCTCGGGCTCGGAGAACACCGCGGTCGGCACGTTTAAGTGGTCGACGGCGGTGGGCTTGCCGCCGAACACGCTGTCGGCGAAGGCATGGCCCTCGCGGATCGCGACCGGCGTCAGGTTGATGCGGTTGGTGACGTCGCCGACCGCATAGATGTTCGACGCGCTGGTGCGTGAATATTCGTCGACGGCGATGCCGCCGTTTTTCGAAAGCGCAACGCCGGCGCTTTCGAGCCCCAGCTTGGCGACGTTCGGCACGCGCCCGGTGGCGAACATCACCTTGTCGGCAGGGATGTGATTGCCGCTGGACAGCCGTACCGAACAGTGCCCGCCGGCCTGCTCGATGGCGGCGACGGTGCAGCCGGTGACGACACGGATGCCGTGCTTCTCCATGTCCATGCGCAGGTGCGCTCGCACGTCGTCGTCGAAGCCGCGCAGGATGTTTTCGCCGCGATAGACCAGCGTGACATGCGATCCCAGCCCGGCGAAGATGCCGGCGAATTCGACCGCGATATAGCCGCCGCCCTGAATGACGACGCGGTGCGGCAATTCCGGCAGATGGAACGCCTCGTTGGACGAGATGGCGTGCTCGATGCCCGGGATCGGGTTGCCGAAGCTCGGCGTGCCGCCCGTCGAGATCAGGATGTAAGCGGCGCGCACGCGATCGCCGCCCGCAACCTGCACGGTGTGGGCGTCGGCGAGCGTGGCGCGGCTCTTGAAGACCTTGACGCCGGACTTCTCCAACAGCGAGCCGTAGACGGTCTCGAGCCGGCCGATCTCCTTGTCCTTGTTGGCAATCAGCGTCGGCCAGTTGAAGGTCGCATGCGGCACGGTCCAGCCGAAGCCGGCGGCATCCTCGAACTCGCCGTGGAAGCGCGACGCGTAGACCAGAAGCTTCTTCGGCACGCAGCCGCGGATCACGCAGGTGCCGCCGAGCCGATACTCCTCGGCCAGCATAACGCGAGCGCCGTGCTGCGCGGCAATGCGCGCGGCGCGCACACCGCCCGAGCCGCCGCCGATGACGAACAGATCAACGTCGAAATCGGACATGCTAGAGATCGTGGCCGCGCTTCTTCATTTCGGCGCGCAATTTGTTCATGACGTCACTGGAGAGATTGTCGCCCCAGCTGCCGGCATAGCCCATGCTCTCGTCCAGCGCCTTCGGCTCCTCGACGATCATTTTCCGGCCGACCGGCGATTGATAGAAAGTCAGGATCTGCTTGAGCTCGGCCTCGGTGAAGTGACTGGCGTAGAAGCGCGCGGTCGCGTCCACGATCTCCTCGCTGCGCGGCTGATACTCTTTCAGGAGGTTGGCCGCGATCTCGTCGATGTCCTTGGCCCACATCGGGTTGGTCTGCAGGACTGAGTCCTTGGTTTTCACCACCACGCCGCGAACCAGCGGGGCGAACATGGCTTTGACGCCCTTGATCTCGACGATCTGCTTGGCGAGCAGGAGCGAAGCCGGCGACACCTGCGGCGGCGGCGCGGTTTGGGCCGTCAACGGCCGCGCCAAGCCGAGCGCGGCCAGCGCAATGAGCGCCACCGCGGCGTGACGCAATGTGAGACGAGCGATCATTGGCGCACTCCCTTTCAAGCTTTGCGACTTAAGGCCGCTCGACGAGGCGCACCCCGTCCGGACCGGCGACAATAGCAGTCCGCGCCAACCCGATGAACAAGCCGTGTTCCATGACGCCCGGCACCGCAGCCAATCGCGCCGCCAGGGCCGGCGGATCGC
>Ga0335081_10013544_pt1 | contig 13192 bp, 15 predicted proteins | sample Lox_Sample_35_FD_206713 | JGI IMG/M metagenome (GOLD analysis project Ga0335081, IMG submission 206713) | Soil microbial communities from Loxahatchee National Wildlife Refuge, Florida, United States - Lox_Sample_3.5 | ecosystem: Environmental > Terrestrial > Soil > Wetlands | place: USA...
TAGAAGGTAAACGGCGAGACCATCATCCGGCCATGGCGGACCGGCACCAGGTCCGGCTCCCGGGTCAGATCCTGCGCCTCCAGCAGGGCCACCGGATCGGGACGGTCCGCGGCCGGGCACCACCCCGGATGACCCGACAGCGGCACCCGCTGCCGGGCCTGCTCGCCCCTGGCCCGCCGCTCTTCAACGCTCAAACGAGCGATCTCCCTCACGGCCACCCAGGCCACCTTCGATTTCAGATCCTGACGCCCCGCCGCAGCACAGGCATGATGCTGAGGAGCTAACCGGGCCGGCCGCCAGCACGGGCAGGGGCTTAGGTCCCCACCGCCGCGGACCTTTGCCCGGGCGACAGCCACCGCAGACCTCTAGCTGCTGCCAAGCCACTACAAACCGACGGCAAGCGCAGACGAGCCTGGAACATCAGCCGAGCGCACCGCCAGTGGTGGCCAATGGCCCGAGGCACGGCAGCGATTGAGAAGGACGGGGCAGGCACCAAGATCAGCGCCGACCGAACCGGTAGCTGACCGTCATGGGTAATAAGGCAACCCACAGTGAGGACCAAAGCCCCTGACCCGGCCTGGCAGCACCAGCGGTATGCCTGGGGTGGAGGTGAGGATTGTGATCACCGTGCTTACCGTTGATGCGGAACTCCAGCACATCTGCGCGATCTTCCACGATCAGGCTGACCGGGGCGTTATCACTCCTACCGAGCGTGACCTCCTGATAGATGGCGCCGTTCTGCTTGCCATGCATGTCGACGATGACCTGGCCCGGGACGGGCGCGTCGGCTCGGACTCCGGCTGGCCGGAAGGGGCGCTGCCGAAACCTGTTGGGCGGCACGAACGACACGCGCCTGCAGCAGCCGCCTGAACTGACGCGTGCCCGGGTGGTTGGGGCCGAGCACCCGCAGGCGGGCGGTCAGCACGTCCCGGAACTCGGGCGCTCGCCGGATGCACGCTAATTTGGCCTATTCCCGGCCTGAAAAAGCGGAAGGCCAGCGACTTAGTTCACGCCCGACGCACCACGACCCGCTCGGGTTGGGCGCGGACCGGCGCACTCTGCGGCGCTGTTCGCGGGCGCAGGTCCGGCCCGGCGTCAGCGCCGCTCCGCCTCGAGGCCCGCGGCGCACGCCGGGCCGCAACCGCGGGCCTCACCAGATCCACACAGTTCAATTCGCCACGCGGACCAGGTGCGCTGGTGGCCACCGCCTGCGCGGCCGATCCCAGCTTGCAACAGTCAGGCCTCACATAAGCGGTCGTTCACCCTGCCATGCCGCTTCGGTCCGGTCGCTGACGCTCCCTAAGGATCGGGTCGGCTTCCCGCCGGATCAGGCCTGCTGCTGCATGCGCGGCAGGCGCGCAAAGACCTCCGGCCCGATTCGCAGGCCCTCTTCGGCCGAGACGGCGGGGTGGACGTCGATGTCGAATACGTCGTTCCACTCGAAGAAGAACTCCAAGATCTTCTCGATGCTGTCCGCCGACATGATGCTCACGACCGGCACCGCCGTCGACAGCGGCCAGTACTCGGCGATCATCTTGACGCCATCGGGATACTTCCACGCGACCCGGCGCCCGAGCGCTGCGTCGGCGTCGGCAGCCGACAGAGAAGACCGGAACTTCAGTAGCGCGACAAAATCCATGTCAGGACCCTCCCCTTTTGAGCGGTGTGCTTTGGAGCGATCGTGCTTCACCTGGAAGGTAAGGCGCCACGACAGCTCCGGCATAGATACGGCACCGCCGCCATGCCCGGATCACTTCGCAGCAGCCGGGCGGGCAGAGATATGAGGCAGGCAGGCGGCATGCGGGCGGAAGGTGCAAGAGTCCTGGCTAGGCTCAGCTCCGGGGATGGCCCGCTCAGTGTCCGGGGGTGCCCCTCCACCGTCAAGGGCACCTGAAGATCATTTCTAACCGCTTCGAAGAAATGATCTTCAGGACCCGCCCTTGAGCGTCGGAGTGTCTCTGCACCCCCTCCGGCCAGAAACCAAGGGCCAGGCGGGAGCCTACCCGGACCGCACGCGGGCCATCCCCTGCGAGCTGCGGGCCGGTCACGGGGCGAAGTTCCGCCGCGCCGACCGTAAGGATGGCGGCCCTTTTCCCTGCCGCCGTCACCGACCCGCTCAGGGACACACCCCCGGATACGGCACGGGTTGCTGGCCAGGATCTTGTCTTCATCGGCCGCCGTCATCAGGACGGCACGCTGCAGGCGATACGCCTTGGCCGCGGTCGAGACCGTTACGCCAGGCCACTGCCATCTAGCGGGGCAGGCCAAGGCGGCTCATACGCCACGCAGGCGCGGTGCAGCGCACCGCCGTGCTCGCCATCGCATCGCGCCTATGCAGCGTCGTCGCCCGGTTCGATGCCATGCTCGCGCAAAGAGGCCCGCAGCCTGTCCAGCTCGGCCTTCACCCGGCCCAATTCCTGGGCCAGCGGCGTGCGGCCAGCAGCGGCCTGTGCCCACTCCTTCTCCCGGCCAGCACGGGCAGCCAGCAGTTGCTTCTCCTGGTCGCGCAGCGCGACAGCGGCCTCGAAATCCTGCCGGTCGATCGCGGCTTCCTTCTCCCGGCACGCTTGTGCGATCTCCTGGTCCAGGTCGTCCAGGTCAGGCCGCAGGCCTATCCAGCGTTCGATCACGGCCAGCCGGCGATCCAGCGAATCGACCCGTGTCAGAGCATCGCGGGGCAGCGGGAGACCCTCACCGGTCACGTCCTCGCCCCGGTAGCCCTGCAGCAGCTGGACGACCTGCTGGCGCGTCCGGTCCAGGCCGGCACCCAGCTTCACCAGCACCTGCGCGGCCACGCCGTCGCCCTCCCGGATCAGGCCGAGCAAGATGTGCTCGGTGCCGATGTGGTCGTGGCCGAGTGCCTTCGCCTCGCGCAGCGAGAGCTCCAGCACCTGCTTGGCCCGCGGCGTGAACGGGACATGCCCAGACGGCGCCTGCTGGCCCCGGCCGATCATCTTCTCGACCTCCTGCCGCACCGCCTCCAGGCTGATCCCCAGCGATTCCAGCGCCTTGGCGGCCACGCCCTCGCCCTCCCGGATCAGGCCCAGCAGGATGTGCTCGGTGCCGATGTAGTTGTGATTGAGCGTCCTGGCTTCTTCTTGCGCCAGTACCACAACCCGGCGTGCCCGCTCGGTAAACCGCTCGAACATGCTCCGCGCCGCCCTTCTCGCCGTCAGCCTGGCCATGCCCGCTGCCAATACGATAGATCGTGTGGGCGGGGATTAGCGGAGCTGCGTTCTGCGGAATCGTCGCGATCTCACCATCAGCTGTTCAGGCTGACAGTGCTGACATGCCTTGGCGTCTGGCCAGGCGATGGTCTGGAGGCGGCTTAGCCTCGCGCGAGGAAAAGCACTTGGCCGGACTGGATCTTGACCGCGCTGCTGAGCAGCGCGGCGAGGGCGGTCGTGACCGAGGAGTAGAAACCGCGGTTCTGCGGGAAGATCTTAGTTGATATCAGGATCAGGCCGGCGTGGGACTGGCCGGCGGCACGATAGCGACCGTCTAGGGGGACGAAGTCCTTGCGGTCACCAGACACTTCGTACTCCCACACCCTCACGAACACGCCAGTATTCGACCACAGACCCAACCGCTGGCCCGATCCAACCCCCGGAAGGTGACCATCAGCCGCGTCTCGCCCTGGTACACGGTCAAAAACCGCCGCAGCGCCAGCAACACCGCCCCGGGGATCCGGCAAGATGGGGTGGTGCCCGAGTCCCGCCGCCCGGCCGTGGGCCTGGACGAGCTGGCCGTCTGGTGCAGGCGCTGGCTGGGCGCACCGCCTGCAGCCGAGCTGTTCGGGTCCGGCTACCTGTCCGCAGTGAAGGGGCTGCGCCTGGCGGACGGCCGGGAGGTGGTCGTCAAGGTGCGGCCCCGCAGGGCTGTGGCCCGCGCCCGAGGACCGCGACGTCGACCTGAACGCCTGCCCCGGACCGCGGTGGCTGGACCGCGTCGCCGCAGCCGTCCGCGACCAGCTGCGCGGCCACGGTGGTGACCCGGTGATCGGGCACGGTGACTGGCACCCGGAGAACCTGCGCTGGCACGGCCCGCAGTTGATCGCGGTACACGACTGGGACAGCGTGATCTGCCAGCCCGAACCGGCGATCGCCGGTTTCGCCGCCGTCAGCTTCCTGGGTATCGACGATCCGGCTTCGCTGGCTGACGTGGAGGGCAGCGCTGCCTTCCTCGACGCCTACCTGCAGGCCCGCGGCCGCCCCTGGACGTCCGGGGACTACGCGGCATTCTGGGCCGCCGGACTGTGGCAGCGCGCGTTCGACGCCAAGACCCGGTCCCTGGACGGCGATCTCGAGCAGATCCTGACCCGGCACGAAGCGCGGGCCCGCCTGCGCCTGGCGGGACTGCATCCCGACCTGCCCTGACGCAGGTGGGCCGAGTCGCGGAGGAGACCTGGCACGGAAGTGGTCATCTTGCTGTGTGCGGCATCATTGCTGTGTGCGGCATCATTGCCCGCCTGGTCCGGGCCCAGCGGCTGGCGAGCAGCATGGCCAGGAGGAGAAGGAAGAGCAACGCCGCCAGGAAGTAGTTCACCCAGTCCCCCGGGGACTGCGCCGCGTTCCAGGCATTGACTCCCACCCCCGCCAGGGTGGCGCTGAGGATGATCAGCGTGCTCATGTGCCGGGCGGAGCGGGCAAGCATGCTGACGGGATAGGCCACCAGGAGCAGGGACCAGGCCAGCTGCAGGTAGTTCAGCCCGTGCCCCGGCGCTCGGACGGTGGTCCGGATGTCCCAGGCCGCAGCGGCCAGGCCAGCGGTGAGGAGCAGGTAGAGCGCCGCGGTCATGAGGGGGGTCCGGCGCCGGGCCCTGGCGGGCGTCATGGCAGTGCCCCGGATGGTGTCTGCCGCGTAGGCCAGCATGCGGACTGCGCGGCGCGGGGCGGGCCTGATCTGGGGATCATGCAGGGCGGCGAGGACCTCTCACCCCGCAGCCGGGAACTCGTCGAACGAATGGGGAACCTCGCATCCGACATGTGGCGCCGGACGGCGGACTCCTGGCACCAGCGCGACCATTCTGCCGGCGCCGTGCTAGCCGGGCGTAATAACGAAATGGGCGAGCTTCACGCCAGCTTGATAGCCGAGCTTTCCGGGGGACGGATGGCGCTAGCCGTAACGATAGAGATGACGCTGATGGCGCCCCTTTACGAGCGTCTCAGCGACCACGCCGTCAACATCGCCGACCAAGTTGTCTACGTCGCAGGATCAGGCCCCAGCGTGGTGGTGCGCAACTGAGGGGCATGATCCGCAGCGGACTCGATCACGCGGCCGTCTTAGGATCGCCCTATGACGGATGGGCATCTCCGGCCGGCCGGGACGATCCGGATCGGGCGGCAGCCATGACGATCGCTGACCGGCTGGATTCCCTGGGGATCGAGCTTCCCCCGCCGTTTCCCCCCGCTGGTAACTACCTCTCCTGCGTCATCGACGAGGGGCTGGTGTACGTGGGCGGGCATGGCCCGATCGCGGGTGACCAGATGATGCGCGGCAAGGTCGGCGGCGATCTCACCCTGGAACAGGGCCGCGAGGCAGCGCGGATGACGGCCCTGTCGATCCTCGCCACCCTGCAGGCTGAACTCGGCGATCTTGGCCGGATCCAGCGGATCATCAAGGTCTTCGGCATGGTGAACGTGGCCCCCGGCTTCGACCGGACCCCCGCGGTCATCGACGGGTGCTCGGACCTGCTGGTGGAGATCTTCGGTGATGCCGGGCGCCATACCCGCTCGGCGGTCGGCCTCGCCGAGCTGCCGTTCGGCATTGCCGTCGAGATCGAGCTCATCGCCCGGCTCCGTACCTGAGCACACCGCCCCTAGCCGGCCGGCTCGAGCAGGACCTTGACGGCGCCGGTGCGCCGGGAGTCCTTCAGCGCCAGGATCGCCTCGTCCCAGCGCTCGAGCGGGAAGCGGTGGGTGATGACCGGCGTCAGGTCGAACCCGTCCGCGATGAAGTCGAAGTAGTGCTCCATGGCGTGCTTGGCGGCACCGCCTACTTCCTCCACGCCGAACCCGTTCGAGCCGATGACGTGCAGCTCCTTGAAGTACAGCGGCGTCCACTCAAAGCGCTTCGGCGGCTCGACGCCGGAGATGACGAGCGTGCCGCCGGTCGCGAGCAGCCGGAGCGAGGTTTCGACGGTCTCGGTCGAGCCGATCGTGTCGTAGACGATGGCCGGGCCGTCCTGCAGCCAGTCGCGCTTGCTCCACGGCACCAGCGGGCTCGCGTCTACCCGGCGCGCCACCTGGGCGACCAGCGGATCCGGTGAGGAGGACAGCACGGCGTGCGCGCCGAGGCGGGTCGCGAGCTCGGCCCGGGCGCCCGGGCGCGTCGCCGCCCACACCTCCACGCCCGGGTACAGGTGCCGCAGCAGCGCGATCACGGCGAACGCCAGCGTGCCCGATCCGTAGACCAGCACGGACTGGCCGGCCGCTGGCGGCGCGAGCAGGATCGAGCGCAGCGAGACGCTGACCGGGTCGGCCAGCACGGCCGCCTCGTCACTGACGCCGTCGGGGATGGCGAACAGCTGCGAGACGTGCGCGGCGAAGCGCTCGGCGTGCGCCCCGGCCGCGGCCGCGCAGTTCCCCAGGTGGATCGAGACGGGCAGGTCGCCCGAACGGAAGTTGCGGCACCACGGGTAGCGGCCATCCTGGCAGGCTGAGCACGGCGGGTCGATGCCGCGGGGCACGCACGACAGCCACGGGTTGAGCACCACGCGCTTGCCGGTGTCCGCGCGGCGCCCGACCACCTCGTGGCCGAGCACGTGCGGAAAGGACACCAGCGCGGTGAGCGGGTTGTTGCGGGAGCCGTTCAGCAGGATCTGCTTCACGTCCGAGCCGCACAGGCCCGAGAAGGTCGTCTCGACGCGCACCCAGTCCCGGGCCGGGAGCGGCAGCTCGTCGACGTCCTCGATGCGGACGGGAGCGAAGCGGGAGACGAAGGCGCGCCGGTCGACGCGCCCGCCGATGGCCGAGGCCGCCTCGCGGGCCAGGTTGTGCCGGAACACGAGCGCCTTCACGTCGACCCTCCTCCCGCCCAGCGGCAGCCCAGCCTGCCAACAGGGCAGCTCAACCTATCAGCGGGACCGGGCGGGCGGATGCCACACCTGAACCGTCAGCCCCCTGGCCCGGCGCACCTTCGCGGGGGACCGCGGGGACTGGTCGACCACCAGGCCGTCGACCGGCATCGGATGCTCCGTCAGCCGGACCGCGGTGACCTGGAGGTTCAGCGGTCCCGTCACCCGCAGGCACACCTGGTAGAACAGCCCCCGCACGTCCGGCACGGCAATCCGCCTGGGCGGCCCGGGCGCCGGCGCCAGCAGGCCCACCAGCACGGCGCCGAGCAGCTCTTCACCCGGTCCGGCCACACCGAAGTCCGACCATCGGAACCCGGCATCGGAAGCGACGTTCTCGGACCGGGCCAGGCCACCGCCGCTGGGCCGCAGGCCGGCCGCCCGGTCGTAGCGCTCCCGGCTCACCGGATCGCCGAGCACCCGCCACGCCGCGTCGAGGATCCCCTCCGCCCGCCGGATCGCGGCGAGGACATTGGACGGCGCGCCGCTGATCAGCTCCGGCCGCAGCAGGCTCCGCTTGGCGTCGTACTCGCGCTTGATCTTCTCCGCCGAGGCGCCGGGCAGCACGCCGAGGATGTCGTACCAGGTAGTGCCAGGCTCCATCAAACCTCCGGGGTCAGGTCTAACAGAAACCGGCCGGCTCACAGGAAGTTGTTCGGCCAGATCATGGTCCGCCACATGTGCGCCACCGGGGAGCCGTCGAAGCCGAGCCCTTCGGCCGGCTGGCGGAAGTGACGGCCCACCACGTCCTCGAAGTCGTCGAAGTCCACGGTCACGCCGGGGTCGAACGAGTAGATGTCGTTGATGGTCACCAGGCGCGACGTCATGTACCAGCGGTGCCGCCGCGCCGTCTCGGCCTCCCGGCGGAGGTACTCGGGCGGGCTGTAGTCCGGGCCGAAGTAGTCGATGTACGCCGCCGGGTAGATGTAGCCCGCCGATTCGTCGGGGAAGTAGCGCAGCGCCTCGTGCTTCTCGATGGCCCAGGCGACCTCCTCATCGACGTACGGGGCGACCAGCTGGGCGCCCCAGTAGCCGTGGTTGGCCGACAGCAGCCCGGCGATGGCGATGTCGTGCAGCAGGCAGGCCATGATGACCTTCTCGTCGAGCCCGTTCTCCCGGGCCACCCGGGCGCTCTGCAGCAGGTGCATGCGCGGGATCGGGCCGAACCGCAGCAGGTAGAAGTCCCGCAGCGTAGGCCGTTCGGGCATCTTCGGCAGTTCGGGGTTGTCGCCCATCATGAACACCGTGTCGTCGTGCTTCGCCTCGGCCAGCAGCGCGCCCTGGTAGTCCCGGGCCGGAGTGCCGATCATCGCCGCCGCCGGGGGCATGATGATGCGCCGCCGCCGGTCGACCGCGTCGTCCAGCGGCTCCCGGATCCAGTGATCAAGACCCGCCTCCCGCAGCGAGGCCGGAAGCTCGTGCGGCAGCACCCGCGTCGAAGGCTCCTGGGCCATGTCGTCACGTCCTTTCCTCTTGCGACTGTAAGCCAGCGAGTTAGCCTGGCAACGCCAGGGACTAAGGAGGCGCACATGCCGCTCAAGATCATGCCGCACGGCCGGCTGCAGGAATGGGTCGCCGAGGAGAAGGGCTTTTTCGCCGCCGAGGGCCTGGAGTACACCTTCGTGACCGACAGCGGGGACTACGGCATCCACCAGGCGCGGCGCGACGACGCCGGGGAGATCAGGACGGGCGCGTTCGAGACGTTCGGGGCGGGACGCGACGGCGCCGACGTGAGCTGCGCCTGCCACTGGGCCACCAACGCCGCCGCCGGCCAGCGGTCCGGCCAGCTCGTGACCGCGGCCTACTCGGTCGCGCCGTGCGCCATCGTGGTGCCGCCCGAGTCGCCCATCCGCCGTCCCGGGGACCTGGCCGGGGTGCCGGTCGGCGTCGGCTACCACTCCGGCAGCCACTTCGCCACCGTGCAGGCCCTGGAGTCCGTGCTGGCGCCCGGTGACGTGACGCTCACCTTCCAGGGCCCGCCCAACGAGCGCCTGGACGCGCTGCTCAGCCGGGAGGTGCAGGCGGCCTGCGCGTGGGGCGTGCCGCTCTACATCGCCGAGGCCTTCGGGTTCCGCAAGGTCGTGGACGCCACGTTCATGATCGGCTTCCTGATCACGGGCGAGCAGGCCGGCAAGGCCGACGTGGACAGGTACCTGGCCGCGCTGCGCCGCGCGCAACTGGAGATCGACCTGCGCCCCGAGCTCTACAAGCACTACCACCTGCGGGCGGTGCCCGAGAAGTACCGGGACCAGGTCGACGTGCGCGCGTTCGGGACCGGCGAGCGGATCGTCTTCCTGCCCTACACCAGGGAGAACTTCGAGGCGACCCGGCAGTGGACGCAGGCCCACAACCTGTTCTCCGGGGCGTCCGGGCCCTCGGCGGGCTACGACGAGGCCGCGCTGGTCTGACGCGGCTCAGCCCGGCCGGAAGCCGGCGTCGAAGGTCCAGCCGGGATAACCCGCCCGCAGCAGGCCGAGATGAGTGTCCCAGTCGCCGGGGCCGAGCGCGGCGGGCGCGGCGAGGGTGATGTCCGCGCCCGTGACGGTGAAGCCCCAGCGGAAACCCGCGATCGCCTGGACGCGCGGGGTCAGCACGGCGTCGGGCGAGACGCACAGGAAGGCGTGCGCCAGCCAGTCCATGTCGTGCCTGGCCACGCGGCTCGGCGCGTCGAAGAACTCGGGCCTGAGGCCGTACCACGCGTACGGGGTGGCAACATCGGCGTAGATCGCGATGGGATCCATCTCGAAATCCGGCGTGCCGCCGTCGGTCGAGCGGACCATCTGCGTCCAGCCGAACACCGCCGCGTACCCGTGGGCCGGGTAGCTCACCGTGGCGCGGCACACCGGGAAGCCCCGGGCGAAATCGACGGGCTCCCCGCCGCTGAGCAGCAGGTAGCCCAGGGCGCCGGGGTCGGTGTTGCGGCTGACCGACACCGAGATCAGCCCGTCGAGGCCGCGCAGCGTGAACGGGACGCGAAGCTCACCGGCATCAGGCATGAGCCCCATTGTCCATCCGGGGGCCGCCCGCCGCCGGACGCCAGGCCGCGCGGGCTACTTGACGCTGATCCTCGTGCCGAGTTCGGCGCCCTCGCAGATCTGCTTCATCACGCCGGCGGCGGCGACGTCGAACACGTGCATGGTCAGGGACTGCTCGTTGGCCAGCACGAACGCGCTGGTGTCCATGATCCGCACCCCCGCGGCCAGCGCCTCGTCGTAGGTCAGGCTGCTGTACCGCACCGCGTCCGGGTTGAGGTGCGGGTCGCTGTCGTAGACCCCGTCCACTCCGCGCTTGGCTACCAGCAGCGCGTCGGCGTCCAGTTCCAGCGCCCGCTGCACCGCCGGGTAGTCGGTGGTGACGTAGGGCTGGCCGATGCCGCCCGCGAGCAGGACGATCATGCCGCGGGCCAGGTGGTGCATGGCCCGGAGCCTGATGAAGGGCTCGGCCACGCTGTGGATCGGCACCGCGGTCATGACCCGGATATCGGTGTCGGTCCGGGCGGTGAGCGCGCCGCGGAGCATCAGCGCGTTCATGATGGTGCCGAGCATGCCGATGTTGTCCGCCTCGGCGCGGCTGATGCCCCAGCCCTCGGCCATCCGGCCGCGGAAGTAGTTCCCGCCGCCGACGACCACCGCCACCTGCACGCCGAGGTCGTGCACGGACAGGACTTCCTGGGCGACGCGGGACAGGCTGGCCGGGTCGACCCCGGAGCTTGAAGATCCGGCGAGCGCCTCGCCACTGAGCTTGACGACAACCCTGTCATAGCGAGGCACAGTCAAAGGACCCCAATCCTGGCCGCCGGAGTGGCAGCCGTGCCCACGGTACCGTATGGCCGCCGCCGGCCCGGTGCCGTTTGCCCGGCCGGGTGCCAGGCTTAGGCAGGTGAACGTGATCTGGAGCACCAGGAAATGAGCACCGTCCCGCTGGTTGCCGGCGGCCGGCTCCGGTGGCCGTGATGCTGGACGACGGCTGGGAGCGGGCCCTGGAGCTGGCCTGGGAGGCGTTCTGCGCCGGCACCACCCCGGTGGGCGCCGTCGTGGTGGACGCCGCGGGTGCCGTCGTCGCCGAAGGCCGCGGCCGCCGCTACGAGGCCGCCGGCCCACCCGGCCAGCTGGCCGGCAGCCACGTCGCCCACGCCGAGGTCAACGCGCTGGCCCGGCTCGGCGCCGGCCGCGATTACCCGGACCACGCGCTGCTGACCTCGCTGGAACCGTGCGGCATGTGCCACGGCGCCGCCGTGCAGGCCACCATCGGCTCGCTCGGCTACGCCGGCGCGGATCCCTACGGCGGCACCGGTGACCTCGTCTTCGGCACTCCGCAGGCCCGGCGGCGGTCGCTGCGGGTCACCGGCCCGCTCGGCGACGAGCGCGGGCGGCTGGCTGAGCTGCTGCACATCGCCTGGCTCGTCCAGATGCCCGCCGGCCCGCATGTGCTGGCCGCCCAGCGGGCGGGCGTGCCCGCGCAGGCCAGCCTGGCCGCGCGCCCGCGGACCCGGCGGCTGTTCGCCGACGCCGCCGCCAGCCGGGCCACCCTGGCCGAACTACGCTCCGCCCTGCGCGGCACGATCTGAGCCCCCGGAATTCACGATCATTTCCCCCGAACGGACCGGCGCGTGCCCCGCCACCCGCTTCCCGCTCACCCGCGAGACGCCGCCCTGCGACGAGCCGTCATGATCATGGCCAGAAACGGCCGGATAGCGGCCGGAACTGGCCACGATCATGGTGGGTCCCTGGGTCTTACCCGGAGGGGTACCTGGTGGAGGTGAACAGCATCCGGTCCAGCCGGATCCGCCCGGAGGCGTGGTCCATCTCGTACTTGTTCCGCTGTCCCATGGGGATCTCGATGACGACGTCAACGTCCACTGGTTCGCTCCGGACCGGTCTGGGTGATTAAAGTATCTTGCCGTGTTGGCCCCCGGGGGGGCGACCTCCCGGGGACCCCCCGGTACGGGGGGCTGCCCGCCCCCCGTGCCCCTGGGGAGGGGCTGCGCCCCTCCATGCCCGCGAATCCTTGCCCCCGTACACCCGCGAACTTCGGCCCCGTACACGCGCGAACCCCTGGCCCCCGTACACCCCTGGACCCCGCACCCCCCTGCTGGACCCCCCGCACCCTCTGGAGGTGGTTGGTCATGGTGCGCCGCATGCGGCTTGCGGCGGTGGTGACGCTTGCCATGATCGGGGTGTTCACGCTGGCGGCGGGGATCGCGGTGGCCCGGATGCTGCCGCCGCGGCTGGCTGCGCTGCGGGTTCCCTCTGTGGCGGCGGGCGGGGTCACCGGGCCGGGCGCCGTGCTGGCCCCGGGCGCGCCGGATGGCTCGCTGCCGACCACGGGCGGGCTGCGCTCGGCCCTCGCCGGGCCGCTGTCCGCGGCCGCGCTCGGCCCCCAGGTGTCGGCGGTGGTCGCCGACCCGGCCACCGGGCGGATGCTGCTTTCCGAGAACGGGACCAGGCTGTCCACCCCGGCCTCGACCGCCAAGCTGGCCACCTCGGCCGCCGCCCTCGCGGTGCTGGGAGCGAACGCCACGTTCACCACCCGGGTGGTGCACGGCGCGACCCCGGACAGCATCGTGCTGGTCGGCGGCGGCGATCCCACGCTCGCGGTCAGGGCGTTCCCGGCGGGGGACTACCCCCGGCCCGCCACGCTGGCCAGCCTGGCCGCCGCGACGGCGCGGGCGCTGAAGGCCGCGGGCCGCACCACGGTCAGCGTCGGCTACGACACCTCGCTCTACACCGGCCCGGCCCTGGCCCCCGGCTGGACGGAGGCCTACGTCACCACCGGCAACGTCACCCCGATCGTCTCCCTCGAGGTGGACCAGGGGCGGCTGACGGCGTCCGGCGCCCCGGAGGACTCCGACGACGCGTCGAACTTCCGGCCGCGTACCGCAGATCCGGCAGGCATGGCGGCCGCCTCGTTCACTGCCCTGCTGGCCGCGGACGGCATCCACGTCACCGGATCGCCGGCGGCGATGCCCGCGCCGGCCCACGCCGCGGCCATCGCCGGCGTGTCCTCGCCGCCGCTGTCGGCCATCGTGGCGCAGATGCTCGAGGAGAGCAACAACGTGATCGCGGAGAACCTCGCGCGCCAGGTTGCCCTGGCCACCGGCCAGCCCGCCTCGTTCAGCGG
>Ga0335081_10013545_pt1 | contig 13192 bp, 12 predicted proteins | sample Lox_Sample_35_FD_206713 | JGI IMG/M metagenome (GOLD analysis project Ga0335081, IMG submission 206713) | Soil microbial communities from Loxahatchee National Wildlife Refuge, Florida, United States - Lox_Sample_3.5 | ecosystem: Environmental > Terrestrial > Soil > Wetlands | place: USA...
GAGTCGATGGTTGCCTCAATACTCGACTGTCCTTCCGCTCCTAGGTAACGCTGCAGGTCGCCGTCCATGCGCTCATCCAGGGGTGGCCGCTGCAACCGAGCTGCCGGAGGACGGAACGATGCTGAAAATCCGGGCAGCGGCGTGAATAGAAGCGCGTCTCCGGGGGCTATCATCGCCTTGTGGTCCGCGTAGTGCGCAGTTCTGTTGGTGATGTATCTCCACGGTGTTCCCGCGGGGGCAATCCGTTCAGGGTACGTGAATATTACGGTTAGGCCCGCAAGGTAGCGGCCCGAGTCATTTACGACGATCAGCGTTCTGGGAACGAGGGGAGCGATCTTCTGAATTGCAGAATTATCAAGGAGATCCGCCAGGCGTTTGTTAAACGCCGGGGAGAGGGGCAGGATGACAGAGATGCCTTCCTCCGCTACGGGATTGGTCACGCGCATGTAACGATCGCCGGCAATTAGAGGCAGAGCCAAAAGGGAAGGATTGAAGCAAGGATAATAGTTCCATTTGATATGTTACCTTGCCAAGTGCAGCGCATGAATCTTTATCGCATGGGGGGGTAAACAGTCAAATGAATTCTCAGTTGCAACGAAATGAAATGTGCTGAAACTTACTAGGTGGCCGGGCCAAAGGTTCGTGAAGGCTGATTTACCAGCTCCCGCATCCAGGGTTTCGCCCACTCCGGCAGAGGATAACCCGGCAGCCTCGCCAGAGACAGCGCCAACATGCCCAACATGCCCAGCAGCAACGCACCGGCGGCAAACAGCGCATCGGGCATCAGTTGAACCATGATCCCCAGGCTGGCGCCGAAGGCAGTCAGCAGCCACAGAATCCAGACCACCTGCCGCTGATCCAGACCCAGCGATGCCAGGCGGTGCGAGCTGTGGTCGCGCCCTCCCCGCGAGATCGGTCGCCCGGTGAGCTTGCGCAGGATCGAAACCAGCGCCGTGTCGAAGATCGGATAAGCAAATGTCAGCGCCGGATAAAAGAAGCCGGTCAGCAGCAGACCTTTGTGCGGCGCCGGGCCCGCCAGCGTCAACGCGCCCAATGCAAAGCCGGCCGGCAGGCTTCCGCAATCGCCCATGAAAATGCGCGCGGGGTGGTAGTTGAGAAACAGGAAACCCGCGAATGCCGCTCCCAGTATGGCCCATAGGTCCGCATCCGTCCGGTATCCCTGCGAAGTCAGCAGCCAGGAGCGGAACAGGCAAATGATGACCACCACGCCGGCGCACAGCCCGTCCATGTTATCGATCAGGTTGAAGGCGTTGGTGATCATCACGATCCAGAACATGCTCAGCGCCACATTGGGCAGATACCAGGGAGTCAGTGGAAACACCACGCCGCCCAGCACCACAAAGCCGGCCGCCGCCACCTGCACCGCCAGTTTGAGCGACGGGCGGAGGCGCAGGCGGTCGTCGAGGAATCCGAGAATCCACAGTGCCGCCGCGGCCAGCGCGATGCGCGGATAGCGGCCCGGGCACGCCAGCCAGTAGGCCGCGGCGCAGGCCAGAAAAATCGCCAGGCCGCCGCTGGAGGGCGTAGGCAAGGCGTGCCAGCGGTCCGCCCGCGGCGCCGCCGTAAGTCCCAGCCTGGTGTTGGCGCGGATTTGCAGCCGCGTCAGCAGCGCCGATAACAGGCCGGTGAGTAGAATCAGCATCCCTTACACCGCCACCGCCAGAGCCCGCTTCGGCATCTGCCGGACCCATTCGTAATCGACCACGCGCCGCACGATTTTATCGAGCGGAGTAGTCGGACGGTACTGCGCCAGCTTTTCCAGCTTGTCGAGACAAGGCACGCGCCGTGGCATATCTTCGAATCCCGGGCCGTAGGCTTGATCGTAAGGAACGTGCAGCAGACGCGATGGCGATCCGGTAATTTCCTTCACCAGCGCCGCCAGCTCGTTGATGGTCACCTCCTGGTTGTTGCCGATGTTGATGACTTCGCCGACGGCTGCCGGCGTTTGGGCGAGACGCACCAGAGCCTCCACCACGTCGCCAATGTAGGAGAAGCAGCGGCGCTGTTCGCCGGTCTCATGGATGATCAAGGGTTCGCCGCGCAGCGCCTGGCGCACGAAGGTAGGCAGCACCATGCCATAGCGGCCGGTCTGGCGCGGCCCGACGGTATTAAAGAAGCGCAGCACCGTTACGGGCAGGCAGCGTTCGCGCCAGTAGGCCAGCGCCAGCCATTCATCCAGCGCTTTTGAGGCGGCGTAACTCCAGCGGCTGATGTGCGTGGGACCGAGCACCAGGTCGTCGCTTTCGCGGAACGGCAGGCGGGTGCTCTTGCCATAGACTTCCGACGTGGACGCCAGCAGCACCGGCTTGCTCTTCTTGGCCGCGCAGCGCAACACCACTTCGGTGCCATGCACATTGGTCTCGATGGTGCGCACCGGGCTGTCCACGATGAGTTTCACGCCCACCGCCGCCGCCAGATGAAAGATCATATCGGCACAGTCCACCATCTCGCCGACCAGGGGTTCATTGAAGACCGAGTCGATGCAGTACGAAAACCCGGGTTTGGACTTCAGGTGCGCGATGTTCTCGAATGCGCCGGTCGAAAGATCGTCGAGCACGGCGACGCGCCATCCCTCCGCCAGACAGCGCTCCGCCAGATGCGATCCGATGAAACCCGCCCCGCCGGTAATCAGAACGTTCATTATTTTCTCCTCGTTTGCAGCAACTCGCGGTACAAGGCGTCCATGTTTCTTACGAGCGTTTCCTTGCGATACCGGCTGGCGGCCAGAGAGCGGCCGGTGAGCCCCATGCGCGATACCAGCGCCCGGTCCTTGGCCAGCGCCTCCAGCGTGTCCGCCAGCGTGAGGGCATTAGCTTCCGCCAGCACGCCGTTGGCATACCAGCGCGCGCCGCCGGTGGCGCGCATGGCGCTGCCCGCAACCATGTCCACCACGCCGCCCACGGCGGTGGAGACAAACGGCCGGGCCGCCGCCATGCCCTGGATCAGCGCCACCGGCGTGCCTTCGTTGCGCGAAGTCTGCAACAGTACATCGCAGCGGGCCATCGCAGGCAGGATTTCTCGCTGCCAACCCAGCCACTCCACACGCCCGCCGTACCCATTGAGAATGCTGGTCAGCGCGGAGCGGTCCGGCCCATCTCCAGCGATCACAAACCGTATATCCGGGTTGTGTTCGAGCGCGTTTTCGATGGTGGCGGCCAGCAGCGCGATGTTCTTCACGGGCACCATACGGCCGAGCCAGCCCACGGTCAGCGGGCCTTTGCCGGCCGGCGGACGCAAGGCGAAATAGTCGTCCAGATCCAGCCCCAACGGCACGACGTGAAACTTGTGCGCCGGCGCGACGTGAAACTTCGCGCTCAATTCCGTGGCCTGTTGCGGCGACACCACGCACAGCGCGTCGGTGAAGTGCGCCAGCAGCTGCTCGATACGGCGGAAGACGCCGGCCCGGGCGCGCGAGAAATACTCGTTCAGGCTGTTGCCGTGAAACGTGTGGATGACGATCGGCGCGCCGCTCAGCACGGCCGCCAGGCGTCCCAGGCAGCCGGCCATCGCGGTGTGGGTGTGTACGATGGCGGGCCGCTCGCGCCGCAGCAGCCGCCATAACCGCCACAGCGCTTTCAGGTTGCGCCATGGCCGCACCGAGCGCGACAGCTCCGGCACCCAGCGCACCGAGCCGGCAGCTTGCGGCAGGTAGCTCATGTCTCCGTCTTCGGGCTCGCAGCTTCCCGCCACCAGCACGGTTCGATAATCCAGCGCGGCCATCTCCCGCGTGAGCAGCAGCGTGTGGATAGCCGGTCCGCCTATGTTCAGCCGCGTGATGACACGCACGACTTTGGGGCGTTCCGGTCCAGCCGTGAGATCACGAACCGGAACTTCCCCGCAGCCGAGCGCGGAATGCGATCCGTACATTCAAACTCCAGGTGGATGCTCCGCCCCACGCGGGCGCGGAGGTTGTTTTCGAGCATGTGCAGATCTTCCGATGTGAAGCGCGCCGCGGGCACGAAGCGCACCCGCAGCAGGTCCAGCGATTCCTGTTCAAACTGACTCTCGACAATGTTGCAGACGCCTTTCAATACCGGATCCAGCCGCCCCAGGAAACCGCGCTCGCGGGTATAGACGACATCGTCGAGGCGGCCGCCGATCTCCTCGATGACCGGCATACCACGGCCGCAGGGACAGCTTTCCGCGGCGAAGCGGGCGGTATCGCCCACGCGATAACGAACCAGCGGCATGGCGTAATTCACCAGGCCAGTCAGCACCACTTCGCCCATCTCGCCGGGGGCCGCTGGTGTGCCGTCCGGACGCAGGATCTCGGTTACGCCGGCCAGGGGATGAGCGTGCATGCGGCCGGCTTCGCATTCGTACCAGAAGCTCTGCATCTCCGCCTGCCCGTACTGATCGAAGACGCGCGTGGCGAAGGCGTTCTCTATGGCGCGCCGCTGGTTGTCGAGGAGAGTTTCTGCGGAAGTGAGCGCGGCCTTCAACTGCGGCGCTGGCCGGCCCGACTGCAGGTAGTATTCCGCCAGCACGTACATTGACGACGGGTAGCCGGACAGATACGCCGGGCGGAAGCGTTCCAGCGCCACGGCGTAGTGCGGCAAATTCTCCGGCAGCAGATGGACGGTCGAGAGCAACAGCGCGTGGTTGGCCCGGTCGCGCCGCCAGAATATCTTCGTGGCTGCGGATTGGCGCGGCGGCACAATCATCTTGCCGGTAAACTGGCCGCGCCGGTCGTTATTGGTGACGCCGGCCGTGTTCCGGTATAGCTCCACGAAGGCCCACATCTTCTGCATCGCTTCGCGGCTGTAGTAAACGGTGAGCGGTTTTCCCGTGGTGCCGCTGGTGTGCCAGGGAATCAACGCCCGCTGCCGGAAAGTGTCCGCTACGAAATCGGCGGGCCGCTCGCGGATCTGGTCCTTCGTAGTAAGCGCCGCCGGGCCGTGCTTCCGATAGTGCGGTACGTGCAGCGAGACAAATCGCCGGAGCCGGTCGAGCTCGGCGGATTGCAATGCGCGCAGTTGTTCCGCGGGCAGGCGCTCGGTGCGCTGGAGTGTTTTTAAATAGTCCTGGAATACCCCGCCATAGCGCCAATGGTAGTATTTCGCGCCCTGGACGGTGGCGCATGCGTGCTGCAAGGGGATGGGCAGAGAGGAGTAGAGTTGCTGCAGCATTTCCAAGAAAGGGTTGAAATTAATAGGTAGCGAAATAAGAAGATCTGTATCTCTGAAATGTAAGAAAAAGTTCTGGTGCGCATCGACGGAGAGATTGCGAGAATATTATGGAACGCGATCACACGAAGGAACTACAGCCACTACACCAGTGGGATATGCCGCGCTGTGGCGCGACCTGAAACAGAAGATCAGAAGCGCCCAGCTTCGGGCCTCACCTGAAGACGGCCTTTCCGGAAATGAAGGGCTTCTCTCCACGGAACCTGAAGCACATGCGGGCGTTCGCGGAGGCTTGGCCGGAAGAGGCCATTGTGCGGCAGCTTGTTGCACAAATTCCATGGGCCATAATGTACGGATTCTGGACTACGTGAAGGACCTTCCAAACGGGAGTGGTACGTGCGGGCAACGATCCAGTACGGCTGGAGCCGGGATGTCCTCGTCCACCAGATCGAGTTCGGATTACACCGGCGGCAAGGCGGCACGGTGACGAATTTCGATCAGGTTCTGCCGCCGGCGCCGTCCGACCGCTACCTCGACCTGCTCTTCTATCACTTCAAGCTGGGGCCTTTTCAGCCGGAGTTCACGGACAAGATGACAGGATCGTGGCTGAGTATGCGCTGTGGGACGTTTCGAAGCCGATTGGCATCGGAGTACCAACTTGCCGCCGCGCTCCCGGATACACTGAAAGGCAATCTGCGTGTCACTCGGTGGGCTCGTCCACTTTCGCGAACAGGGCGTTGAAATCCACATGGCCGACCAGTTCGGTCTCCAATACCAGATCGGCGCAATACCGGATACCATCGCGGTCGGCCTCCTGTACGGTGTGCTTGTACGGATTGGCGATCCAGACGTGCGCAACACCGAACCGCAAATAGTCGGCCACTTTCGCCAACAAGTCCGCGGTCTCGTCGTCTGGTGACAGGATTTCGACGACCAGGTGAGGTGGGGTGGCGAGTACTGGCTCCGAATGGTAAGGCAGCGCCATGACGCAGACATCCGGGATGCGGTAACGGTGTTTCGTTCCGATCACGCGCACCCGCTGTTCGGTGAGAACGCGAAACCTTCGCTCACGCTCGCGGGGGCCAAGATCGAGAACCAGTAGCGTCTGTAGACGGCTGTGCTTATGCTCGCCCACGTGCCGCTCCACGAGTTCCCCATCGACGTATTCCATATCCGGATGATAGGTGGTCCGCAGATATTCTTCGACAGGGACACTGACTGGCGTCGCCATGCAGTAAGTCTACTCCTTCCGGGCCGCTTCAATCTGGCCGGCCCAGCCGACCGGCGCTTCGAATGGTCCAGCACCGCCCAGCACGGTGGGCGTCTCCCCCGCGAACTGGGTGAACGCCCGCGCTTCGGCATCGCACAAATGACTGAGCAGCGGAATGCGCCGCCAGTCGAAAACCATCAGCGTGGCGCAGGTCACATCCACCCTGCCGGGATCTTCGCCCCATACCAGCAGACCGCACGGCTTGGGACGCGGCTTCAAAGGGCCGCAGTCTTCGCCCGCCACGATGGCATCCACCAGCGTCAGGATGGTCCGGGGACGCGGCCGCAGAGCGCCGCCCACATCGTAATTGCGCGCGATATCCACCAGGTCGTATATGGTGCGCCAGAGCGTATCGTTGCCGTGCCAGCCGCCGCCATGAATCAGCGGCGTCGAAGCCGCCTGCGCGCCGGCGCGCGCCAGTTTCCACAGCCACAATGGCGCGCGCGTCTGCAGTAGCTCCCGCACGGGACTCGCGGCGCGGCTGAGCCAGTTCTTGTCCGGATATTCGTCGCCGCCGGCGTGCGGAGAGCCGGGACGGAAATGCGGCAGAAAATCCTTCGACCCGACGATGCCTACAAAATTCTTGAGTGCGCCAGTCATGCCGGTCTTCATGTGCGTCTTGAGTTTGGGAACGTTCAGGATCACGTCGGCGCTCAATACGGTGTTGCTGACCGGGTAGCAGTGCGCGGACTGGCGCTGCCTGGCGTCGTAGTCGGTCACACCGAAGCGCGCATTTACGTCGAAGCACATGAGGCGGCTGCGCGCCCCCAGATCCACCAGCGAATAGCCTTTGGGATCGCCCGGGAGGGCGTGTACGCCGCGCACGTAACTGCTGGCATCGTCGATCTCGGCCCACTGTTGCCGCAAGTCGAGGAACGCAACCGGGGCGCGCGCGTAGTCGTTCTGCATTTCGGCAAGGCCGCTCTGGCGGCGGAAGCGGGCGAAGTCGCAGCCTTGCAGGGGCGCGTCCGCCACGAAGACGCGGCCGTGGCCGGCGAGCGCCGTGAGCGCCGCATCGATGAGCGCACGCACCAGCGATGCATGCGTGAATAGCACGTTGCGGCCCACGGTCGAGGCGAATTCGTGCTTCACCCAATTGGGCTTGACGACCACGGTCATGCCGGGCTGGATCCAGCGGCCCAAGGGGTTCGCGGCGTCGAGGCCCAGATGGCGGAAGAGATCGCGCACGCTAGCCGCTGCCGTGGCGTAATCCGGCGCGGGCCAGACGGTGGGACAGGCTTCCGCCTGTCGTGCAGCGGTCTTTACGACACCGAGTCCCACACCTGTTGCCATTCCCGTATTTCCTCCTCGTTGAGCGCCGCGTAGCGCGCGCGCAGCAAGGCGGCATCCGCACGCGCCGCCACCGCCAAAATGTCGCGGCAGCTCCGCACGGCTTCCACCGCACTTACTCGCAGCCGCCCGGCGCGATTCAGGTAGCGCCCCGCACAACGGCACCACGTCCAGCGCGAGCGCAAGCTCTTCTGTAAATCGATAGAACCCTGCCGGTAGCCCAGCACAATCTCCGGCAGGTTGGCAAACCGGCTGCCTGCATACGCGCGAAACAGCAGATCGTGGTCTTCACAGCGGAAGGCGTCGGCGCGATAAAGGTAGCGCCGGAACCACGAAGTCTTTCCCATGAACGTGGGATGAATCAGCTTGAACGAATGGAGCGGCCAGCGGGCAATCTCGCCATGCGCGGCGGGATCGGCGCGTTTGCCGACGGGCGCGCCCGCATCGGCGAAGAGCACGGCCCAACCGCCGGTCAGGTCCACGCCGGGATGATCGGCAAGGAAGCGCAACTGCTTTTCCAGGCGCCGCGGATAAGCGATATCGTCGGCATCCATGCGCGCCACATATGCGCCACGGGCGCGCTCGATGCACTCGTTCAGCCGCGCTCCCAACTGCAGGCGCTGCCGGTCGCCCCACACGACGATGCGGGGATCGTGGAACGATCGCGCTAACTCGCGGCTCGCATCCGAGGAGCCGTCGTCGCAGAGCAATAGCTCCCAGTTCGCATAACTTTGCAGCAGGATCGACCGGATGGAGGCGGCGATAGTGCGCTCCGCGTTGTAAAACGGCATGGCGATGCTTACCAGCGGTGTGCTCATAATGCGGTGTAGACCTCTTCGCAACGCTGGGCGATACGCGGCCAGTCGTACCGCTCGGCGTTTGCGCGCGCGCCTGCTCCCAGCGCCGCCAGGGAATCCGGTTTGTCTAGCAGCGTGTCCAGGTGGGCGGCCAGGTCAGCGGCATCACCAGTTCGGAAACGCACGCCGGCGGTTTCCGGTACGGTCTCGCGCAGGCCGCCGTGATCGCTGGCGACGACCGGTTTGCCGCAGGCCTGCGCCTCCACCGCCGCCATGCCGAACATTTCGAGTTCCCGCGTGGGCATGACGAAGATGTCGCAGGCGTTGTAGATTCCAGGCATATCGGCATCGTCCAGCGGCGGCAGATAGATACCGCCGGCTTCCCGGACCTGGGCCACCCGCGCGCTGGTCTGCGTCTTGCCGAACCGCTCGCACGGGCCTGCCACCACCAGCGCAGCCGGCCGCTGCAACATGCGGTAAGCGGCGATCAGCAGGTCGGTGCCCTTCTGCTCGCACAGCCGGCCCACGTACAGGATCACCGGGCGTTGGCCGACGCCCAGGCGCGCACGCCATTCCGCGCGCAGGGACGCGTTGGGATGGAAGCGCGCGCAATCCACGCCATTGGGGATCAGCGCCAACTTACCTGGGGGCAGATTCCAATACGCGTGGTAGACGCCGCGGCAATAGTCGGAGACCGGCGCGATGCGGTCGCACGCTAGCAGACATTGCCGCCACGCCGCTTTGCTCGCCCTGCGCAAGTGCGCAAACCGCCGCCAGGGCTCGAAATGGTAATCGCAGCTCAGCACGGCGGGACCCAGCCCGGAGGTCTTTGCCAGCCAGGCAATCTCCGCGCGGTTGTGCACGTGGATGACGCGCGGCGCGCGGCGCGCCACGTCCTGCACGAAGCGCAGCGCGAACTCCGGCCGCGATGCGCTCAAATAGCGGATGGAGACGCCGCGATATTCCCGCCAGCCGGTCTCCTCGCCGCCCGAATACACAATGACCCGCTCGCCCGCGCGGGCCTGCGCTTCGGCCAGTTCCATCATGCGCCGCTCCACAGCGCCGCCGAGGAGCGCCGGCAGCGGCAGATGGGAAGGACCTACATGGACGATCACGGCCGGGACCTCTGAGGAACTCGCGCAAAACGGTGCCCGGCCGCGCCGCCACAATCTCGCGAGGTTCTATCCTGTATGGCGGCGCGGACACGCGCCCCTTTGCGCTCTTGAGGCACCTGCGCCACGGCGATGGCACAGAGCCAAGGCACGAATGCCAGAAACGTGAGCGGGAACCACGATGTGGATGCGGTGGCCAGTTGATGCACGGCGCGGAACAGGCACAGGCCGTAACCCAGCGCCACGATCGGATGCCGGTTATGGTGGCAGCGGCCATCCAGAAATGCCGCGCCGAACCCGACTATGAGGAACCCCGCCAGCACGCCGAAGTAGCTGAAGTTGGCGTACAACTCGCCGACCAACGACGCCTCCTGCGAAACCAATCCGCGATCGAATGCGCCATAGATCAGCTCGCCCAGTTCTTCGCGCACCCCGCGGGAGCGTTCGAATCCCGCCGAGACCGGCAGCACCTGCAAGGGCGCCATCAGGAATGTTTCGCCGTAGTAATAGGGCAGCGACTCGCGATTGGCAATCAGCGCGGCCGTGGTGTCGAACCGGCCGACGGAGTTATCCACCATATTGAAAACCTTGTCGCCGTCGGTGAGCGCGCCGATATCGATGGCGTCCGCTGCCTCGTACCAGCCGGTATTCTTGGTGGCCTCAATCCAAAGCGACACCAGCAGCACCAGCGGCAGCGCTACGGCCAGGTATCGCGCCCGCAGCTTGAAGATGCCGCGCACTTTCAACAGATGCAGGACCAACAGCATGGTGCCGGCCCACATCAATCGTCTGCCGCAGCCCAGGTGGACGGCCGCGATCAGGAACAGGCCGGCCATGGTCAGGACACGGGAGCGCCGCGGCTTCGGCTTAGAGAGATACCAAAGCCCCACGGCGGTGGTGGGCAGCATGAAGAACAAGGAGGTGTAACGGCCCATGCCCTCGCGCGGAGAAAGGCCGACATGCTCGTAGAAAAGCTGGTGCCGGCTCTCCGGATCGAGGAGCAGCACCACGACGCTCAACACGCCCGCAAGGGTGAAGAAGAGGAAAACGGCGCGCTGCAGCCGTTCGCGGCGGAACGCGTGGCGGCGCGCCCGGATGGCGGCGATCAATGCCAGCGCGGCGCCCCGCGCGCCCCGGCTGAGGCGCGAGCGGGCGAAGCCGATGTGAGCCCCGCAGGCGAACGCCAGGAACGCGAGACCGCCCACCAGGTAGGTGCTCGAATAGGCTTCGTCCATCGACCCCGGCAACGGTGTTTTACTCCGCTGAAGGACCGATAACGCCGTTCCGTAGAAGCAGTAATCGAAGATGAACCAGGCTTCCACCAGTCCGGTCAGGCTCAGCCAGTAGTTCTGTTGGCGCATTCCCTGGCTGTAGATGCTAAAAGACAGCAACAGCACGGTGAAGAAGAGATAAGCGTTGGCTCCGGCCGGCGATCCGTTGGCGAAATGCACCGCTACGGCGATTAGGGTCAGCGTTACGATGATGGTGGTCCTCATCGCGGGCCCAGCCCCCAGCCTGCCGTTCCCAGTCCGGTGGCCAGCACGGCTTTGATGCCCGTCTGCGCGATCAGCAGCGCGCAGGCCACACCGACCGCGCCATAAGCCGGCGCCAGCCATACCGCCATCGCGCCGAACAGCAGCGTGATCAGAGCGTCGGACGCCGTGCACCACTGCGGGCGTCCCGCGCCGTAGAGCAGAAATTGCACGGGGTTCGCGACCAGCAGCGCGATGTGCGCCGTCGCCAGCAGTTGGAAGACGCGCACGGCGTCCGGCATAGCGGCCGGAAACAGGTGCGCTACCAGCCGCCCGCCGAACCAGGTGGGGACGAGCAGCGCCACGCCGAGCAGCGCGGCCCCCGGCAAATAGCTCCGCAGATAGCTGCGGCGGCTGGCGCGCGTAGTTGCGGCGACGGCTTCCGGCAGAAGCACCGTGCTGGTGGTATTGATCAGCAGCGCGAATCCGCCGGTCAACGACATGCCCAAGCTATATGCGCCGAGCGCCGCGGGCGCCGCCCAGCGCGACAGCGCTACGGACGGGATGTAGTTGTACAGCGAACCGATCAGCGTAGAGAGCGTGATCCAGTTGGCGAATATGGCGATCGGCCTCCAGGCCGGCCGGGCGCCTGGCTGCCGGGCGGCCGCCAGCACGGCGGCGAGCAGGCTTAGGTTCGCGGCGACGATCCACAACCGGCTGAGCACGTCCCCCGCGAACAGCCCGGCCACCCCGGAGCACGCGCCGCGGAGCACAAGCAGCACCGGCAGAATCTGCAGGATGGCGGCGGCCGCGTTCAGCCGGGCCATGCGCGCGAACTGGAGCCGCGACTGCAACAATACCAAAGCGAACGACGATAGCGACGCCACCGCCGCGCTGCCGCATGCCAGGCGGAGCGCCGTGGCGTACTCGGGATGCCGCAGCAGCCTGGCGCCGGCCAGCGGCGCGAGCAGGAATACGGCTGCGATCACCCCGGCGGTCAGCGCCAGGCGCAGCAGCAGAAAGCGGGAAACGGTGCGCAGCCAATCGGGGCCGGTGGCGCCGGCAGCGAACTTCAGGCAGGAGATATTGATGCCCAACTCGCACAGGTTGCCTACCACCAGGCTGCTCGAGGCGTAGATGGCGCATTCGTCAAAGCGCGCGGGCGTCACCCAATGCGAGACCAGCAGCAGCGCGGCGAAGCGGCTGGCCGAAAGGCCGGCCTGTCCGCCCAGGACGAGCCCTATGTTGCGCGCGGTGGCGGTCAGGCGGCCGGTCCGGAAGCCACCCCCGAGGACACCCCGGCCTGGATCAGCATCGCGCAGGGCGTCTCGAGCGGACTGGCGTGGAGCGCTTTCACAAAGTAATGTTGCCATTGACGATCTAGTTTGGAGCGCCAGGGTGTGGGCAGGAGCCGCAGGCCAAAGCGGTAGGCCCGGCCCAGCGTCAGCGGACCCGCACCCATACACAGCGGGCCATCCACACGATCCCAGAGCTCACACATGTGGGCCGACAGATAGGGCGTTGTGCGGACGGTGGTGAAGCCGGCTTTGGATAAGGCCGCCACCCAACCGCTTTCGGTCAGCAGATTCAGATGCTGCAATTGCCGGGCGCGCGAACGCGCATACCAGGAGCTCGAGAGCAGCAGGTGCCGGTTCATCTCGAGCAACGGAACGGTGGCGATCAAGGCGCCTCCCGGCCGCAGGACCCGCCGGCACTCCGCCAGCACGCGGTCCAAATCCGGGATATGCTCGATGACGCAATTGGCGAAGACCGTGGCGAAAGCCCCATCCGCAAACTGGAGCTTGCGCGCATCCATCGCCGTGAGGCGGCCGTAGAGCCCGTTGCGCCCGGCGCACAGCGCGATTTCGCGGGGATTGAGGTCGATGCCCCAATCCACCCGCTGGAACAGCAGCGATGCAAAGCGGCCGTTACCGCAACCGATCTCCAGCACCGGCGGCGTGAAGGTGCATCGCCGCAAAGCCTTCAACTCGGCCGCCCGCCAGGCCGCCAGCGATGGAATGTCATAGATGGTCTGCGCCAGATCCAGCAACTCGGCATCGGAACAATCAAGCAGCGCGCTCATCGGTCTCCAGCAGTTCCTCGT
>Ga0335081_10013546_pt1 | contig 13190 bp, 12 predicted proteins | sample Lox_Sample_35_FD_206713 | JGI IMG/M metagenome (GOLD analysis project Ga0335081, IMG submission 206713) | Soil microbial communities from Loxahatchee National Wildlife Refuge, Florida, United States - Lox_Sample_3.5 | ecosystem: Environmental > Terrestrial > Soil > Wetlands | place: USA...
GTGGCGGTACGGACGAACCCCGGCTCGATCGCCATCGGGCGGAGCGCGTCGGGGGCGCGGCCGTAGCTGCGCTCAGGGAACGCCGAGGGCGTCATTGCGGGGATGCATGGTGCCAAAGCGGCGGTAGTCTCGCGCGGCCGCATGCGAGCGCTGATCGTCACGAACATGTACCCGAGCGCCTCTCGGCCGGCGCTTGGCAGCTTCGTGCGCGATCAGGTCGACGCGCTCCGCCGGATCGACGGGGTCGACGTCGACGTGTTCTCGTTCGCGCCTGGCGGCATGGCGTCGTATCCAAAGGGCGCCGCCGAGCTCCGCCGGCGCCACCGCGGGGACCGCTTCGACGTCGTCCACGCCCACTTCGGCCTGACCGCGTGGCCGGCGTTCGCGGCCCACGGCCAGGTTCGGGGCGTGACGCTTCACGGCACCGACCTCGCTCACCCTCGATCGCGAGCGATCACCACGGCGGCGCTGCCGTTCCTCGACCTGGTGGCCGCCGTATCCGAGTCGCTGGCCGCGGACATCCCCAGGAAAGCGGTGCGCGGCCGGACCGCCGTGCTCCCGATCGGCGTCGCCCTCGATCGCTTCCGCCCGATCCCGCGCGATGAGGCCCGGGCCGCCCTGGGCCTCGCGTCCGATGGCAGCTATCTGCTGTTCCCGGCCGATCCCAGCCGGCCCGAGAAGCGCCACGACCGGGCGCTCGCCGTAGCCCGCGACATCCAGCTGCTCACCCTCGGCAACGTGGAACCGCAGAAGGTCCCGCTGTACGTCAACGCCGCCAACGCGGTTCTCGTGCCGTCCGAGCGCGAAGGGTTCGGGCTGGCGGTGCTCGAGGCGCTCGCGTGCGACGTGCCGGTGCTGGCCACGCCTGTGGGGATCGCGCCGGAGGCACTCGAAGGCATCGACGGCGCGTACGTCGCGCCGTTCGAAGAGGCCGCCTGGCGAGCCGCACTCGAGCCGCACCTCAACGCCGACGATCCCCGCATCAGCGGACACGCCAGAGCTGAGGCCTTCTCAACCGACCGGATGGCCGCAAGAGTCGTCGCCACCTGGCGCTCGCTCCTCTAGTAAAAACGTCAGAGGATCAGTTTCGCGCGGCTTCGCCACACCGCGAGCCCCCACGCCACCACGGCGAACGCGCAGAGCGCGGCGACGTGCACCACATCGGCGGCCGGGTCCAGGCCGAACGCGCAGTGGCGAACGAGCTCGACGCAGTGGTAGAGCGGGTTCAGCTGGGCGAGCGAGCGCAGCCACTCTGGCATGCGGGTGAGCGGGAAGAACGTGCCGGCAACCAGGAACAGCGGCGTGATCACGCCGCTGATCACATAGCTGAAGCCGTCGTACGTGCTCACCATCGCGGCGAACCACATTCCGAGCGCCGCGAACCCGATCCCGGTGAGCACACCGATGAAAGGCACGAGCACCATCGCCGGCTCCGGCTGCAAACCGAACAGGAACGCGACCAGCAACGGTGCCACGCCATATAGCCCGGCACGCACACCCAGGAACAGCGACTCCCCGGTGACGATCTCGTCGACGTCGACCGGCGCCGCCAGCATCGCGTCGTACACGCGCTGGTACCGGCGCTTGTAGAGCGCGTCGAACATCGAGGAGAACACCGCGCTGAACAGCACCGCGGTGGCGACCGCGCCGGTTCCCACGAACTGGATGTAGGGGATGCCCTCGACGTGCGACACGAGCTTCCCGAACCCGAACCCGAACGCCAGCAGCGTGATCACGGGCTCGACGATGGCCGCGAACGTACGGGTCCGCCAGTAGTACTTGAATACGGTCCACTCGCGAACCCACACCGCCGCCAGCGCGGGGGCCTCGACGCGGCCGGGACGAAGCGCACTCATTCGACGTAGTCCCCCGTGAGGCGCACGAACACGTCCTCGAGCGTGGCGCTGCGGCGGATGCCCTCCGGGACCCGGCCGTCCTGTGAGTCGGCGTGCAGATACGTGAGCGCGGGACCGGAGCGCCGGGTTGGCAACCCGCGCGCGAGCGCGCCGCGGCGAAGCGATTCGAGTTCGGCCGCCGACCCGAACACGTCGACGACGTCGCGGCCGGCGTGCGCGCGGATCAGCTCGCCTGGCGAGCCCTCCGCGACCACGCGCCCGGCGGAAACTATCGCGACCCGGTCGGCGAGCCGCTCGGCCTCCTCGATGTAGTGCGTCGACATCAGCACCGTGGTCCCCTGATCGCGCAGCGCGACGATCAGCGACCAGAGCTCCTGGCGGATCTGAGGATCGAGGCCGACGGTCGGCTCATCGAGCAGCACGATCTCGGGCTCGTGGATCAGCGCGCGCGCGATCAGCAGCCGGCGCTGCATGCCGCCCGACAGCGTGACGGCGCGGTCCCGAGCTCGCGACTGCAAGCCCGCCACCTCCAGCGCCCGGTCGACCGCATCGCCGCGCGTAGCCGCCGGAATGCGATACATGCGGGCGAACACCTCGAGCACGTCCCGCACGCCGAGGTCGACGTCGAGGTTGCTCTCCTGCGGGCACACGCCCATGCGCGCACGGGCGAGCTTCGACTCGCGTGGGAGCCGGTGCCCGAGCACCTCGATGTCGCCCGCGTCCGCCAGGGCCTGACCGGTGAGGATCCGCATCGTCGTCGACTTGCCGGCGCCGTTAGGGCCGAGCAGGCCGTAGCACAGCCCCGCCGGCACCTCGAGCTCGAGGCCGTCGACCGCGACGACGTCACCGAACCGCTTGACCACGCCGCGCATCGACACCGCGGCCGCGCCGACCGCTGGGACGAAGTCGGTGGGACTGACAGTTTGGTTACTACGAACCTGCAAAAGGACCTCCACGTAACGACGAGAGCAGCGGGGCCGTCGCAGATACGCGACGGCACAGACGGGCGCGGCTTCAGTACGCGAGATCCATTGACCCGAACTCTACCGGGTCTGTCGAGGCGCTCAACCGAGCGCCGGCCACCACTGCGCGAGTCGCTCTCGCGCCTGTCCGACGAAGGGCGGGACACCGTCCCCAGCGAGCGTCGCCGGCGCGGGTGCCGGCTCGCGCAGCGCCTCGAGCGTGGCCGCGACCGACCTCGCGAGCGCGTCGAGCGCGTAACCGCCCTCGAGCACGCACCCGACCGGGATCTCCAGCGAGTCGCTGACACCGCGGATCGAGCGGGTCATCGCGGCGTAGCCGTCCTCGGTCAGCTCGCACGCCGCCAGCGGGTCGTCGCGGTGGGCGTCGTAGCCCGCCGAGACCAGCATCAACTGGGGCTCGAACGACCTCGCCAGCGGCACCACGACGTGATCGACGAGCGAGCAGAACACAACATCGTCCGCGCCCGGTCGCACGGGCAGGTTGACGGTGAAGCCGGCGCCATCGCCCAAGCCCACGTCGGACGCCTGACCGGTGCCGGGGTACAGCGGCGACTGGTGGATCGAGACGAACAGCACCTCGTTCGTGTCATGGAAGATGTCGTTGGTCCCGTTGCCGTGGTGCACGTCCCAGTCGACGATCATCACGCGCTCGAGTCCGCGGACGTCGAGCGCATAGCGCGCCGCGACCGCGATGTTGTTGAACAGGCAGAACCCCATCGCGCGCGCCGGCAGAGCGTGGTGACCCGGCGGGCGGTGGGCGCTGAACGCGCACGGCGCGTCGCCGTCGAGCAGCAAATCGACCATCCGCACCGCACCGCCGGCAGCGTGGAGTGCGGCCTCGAACGAGCCCTCGCTGACCACCGTGTCGGCGTCGAGGAATCCCCCTCCGGTCAAGCAGGCCCGCTCGATCGACTCGACATACCCGGCCGGATGAACCGCCTCCAGCACCGCGCGGTTGACGGCCGGTGAGGTGACACGCTCGAACCCGAGCCAGTCGTGCGCTGACAGCTCGCGCTCGATCGCCTCGATCCGCGCCGGCTGCTCCGGATGCGGAACCGTCTCGTGCAACAGCGACGACGGATGATCGAGCCATACAGGCGCGGACGGCATCGGGGTACGGTATCGGTCCTCGTGCAGGTTCTTGCCACTCAGGCCACGGTGGTGGGCGCAGGCGCCGCCGGGCTGTACACGGCCATATGCGCGGCCCGGGATGGCGCGCGCGTGACGCTGGTGTCGGCCACACCGCTCGCGGAGTCCTCGAGCTGGTGGGCCCAGGGCGGGCTGGCCGCGGCGGTCTCGGCCGACGACAGTCCCGAGCTGCATTTCCGCGACACGGTCACCGCCGGCCGTGGCGCGGTCCGCGAGTCGGCCGCCCGGGTCCTGTGCGACGAGGCGCCCGAGGCCGTGGCGGACCTCGGCCGGCTCGGAGTTCGATTCGACGCCGATCGCAACGGCCGTCTCGCGCTCGGCCTCGAGGGTGGTCACTCGCGGCGCCGGATCGTCCACGCCGGCGGGGCCGCCACCGGCCGGCGGCTCGTCCGGCAGCTGAGCGCGGTCGTCGCCGAGCATCCGGGCATCGACGTGCTCGAGGGCCGGCGCGCGGTCGAGGTGATCGTCGCCGGCGATCGCTGCGTGGGCGTTCGGCTCGACGACGGCGGCCTGGTCGCGAGCGGCGCCGTGGTCCTCGCTACCGGCGGTGCCGCCGCATTGTGGTCGCGCACGACCAACCCGCCGGGGGCCGTGGGCGGCGGGCTTCTGCTGGCGCACGCCGCAGGAGCGACGCTGGCCGACCTCGAGCTCGTGCAGTTCCATCCCACGGCAGTCGTCGGAAGCGACGGCGCAGACGGCTTCCTTGTGACCGAAGCCGTCCGCGGCGAAGGCGCGAGGCTGCTCGACGCCAGCGGGGAGCGGTTCGTCGATGAGCTCGCTCCGCGCGACGAGGTGGCGCGCGCGGTACAGCGGCAGATGGTCGCGACCGGCGCCTCGTCGGTCGACCTTGACATGCGCGACGTCGACCCGGCGCTGTTCCCGAACGTCGTCACCGCGCTCCGCCAGGCGGGGATCGATCCCGAGCGCCAGCTGATCCCGGTGGCGCCGGCGGCGCATTACATGATGGGCGGGATCGCGACCGATGTCCACGGTCGCGCCACGCTCCCGGGGCTCCATGCCGTCGGCGAGTGCTCGTGCACCGGCCTCCACGGCGCCAATCGGCTCGCTTCGAACTCGCTGACCGAGTGCTTCGTGTTCGGGGCCCGGGCGGCGCGCTCGGCGGTGGCGGAGGTCGCCCCGGACGCCGCCGCGGTGCAGTCGGCCGTCGAGTCGGGCGGCACGCGACCGAGGGGCGCGAAGCCCGAACCGATTTCAGCCGCCAGCCGCGAGGCGCTGTGGCGCGACGCCGGGCTAGAGCGCGACGGAGAAGGGTTGCGAGAGCTCACCGGCGACCCGCACCCGCTCGTCCGCCTGATCGCCGCGGGCGCCCTCGCACGCACCGAAAGCCGCGGTGCCCACCAGCGGCGGGATTTCCCCGAGCGCGACCTGGCGTTCGAGGGTCGCCACGTGACAATCGGCGCGGGCGGCGAGCCGGTCCTCCAAACTTGGGCGTGAGGCCGCGGCCGCCGGGCGAGATCGGGGTCTAAAACCCCGCCAAACCTGAACACACCTTCTTTTGAGTTAACGCCAGCTTAATAATTGACACCGCTGTAACTTCACATGTAGCGGGTAGCTGGACTCCGCGCTAACCAAGACCGCCCTGGCGGGGGCACGGATCTAGGAGTGGGTGTTTCTATATGTATCGGTTCAGCCGAGCCATCTACCGTGAGCTTGCCGACGAGGTCATCGAGGACCCGCACGGCGGGCTGCATGTCAACCAGGAGCGGGTCCTGAAGGCGTGCGAAGCGGCGATCGAACGTCTCGCCACAGACCGTCACTACTTCGCGCATCCTTCGCGGACTCTGTTCAACGACATCCGGGTGTACTTCCCGATGACGGCGCAGCTCCGGGTGTTGCGCGTGATTCAGCGATATCTCGGATTGGCGGACGAATTCCTGCGACGCCTGCCGCAGAACGGGTTCGACGCCTACGGCAACCCGTTGCAGTGCCGGGCCAGCACGCGGAAGGGCACGCCGTGCCAGCGGATGCCGCTGCCGCACAACGGCTACTGCCCGTCGCACCAGCATCTCGCGGAGACCGAGGAGCTCGAGGCGCCGCTCGCGGCGTAAGGAGCTTGGCGGTCCGCGGCCGCGGGAGGGTCGCGGGCCTATTCCGTCCTGGAGGCCGGGCTTGGCCCGGCGTCCGTTGGAAGTCGCGCGGCAGGCCCCCTCTGCGAGGCACGGACGCCGAGCGGGGCCATCGCCGCGTCCGCCGTTGCGCCGGGCACGCGTGCCCGGCGCGACCCGCCGCCGCGCTCCGGTAGGTTGACCGCCGATGCTGATCGGCGTGGACGTGGGCGGCACCTTCACTGACGCCGTTCTCGCGTTCGACGGCCGGCTGATCACCGCTAAGGCCCCGACCACGCCCGACGACCAGTCCGAGGGCGTGATGGCGGCGATCCAGGCGACCCTCGACAGGGCCAACGCGAGCGCCGAGCAGATCAGGGAGTTCTCGCACGGCATGACGGTCGCCACCAACGCGCTGCTCGAGGGCCGCGGGGCGAAGACGGCGTTCGTCGCCACCGAGGGCTTCACCGACCTGATCGCGCTCGGCCGCCAGGACCGCCCGCAGCTGTACCGGCTGTGCGCGGCGCGGCCGGCGCCGCTCTCCCCGGATGAGCTGCGATTCGGCGTGCCCGAGCGGATGACCCCCGACGGGCCGGCGAAGGAGCTGACCGCCGACGCAGCGCGCGACCTGGCCGACGAGATATCGGACGCCGAACCCGAGGCGGTGGCGGTCACGCTTCTTCACTCCTACCGCCACCCCGACCACGAGCGTGCGATCGGCGAGGCGATCGCGCAGGCTCTCCCCGACGCACACGTGTCGCTATCACACGAGGTCGTCGGCACGTTCCGCGAGTACGAGCGCGCCGCCACCACCGAGATCGACGCCGCGCTGTCTCCCCTCCTCGCCAGCTACCTCGGCCGGCTTGTGGACAGCGCAGCCGAGGCGGGCCTGCCTGAACCGGCGATCATGCAGTCGAACGGTGGCCTGATCGACGTCGCGGCGGCGGCCGGCCATGCCGCGTGGACGGTGCTGTCCGGGCCCGCCGGCGGCGCCGCGGGCGCCGCGTTCGTCGCGCGTGCCGCCGGGACAGACAACGCGCTGTGTCTCGATATGGGCGGCACTTCGTGCGACGTATGCGTCGTCGACGACGGCGCGGTCCAGGAACGGTCCAGCGGCGAGATCGCGGGCCGCCCGCTGGCGCTGCCGATGCTCGCCGTGCACACCGTCGGCGCCGGCGGAGGATCGATCGCGTGGCGCGACGCCGGCGGCGCGCTCCGCGTCGGGCCTCGGTCGGCGGGCGCCGACCCCGGGCCGGCGTGTTATGGGCGCGGCGGCACCGAGCCGACGGTCACCGATGCCAACCTCGTGCTCGGCTACCTGTCGTCGGACTCGCCCCTCGGCGGCGAGGTCGAACTCGACAGCGACGCAGCCCGACACGCGGTCGGCAGACTCGCTGAAACGCTCGGCCTCGACCTCGACGACTGCGCCGAGGGGATCCGGCGGGTGGCCGGCGCCGAGATGATCCGCGCGCTCCGCGTGGTCACCGTGCAGCGCGGCATCGACCCACGACGGTACGCGCTGATGGCATTCGGCGGCGCCGGTGGGCTGCACGCGGCCCACATCGCCGACGAGCTCGGGATCGACACGATCCTGTGCCCGCGCGCGTCGGGAGTGCTGGCGGCGGTGGGCCTGGTCGTGTCGCCGAGACGGCGCGACGTCCAGCGGAGCGTCCTCCTCAGCGGCGACGGCCTCATCGCCCATGCGATCCAGCAGAACGTGAAACAGCTTGGCGAGCGCGCGCGAGCGGCGATGCACGAGCCGGAAGCCGAGCTCAACGCCGTGTACGAGCTCCGCTACCGCGGCCAGTCGTTCGAGCTCGCAATCGCCGCCTCCACGGCTGCGACGCCCGACGAGCTCCGCGAGGCGTTCGAAGCCGAGCACGAGGACCGGTACGGCTACCGCGACAGCGAGCAGGAGCTCGAGCTCGTCACGATCCGGGTGACCGCGACGGCCGCCGGCGTCGACGTCGAGCTCGCCGGCGGCGACGGCGAGGGCGATGAATCCCGGCCCGAGCGGTCCAGCCGCGAGGCCACGCTGAACGGCGAGCGGATCGAGCTCGAGGTGCTGCGCGGCATTCCGGCGCCTGACACGCACATCGACGGTCCGGCGGTGATCGAGCTACCCGAGTCGACGGTGCTCGTCCCCCGCGGGTGGTCCAGCGACGTCGACGACACCGGCACGATTCGCCTGAGCAGGTCCGAGGGATGAGCGGCACCATCGACGCGATTGAGCTTCAGGTGCTGACCGGCGCCCTGCGCGCCGTGTGCGAGGAGATGGGCGCCGTCCTGATCCGCTCGGCCCACTCGGCGAACATCAAGGAGCGCCGCGACGCGTCCACCGCGCTGTTCGATCGAAACGGCGAGATGGTCATGCAGGCCGAGCACATCCCCGTCCACCTCGGCGCGATGCCTGCCGCGGTCGCCGCCGTCCTCGGCGAGGACCATGCCCCGGACCGCAGCTGGATCCTCAACGACCCCTACAAAGGCGGCACTCATCTCCCCGACATCACCGTGATCACCCCGTTGTTCACGGGCGACGAGCTCATCGCGTTCGCGGCCATCCGCGCGCATCACGCCGACGTCGGCGGACCCACCCCGGGCTCGATGCCCGCCGACAGCACCACGCTCACGGACGAGGGTGTCGTGATCTCCCCCCAAGTGCTCGACGACACCGCGATCGAGGAGATCACGAAACACATGCGCCGGCCGGACCAGCGGCGTGCGGATCTCCGCGCGCAGCTGGCGGCCGCCCGCGTCGGCGGCCGCCGACTCGACGAGCTGACCGAAAGGTTCGGCAAGGACAAGCTCACCGACGCATTCGCGGAGGTCCTCGACTACGCCGAGCGCCGCACTCGCGCCTGCATCGACGGGCTCGACGACGGAACGTACACCGCGCGGGACGTGCTCGAGGCACGCGAGGGCGACCTGGAGATCGTCTTGAACGCGACCGTCGACCAGGACCGGCTGACACTGGATTTCACCGGCACCGCCGACCAGCACGAGGGCAACCTCAACTGCCCGCTGGCCGTCACCCGGTCGGCGTGCTACTTCGCCATCCGGGTCCTGACCGATCCCGACATCCCGCCGAGCGCCGGCGCCTACCGCCCGGTCGAGGTCATCGCCCCCGAGGGCTGCCTGCTGAACGCTCGGCCCCCGGCCGCCGTCGTCGGGGGCAACGTCGAGACGTCGTCGCGGGTGGCGGACGTCGTCCTCAAAGCATTCGGGCGCGCCCTCGGCCAGGGGACGATGAACAATGTCACGCTCGGTAGTGAGGACGTCGTGTACTACGAGACGATCGGCGGCGGACAGGGCGCGTGTCCCGATGCGGACGGCCCGAGCGGGGTTCACGTCGCGATGAGCAACACGCTCAACACCCCCGTCGAGGCGCTCGAGCTCGAGTTCCCGATGCGGATGATCGAGTACGCGCTGCGCCGGGGCTCAGGCGGAGATGGAGCGTTCCACGGTGGCGACGGGGTGGTGCGCGAGCTAGAGGCACTCGCTCCGCTGAGCTATTCGCTGATCACCGAGCGCCGGCGCCACGCTCCCTCCGGGGCGGGCGGCGGCGAGCCGGGCGCGATCGGGCGTAACCTGCTCGACGGATACGAGCTCCCGCCCAAGGCCATCGGCCGTCTCGAACCAGGTCAGCGGTTGCGCATCGAGACCCCCGGTGGGGGCGGCTACGGTCGCCCCAAGAGTGCTAGCTGCTAACTCGTCCAAATTCGCACAAGCGACCCAAAGTTCGGGATCCGGCAGATTGTTCGATACGCGTGCAATTATCTGGAACCGGTTTCAAACCGGCTCTATCGGATAGCGGCGCCTGCGGATATCCCATGTTCGTTGCGATTCGCACACATACCGAGCCGCTTTTCAGGCCCAGCACGGCTTCGGCGTGAGACGCCTCCAGCAAACCCACCGATTTGCGGTGACATTTGGCGATTTGCCAAGTCTCGCGTACAATCAGGTCCTCCTGTGCCGCACTTGCACTGCGTGCCGCGCACGGGAGTTTGTTTCGTTCAATCCCCCGTTCCCTTCATTTTCTACATGCCTATTGCTTTCAAGGAATGGGCCGTGACTGTGCGGGCCCTTGCCGAGGGAGAGCAGCTTCTCACCCTGCGCAAGGGCGGCATTCGCGAGCCCGACAAGCACTTCAAGCTGGACTACGACCGGTTCTTCCTCTACCCGACGTTCGACCACCAATGTTCTGAGTTGGTGCGAGAGTCACATCAGCCGGAACTCACCCGCGCGCTCGAGGAAGGCGTCTGGAGCGACGGTGAACCGTCACCGCAGGCGCTGCGCCGCAACCGCGAGATCCCTCAGCCGGACCGGGTGCGAATCCGGGCCTGGGCCGAGGTGGCCGCTCACTACACAATCAACGACCGGCGCACGGTCGACGCGCTGTCCCCGTTCTATGTCTGGACGAGTGACTACGCCGAGAAGCGCCTCGCCTGGAAGCGGCGTCATCCGCTTCACGTGATCCTGCTGCGGACGTACCGCATTCCTCGCCCCGTCACCGTCAAGGTGCGCGACGAGTACGGCGGCTGCCGGTCGTGGCTGGAGCTCACACGGGATCTGCCGTTCGAGGGCACGCCCGTGCTGTCGGACGACGAGTTCGAACGCGCTTCCGAGGAGATCGCCTCGATCGCGTCGGACCGCGAGCCGGTCCTGGTCTGACCCCGGGCGGCCGGGTCAACAAACCGAACACGTCAGGTGGCATGGGTCGAGTCGGCTTCGCCGTCGTTTCGCGCACGGCACGAGTCGACCCATGCCGATGACGTAGACCGCGTCCTCTACTCGCTCGAGCGCACGCGCGAATACCTCGCACAGCACTTCCCGCGCACGGTCGACGGGATGTCGGTCGTGTTCCACCCGGGTCCGGCGTCGCTGTCGGTCGCGTGCCCGATGGTGCCGCTGGCATGGGCCGTCGCCGCGCCCGCGGCGCGGCGCTACGTCGCCGGCTGGTCGGGCCGCGAGGAACTACACATCCTGCGCACCGACATTCTCGAGGCGCGAGCATCCGCGGTCCCGGGCTCGCTCGAGATGCTCGCGGCGACCGCGTCCACGTTGTACGCGCGCCGCGTGATCATCGAGAACAACCCCGATGTGCCGCTGCGCACGAGCAGCCCGCGCCGGATCCGAGCCGAACTGCGCTGGGCGTGGCTGCTCGAGGGCGCCGCGCGCTGGTTCGGCGGTCAGACGGCGCACGCCCGGCCGGCGATCGCCCGCCGGATGCGCGAGGGGCACCGGCCGGCGTTCCCGCCGGGCGTCAGGGACGCCCCCTTGCTCGGCGGCACCGTGATCGACCTGCTCGTGCGCGAGCGCGACGAGCGCGCAGCCGCCCGGCTAGCGTGCCGTATTCATCCCCATGGGAGACGGGCCGCTCTGCGCGAGGCGTTCCGCGGTGAGCCCCCGGCCGCGATTGAGGAGGCCTGGCGGGCGCACCTCACGCGCCTGGCCGCCGGCGCTTAACGGCGGCGCCGATCATGCGTCACACGACAATTGACGCGTCCGGGCTTGACCGTGACGTATGGCGCATGCCCCACTTGCGTAGTACGTCAAGGTCGCTCCCGATCGGCTCGATTGTCATGTTGTGTAGGTTCGTTTGGGGTGGAAACCCGCTCCAGGTGCCGCCGTTTTCAACCCGGGCGCCCTCAGTGCACGACCTGGCTCGCGAGCCACACAACCAGCGCCCCGATCGCGAGCGCCACCAGCAACCCCACCAGCAGCCGCCCCGGCGCCACCACCCGCTCCGGCGGCGCGTCCGAGATCACGTCCCCTTCCAACAACACCTGTCGCGCGGTCGCCACCGCCGTCTCGGGCACGAGCACGTCGCGCGGTCCCGCCGCGAGGAAATCGGGCACGTCGAAGCCGGCGCTGCGGCGCAGCATGCTGGGAACCCCCTCCTCGAGCAGCAGGCCCTGGATGAACTCGGCCTCGGCCTGATTGCGCGTGTACGCGACCTTCACGAGCTTGCCCTCGGTGAGCTGCGGCTTGATCTTGCGGGCGCGCTCATGACTGGCGCTCACCCCGCGGACCTCGCCCACATGGTCGCTGTAGACGAGCGGCAGCTTGCAGGTGGCGCAGAAACGCTCGTCCTCGGGATACGACGTACCGCAGACGGGGCAGAAGAGCTCGCCGGCTCCCAGTGCCCGCTTACGGGTCACTCCACGACCAGCTCCGCGTCCGAGACCTGACCGTCATCGATGCGCCAGGTTCGGACCTCGGCCTCGTCGCCCTCCAGGCCGACGATGATCCACAGCACGCCCGGCCACAGCTTCGCGAAGTTGATGTCGGTCTGGGACGGCCTCGGCGCCGTACGCGTGTGCGAGTGGTAGATCGCCCCCAGGTCGAGGCCGGCGTCCTCGATCTTGTTGTGGAGCTCGAGCTGCTCCTCGGGATCGATCCGGAAGCGCAGCGGGCTCGCCTCGGCGTTTACCGCGCGGTACACGGCGAGGGCCTGGCCGTCGTTCGAGCCGACCATCCCGCAGCACTCGTTCGGCGCTTCCTCGCGGGCGTGGGCGATGATCTCGTCGTAGAGGTCTCGCGCGATCTTCATGGTCGGTCCGAGGCTACCAAGGCGCCTGGCGCGTTCCGGCGCGGATTCAGGGTCGCGCCCTCAGCTGCTGCCCGTCACGAACGGCCACGGGACCGCCTTCACATACTGGCCCGGATTCCGAAGCCCGCTGACCGCCGTCCAGTGCTGGGCCTCGCACGCCATGATCTGTGCCGCGAGTTGCTGCAGCCCCGGCTCCGAGAGCGTCTTCAGCGCGGTGAAGTAGACGCCCTCGGCGAGCGACTCGAGGTCGACCAGAAGCCTCAGGCAGTCGTTCTGCGAGTGCAGATCGGTGAGGCTTCCCGGGATCTTGTGCTTGGACAGCATGGCCGCGGCCGCATCCAGGCTCAGCGGCCCGGTGGCCGACATCTCACCGATCGCCGCGAGCTGACCGGCAACCGCGGCGACGTGCTGCAACTCGTGGGTGAGGTACGGCGCGATCGCGCGGGCGATGTCCGACGCGAGCGCCCCCGAGGCGAGCACCCGCCGGTAGGCGAGCACCATCAGCCGCTCGACCTCCAGCGCCTTCGACAGCGCCTCGCCGTCGCTGACGGGGGCATCGGCCGCCGCAGCGCCGGCAAGGATA
>Ga0335081_10013547_pt1 | contig 13189 bp, 12 predicted proteins | sample Lox_Sample_35_FD_206713 | JGI IMG/M metagenome (GOLD analysis project Ga0335081, IMG submission 206713) | Soil microbial communities from Loxahatchee National Wildlife Refuge, Florida, United States - Lox_Sample_3.5 | ecosystem: Environmental > Terrestrial > Soil > Wetlands | place: USA...
CCGACTCACCCTGCACTTGAGTCACGATGATGCAAGTGCGCTGGGTGTATTCGGCGGCTTCCAGACCGAATTTCAGCCGCAGATCGATGACGGGCACCACTTTCCCGCGCAGGTTAATCACGCCTTTGATGTGCGGCGGGGTCTGCGGCACCGCCGTAATCTCTTGCAGGCCCATGATTTCGCGCACTTTCAGAACGCGGATGCCAAATTCTTCATTGGCCAGTTGAAAGGTGAGGTACTTGCCTGCCCGCGCGTCGGATTGCGCCTGAGCTGGTTCATTGGCGGTTAATACGCTGGATGACATAGGTTTCTCTCAGTGGAATCAGATCTCCATGACGTCTGCAGGGACCGTTGCATGGAACAGGACATGTCCGGGCCGTTCCTGCGGGGCCAGACACAGTTTGACCAGCAGAAGCTCGTCGTCCCAGTGGAACCGCACCACGATCCATTCCGTGGTGCCGGCGCTCTTGGTTTTGAAGTTCCGGCCGAAGACGACCGTCGGAATGCTCAGGCCGAGCGGGCCGAGATGCTGTTCGAGGTCGGTCTTAACGCTCCCTACGATCATGTTCGTCAACTCCGCGACCGCGTCCAGAACCTCTTCATTCACCGCGGTGGCCTCGGTCATGAGCATGCTGCTGCAGATCCGGCAGGCTAATGTCGGTGAGCAGCTCAGGCTCCCGGTGCCGGCCCAGGAGCCGGCCAACCCGATGAATGAGACCACGCCGTCATTGGCATCGGGCGTGCCGTTTTCGGTAGTAACCTCGCCGACACGGATCTCAACCCCCAGCATCGTGGAGAACACCTGCGTGGCCGCCTGGGTCAACGAATTCACAATGATGGGTTCGAGGTTCATAGCGGCAAGGCTGGCTCCAGGATGCCGGCCAACTTCTCCTTGATTTGATCTGCGGTAAAGGGCTTTCGGACGTATCCGGCGGCCCCCAGTTTCACCGCTTCGCTGACCTTGGTTTCGCCGCCTTCGGTCGTGATCATGACCACCGGAATCTGGCGCCACTGCGCCGAGCCCTTGACGGAGGCAAGGAGCTGTAACCCGTCCATCTTGGGCATGTTGATATCAGTGAGCACCAGGTCAACCTTTTGGGCGTTCAGCACTTCCAGGGCCTCCTGGCCGTCACCGGCTTCATGGATCGTACGGATCGCCATTCCCGTTTGCCGTAAGACTCGCTGCAGGATCTTGCGGATTGCAGCGGAATCATCCACCACCAAGACGTCGGACTCCATTCGACTCCTTACACTCTATTCATCGGAAGGAGGGGAAGTTTCATTAGTAGGGAGCATCAAAAAAGTGCGATTGTCAGGGCGATTACTGGGGAACCTGACTCTCGGGCGACGTTTGACGTATGCGCGCAGCCAAACCCATCGGGGGCCGGTTGGTCTCGAGGCGGACCGTCAGTTGTAGCCTCTGCTACCTTGAAGAAATATCAATGTGTAGAAATATCAAGCCTCTGTTCAACTTCGATCCGCCCGCCACTGCCGAGGAGATTCAAGCGGCCTCGCTCCAGTTCGTCCGGAAGATCACCGGCTTTCACAAACCATCCAAGGCCAACGAGGGCCTGTTCTTTCGAGCCGTCGACGAAATCGCCAGCGCCTCCAGCCGTCTTATCCGCTCGCTCGAATCGAACGCGCCTCGCAAGAACCGCGAAGCGGAAGCCGTCAAAGCGAAAGCCCGCGCCGCTCAGCGATTCCGGTCCGCGAGTCCCCCGACGGCATAACCCCGCCACTAATCGCGGTTCGGGCTGAGTGCATCGATACGCTTCCCTCTCCCGGAGCACTCCATCAGACGCGCCAGCCTGCGCGAGCGCGTCTCTTCCTTCTTCGCACTCATCACCCAGAAGGTCGCGACCTTTCGGTAGCCGGGGGGTTGCGCATCAAAAAACGATGACGCCTGCCGGTTGGCCCGGAGTGCCGCTTCCAGGACCGGATCGAGCTTGGCATGTTCGCGCTCGTATGAATAGAGCCCGGCTTTGCGCTCGTCGCGTTCTTCGAACGCTCGAAGGCCCGGCGGCTTCATCAGCCCCCGGCCCATCAGCGCGCGAACGCGGCGGATGTTGACCGCGCTCCAGACGCTGCCCGTCTTCCGCGGCGTGAACCGGATCGTGTACGCCTCAGCGTTCATCCGCTTGCGAACACCGTCGATCCAGCCGAAGGCGAGCGCTTCGTCCAGCGCTTCCGGATAGGTGATGCCGCGGCCCGACTCTTTCCGATAGAACCCCACCAGCAGCTCGTTCCCGGTAGCGTGGTGTTGGTCGAGCCACGCGCGGAAGTCCGCCGCCGATTTGAAAAATGCCGGCTTCATGCAAGCAACGATACCGCAGTTCCCTGAGTCGTTGACAGCGGGATCGCGCCTGCGAGGCGACGATCTCTGAGCGGCGTCACGCTGTGCTACGCTTGCCATTCGATGAATTCGCAGCTCGCGAAGAGTTCCGTGGTGGCCGCACTGGGCGGGCTGCTGTTCGGATTCGACACCGTGGTGATCGCCGGCGTCACCGGGCCTCTTCGGGTCCAGTATAGATTGAATGCCGACGCGGTAGGCATCACGGTGGCGGCGGCGATTCTGGGAACCGTTCTGGGGGCCATGTTCGCGGGGATTCCGGGCGACCGCTACGGCCGGCGCGGGAGCCTGCGAATCACGGCCGTCGTGTACCTGGTATCCGCACTCGGCTGCGCTTTCGCGTTCGGGTGGTCGTCGTTCGTCGCCGTGCGGCTCCTCGGCGGCCTAGGGATAGGCGCTTCTTCGGTGCTCGGGCCCATGTACATCGCCGAGATCGCGCCCGCCAAGCTGCGCGGGCGGCTGGTTGGATTCTTCCAATTCAATATCGTCTTCGGAATCCTGTTGGCTTATTTGTCCAACTATCTCATCGGTACCCTGGGATTCGGCGATGCCGAGTGGCGCTGGAAAGTAGGAGTGGCGGCCCTCCCCGCGGTGCTGTTCCTCATCCTGCTCTTCTCCATCCCCGAGAGCCCCCGGTGGCTGGCCAAGCGTGGCCGCGCGGCCGAGGCGGAAGAAGTATTGCGCGACCTGGGCGACGCCAATTACCACCAGGACCTGGCGGAAATCCTGGCTTCGGTGGAGGAGAAGCAAGGAACGGCCAGTGAAACGCTGTTTTCCCGGAAGTACCGCGTGCCGATCCTGCTGGCCGTTTCCCTGGCCGCGTTCAACCAGTTCACCGGCATCAACGCGATCCTGTATTACGCCAACGATATCTTTGCCAAAGCCGGTTTCACCAAGGTGTCGGCTGATTTGCAGACGGTCGCGATTGGCGCCACCAATTTTCTATTCACCATCATCGCCATGACGGTGATCGACCGCATCGGACGGAAGAAGCTGCTGCTCACCGGGGCTGTTGGTATGGCGGTGGCGCTCGCCGGGGTCGCGGCTATCTTTTTGGCCGGCACTCACCAAGACCTGCTGGTGTGGTGCCTGGTGGGCTTTATCGCTTTCTTCGCGTTTTCGCAGGGCGCGGTGATCTGGGTCTATCTCAGCGAGATCTTCCCCACGCGCGTGCGGGCCAAAGGCCAAAGCCTGGGCAGCCTCACGCACTGGGCGGTCAACGCGGCGATCGCGCAGACGTTTCCCAGGCTGGCGGAGCGGTCGGGCGGCCTCCCCTTCGTGTTTTTTGCGGCGATGATGGTGGTTCAGTTCTTTGTAGTGCTGGCCTTCTATCCGGAGACCAAGGGCTATTCATTGGAGGAAATGCAGAGAAAGTTGGGGATCAGTTAGGACTATGGCGGAACCCATGACGATCGGGGTGGATATCGGCGGCACCAAGGTAGCGGCCGCGCTGGTGACGGCGAGCGGAGAGATCTCGCACAAGACGCGCGTGCCGATGATCACGAGCGGAGATGCGGCCACGGGCTTTTCGGCGGTGAAGGCGGCAGTAAGCGAGATCTTCGAGACCGTACCGGAGGCGCGAGCCGCGGTGACGGGAATCGGGCTGTGCTCGCCCGGCCCGCTCGATCCCAGGAGCGGGGTGGTACTCAATCCGCCTAACCTCCCTTGCTGGCGCGCGTTCCCCCTCGCGGAGGAAATCGAAAAGGCCTTCGGCATGGCGGCGCGCGTGGATAACGATGCTAACGCGGCGGGACTGGCGGAGGCGATCTGGGGCGCGGGAGTGGGATACGGCAACGTATTCTTCGCCACGTTAGGGACGGGCATCGGCACCGGCATCGTGTTCGGCGGGGAGATCTACCACGGCCGCACCGGGGGCGCTGCCGAGGGCGGCCACATGACCATCGATTACAAAGGCCCGCGATGCGGCTGCGGCAAGCATGGCTGCATCGAAGCCCTCTGCTCCGGGCCCAATATCGCCAGGCGCGCACAGGAGCGGCTGGCCGGCAGAGACGGTAAAAAGGTCGAATCCCGCATGCTGGCGTTGGCGGGGAGCCGGGAGTTGGTTCGCGCGGAACATGTAGGTCAGGCGTTTCGCGAAGGAGACGCCCTGGCCAAAGACCTTCTGACCGAGACAGCGCTGCTGCTGACCGTCTGGCTGGGAAACGTCGTGGATATTATCGAGCCGGACGTGATAGTGTTTGGCGGCGGCGTGTCGGAGTTGATGGGCCCCTTTTTCGATGGGATCCGCGCCAACCTGCCGCGATGGTCGGTGAATCCGCGCGCTTCCGAGATCCCGCTGGCGCCGGCGCGGTTCGGTACCGACGCCGGTATCGTGGGCGCCGCCGCACTCTGCCGTCGAAGTTGATCTCGACGTCGCCGCGTGCAAGCAGGCCGGGCAGGAGCCGCACTTCCACCCGCGGCTTACACCCCTACGGGCTCCATCAGTTTGATGATCTTCTTCTGAATGGCGTACTGCACCAACTGAGCCTTGTTGTGGATGTCCAATTTCCGCATCAGGTTGAACTTGTGGGCTTCCACGGTTTTGACGCTCAGATCGAAACCGCTAGCGATCTCTTTCACCGACTGGCCCTCCGCCAGCATTTTGAGAATCTCCCGCTCGCGTTTGGTGAGCGTACCGAAGCGCGGCTGGCTCACGGTACTGCGTCCATGGACCCGGAAACCATCCACCAAGCGCGTCAATAACCGCGGGCTGAGATAGCTGCCTCCACGATAGACTTCGCGGATCGCGGTCACGAGTTGGTCCGATGGGCTGTCCTTGAGAATGTAGCCGCTCCCACCAATTTCGACACACTCCGCCAGGTAGTCTTCGTCGTCATACATCGACAGGAAGATGACGCGCGTTTCCGGACGCTCTTTGCGGATCAGCCGCGTGGCTTCGAAACTGCTCATGCCCGTCATCCCGATATCCATCAGGACCACGTCGGGGTGTACGTGCGCCGCCAGAGTTACGGCATCGGAAGCGTTTGGCGCTTCGCCTACCACTTCAAAATCCGGCTCGGCCGAAAGCAACGTCCGAATTCCCTGCCGGAACAGCGTGTGATCGTCAGTCAACAGAACGCGAATTTTCGTCATCGTGTGTCACCATCGCGGAGGCTTGCGGCAAGACGAGCACGACCTTGACGCCCTTGCCGGGCGCACTATCCACCGCGAGCTTCCCGCCCAGGAGCACCGTGCGCTCCCGCATGCCCGCAAGGCCGAATGACATCGGCTTGCTCTCCGCCGTTTCCGCACTAAAGCCGGCTCCGTTATCCGAAACGCTCAGCCTGATAGTCTTATCGGTGGAGTGCACCGAAAGGTTTACATGGGTCGCCTGGGAATGCTTGGCGATATTTTGTAGCGACTCCTGCGCGACACGGTAAATCACTTCCTGGACGGGCCCAGAGAGCTCTCGCAAAGGGCCTGAGATTCGCACCCGGACATGAGCAGGATGCATTTTCCGGAAGCGGGCCACTGATTGCCGAATGGCTGCCTCCAGCCCCAGCCGCTCCAGCACGGCGGGGCTGAGAGCCGCCACGATGCGCCGCAGTTCCTCCACTGTGCGCTCCGCGTTTTCGCGCGCCTCCGCCAAGTGGGGCCGCAGTTCCGCGGGAGCGGCGCGCTCCATCATCTCCAGTTGGAGGCGCAGCAGCAGCAGGGATTGCCCGGCTTCGTCGTGCAGCTCGCGCCCGATGCGCCGCCGCTCGCTTTCCTCGGCGCGGCGGGCCTCCGCTTCCAGCCGCTGGATTTCAGCCCGCATGCGAGCTTTCTCGATGGCTTCCCGGCAGCGTTCGGCGATGGCGTCCAGAAGGGCCATCTCACGCGGCAGCCACGGATACCGGGTCGCAAACCCGAGTTGCAGCAGGGCCGAGGGAGGCATAGGGAAGGACCAATACGATGCGTGGCGGCCGCGCATCTCCGGGGAGGCGATCAGCAGTTCGTGAGACTGGCCCCGCTCGATATATAGAGGTTGCGCGAGCTTGCCGGCAACCGGCCGGTTCAACAGCAGCAGACGGCCGGCGCGCGCGCGAAACGTGTGCGTCAGAATGCGGACGAAGCGCTGAAGCAGATCATCCAGCCCGCGTGCTTCGATTTCGGCGCGATACAGGCCGAAGAAGGCCTGTGCTTCGGCTTCGCGGACCTGGAAGAATGCCTCGTTCAGCGCCAGCACCGTGGCCAGGTAGAGCTGTTCGCGCGCCGGCTGGAACCGCCCTTCCAATACCGAATCGAGCAACTTGCCGCATTCGCGCAAAGCCTCCTTCACCTCGCCAGGCTGCACGTTCAGCTTGGCCAGGCGGCGGCTGTTGTACGCTACCTGTTCCAGAAAACGGCGGAGCGGCCGCACGCGCGAAGCCGCCGACGGAGTGATGGCAAGAAATGCCCGGGCCTGCGGGGCATCGTAGCCGCGCGCGCGGATCAGGGCGCGAAAGCAGCGGTCGAACCGGTCCGCGTACGGCCGGATCGCCTTTGCCATTCGGGTCACGTAGCGTTGCGCCGCGGCAGTCGCCAGTGGATCCGTCATTCACACCTAGGATCGGAACGCGCGCCCCACCGCTTTAGACTGAGAGTCAGGCCGGGTACTGCGGGAGCTTCGCGGATCGCATTCGGACTTCAGTGAAAATCGTGCGATTCCGCCGCTGCGACAGCCGGCAGGCCGGTGATGCGCGCGGCTTTCACCGAAATCACGCCGTCCAGGTTTTGCAGCACGCCGTCGATCAACAGGAAGCGCTCGCCCAGCACCGCGAACTTGTAGCGGTCGAAGGTGGGTGGGTTGATGATGGCGTTCATGATGCCGGTCTCGTCTTCCATGCTGAGGAAGACGAAACCCTTGGCCGTACCGGGACGCTGGCGAACGATCACCGATCCGGCGATGCGCACCAGGCGACCGTTGGGAACCGAGGCGAGGTCGATGGCGCGGGTCACGCGGAGTGCGTTCATCTCGGCGCGGCAGTGCGCCATGGGGTGCTTGCCGATGTTGATGCCGGTGCCGTGATAATCGGCGTACAGGCGTTCGCCGGTGTTCATGGGAGCGAGCGGTGAAAGCCCGCCCTTTTCTTCGAGCGGTTCGAGCAACGGGCCGACCGGGAGAATGGCTCGCTGCGACTGCCAGAGGGCGGCGCGGCGGTGGGCCTGGTCGAGCGTGTTCAGCGCGCCGATTTCGGCCAGGCGGTTGATCTCGTCCTTACGCAGCTCGGGAACGCGCAGGGCGAGATCGTCGATGCTGGTAAACGGGCGGGCTTGCACGATAGCACGCCCCGCTTCTTCACGGAGGCCGCGAGCGTAGCGGAGACCCAGGCGCAAGTGCAAGCTTCCCCGCTTACCCCGCTCCACCGTGCAGTTCCAATCCGATTTCGTCACATCCGCCGGCAGCACGCGCAGGCCATGCCGCTGCGCGTCTTTGATCAAAATGGCGGGGGAGTAGAAGCCCATGGGCTGGTTGTTCAGCATGGCGCAGGTGAAGGCGGCCAGGAAGTGGCACTTGAGATATGCGCTGGCGTAAGCCAGCAGCGCGAAGCTGGCGGCGTGCGATTCGGGAAAACCGTAGAGCGCGAATGAGGTGATGGAACGGACGATGTCGTCCTGCGGTTTTCCAGTGATGCCGTTGCGCTCCATGCCGGCGCGCAGCTTCACTTCGATATCGGCCATGCGCTTCTCCGAGCGCTTGAAGCCCATGGCGCGACGGAGCTCTTCGGCTTCCCCGCCGGTGAATCCGGCGGCGATCATGGCCATGCGCAGCAACTGCTCCTGGAACAAAGGGACGCCGAGCGTGCGCCGCAACACCGATTCGAGGGAGGGATGGAGACAATCCGGCGCTTCCCGGCCCTGGCGCCGGTTCAGGTAGGGGTGCACCATTTTGCCGACGATGGGGCCGGGGCGAATGATGGCCACCTGCACCACGATGTCGTAAAACTTGGCCGGTTTCATGCGCGGCAGCGCGGACATCTGGGCGCGGCTTTCCACCTGGAACATGCCCACGGTGTCGGCTTTTTGCAGGGCTTCAAAGACCGCGGGATCGTCTTGCGGGAGGTGCGCCAGGTCGACCGGTTCGCCGTAGGTTTTGGGGATCAGCTCGAGGCACTCTTCGATCACTGCCATCATGCCGAGGCCCAGCAGGTCAACCTTGATGATTCCCATGTCGGCGCAGTCTTCTTTATCCCACTGGACCACCACGCGGCCGGGCATGGTGGCGGGTTCGAGCGGAACCACGGAATCAAGCTGGTCCTGGCAGATGACCATGCCGCCGGAATGCTGGCCGAGGTGGCGCGGAAGGTCCTGCGCCATGCCGTACAGCTCGAGGAATTTGCGCACGCGGGGATGGGCGAGATCGAAGCCGGCGTCGCGGAACTGGCGCTCGTGGGTTTCCTTGGGATCTTTCCATTCCCAGGTGCGCACCAGGCTGGAAAGCTTTTCGAGGGAGGTGATTTCGAAGCCCAGGGCCTTGCCCACTTCGCGCGCGGCGGATCGGCCGCGGTAAGTGATGACGTTGGCGGTCATGGCGGCACCCAGCTTTCCGAAGCGCTGGTAGACGTGCTGGATGGCGCGCTCGCGCTGGTCGCCGCTGGGAAGGTCGATATCGATGTCGGGCCACTCGCCGCGTTCTTCGGAAAGGAAGCGCTCGAAGAGCAGCTCCATGCCGACCGGATCGACGGCGGTGATTTCGAGGGCGTAGCAGACGGCGCTGTTGGCGGCCGATCCGCGGCCCTGCGCCAGGATATGGTTCTCCTTGCAGAAGCGCACGATGTCCCAGACGATCAGGAAATAACCGGGAAGCTCGAGCTTTTCGATGAGCGCCAGCTCGCGCTCGATCTGGCGGCGGGCGGGTTCGTGGTAGGGCTGGTAGCGGCGGCGTGCGCCTTCATCGACGCGCTTGCGCAGGAAAGACATCTGGGTTTCGCCTTCGGGGACGGGGTATCTGGGAAACCGGTAGCCGAGGTCGGCCAGGGTGAATTGCAGGCGCTCGGAAATGGCGCGCGTGTTGTCGATGGCTTCCGGAAGGTCTGCGAACAGCCGGGCCATCTCGGCGGGAGTTTTGACGTAGCGCTCGGAGTTGCGCTCGAGGAGGCGGCCGGCAGTTGCGAGCGTGACGTGGTTGCGCACGCAGGTGAAGACGTCGAGCAGCTCGCGCTGCGCGGGCGTGGCATAGGCCACACCGTTGGTGGCCACGACGGAGATGCCGAGGCGGCGCGCACGGTCAACTGTAGCCTGGTTGTGGGCCTCTTCTTCGCGGTTGTAGCGGCGCTGTAGCTCGGCGTATAGGTTGTGGCGGCCGAAGATGGCGAGCAAGCGCTCGTCGGGGTGGGGAGTGAAGCAGATGAGACCGCGGGAGAATTCGGCGAGCTCGTCGAGCGTGGCCGCGCCTTCACCCTTTTTGGCGCGCAGCTTCATGCGGGTGACCAGACGGCAAAGGTTCCGGTAACCTTCGCGCGTTTCCACCAGCAATGGATAGGTGCGGCCGTTGGTGCAGGTGATTTCGGAGCCGATGTGGGCGCGGATGCCGGCCTTTTTGGCGGCCATATGGAAGCGCGGGGCGCCGTAGACGCCGTTGCGGTCCATGATGGCCATAGCGGGCATATGGAATTGGGCGCAGGCGCCGGCCAGTTCCTCGGGAACGGAAGCGCCTTCGAGGAAGCTGAAAGCGGAACGGGCGTGGAGTTCGATGTACATAAGAAGCTGTCAGCGTTCAGCGTTCAGCTTTCAGCAAAACACGCCGCCTGAAAGGCTGCTGCAGCCAGGATTGGCTGCCCCACAAGCAATAAAAGCTGAAAGCTGATTGCTGATCGCTGATCGCTGATCGCTTTTTTCAGTCATAGCTTCCTTCCACGAACCAGCCGCGAGGGGAGCAGTAGAGGCGGTAGAGAGCGCCGTCGGAAAGGGCGATGTCCCATTCGTCGCGAAGCCAGGGGTCGGAGGTCCACCAGTCGCCGGATGTGCGCCAAGGGCCGGCGCGGTCGAGAATCTTGCCGCGAATGCTATCGGTGGCCACAAAGCTCGGCTGGCCGGAAGCGAGAGCCACGCGGGCGGGGAGTGGCGGGCGGAAGATACGCAGCGAGAGGCGCATCAAAGCCCCGCCAGGCGGCACAAGTGCCGGCGCGGCACGCATGAGTGCGTGCGCCACATGGAAAGCATCCGGGCGATGGGTGTCGAGCAACTCTGGGCTCCCCACGCGGTCTTCGCCGACGATCGACTTGATGCGAGCCAGAGTCAGTTCCAGCTTGACGGGCTCGGGAGCCGTGGGGAGGAACAGGCCGCTCTGCGCGGACCGCGGTTTCACCGGATTCACGCCGAGCCAGACGTGCACGATGGGCGCGGCGGGAGGATGCGCGGACAGGTCGAGGTGCAGCAACTTCAGGAAGGCTTTGGTGTCGAGCGACGGCACGGGCAGGCGCAGCGTGCGCTCATGGATGGCGCGGGTTTCGAGTTTCAGGCGCAGATGCAGCTCATTGGTGGCCAGGGCGCGCGCAGCGAGCCGCGTGGCCAGGCCGTTGACCAGGCGCGCCAGTAGGAAGGCGAGCGGCTCCAGCAGTTCCACCGGGTATTCCAGCTCGATTTCGTCTTCGAAGCGGAGCGGGTCTTCGAGCGGGACCAGTTTGCGCTCCACTTCGCCGCGCGCCAGTTCGCGCAGGCGCAATCCTTCCGGACCGAGTCGTTCGGCGATACCCAGCGGCGGCAGGGCGGCCAGATCATGGAAGCGGCGGATGCCCCAGCGGTCCAGGGTTTCCTGCAATTCGGGGGAAGGGGCGAGCAGCGCCAGCGGGAGTGTGCCGAGGAACTTGGCCTCATCGCCGTAGGGAATGAGGCTGACGCCGGAGAAGCCGCGCGCGGCGCAGATGGCGGCATCGGGGTTGGAAGCGAGGGCGATATTGGCGCGGATCTGGATTTCGGAAGCGCGGCGGGTGATGGCAGCGGCGATATCCTGGGGAAGCCCGAAGAGGCGGTCGAGGCCGGAAACATCGAACGCCACGGTGTCGGGAGCGGTCTGCTCCACCGTGGGGGAAAACTCGAAGGCCAGGCCGGTCAGAGGGCCGTTGCCGTGAAGACTGGCGAACATGTCTTGCTCCGTTGGGTGGAGGTGGCGCGCGCCCGGATGGCGCGCAGCAGGCGCGAGGTGTGCAGAGCACCGGACCATTCGGCGCGCTCCCGCGCGCATTCCAACTGCAAAGAAGCGCAGGTTTTCGCATTGGATTGACGGGATACGGCGATCAGCACGGTAGGGGTGTTTTCGACGGCGCGGCGCAGCCGGAACCAGGAAGTCAGCGAGATGCGGCGGGCGATGGCCGATGGGGTGTCGCCGAGGTCCAGGGCTACCACGCCGAAACCGCCGCCCTGGATCAGCAGGTCAGTGGCTTTGAGGGCGTGCTCGGCGCTGTGTGCGGAACGAACCCAAATCAGGCGCTCGAGGTGCACGCCAGCGGCGGCGGCGGAAGCGGGGTGGAAGGCGTCCTGAGCGTCGACCAAGGCGCAAACTTCTTCTCTTTCAGTGGCTTGCGCGAGGATCGAAAGCAGCAGGCTGGTGCGGCCGGATGAAGCCGGGCCGATGATCTCGGTGAGGCAGCCGCGGGGCAGGCCGCCGGTGGCCTGGTCCACTTCGGGAACGCCGGAACAAACCCATTCGGGGGACGGGCGGGACTGCCAGGTCAGGGAGCCGTCGAGGATCGATTCGAACTGCTTTTTGAGGGCGACAACTGGCATGCTATTTTCGCTTTTTGTTCGCCTAATTGATTTATACAGAAAGTGACGCTTGATGTCAACGGATCTGTGTGTCACACTAGTAGTGGGCTGTTATGAGCACACGTAGAGCACACATTATCCTGCCGGAGGAACTCTTGCGCCAAATCGATGAATTAGTGGGGGTTCGCGGCCGTAGTCAATTTCTTGTGGAACTGGCACGCCGCGAGGTGCACCGGCTCCGGCTGCTGCATTTCCTGGAGGAAGATCGAGCTGGCTGGAACCTACAGGAACATCCGGAACTGAACGGAGGAGCAGCCGCGTGGGTCGACTCCTTGCGACAGGAAGATGAACGAATCGACTCGGAAAACCTATCCCGCTAGATGCCAGACTATCTCGCCGACACCTCACTCATCATTGACCTGATTAACGGCCGCAATGACCGCCGGAATTTCGTGCGGCAACTTCTCAAGCCGGGAGACACCCTCGGCTACTGCACGATCACGCTAATCGAGGTGTATACGGGGATGAGGCCGGAGGAGGAACAGATTACCGATGCCCATTTCAGCCGCCTGCTCTATTACGAGGTGACGGCGGACCTCGCTCGCGCCGCGGGGAGACTCCGGTATGATTGGCGGCGGAGGGGACAGAGCCTGTCGCTGGCCGATGCGGCGATAGCTGCGGTCGCCATGCATCACAACCTGCTCCTGCTCACTGATAACCTGAAACATTTTCCAATGCTTTCGCTGTCACCTCTACCGTGAGCGGGCGTATATATTCTTCAGGAGCCAGGGAACATGTCCATATCAAACGACGCGCGGCATGGGCTGCGGATGCTAGCCCGCAACCGGGGGATCACGGCGGTGATTGTGCTGGCGCTGGCGTTGGGGATCGGCGCGACGACGGCGATCTTCACTGTAGTGAACAGCGTTCTGCTGGAGCCGCTGCGGTATCGGGACGCCGGCCGCATCGTCAGCGTGGTGACGAAGTGGAAGAACCGGGCAACTGTCACGCCGCGGCTGACTGGCGGCGACCTGGTGGATGTCCGCGACCAGAGCGGCGTTTTCGACGCGTTTAGCGAGTACTTCGGCGGCGAAGTAGGGGTGCAACTGGGCGGCCGCGGGGAGTTCACTGGCGTCTATTGGGTCCAACCGGGATTCCTGCGCGTCTTCGGAG
>Ga0335081_10013548_pt1 | contig 13188 bp, 13 predicted proteins | sample Lox_Sample_35_FD_206713 | JGI IMG/M metagenome (GOLD analysis project Ga0335081, IMG submission 206713) | Soil microbial communities from Loxahatchee National Wildlife Refuge, Florida, United States - Lox_Sample_3.5 | ecosystem: Environmental > Terrestrial > Soil > Wetlands | place: USA...
GATTGACAATCGGTTGCGGTTTGACAACCCGCCCTACATAGTCGACTGGCGACAACTCTGACTTTAGGCTTGTTTCGTCTTTAGAGCCCTAATCCTCTTTGAGGGGTGCCGGGGAGGATTGCTTCAGGGGTCTTTTTATTAGAGGTTAGTCTCGCTTTGGTGGGAGTTGCCTCCCCGGCTTACTTCCAATAATAGTAGATTCTGAATGTGGAATCAACAAAAATCTGTATTTTTTTATTGGGATTTTACTTCGACTCCTGCCATTTCCTCTAAAAGCTTGATTGTAGAACACATATCTTCATCTGCATGGCCCGCGGAGATGGCGGTTTGGAAGAGCTGATGGGTCAAAGAGGTCAAGAGTAGGGGTACTCCCAGGTCTTTTCCTGACTCGAGCATGAGTCCTATGTCCTTGTGCATCCACTTGGTGGAGAAGTTGGCGGCGAAATCGCGGCGCAAGACAAACGGAGCTTTGTAGTTGATCAGGCCGGACTTAGCGGCACTGTTGTCGAGAATGTCGAGCATCAGCCGGGGGTCGATTCCACCCTTGGTGGAGAGAACCAGGCCCTCGTTAAAGGCTATTAACAAATTGCAAAGAATGAGGTTCTGGGTGAGTTTGGCCTGGAGACCCATGCCCGGGCCGCCGCAGTAGTAGAGCCGCTTGCCCATCGGTTCGAAGTAGGGTTTGACCTTTTCGAACACCGACTGATCGCCCCCGACCATGAACGTCAGGGTTCCGGCAGTCGCGCCGGGAGTGGAACCGGTGCATGGTGCGTCGAGAAAATCAACGCGTTTGACTTTGAGGGCTTCGCCGATTCTGCGGCTCTCGCTCGGGTTGATGGTGCTGGCATCGGCCGCCGTGGTTCCGGGTCGGGCACCGTGGATGATGCCGTCTGGCCCGAGGATCACCGCTTTTGCCATCGCAGTGTCGCCCACGCAAAGAAAGATGCAGTCGGCGATTTCGGCGACTTGCGCGGGGGTCTCGCAGAAGCGACCCTCTTCTTCCGCGGCGAGCTTGCGCGCTTTGTCGGAAGTATGGGACCACAGCGCCACTTCGTGACCGGCCCGCAGTAGATTGCGAGCCATGGGATAACCCATCAATCCGAGTCCCAGAAAACCCAATTTGGCCATAGAGAATGAATTTTAGCGGATCGGGAGGCGATTGTCAGGCGAAGAATGCGCGCCAGGTGGTGGCGACCAGGGCGTGCGTGACCATGCTGGCGCGGATGCTGCCGGCCTGGTTCCTGGCGCGTCCGCAGAACCATCCGAGCACCCCGGCCACGAGGGCCCACTTCCAGTTGGGAAAGCCGCCCAGCCACAGGTGCAGGAAACCGAACGCGGCAGAGCAGATGAGCAGAACGGCCTGCCGGCTCCAGAGCCATTCCTCGATCCATTGCTGGAGGACACCCCAAACGAAGAACTCTTCGGACAGCGCCACTACCGCGAACATTCCCAGGAAAGTCGCGGTAATGTAGGCCACCGGCTTGGGCGTGACGAAGTGCGTGGCCCGAAGCAGGAGCGCCAGCGGAAGCCCGAACGGCACGAAGTAGCCGAAATGCAGCAGGCCGATGCGCCACTCTCTGACGCTCGGCACAAAACCGTAGCCGGTTTCATGAACGCGGCGCTCCAGCATGAGCGCCATGACGGCGATGGAGATGAGCGAAAGGTGAGGGACAACGATGATGTTCTTCAGATCCCGGAACTCGGCGTGAAGCGGCGAATAGATCGGATTGAAGTACCGTCCGAGGAGCACGGCAGCTACGAACGCGAGAAACGCCAGGTCGACGACGGGCGACGGACGCAGCACGACGTACCACAGACTCAAGGCCAACGCGACCGCTACGAGCTGAACCAGCCCGCCCCACTGAAAGCGCACCGCTCCGCAACAGCAGGCAAGATAGGGGAGCACTGCCGAGGCCACGGCAAAGGCCGGCAGGCGCATCCCACCCAGGTGCTCCCTCACGATAGGGAACGCCGGGACCAGATAAAATGGGTACTCGAAGAGGAAGGCGGCGGCGACCGGCAATGCCGCCCAGCTTGGAATGCCTTTCGCCCGCGCGTAGAGAATGCCCGCCAAGCCCAGCACGCCCCAGCCGATCAGCAGTGCCGCCCGGAAGCTGCCGAGCGCTTTGGCCATCGGCCTCATTCTAGCATTCGTGCCCGGAGCGGCCCTCTTCCGGCCGGCGTGGCTGTGGGCGCAAACTCCCGACGGTCCGCCAGGCAACCTGGCGAAACTGGTGGCGCACCGCGAAAGCGAAACACAGGCGGAGCGTAATGAGTACACCTACCGTCAGACCGTCACTATCCAGGAACTGGACGACAAGGGCGCGGCGCGCGGCGAGTACAAAGAAGTGCGCGACATCATCTTCTCGCCCACCCACGAGCGCACGGAGGTCTTGATTGGTAAGCCCAGGGACGGCTTGAAGTCTCTGAAGATGACCGAGGAGGATTTCCGCGACATTCGGGACATCCAGCCGCTGGTTTTGACGGAAGACCAGCTATGGAATTACGAAACCAAGTCGCGAGGCGATGAGACCATGGACGGCGTGGATTGCTGGGTGCTCCAGGTGCGCCCGCGGCAGATTCTGGAAGGCCAGCGGTTCTTCGACGGCATGATCTGGGTGGACAAGAAGGACTACAACATCGTGCGGCTGCAGGGCCAAGCCGTGCCGCAGATCCGATCTCTGGAAAAGGAGAATCTGTTTCCGCGGTTCACGACCATCCGCAAGCCGGTGGACGGCCAACATTGGTTCGCGGCGTTCACCTATGCCGATGACACGCTGCCATTTCGCAATGGACCGCTGCGGGAACGATTGAGCATCGCGTACAGCGAGTACAAACGGTTCGGCGCGACTTCGACGTTCATTCCGAAGTAACCGGCGGCGGCACTTCTTGAAGCGCACGAAGAGACGGACCACAAAAGCCGATGGTCCATCACCACTGGCATGGCGTTAGCATAGGGTTGATCCTATGAAGAAATCGACAAGGGTCACCCTGACCGTAGTTGCGGCCGTGGGACTGGCGTCGTGCGGCAGAAGGCGCCCTGACCCGTGCGAGGCGGCGACCTTCAACGAACAGGCTTGCCAGCAGGCCGTCAACAGCGGGGGCTACTATTACAACGGGTCGTGGGTCCCGATGTCGTACCACTATCCTTATCCCTACTACTACGATTCGTACCGGACCTATGTGTCGCGTGGAGGGGTAGTGCGGACAAGCCCGATCGAATCATACGGCAGCGCGGGCGGCAGCGCTCCGGCGGCCTCGGGCGTGGAACGCGGGGGATTTGGAAGCACCGGAGCTGCCCACGGGGCGGGGGAATAACATCATGCGGCGAATTGCATCTACACCGCGGGCGGATTGGCAGAAGAAGGTGGAAGAAGCCGGGCTGACGTGGCACTCCGGCCAACAGCCTTACTGGAACGAGTCGGCGTTCTACGAGTTCACGGCGAAGGAAGTGGATGCGCTGGAAGCCGCCACCAACGAACTCGAGAAGATGACCCTGGCAGCGGCACAACACATCATCGACCACCGGTTATACGAGAAGATGGGGATTCCGGACAACGCGATTCCGCTGATCGAAAGCTCGTGGGAAGCCGAACCACCGGCTCTTTATGGGCGATTCGACCTGGCCTACGACGGCGCGGGTCCGCCGAAACTCCTCGAATACAACGCCGACACGCCTACGGCTCTGCTGGAGGCGGCGGTGGTGCAGTGGTACTGGCTGCAGGATCTGTTTCCCAAGCGCGACCAGTTCAATTCGCTGCACGAACGGCTGATCGCGCTTTGGAAGGAGCTCATGCCGTATCTGCCGGGAAGCCGCGTGGATTTCTGTTCGATGGACGATGCCGAGGACGGCATGACCGTCACCTACCTGCAGGACACGGCGCAGCAGGCGGGTCTGGCGACGTCGATATTTCCGATCGACGAGATCGGCTGGAATGGCAGCTCGTTCGTAGGGCCGGAAGATCAGCCGCTGGGCGCCATCTTCAAGCTCTATCCCTGGGAGTGGATGGTACGGGAGGAGTTCGGCAGGCATCTCGGCAAGGACAGCACGATCTGGATCGAGCCGCCGTGGAAGATGTTGCTTTCCAACAAAGGAATTCTGCCGGTGTTGTGGAAGCTGTACCCGCGGCACCCGTACCTGCTGGAGGCCAGCTTTGACGGACCGGGCCTGATGATGTCGTGGATCCGGAAGCCGCTGCTGGGTCGAGAGGGCGCCAACATCACGCTCCACCAGCCGGGCAAGGAAGTCGAGACCGGCGGAGACTACGGCGCCGAGGGTTTTATCTACCAGGATTTCGCGCCGCTCAAGAGCTTTGACGGGAAGTACCCGATTCTCGGCAGTTGGCTGATCGGGCACGTAGAGGGGAATGCCGCGGGCGGGATGGGCATTCGCGAATCGGACATGCCGATCACCACCAACACGAGCCAGTTCGTGCCGCACCTGTTTGATTGAGGGGCGGCGGACTGTGGCCGGCAGCTAGCCAAGGAAACTGAACAGGCTGGTCTTGGGCATTTGCGCGCGCATCTGGTATGCGGCTTGAAGTTGCGTGTTTCCTTCGCTTAGCTCAAGGGCTGCGCTGGTGATGTCGGCGTCCTCGACCTGGCTGATTTCGGTCTGAAGCTCGGTGTCGTATTGGCTGGCAAAAGTGTTGGCGTTCTGGATGCGGTCCTGCACGTTACCGTAAAACGCCTGCATGGTGTTCAGGTGACCGGAAGCGGCCTTGAGCAGGGTTGTCGAGTTGGTGATGCCGGGGGTGTCGTTTGCCATCAACGCCTGCTCGAGAGTGTTGAGGGCGGCAAACACGTTGTCGGTGGCAGGCGCGCCGGTGGTGGGGTCGGTGTCGTCGAAAATCTCGGATGCGGTTTTTGAGGCAGCAAACGCCCCTCCCGCGGGGTCCTCGATCTGCCGCGTGGACGGAGAGTTGGAGAGCTGCACCACGGAATTAGGGGAATTCGGGTCGTAGGAGTAGGCCGGGCTGCCATCCTGGTCGCCGCTGAAGATGTAGCGCCCTTGCACGGTGGTCTGGCTATACGCCACCATCTGCTGCAGGATGGCCTGAACCTGTTCGGCGATACTCTGGCGGCTGCTGGCGGAAACGGTGTCGCTGGCCCCCTGGGCGGCGAGGCTCAGCGCTGTATCCATCAGCTGGATGGCAGAGCTCAGCGCGTCATCGGCAGCGTTCGCATCCGTGGTAGCCAAGGCGAGGTTGGATAAGACCTGGGTATTTTGCTGCCGGTCGGCACGAAGCTGAAGCAGGTTCGAGATCTGGTCTGGGGCATCGGACGGAACATTGATCCGCTTGCCGGAGGAGACCTGACTATTGGCTTCGGCAATCCTGGTTTGGATGCGATTCACATCGGCGATAAAGAGGGTAGATTCGGGATTGAGGTTACTGACCATGGCGCTCCTTACGTGGTGGTCAACATGTTGATGGTGTCTTCGGAGAGTTGCTGCAGAACCGTGATCAGCTTGGAGTTGGCCTCGTACCCCTGTTGGAACTGGAGCAGGATAGCGGCCTCTTCGTCGAGCGAGACGCCCGACAACTGCTGGCGCACGTTCTGGGCCTGGGCCACGGCCGATTGCTGAACCTGCAGCTCGTTGTTGGCATCATTGAGCAGGTTGCCGACGCGCGTGGCCATGCTTCCATAAAACTCGGTGTAGCTGGCGCCGTTGATTTCATAGGTGCTGTCATGCGGATTGGACAATTGCGAGAGGGCAAGGGGAACGCCATTGGAGACCTCGGGGGGGCCGGGAGTGATGGCAGCCAACTGGTCCGAGGTAACGGTGGGGTCCACCGACAGGGTCATTGCCACGTCGGTGTCGTTGTTGGTGTCGTAGGTGAACAGGGGCACGCCTGCCACCGGTGGTGGACCGTCGGAGACGTTGCCGGAGGTAAGCAGGTTGTTGACGCAGTCGGCAAATTGCTTGGCCATGGCATTCAAATCACCGGGATTGTTGGCGTCGCCCATGTAGCTGGGGAGAACATTATTGGTGAGATTGAGCAGTGACGCCAACTGCCCGCCAGTGATGCCCGCGGTGATGTCGGTGCCGTCGTAAGAAACGATGCTCTGATGAGGCGGTCCGCCGGGGTAGGCCGCCGTCGCAGGATCGGGGGGCACCGCTTGCGGAAGGATGCCGTACGTCTGGTCGCCAATCACCAACGGCGTCTGCCCATTGATCAGGACGGTCATCGAGCCATCGGACTGAGGAGTCGCGGTGAAATTGACGTACTGGGACAGTTGTTCGAGGGTGGAATTGATCTGGGCATCCAGGCCGGCGTCATTCCGATCGCCGTTGAGGATCTGTTTGTTGTAACCAGCCAGTTGACCCGCCATCTGGTTGATCTGAGTGACGGCCTGCTGCAGTTGCTGAGTGGTGTCCTGGGCCATTGTCGCCAGGCCGGTAGCGGTCTGTTGAAACGCATCGGCCACGGCGGTGGCATTCTGGATTACCGTCTGCCGCGCCACGGTGCTGTTGGGCGATTGGCCCCAGGCAGAGAAACTCTGGAACAAGGTGTTGAGCGCGGCGGGGAGGCCGGAGTTGCCGGAGATATCGAACAAAGCCTGCAGGGATGTGAAGCTGGTGACATTCTGCTGTGCCTGCCCCAGCAGCGTGGTCTGCTGGCGGACGGCCTGCTCGGCGAACCGGTCACGGGAGCTTTGGACATCGCCGGCGCGCACCCCGCCAGTGGATCCCATGGAAGGATCGAAGGGCAGGGCTTGCAGGGTTTGGGTCTGCTTGGCGTAGCCCGGCGTGTTGGCATTGGCGACATTGGTTTGGGTGACGTTGAGGACCTGAGTGTATGCGTCCAGAGCGCCAGCGGTCGAGAGCAAGGTAGAGAGGAGATTGGACATGGGTTTCTATCCCCGGCAACACACCGTGCCTTGGCGCACGACGGGCGCGGAGCCGCCGCCGGGGATGTAGCCCGCGCTCATGGTGCCCAAGATCCGATCCCAGCCGTGGCAGAAGGCAGCCAGGTTCTTCAACAGTATGGCGGCGCGGGCGACGCCGGCATGCAGGCCGCGGAGGTGAGATCGAAGTTCCGGATCCAGGCGGGCCTGTTGCCAATCGAAGCGGCCATCGGCCAGTTCGACGGCTGCGCGTTGTAGCGCAATTTGACAGAGATTCAGGGAGTCGTGCGAAGGGGCAACTAGCAGTCCGCAAGCCCGTTCCACTTCTGAGCGAACTGCTGCCAGCCGTTCCGCGGCATGCGCGGCCGGCATTTAGTTGGCTCCCACCCCCAATGCCTCGGCAATCATGCCTTTGCTGGTGGCCATGGCGTCCGGCCAGTAGCTCCCGCTCTGGTACTGATTCGACAGCGACTGTACCTTGGCGGCGCGGTCCGAACCGAACGTCGACAGCGCTCGGGCGACGCGCGACAATGTGCTCGACAGCTCGACGCGGTCAGCCGACCCATCGGTTGCCGCTTGCGGCCGGGCATTAGTTTCGCGATCGGTTTTTTGTGTATCCTGCGCGCGCCCGGTTTCGGCGGCTGCAGCCCCAATCGGGTCTCGATCATAGATTCTCATAGCGACATCCTTTCCCTGGCTGTAGTACATATCGGCAAGGAGGTTCGTGGTGTTTAGTGGGTTCCAGAAGAATTTTGCGAAATGGGCTAAAGTTGTGAGGCGCAGAGTCGATTGCTGGGGTGTAGAAGCCGATGGAAGGGAAACCAGTGCTGTGGATTGCCGCCGATCAGCCCCGGCTGGCAGAGGAATGGCCCACGCTTGCTTCAACTTACGGCATTGTGTGCCGGCCACCAGAGGAAGCCCTCCGCGAGCTTCCCGGGGCCGCATATGGCGTCCTGGTGTTGAGTTTTCCTGCACCCGGGTGGCCGGCTGACGAGTTGTTAGAAGAGGTCCAACGGCTCGCGCCCGGCGCACCGGTATTGATTCGTGACCCAAACGCCTCGCTGTCGGACGCGGTTCGCCTAGCGCGATTGGGCGCCTACGAGTTTCTTTCTACGGGTGATGAAGCCCTAGCCCAAGTTGAGAAGGCAATGGAGTACAGCCACACCCGGGACTTAGCCAGCCTCGCCCGGCAGGACGGGCAGCAAGACTGGGAGCGCCTGTTGATCGGGGATAGCCGGGAAATGCGGCTGATCAGCCACGTCATCCGAATGGTGAGCGGCCGGCGCGCAACCGTGCTCATCACCGGCGAAACCGGCACCGGAAAGGAACTCGCTGCCCGTTCGCTTCACTTGGCCGGTCCACGTTGCCGAGGGCCCTGGGTGGCGGTCAACTGCAGCGCCTTGCCTGAGAACCTCTTGGAGGCGGAACTGTTCGGACACGTCAAAGGCGCATTCACCGGAGCGATCCAGAATCGCACGGGCCGTTTTGAAGAGGCTCAGGGCGGAACGCTGTTCCTGGACGAAATCGGCGATTTGCCGCTGGAACTTCAGTCGAAGCTTCTGAGGGTGCTCCAGGAGCGGGAACTGCAGAGGCTTGGCAGCTCGGAGACCATTCGGCTGGATGTGCGCATCGTAGCGGCGACCAATTGCGATCTCGCCGAACGCATCGTGCAGGGGAGATTCCGGGAGGATCTGTATTACCGCCTGAACGTGGTCCCGATTCATCTCCCGCCGCTGCGGCAACGACGAGGGGACATCCCCGTACTGGCGTCGTACTTCGTAGAGAAGGTCTGCCGGTTGGAGGAGATTCCTTCCAAAAGACTGGTCCCCGAAGCAATCGATCGGCTGTCGAATCATTCGTGGCCGGGAAATGTACGGCAACTGGAGAACGCGGTAGAAATGGCGGTGGCTCTCAGCGGCGACCGGCAACAGCTCACGCCGGCGGATTTTCCGCTGCCGGCTTCCTCGCGCGTGTCAGCAGCAACGCCTGCGGAAGCCCCGGTGGTTTGTGTGCCTGACCAGGGGATGGACTACGAGCAGACGCTGGCGCTGATCGAGCGCAGCATCCTGGAGCAGGCGCTACAGAAGACCGGGGGCAATAAGAAAGCCGCGGCGGAGATGCTGCGACTGAAACGCACGACATTGTCGGCGAAGGTGCGCAGCCTGGCATCGAGCGCGGCGTGCAACTGACGACCGCGGCGGGCAACGGGTCACTACCACAGGTAGTCTTTGGCGACCTCGCGTTTCTCGTAGCCGTCCAGCACGTGGACGACCCGGATCTTCTTCAGCGCGACCGGCGAGAGCTGGCCGATGGGGATATAGATGATGCTGCGGCCTACCCGTGAGGCGATGGTCTTGAAGATCGATCGCGGCGGCTTGGCGGCGACGTAGACCACGTGGTGGTGAATCGAATAGTCGAGAGCTGCCAGCAGCAGGCGCTCTGACTTGGATTCGGCGAATTCGTAGTCGGCATCCTGCCATACGTCATACATACGGCGCGGCGGGAGACTCATCAGAAAGCCGCCATATTCCGCGCGTCCGATGCCCGGTCCCACCAGATTGTCGAAGGGAAACGTGGAGTAAAAGGCCATATCCGACTCGTTCTGGTTCTCGCCGAGCCAGGTGGTCATATAGGAATAGTTGTTGTCGCGATCCTCATCGAAGATGACCACAACGGATCCCACCTCGCCGTGAATCTTCTGGAACTGGCGCACATAGATACGGCCCTCGTACCACTTGCGGATGGTCTCGCGCATGTCGATGCCGTCCAGAATCGACGTGGTAAACGGTTCGACACGAACACGCTCTTCCGAGAGGATGCTTTTGCCTTTCTTCTTCAGGAAGCGGCCGTAGTCTTCGACCACGAGGTCCTCCGGCGGGTAGGAACAAATGCTGGTGCCGTTCAACTGCCTAGCCCACTCGCCGGGGAACTGCTCTTTCTTGCGGCGCTTCAAGCCGTAGGGCCGAAGGCGGCGCTTGGTACTAGGGAGGCGGCGGCGGAGGCGTATGCGGCGGGTGTTCATCCAGACTTCGTCGCCGGAGATGCGCACGGTCATGACGTCGGAGGTCAGTTGTTGGGGTGGATAGCGGCCGGCGGTTTCCCAGACGTCCCAGGCGTAGTTGTCGTCGGCCAGGCTGCGCGCCGCGACGGTGAGATCGAACAGGCTGGCGGTGAGATCGTTTCCGGCCAGGGCCAAGTTGCGCGTGTAGCGGGCGAGCAGGCGCCGCTGCCAATGGGCCATGCGCTCTCCTGTAGAAGCTTCGTACTCCTTCTCGGCATCGCGGAACACTGCCAGTTGGGCGTGACGGCGGTCAATGAGGCTGTCGTCGGTCATCAGCTTCCGGAAGTTCTCGTAGCGCCATTGGAGTTGCGGATACTCCGCGCAGATTTCGCCCAGGGATTCGGGGTGGGGGTTCAGCAACTCGACTCCCTCGCGGTGGGTGCGGGCCATGGGCTGCGCCTGCGGTTCCTCCATGGCGTCCAAAAGCGGGTCGAGGAGGTTGAGGGATACCACAACCAGCACGCTGGCCACGGGGTTGGTGCCCTGCAGTTTCCAGGCGATGCCGGCGGCATGCCCCGCGATTTCGTCCGAACGCGGTTGCGGATAGACGCGGTACGCCTCGATGTATCGCTGGAGACCAATCTGACGGACGGCGTACGGATCGGGGTAGGCGTCCTTCAGATGCGGGCGCTGGCCGGCGTCGGGATCGGCGAACACGATCTCCGCGCCGGTTTCGATGCCGGTACGAATGGCCTCCGTAAATGGATCGGCCGGCTCGATAGGGACGTAGATTGCCTGGTCGCTGTCCGCGGATTCGTCGGGATAGAAGATCAACGACATCTCAGGCAGGCGCTCCACGGCGCGGATCCACGCCGGTTGCAGAGTTGCCGGCAACTCCAGCGCAACCACCTCGGGGCGGTGACGTAGGATGGCCTGGCGCACCTCGATAGCGAATTCCAGGCGGCCGGGCGCCACGGGAAAATAGGTGAAGCGCCCGCGCGCCAGGCTTCCCGGATCAGGAAGCGGAAGGTCGAGTGCTTCGGACATACCGTAGCGCTTCTTCTCCGAGGACCTGCGTGACGGCGATTTCGAGGGCGTCCGTCTCGTGGGTGCGGGCGGTGGCGAGACTCTTGAGCTTGATGGCGAAGCGGGCCACGTTGATGCCGTCGCGCACGGTGTAGCGCTCGTCGGCGGCGTGCGCCAACTGAAGGAAGTCGGTCACGTAATTGAGGATCCGCTCCTCGGCGAACGGGAGGTTTTCCTTGAGGATGTGGAGTTCCTCATCGCGCTCGGGGAAATCGATAAAGATCTGGGGCTGCAGGCGGGAATGAATGTACTCGGGCAGCTCAAACGTGGAAGCATCGTCATTCATGGTGGCGACCAGACGGAAGTGGGGGTGAGCCTTGATTTTGACGCCGGCGACGATGGATTCGACGTAGCGGCGGTTATCGAGCAGCGGCGCCAGGCTGGCCCAACTTTTCTCGCTCATGCGGTTGCCTTCGTCTATGATGGCGATGCCGCCGCGGATCATGGCAGTGACGAGGGGCGAAGCGACGTAGCGCAGGCTGCCTTCTCCTTCGATCACGGGAGTGATCAGCAGGTCCTCGGGACGTGTGTCCATGGTGGCCTGGAGGATATAGACATCGCGTCCCATGCGGCGGGCCGCAGCATAGGCAAGAGTGGTTTTGCCCACACCGGGTTTGCCCAGGAGCCTGGGATTCATCGGCAGATCCTGGTCGTTCACCACCATCCAGGCGGCCAGCAACTGCCGCATGAGTTCATCCTGCCCCACCCAAGCGACGGCAAGCTCGTCGGGATGAGCCAAGTGCAGGGTTACGCCCTCGATTTCGACGGTCATACGCTACCCATATTATCGGGCAAAGAAGGGCTGCTATGGCCGTCAGAGGATAGTGGGGATCTTGGATTGCGAGGGTCGAACGGCACAAGTTCAATCAAACTTGTCCATGGCACGTTGAAGCCTGCTCACCGACACGGTAAGCTGTCGAAGGTCTGCAAACTCCAGGTGGAGCCCAGGCTTGTGGGCGTTGGCAACTCAGGCTGCGCAGCGCCGGCCTGCCTGCGAGACGGCGCCGATCAACAGCACGCCACACCCAAGCAAGGTTAGGGATGCCGGCTCGGGCACTCCCGGGTCAGACAGATCCTGGACGTCGTATGTGAGGTTGTCGATCAAAAACGGGCCCGCATCGGACGGGAACGTCAGGACGGCCTGAGTGATCGGGTTATTAGGGTCGTTGTAAGTAAACTGGCCTTCCGGGAATGAACCGGAAATGATTGCTGTCGTGAATGGCACGGTGATGGTGAAGCCACCCGGGCCGGACAAGGCAACAGTTACGGTCGGAGGTCCCGACGGGGGGCCCATCGCGACGCCGAATTGCAACAGCGTGGTCGGGTCAACAAACTGCAGTGTCAGGGTGCCGTCGCTAGGCCCATCGAGGACTGGATCCGACAAGTCCGTCAGGCCTAGGCCGACGGTGCCATACGTATTGCCGTACACCGCGGTGCCACCGAGTCCTTCGGCGAACGAGAAAGTGACGCCCATAACCGTTAGGCCCGTGCCTCCAATGTTGGTAAGAACGGTTGGAGCGGCCGGTCCAGGTGCTCCGAGAGGGATGGATTGGCCCAGGTCGAACGTGTTTGTGATCGTGATCGTGCCAGCGTGGCCAGCGCTGACAGCGGTTAATACCGCCGCGACTACAGCTACAACTCTGCCCATACTATGAGCCTTTCTCAAGCGTCTTGATTCTATGGGTGTGGTCGCTGGATTGCAATATTGATTTTCTTACTAGGAACAACACTGACGTTTGGCATCTGTCTGCTTAATACTGATGACCACTGCTATGCGAAGAGTATGGTTCAGTCACACTCGTAGGTAGGGGGCTGGCCCTGGGCTGCACAAGCGCACTTGCCAGGACGACACGTCACTTTGCTTGCCAAGCGAATACTAAGCGCTCGCATTCGGAAGCACGGTGACGTATTCCGGCAGAAGCACTCGCAGGGCGCTTCCGGAATACGTGACCGAATTTCTGGAATGGCCTACTAAGTATGCCGTAATGCAAGACGTTCCCGGCCCTTAGGGTACAAACACCACGTCCACCCAGTAGTTGACGCCGCCGCCGCTGGAGGCCGGGAAGGCCGGCGTGGAACCGTAGGTGTACACGCCGTTCAGGCCGTCCGCTCCGGATTGCAGGGCGTGCAAAGGCGGATTGTCCGTCCCGCTGGCGCTGAAATAGTTGTAATCGTAGGCGAACCCCGTGGTGCTGAAGTACGCCGCCACGTAGGTGGTGTTGGCCGCAATCGTCACCGGGGTGTTGAAG
>Ga0335081_10013549_pt1 | contig 13188 bp, 10 predicted proteins | sample Lox_Sample_35_FD_206713 | JGI IMG/M metagenome (GOLD analysis project Ga0335081, IMG submission 206713) | Soil microbial communities from Loxahatchee National Wildlife Refuge, Florida, United States - Lox_Sample_3.5 | ecosystem: Environmental > Terrestrial > Soil > Wetlands | place: USA...
ACCCGATCCAGGGCATCGGCGCCGGGTTCGTCCCGCCGGTCCTGGAGGTGGCGCTGGTGGATGAGATCATCGCCGTCGGCAACGAGGACGCGCTATCCATGGCCCGGCGGCTGGCGACCGATGAGGGGCTGCTCGTCGGCATCTCGTCCGGCGCGGCGGCGTGGGCCGCGGTCCAGGTCGCACAGCGGCCGGAGAACGCCGGGAAGCTGATCGTCGTCGTGCTCCCGGACTTCGGCGAGAGGTACCTCAGCACCCCGCTGTTCGCCGGGCTGGCTGAGTAGTCATGCTGGCAGCCCTGCGGCATGACGTCCGGGCGGCGCGGGAACGGGACCCGGCCGCCTGCTCGGCCCTGACGGTCGTCCTGTGCTATCCCGGCGTGCACGCGATCTGGGGCCACCGGGTCAGCCGCTGGCTGTGGCACCGGCACGCCCGGCTGCTCGCGCGGCTGTCCGCGGAACTGATCCGGATGCTGACCGGTGTCGATATCCACCCCGCCGCCACGCTCGGCCCCGGCCTGTTCATCGACCACGCCACCGGGGTGGTGATCGGGGAGACCACGGAGATCGGCGCCGACGTCACGATCTACCAGGGCGTCACCCTCGGCGGCACGAGCACGGACACCGGCAAGCGCCATCCCACCGTCGGCGACCGGGTGATCATCGGGTCGGGCGCCAAAGTCCTCGGCCCCATCGTGATCGGCGAGGACAGCCGGATTGGCGCGAACGCCGTGGTGGTCAAACCGGTCCCGGCCGGATCGGTGGTCGTCGGGGTGCCCGGCCAGGTCATCACGCGCAGCCGTCCGCGCCCGGCCACGGCGCTGCCCTGCACCGACGACGCGGTGCTGCCGGATCTGGTCAGCGTCAGCCTGCAGACGCTGCTGCGGCGGGTCGACCGGCTGGAGTCGCTGTCCGACGGGCATCTGGTCGACCACACCATCCACCCGCCCGACGCCGGGATCTGGCACGGGGAGGACTTCTCCATCTGAGCCGCCTGGCCCGCCCCGCAGGGCTATCAAGACTTACGGGCAGAGTTTGCGGGGCGAGCTCAACTGCCGCAAACTCTGCCCGTAGTGGGCGGGCGCCCGCGGGACGGCCCCGTGGGCGGGCGGGCGCCCGTAGCGGGCGGCCCGCGGGCGGGCGGGCGCCCGAGGCGGGCGGGGGTTAGCTGCGGAAGCGGGTCCCGGCGGTGGCGTACTCGGCGAGCATGGGCACCGGGGCGTACGCCCGGTCACCGGTCGCGGCGTGCATCGCTTCCAGGACGCTGACGACCTGCGCCGGCCCGGCATCGTCGAGCATCTGAAGCGGCCCGCGGGGGTAACCGCAGCCGAGCATCATCGCGGTATCGATGTCCGCCGGGCTCGCGTACCCGTCCTGGAACATGCGCACCGCGTCGTTGAACTGGGTGTAGGCGAGTGCCTCAACGAGGAAGCCGGGCCGGTCCCTGGAGATAACCGCGTTCAGCCCGATCCTGGCCGCGAGCGCGGCCGCCCTGGCGCCCGTCCCTGCCGCGGTCACGTCCGGCACCACCAGCTCGGCAAGCTCCGCCTTGCCGTCGCCCACCTTGACGAAGTGGACACCGACCGTATCGGCCGGGCGGCCCACGGCCAGTGCCGCGTCCAGGACCCGCTGCTTAGGGTCCGCCGCCACGATGACCAGGCCGGTCTCGTCGGACGGCTGCGGCACGACGCGGATACCGGCCGCGACGATCCGGTTGGCCAGCTCGTCCAGCGGGCCGTCCTGTTCCCTGATCAGCGCGACCTCGGCGGGAACGGTTGCCGACTCAGCTTCCTCACCGGCTGCCGCGGGGGGGCTCTGCCGCTGATAGTCATAGAACCCGCGTCCGCTCTTGCGGCCGAGCAGCCGGGCATCGCACAGCCTGCGCAGCAGGGGCGCGGGCGCGTAACGGTTGCCACCGAACTCAGCCTGGAGAACCTCAAGGACCGACAGATCCGTGTCCAGGCCGATCAGGTCGAGCAGCGTCAGCGGCCCCATCGGCAGGCCGAGTCCGGCAGTAGCCGCCTTGTCGATGTCCTCGCGTGTGGCCTGCGCTGTTTCCAGCAGCCGGATCGCGTGGTTGAGGTAGGGCACCAGCAGCGCATTCACGACGAATCCGGCCCGGTCACTGACCTGGACGGGAGTTTTGTTCAGGTCGCGGGACAGCACGGCCAGCGTCTCGGCGGTCTCCGGCGAGGTGAGCACCGTGGAAATGACCTCGACCAGCTTCATGACCGGAGCGGGGTTGAAGAAATGCAGCCCCGCGACCCGGGCCGGATACCGCGTGCCGCCCGCGATCTCGGTGATCGACAACGAGGAGGTATTTGTGGCCAGGATCGCATCGGGCCGGCAGGCCTCGTCCAGCTGGGCGAACAGCGGCGTCTTGAGCTCCATCCGTTCCGGTATGGCCTCGATCACCAGGTCGGCGCCGGCCACTCCGCTCGTGATGTCGTCCGTGGGCCGGACCCGGGCGAGGATCTCGTCCCGCGCGGCCTCCGTGAGCTTGCCCCGCTTGACCATCCGGTCCATGGACGCGTGCAGCCGGGCCATTCCCTGGTCAAGAAAGGTCTGGTTGATCTCGATCGCAACGACACGGCGGCCGCTGCGGGCGAGCAATTCGGCGATGCCCGCGCCCATCAAACCGAGCCCGATCACTGCCACCTCGCGGATATCGGCTGGCTGCTTCACGTTACTTGTCATGGTTTGGGCCTTCCGCTTTTGAGGAGCCGCCAGCGTCAGTATTCACGTTCCCCTGATTTACCGTCCATGGCCGGCTCGGCGCAATTGAAGCTCCATCGGCGCCCGGCCTCCCGCGGCTCGACCCCGTAGCTGGGACAACCGTCCCACACGGGCGAGCCGAACGGCTCTAGCCCGCGTCCCGGCGCGGCGCGATCGTTGTTTCGTGCTCGGGTGGGTGTGGTTCGGCTCGGTCGTCGGCGTGATCTTGGTCGCCGTGGCCGCCTACGACGTGACCCAGCGCCATCACGCCATCCTGCGCAACTTCCCGCTCATCGGCCACCTGCGTTACCTGCTGGAATCGGTCGGGCCCGAGCTGCGCCAGTACATCGTCACCGATAACCGCCAGGAACGGCCCTTCGACCGGGACCAGCGCCGGTGGATCTACACCTCGGCCAAGGGCATCAACAACAACTTCGGGTTCGGCTCCGACGAAGACCTGGACACCACGCCGGGCCACATCATCGTCGACCAGAGCATGTTCCCGCTGCCGCGCCCGGCCCCGGGGGAGGACGCGCTCGCCTGCACGAAGGTGCTCGGCTCGGCCAGGCAGCGGCCCGGCCTGTTCCGCCCGGCGTCGGTGGTCAACGTGTCCGCGATGAGCTTCGGCGCCCTGAGCGGGGTCGCCGTCGAGGCCATCAACCGGGGCTGCGCGCTGGCCGGCTGCCTGCACAACACCGGAGAGGGCGGCGTGACGCCGCATCACCTGCACGGCGGCGACCTGGTGTTCCAGATCGGCACCGGCTACTTCGGCTGCCGCGACCGTAACGGGCGCTTCGACCTCGCCCGGCTGGCGGACCTGTGCGCCGAGCACCCGGTACGCGCGATCGAGATCAAGCTCAGCCAGGGGGCCAAGCCGGGTCTGGGCGGGATGCTCCCCGCCGTGAAGGTCACGCCGGAGATCGCCGCGGCGCGAGGCATCGAGACGGGGCGTGATTGCCGCAGCCCGTCCCGGCACAGCGCGTTCTCCGACGTCGACAGCCTGCTCGACTTCGTCGAGACGATCGCCGAGCGCACCGGCCTGCCCGTCGGTATCAAATCGGCCGTCGCCAGCGTCGCCTTCTGGGACAAGCTGGCCACGAGCATGGAGGGCACGGGCCGGGGCGTCGACTTCGTCACCGTGGACGGTGGGGAGGGCGGCACCGGCGACGCTCCCCTGGCCTTCAGCGACCACGTGTCGCTGCCGTTCAAGCTGGCCATCAGCCGCGTGTACCGTGCCTTCGCCGAGCGAGGGCTCAGCGGCGACGTTGTGTTCATCGGCTCGGGACGGCTCGGCATGCCAGAAACCGCGCTGCTCGCCATGGCCCTCGGCTGCGACATGATCAACGTGGCACGGGAGCCCATGCTGGCGATCGGCTGCATCCAGGCGCAACGCTGCCACACCGGGCGCTGCCCGGTCGGGATCACCACGCACTCCGCCTGGCGCACCCACGGGCTCGACCCGGCCCTCAAATCCGTGCGCCTGGCCAACTACATCGGCACGCTCCGCCATGAACTGCTCGAACTCAGCCACGCCTGCGGGGTCACTCATCCCGCGCTGATTGGCCCGGACCGCATCGAGATCCTCGACGGGCACCTCGGATCCCGTACGGCCCAGGAGATCTTCGGCTACGACCCATCATGGATGTAACGGAACCAGCGGCGCCGAGGTCGCAGCGGCTGGCCGAACGTGGACCCCACTGGCTGAACCTGCGTTGCTGAGCCTATTGGCAGGGGCGTTGGATTGACAGGGTATAGATCCCGCGAAGCGGCTAAAGACAGGGGACCAGATTGAATTATGACGTGGTGGTGATCGGGGGCGGCCCTGCGGGGTCCGTTGCGGCCATTCAGGCAGCGCAATTGGGTGCGCGGACGTTGCTGGCGGAGAAGAACGGCGTGCTAGGCGGGACAGCCACCAGCGCCGCCATCAACGTTCCGGGCCTGTTTCACGCGTGGGGCAGACAGGTGGTCGCCGGCATCGGCTGGCAGCTGGTGAACCGCGCCGTACAGCTCGCGGGTGACCGCTTGCCCGACTTCAGCCGTTACGACCGGCCCCCCAACATGCTGCAGGTGCGCGTCAACGCCGCTATCTATGCTGCGCTGCTGGACGAGGCGGTGCTTGGCTCGGGTGCCACGCTTGCGCTGCACACCATGCTTGCCGCCGTCGACAGACAGGCGGGGGAATGGCGCGTGACGTTGTGCGGGAAAGAAGGGCTGCGCGACGAACGCGCCCGCGTGCTGGTGGACTGCACGGGCGATGCCAATGCCGTGGCGCTGGCGGGTTTCGGGCTGGAGCGGAATGAGGAACTCCAGCCAGGGACGCTCAACGTCAGGCTGAGCGGGTACGACCCGGCCGGCCTGGACTACCCGTTTCTCGATCGCGCCTACGAAGACGCGGTAGCCGCGGGTTCGCTGCTGCCGGGCGATCTGGCCATGCACGGCGACGGGGTGCGCACCTTTCTGCGTCAGCGCGGCGAGAACGCTATGAACGTCACGGGGATCGACGCCAGCACCAGCGCGGGCCGCACGGCGGCAGAGGTCGCCGCGCGTGCGGTGCTGATGCGGATCTACCGCTTCCTGCGCGGCCAGCCGGGCCTGGAGAACCTGACGATCGACGTCATTGCCGCCGAGTGCGGTATCCGCGAGAGCTGTACGATCCGGGGCAAAAAGCGGATAGCCGCTCGCGATTATGCCAGCGGGCGAGTGTGGGACGACGCGGTGTGCTACAGCTTCTACCCGATCGACGTGCACCGCCCGGGCGGTAACGGGATCGACCTGCGGCCGCTGGAAGAGGGCACGTTCCCGACGATCCCCCGGGGGGCGATGCTGCCCAGCGGCAGTGCGTGGCTCCTGGCCGCTGGCCGCTGCATCGCGGGCGACCAGGAGGCCAGTTCGGCCTACCGCGTGCAGGCGTCCTGCATGGCGACGGGCCAGGCGGCGGGCGTCATGGCGGCCCTGTCGGCACAGTCAGGTGTCGAGCCCGGCGACCTGGCCATCGGCGACATTCACCAGGCGCTGCGGGCGCATGGCGCGATCGTGCCCGGTGACGTTCGCTGAGACGGCAGCCGCATCAGCTCATCGGGGACTATACGGCCGCGCGGCGGCGCCGGGTCAGGCGGCATCAGCCTCCCGGCAGATGTGGCAGTCCTGTTCATATCCGGCCTGTTCATATCCGGTCAGGCTGGTGGCCAGCAGGTGCCCATTGTCCGCCACCGCCGGGCCGCCATCATAGGCGCGGGCCAGCGCGTCCGTCATAGCGCGCCCGCGTGCCGCGTAGCCAGGAATGATGTGATCGAGATGGGCACGGTAATGGGACCGGAATTCCTCCAGCTTCTCGAACAGGGCGTACAGAGAAGCGGCGGACAGGTCCCGGGCCGGGAGCCCCCAGCCGTCCAGGCTCAGGTCGCGCATGATCCCTTGTGTCTTGTGCTCATACCCGATGGCGATGCAGGGAACACGGGCCGTCAGGGCGAAGATAACCGAATGGAACCGGTTGCCCACCAGGTAGTCCAGGCCAGCGATGAACGAGGCCACGCCCCGGAAGTCAGCCTCGGTGTCCAGCAGGATCGGCCGGGTCGGCCCGCGGCACAGCCGGGCGACCGAGCGTGACGCGATCCGGTCATCGTCCTGCCGGTCAGCGGCGGTGGCCAGCGGAAAGATCACCACGCGGTGGCCGGGGAGCTCATGTACCCGGTCCACGAACGCGGCAAGCTCCGCCTCCAGGGCTGCCTGCGGCCCGGGTGGCAGGCAGCGGCGTACCGTGACGCCGACCAGGGCGTCGGCGGGGCCGACGCCGTGCGATGCCCGCCACGCGTGCTGGCCGGCCCGGGCCCGCCGGGGCGGGTCCAGGCTGAAGGCAGAATCGACCGCGCGGCGCGCGACCCCCGCCGGCAGCCGCAGCTTCGCCAGTTCTGCCATGCTGATGTCTTCGCGAGCCAGCACCAGGCGTGCCCGCCGGAGCGTCTTCGCCACCATCCAGGTCACCAGCTTCCCGTGGAACGGGCCGTAGGACTGGGGCGCGCACACCACCGGTGTGCCGAGCCGTCCCGCCAGAATCAGCGGCAGCAACTGGTAGATGACCCGGGCGCCGAGCCCTGGCCGGGCGGCTCCCTGCAGGTACCCGCCCGCCACCACCAGCGAGACCAGCAGGTCGGCCCGCTCGATCGCCGCCAGTTCCGCGCGGACCTCCGCCGGAAGCCAGCCAGCGGGCCTGCGGTACCACCGGGCGGGGACGGCGAACCACGACATCCCGACGAAAAGGACCAGCGCCCTGCGGGCGGCGCGGCGGGAATGCGAGACACGTTCGTCATCCGCGTACCGGCGCATCGAGCCGAGGTTCCGCACGCCCTCGAAATACCGGTGACACCGCGGATCTTCCATGCCGGCTATTTCAGCCCGGCATCCCGGGAATGCCCTCTGCACGTGCAGAATAGCTGCATGCAGCAGTGCGGCGTCGCCGGCGTTCTGCCGTGCGTAGCCACCCACTATCAAAACATTGCGCTGAGTCGCCATTTACTAGTCCACGATTCTTCCGCAGGTAGCCTGCTGCTGGCAGGAATAGCTATTGAAACGTTACTGTTGGGACAATGACGTTCGCGGTCGGTCGCTACAGGAGAAATAACAAATATCGTGGCCTGAATTGGACTTATTGAACTCGCCTCTCTAGTCTCGCCAGCTCAGCCAGCGGTAAACAGGAGGATGCTGTGACGCTGGTCACATGCTAGGCCGCGCCAGCCCCGCTCAAGCCCCCGCAGATGATTTCCATGATCGCCTCGGGAAGCTTGCCGGTCGTGCCGCCATCATGGACACTGCGACTTGGACAGGCCGCCCGCGGATGTGTAAGGGGGCCGCGGTGGGGCATCTTTCAGCAACTGTCACCGCTTGCCGGCTGACCCATCGCCCGGGCACATCCAAGGTTCCCTCCACATTAGAAAGGTCCGCCAGACCTGCCCAGGTCACAGACATTGAGTGCCGGACTACATGCCCGCATGTAGTCATGGCGCATCATGTTCCCCCTGGTGAACTGAGCTCATCCCGGGGAACTTCGGTCCGGGAGAACCCTGTGACCGTTCTGGTTCTGGTTTCCATTGGCGGACCCGGACGAGAAAGGACCCGAGCGTATATGCGTGAGGCGATTGAGACCTGGCCGGGCCGGCCGTATCCCTTCGGAGCGGCCTATGACGGCGCGGGCACAAACTTTTCGTTGTTTTCTGAGGCCGCCGAGGGCGTTGAGCTGTGCTTGTTCGACGATGACGGCGGCGAGCAGCGGGTGGGCCTGGAAGAGGTCGATGCGTTCTGCTGGCACGCCTATCTGCCCGCGGTGGCGCCCGGGCAGCGCTACGGGTACCGGGTGCACGGACCGTGGGCACCCGAACACGGTCAGCGCTGCAATCCGGCCAAGCTGCTCCTCGACCCGTACGCCAAGGCCATTGACGGCCAGGTCGATTGGGACCAGGCCTGCTTTCCGTACACCTTCGGCGAGGAGACCTCCCGCAACGACGATGACAGCGCGGCCCACGTGCCCAAGTCGGTGGTCCACAACCCGTTCTTCGACTGGGGCAACAGCGAGCACCCGGATGTCCCGCTGAATGAGTCGGTCATCTACGAGGTCCACGTCAAAGGCTTCACCGCCCGGCACCCGGAAATCCCTGAGGCGCAGCGGGGCACCTACGCCGGCATGGCCCACCCGGCCGCCGTTGAGTACCTCACCCGCCTCGGTGTCACCGCGGTGGAACTGCTCCCGGTGCATCAGTTCGTCCACGACGCGCACCTGGTCCAGCGCGGGCTGCGGAACTACTGGGGCTACAACTCGATCGGCTTTCTCGCCCCGCACAACGAATACGCCGCCGCCGGCCAGCGGGGCGAGCAGGTCGCCGAGTTCAAGGCAATGGTCCGGGCGCTGCACCAGGCCGGGATCGAGGTGGTCCTCGATGTTGTCTACAACCACACGGCCGAGGGCAACCACCTGGGCCCGGTGCTGTCCCTGAAAGGCATCGACAACGCCGCCTACTACCGGCTCGTCCCGGACAACCCCCGCTTCTACTACGACACCACGGGAACCGGGAACAGCCTCAACGTCGGGAACCCGCACACCCTGCAACTGATCATGGACTCGCTGCGTTACTGGGTGACCGAGATGCACGTCGACGGGTTCCGCTTCGACCTAGCCCCCAGCCTGGCTCGCCAGTTCCACGAGGTGGACCGGCTGTCCGCGTTCTTCGACCTGATCCAGCAGGACCCCGTCGTGTCCCAGGTCAAGCTGATCGCCGAGCCGTGGGACATCGGCGAAGGCGGCTACCAGGTGGGCAACTTCCCCGCCGTGTGGTCGGAATGGAATGGCCGCTACCGCGATACGGTGCGGGACTACTGGCGGGGCGAGCCCGCCACCCTCGGCGAGTTCGCTTCCCGCCTTACCGGCAGCTCCGATCTGTACCAGGCCGACACCCGCCACCCCGGGGCCAGCGTCAACTTCGTCACCGCGCACGACGGGTTCACCCTGCGCGACCTGGTTTCCTACAACGACAAGCACAACGACGCCAACGGCGAGGACGGAAGCGACGGCGAGAGCAATAACCGCTCCTGGAATTGCGGCGCCGAGGGCGACACCAGCGACGACGGCATCGTTTCGCTGCGGCGGCGCCAGCAGCGCAATTTCCTGGCGACCCTGCTGCTGTCCCAGGGGGCCACGATGCTGCTCGGCGGGGACGAATCCGGCCGCACCCAAGGCGGCAACAACAACGCCTACTGCCAGGACAACAAGATCTCCTGGCACGACTGGGAGCATGCCGACCAGGATCTTCTCGACTTCACCCGCCACCTCATCACGCTACGCCGTGAGCATCCGGTACTGCGGCGACGGCGTTACCTTCGGGGCCGTGCCGTCGGCGGCCGTGCCGAGCTTGGCTGGTGCAAGCCCGACGGCGCCGAAATGAGCGACGACGACTGGGACAGCGGGTTCGCCCGCTCCGTCGGCCTGTTCTACAACGGCCAGGCGATCGCCGACCGTGACCCCCGCGGCCAGTTGGTCACCGATGACTCGTTCCTGCTGCTATTCAACGCCCACCACGAACCCATCACCTGGACGCTGCCCAAGCAATGGGGACAGTACTGGGAACCAGTCCTCGACACCGCCAGACCCCACCCCGAAGGGACACTCTTCGAAAGCGGCGGCACGGTTCCGGTCGCCGGCCGCTCCGTCATCATGCTCCAAGGTCGCGACAAACCGGGCTGAGGGCGCAGGCCCATGACGCCGCAACGACCGAGATCCAGGGCCAGGGCTCTTGCCTGCGCGGGCGGCCGGTACCCGTCCGTGCGGCCAACAGCTCGCCAACGCTATCGACGACGCGTTCGCCGTTCACCCTCGCCGACGGCGCGGGACACTAGTCTGGAGTTCGCTGTCGGGCAGAGGTGCCGTCGATGTCGCGAGCGAAAGAGACAGATGCCGCTGGCTGGACCCGTCTGACCAGGGCGCCTGCCCCAGGTAGTGTCGGCGTATTTCGAGGGTACCGGGCGCGTCCTTGATGCGGTGAATGGAGGATCGGACATGGCCGTGTCGTCGTTTCCCGGACTGGCCCTGGAGTGGCCTGGTGTGGCCGTATACCGGAGCGTTCGGCTGCCCTGGCTGCCTGAAAACCGGTCCCGGTGATTCCCGCTGCTGCGGCCGGTCATGGCGATGTCACCGATGGGGTGGCGGGACGGGTGCTCGCGGACTTGCTGGCCCAGGCGCATCTGATGGCACCGGGTGCGCTGGCCGGTGTACTGGCTGAGCGGGCCCGCCCACTGGGCGTGCGCGGCGTGCGAATCTACCTGGCCGATATACAGCAACGCCACCTGCACCCGCTGCCAGACAAGGCCGCGCAGTCGCCCGCGGCGCTGTCGATCGACTCGACCCTCGCCGGCCGCGCCTTCCAGACCGTCACCATCCACCGCGCCAGCACCGGAGCGGCGGGCGGCGGCCTGGTCCAGTTGTGGATGCCGCTGGTGGATGGCACCGAACGCCTGGGCGTGCTGGAACTGGTGGTCGAAGACGCGGGTGAGGCGATGCTGGGCCGGTACCGGACGCTCGCGTCGCTGGCCGGGCTGCTGATCGCCAGCAAGAGCGTCTACAGCGACATCTATGCCAGGGTGGGGCGCAGCCGGGAGATGGCGTTGCAGGCGGAGATGGTGTGGGCGTTCATCGCACCGACGACCTTCGCCACCGAGCAGGTCATCCTCTCAGCCGTCCTGGAACCAGCCTATGAGGTGGGCGGTGATGCCTTTGACTACTCCCTGCTGGGCGAGCACCTGCACGTGTCACTTTTCGACGCGGCGGGTCACGATCTGGCCGCCGGCCTGATCGCCAGCGTCGCGATGGCCTCCAGCCGGACCACCCGCCGATCCGGCGGCGCCCTGGCCGACATCGCTGCCCGCGCCGACCACGCGATCGCCAGCCAGTTCGGCGCTTCCCGGTTCGCGACCGCACTGCTGTGTGACCTGAACGTCGCCACCGGCGAGCTGGCCTGGATCCCCTGCGGTCACCCGGCCCCTCTGCTGATCCGCGGCAACAAAGTGGTCAAAGAACTGTTCCGCCGGCCCTGGCTGCCGCTCGGCATCGCGGGTACCCCCGGCGCCGCGGCCAGCGATACCGGCGACCTCAGCCCCCCGGTATATACAGAGCATCTGGAACCCCGCGACCGGATCCTGCTCTACACCGATGGCGTCGTGGAAGGCCGCGCCCGCGGCAGCCAATTCGGCCTGGAACGGCTCACCGACTTCATCATCCGTCACGGTGCCAGTGGCACCCCCGCCCCCGAAACCCTCCGCCGCCTCAACCACGCCATCCTCGACCACCAGCACGGGCGCCTGTCCGACGACGCCACCACCGTCCTGATCGAATGGATGCCCGACAACCCCGGAAACCAGCTCACCGCCTGATCCGGGTCTATCTCACGAACGGTATTTCCGGCATCACGCTGCCGGCCGTCGAGACCTTGACCTAACAGAGTCTCTGCCGATCACGGCCCCAGGCGACCGGTCGGTCACTCTAGACGCCGCGTGCTTGACGACTTCCTCACCCGGCGATCAGGCTGACCGCTTTGCGGGATTGCGAGGAATGCCTATGTCTGACGAGCATCCAGATCCCGACGATCAACGCCGCAAGTAGCCCGATGACAGGCGACAAGAGCACAGCCACAAGCAGGCCGACCGTGAGCGCGATTGCGACCGTTACCACCAGCCACCAAAAGCCAAAGCCCCGGTCTTTACCAATCGTGGTCATGAATAGAGACTTGATCAAGCGCACCGGAGACCTGATCTGAGCGCGCACCCAGCCGACGGCGCGCGGCAACAAAGATCTGATCAAGCGCGCCGAAGGCTTGATCTGGGCGCGCACCCAGCCGACGGCGCTGGAAAGCTTGCCCCGAAGCCAACGCAACGGCATGAACCATCGGGAACTCTTGCGGCTGCGGTCGTTTTTTCGAGCGCGGCCCACATCGTCCCTCTCTGAGGGCGTACGTGGGCCTGCCGGATTTCTCGTCTTCGTAGTCGCAGTGTTCATGAGACTTCTTCCGTCGGCCGCGCAGTGGGCACGATGGCGAGGTTGGCAAGGCTTCCCGTCCGTGCTGGCGCATGGGGCAGCCGCACCAAGGTTTCCTTCATCCCGAACAGGCCCGTCATGACCATCAGCCACTCCGGTTCCCCGGTCGCCTTGTCCGGGTAGACGGTGGCCACCTGGCCGATCTTCTGCCCGGCTTGGTCATAGGCGGTGGCCTCGCTCAGGTTCTGGGCCTCTTCCGGGGTGAACATACAATCCTCCAGCTGCTCCCTACATCTGGGGAGCCGGTTGCGTACGTGAATCGGCGTCTACCCTGGCCGGGGGAAGCGATTCACCTTCAAGCCAAAATCATGAAAAAAATGCCGATGCTGCAGGGGCTGCTGGCCGGGTACGGCGTCGATGAGCCGCGGCGCGACACGCTGCTGACCCTCGCTGGCCAGCCCCGCCAGAGTAGTGGGAAGACACCCGAGCTTAGCGTCCTTCGCGAGGCAGAAGCGGGCCAAGCGGCCCCAGGTCCAGGTTGAGGTCCTCGACGGTGAGACCGAAGTGGTCCCTCAGCTCGGCCATCCGGACTTCGAGGGCCATCAGAGTCGATCCGACCTTCTCGATCTGATCGTGCGTGAGCGACCCCTGTTCCACCCGGCGCAGGGCCTGACGCTCCATCAGCTGGCGTAGCAGTTCGACGAGGGTGAGAACCAGGCTCACCAGGCCCTTCTCGACCGACTCCGGGTCGGCGTCGATCCGGAGCCGACGTACCGCATTGCGCTGATCCGTTGTGACCACGCCATCCTGGCCATCTGCCATCAGCTGTACTCCTGCGAATCGTCCATGGCTTCCATCAGGCCGCTGATCGACGTCACCAGCGCGCGCAGTGACACCCTGACCAGATCCACCTCGGCGATGGACAAGGTGATGTCACCGACGATGACCACCCCGCCGGCCAGCACC
>Ga0335081_10013550_pt1 | contig 13187 bp, 7 predicted proteins | sample Lox_Sample_35_FD_206713 | JGI IMG/M metagenome (GOLD analysis project Ga0335081, IMG submission 206713) | Soil microbial communities from Loxahatchee National Wildlife Refuge, Florida, United States - Lox_Sample_3.5 | ecosystem: Environmental > Terrestrial > Soil > Wetlands | place: USA: Florida...
CTGCTGGGGCTGACCTATATTCCCGTAGGCGCAATCGCTAGAACTACTGAACTGCCGTCGGTGGGACTAGCGTGATGAAATGACACGTTTTGAATTGTGGTGAACGACGGGCGAACTTGAGAGTGACCAACTGAGCGAATCGCGAAGAACCCCAAGGACGGTACCGTTGTGCCCATCTCAACTGTTCGCGACGTTAGGAGATACCGAATTTCGAGCCCCTCCGCCCGGCTTCTTCTTGCCTCCTTGCTGCGTACCGCTTGCTCAAAAGTCAAAGCGCAGCTGGAACTGTGCGCGTCGATTGTTGCCGTAGGCCATATCGGCCGGACCTGCGCTCGAAGCCAGCCAATTCGCGCGTCCAAAGTAGGACGAACTTAGATTGCCTACCGGCAAACCTGGGTTGGTGGTATTGAACACATTGCGCACGATAACAGCTACTGTCAGGTTGTAGCGATGCTCTGCCGAGGGCGCTCATTTGTAATTCGTCTCTGCAGTTGCTTGAAAGGGTGTGGTCCCACGGCTGTCGCTGACGATTTCTCGCACTGCCCCTACCACTAATTCGGGCCGATAAACTTCTACGTAGTGGCCGCTGCCTCTTGCAACAATTCTCTTGCTCCTGTTGGAGAGGCTGCGCAATTCGTCTTGCATCTCGTTCCACGCGCTCTCCACCTGGGGTGCATCGGCCGGAGGGAATCCGGTACCAACCTCTGGATCGTGAGAAAGCACAACGATCGGGATATTACCGAAGGGGCCGGTCGCAGCCACCATCCGGCCATTGGCCCGGAATTGTTCGAGCTCTGCCAATTCCGTGCGCCATGGCTGGACCCGGCAGTCGAGAGCAATGGCTTCGGGAGCATACTGTACCCACGCTGCGGGCTGGTTCGGGAAGGTGTAATCGTCGCGGCACCATTGGAGAATTCGTGGCAGCCCCAGCGGCATCGTCAAAATGCCAAATCTATAACGAGCAAGGATCGCTTCCGGTTGGCCGGATGGTGGGAAGCGGTTGAGTTGGTCCGGATGAGATGAATCGACGAATACCAGGCCTGCGACTTGTTCGCGATGTTGCGAGGCAAACACGCGAATGTTGTAGCCACCGAACGAGTGGCCTACGAGAACGTAAGGCCCGGCGACTTGTGCGCGAATGAGGAGGCGATGGAGTTCGCTCGCAATGTTCTGGCTTGTGCGCGGTTCGTTTGGCGGGTCACTCCAGCCAAACCCGGCGCGATCGTAAGAACACGTGCGCGTAAGTTTGCTGATCTCCGGTTGGACCAATTCCCACGTCACGGAACTGTCGCCTAGTCCCGCATCCATGACGACGGTCGGGCTGCCCTCGCCGGTGCAGTTGAGGTGAAGCCGCTCCCCGCCGATATCCACGAGCTTGCCAGGAGGAGGATAGAGATGGGCTTCCCATTTCGTTTCCAATAACTGAAATGCGGCACCGGCGGCGACGACAAGGATCCCCGCCGCAACCAGCAATTTGCCGAACAGCCACAGCCGCGACCGGCTCCGACAGACGATGGGTTGCACAGTGCTCGCGGTGGCCATGGCTGTTCCCTGGCGGCTAGAACTGCAACTTCAGGGAGGCTTGCATGGAACGGGGACCACCTACGGCATAAAGCGGGTTGAACCCTCCCCCAAAACCGTTCCCGCTGCCCAGGGTTTGGGCGAGCGTGCTGTACGGTTGCCCGAATCCATTGACGCTCATGTTGCTCTGCGGATATCCGAAATTCGGATGGTTGAAGATGTTGAACGCATCCATGCGAAACATCAGACGGACCCGTTCGTGGAGCACGAACTCGCGGCGTAGTGAAAGATCCTGCTGGACAGAACTGTATGCCCTCAGTGTATTGCGCCCGAGCGTTCCCTGCCGCGAATCAGCAGGCGTGGCGAAAACAGGAATCGAGAATGCCGCTGGACTGAGTTCGCGGCCACCTGGAGCCGCGGGGTTGCTGATCCATTGCGGCACTCCCGGCACGACATCCGCGCGAAAATACATGTTCGACGGGGTCTGGTCGTCGTAGAACTTCGAAACCGTGGGCAGATAAATCACGTCGAACGGAGGGGAAGATCTGGCATGCAGAATTCCGTCCAGCGCCCATCCATCGGCAAGGCGCCTCATAATGCCGTTCTGGATTCCCTTCGCGGAGGGTGCGTAGGTCACCGCCGCATTGAAGGAATGCCGGATATCAAAGTTAGACGGACCATAATCCTGGTGAACGCTGTAGAAGTTCGAAGGCTCCTGGGCGCTGTCGTCATAGCCGTAGGAGTAGATCGTGTCGCTCGAGCCGTTGTCGAGTGAATGCGACCAGGTGTAGGACGCAATTACCTGGAGGCCATGAGCGAGACGATGCTGATACTGCAGTTGCAAGCCATTGTAGTTCGACTGATCGGTATTGTTGGTGAGATACATCTGTGTGAACTGCGGGTTGATCGGTAGATACGTCGAGTTCAGCATGTTCTGCCGCAGAAGATTGCGACCGAGCGAGCCGATGTAGGTGACGCTGAAACGCTGGTTGGCGCCGAGAGCCTGTTCTATTTCGAGGTTCCAGTCTGCGTTGTAGGGAACCTTAAGGTGCGGGTCGAAGATCAGCATAGTCCCGTAAGGCGGAGTGAGCCCTCCGGTCGCGACCGGCGGAGGCGGAATCGTAAGGGGAAGCGGTACGCCCGTGGGATAGAGCGTCCGGGCGTACGGATTTTCGAAATTGTTGGCCGCATTTCCAGTGGTCTCGGTGCCCAACTGGTGGAAGATGCCAAATCCGCCTTTGACGACCGTCATCCAATCCGGATTCTGACGCAGGAGATAACTGGCGCCAATTCGCGGAGCAAGAGTGCCCCAACCGCTATGCCATGGGGAGGTCCCTAAAGGTTTCAGTTGCATGGTCAAGAGATCAGTGACTTCGCTGACGGCGACAAGAGGATGGCCGGTTAATTCGCTGGGGGGAGGGTTGAGTTCCCAGCGCAAACCATAGTTCATGGTGAGGCGTCCCGAGATCTTCCAGTCGTCCTGAACGTACGCGGCGTAGTTGTGGTAGAGGAACCGTGGAGTGTTGGTATTGTTTTGAATGATCCAGAGGTCGCCCACGCCACTCATTGCGTCCTGGACACTGAAGAAGAGGGGGAAGTCATCAAACTGGCGTGGATGCAACGTAGGGCTCAGGCGGCGGAAATCGAAACCAAACTTCCACTGATGGTGCCCCTGCAGAATCGAAATATTGTCCATGAACTGGAGTTGATGCTGCCGATTGTTGTGAGAGTTGACTCCCACCTGAACTTGCCCGCCGCGTATACCCAGGATATAGAGGCCGCCATTGCTGGTCTGGCTCGTGCCGTAACCGGGTGGAAACGCAACGCTGTCGGAGAGCGGAACGGCGCCGCCAAAGTTGTCGTTCACGAAGCGAATCGATCCGGTGGCAGTGCTGTAGTTGAATCGGAAATCATCGGTGATGTGAGGGGAGATTACCGCAGTGAGACCGATCGTGTTCGTTTGGGTAGTTAGTGAAGTGATGGTGCGATCGGAGATGGCTGCATAACCGCCTGCGGCACGAATCGAAGCTTCCGATGGGGAATATGCGAATCGTCCGAAGAGCGTGAACTTCTGTCCCAGGCTCTGATCGATCCGCATGCTGTAGGCATCGAGAGTGGCGGGATCGGAATAACTGGCGCTGAATTGATTGGTCAGAGGATTTCCGCTGTTATCGGCGCTGGTCACTGGGCCATTTGGAAGCGGGTACGTTGCCAGGAATGGCTGTACGGCCGGCACCGCATTGGAGCGCGCGTACTGCGATGGCACATCTGTGATCGCGATCTTGGGTTGACGCAACCGTAATCCTTCATAAGAAAAGAAGAAGAAACTCTTGTTCTTGTAGATCGGTCCGCCAATTACGCCGCCAAAGTCGTTTTGGCGTATGGGTGGCTTCGGCAGGTGCTGATTGTTGGCGAACCAGTCGTTTGCGTCGAAGATGTCGTTGCGCAGATAGTCAAACAATGCGCCGTGAATCTGATTCGTTCCCGAGCGCGTGACCAGAATCAGTTGCGCGCCCCCGCGGCCAAATTCTGCGGCAAAGCTCGAGGTCTCGAGGCGGAATTCCTGCAAACCGTCGATGGAGACAAGATTGTTTGTCCCTCCCAGCGCGCTCAGGGCGGGCAACGCCCCGCCACCATCCGCCCCCAATTCGGAAGAAGCGGTGATCCCGAAGTTTGCGCTCACACCATCAATTGAGAAGTAGTTGCTGTCCGATCGATTGCCGTTGATGGCGAACTGCCCCTGATCTCCCTGCTCCTGAGTCGGTGTGAGCACCACGCCCGGCGTGATCTCCAACAAGGAATGGAAGCTGCGGCCATTCAGCGGCAAATTCTCGACAAATTCGCGCGGCACGACAGTTCCCACCGATGCATTGGTGGTGTCCACCAGGGGTGCCCCGCCCGTCACCGTTACACTCTGTGTGATGGACCCTACCTGGAGTGAAAAATTGATCCCGGCATCGTCCTGGACGTGAAGCTGGACATCCGGCTTCACCACCTGGGCGAACCCTTCTTTCTCGACGATGACGCGATACGTCCCGGGCAGCAGACCTGGAATGTTGTAGAAGCCGCCTTCATTTGTCTGACTGGAGTGAGAAACATTGGTGCTGATATTGACGGCGGAAATGCGCGCCCCGGCCACAGCATAACCTTGTGAGTCGGCAACTCGTCCACTGATCGCGGCGGACTCGGTCTGCGCGACCACAGGCAACGAACCAAGGACAGTTACGATAACAGCTACAGATATAAGCCGCGACGTAAAGCGCATCTGTGCCTCCAGGGCAAGAGTTACGAACTGAATGCACGTGAGACAGCAGATTTGTACCGTCGACACTGAAAAATCGAACGAACGCGGCTTAGGGATGGTTGGCCCTGCCGGCGAGATACGCATAGAGAACGCGCTTGCCTTCGGGCTGGCGGGCATCGCCGACCGTCTCAGCGGTGACGAATACCGAATCGATGTCCTTCAAGAGCGCCGCATCGGTCACTTTCAGAACCCATCGTTGCTGGTCACGATCGTCGATGGTGAAAGTCCCGAGGCTTCGAACCGAGCGGCCTTCGGCTTCCTGCTGTCCCCATGCATTGAAATACAACTTGGTCGGGGTGGGCTTGCTGCTGGGAAGATCAAAGGCGTAGAAAACGAGACACTGTCCCTCTGCATAGAACACGCGGCCGAAACTCTTGGCGGATCGCCCCTCGCCGTTTACGTCATGCACGTCGATGATGTGCAAATCGCGGGCGCCCATCAACTGGCGCACGTCGGAGCTGACAGTCGCCATCTGCCGTTCCATATTCATTTTTTCGGATTGCTGCTGAAGAGATGTATTCAGGGCGCGGATGCGGTCCTGCGATTCTACAAGAGCCGCTACTGAATCGGAGTTGGTCGACTCCAGAGTCTGAACCTGTCTTTGGAGCTCTTCAATCTGCTTGCGATCTTGTTCGCGACTTGACGTCAGCGTTGTTCTATCGGCGCGCACCTGTGTCAGTTCCGTATTCAGTTGAGCGAGGGTTCGCTGCATCTCGTCGAGTTGACCTTGGCGTTGTTTTACGGCGCTCGCAAGTTCCCGGTTCTCCCGCTCGAACTGATCGAGTCGCGCGTCGTCGGAATCTGAAACTGGCTTTTCCAACTCCATCCTCGGCTGAGGCGGTTGAGAAGCCGCAACGGGCGCCGACGAGGTTACTGGCGGAGCCGACGTCGCTGGAGGGCTATGGTGGATCAGTGTCGCTGAAAGCCCAGCTACGACTACAATGCCGGCAGCGACCGCACTGGTCTTCAGTGCCCAGCGAGGCCGGAAGACGAACTGGCGTCCCGCAGCGGACTGGTTGACTGCATCGGATGAAAATTCGGCGCCATGCGCCTGTGCCCTGGCGAGAAACCGCTCCCGGACTTCAATGTTTGTTCGGGGTAGCTGGCTTCGATAGGTCGTCAACCGCGCAGGGTTCGCACGCGGCAGGTCCTGTTGCAGGATGGTCGAATAGTCGGAGTAGGCGTCCCGGCACTCCGGGCACTCGCGTAAGTGCGCCACGAGTTCATTGTTTTCGGCTGGAGTGATCTCACTCATTGCAGCCAGCGCCGCTAGTTCCCGAAAGGCATCATGACTGGGCATAGGCTGTCTCCTCTCCGTTCTCGGAGCGCCGCCGCTTAATGCCCGCGTCATATCCCAGAACTACGCGCAGCTTCTCCAGTCCACGATAATAATGATGTCGCGTATTCGCGTATGATTGGCCGGTACGTTCGGCAATTTCCTGCATGTTGAGGCCGTCGTAAAAGGCCATCTCTACCGTCTCCCGCTGTTTCTTGCTCAACTGATTCAGAGCCTGTTGTACAAGCCGCCTCGATTCTGGAGCCGACAAACTGCGCGACCACTCCGAGATCCTCCGGAATTCGGCGTCACTGCCGGACACATCGTACGCACCTCGAAGACTCAGATAGCGTCGCCGGTTCAATGCCTGGTGATACGCATGCTGCAGTATCCAGACACGCAACGTCCCACGCTCGGCGCTGAATTTGTTCGCCGATTCAAGGATCACAATGAACACCGACTGCATGACATCTTCCGCTTCGGCTGCATCGCGCAGAATCTGCAAGGCTACGCGAATGACGAGTCTTTGATACCGGTCGAAGATCACCGCTAGCGCGTCGTGATTGCCTTTGGCGAGCCACGCCATCACCAACTCATCGGACAATCTCGCGAGAGCGGAGTAAGTCAGCGGGTTCGAGGAAACACTACCGCGGTCAAGTATGCCCATGGCCTGAGCGATGGGCGGTTTTATACCATACCCCTGGCGTCGCACAAACAAACATAATTTGTTGAACGGGTGGGACAAAACCAGGAACTCGCGTGCACGGGATATCTCCCTTTCAGTCGACCGATACTGTTGCCGCGAGCAGCGATGTACAGCCAGAAAATGCGACGCAAGAAAAACAGCGAATCTGTTTCGGAGCTAAGCAATACGAGTCCCTCAGCGCCAAGGCCACGAGAGCAAGGGGCTTAGATGATTGCCACCCTGAGTTCTCATATGCCTCCTCGTATGGGTCAGCCACAAACGCGCCAGGTATTCGATTAGGTGACGCCCCAACCGTCTGTTTAAATCTCAAAGCCGTCAGTCACGTCTGGCAATGACGGATTCAGAGAAGCGGTTCTCCGCGACCAAGCCGCGAACCGTTTTGGGAACCGTTCATCGTCGAGAGAGCTCCAATATCGACTTCCGGCCTGCGGATTTTGCTGACCGTCGAGAGGTATTCACCCAGAGAACAGGCTACTTTGACGCTCACGCGCACCAGTGTAGCGTCTCTCCGTCATGCAACACAATCGACGCAAAACCCACGTCAGCAACAGAACAGGTCAGACGCGATGCAGCCTCGGTCTTTCCTTGCGTCAGCCTTGCCGGCGCCTTCGTTGCCTGCATTTTTCTGCGGAATTTTCTTGACAAATTCTATTGCACGCATTAATTAAACCTATTTATTAAACGCGTTCAATGGAGGGGGATATGAATCGAGTCTTGAGAGCTGCGGTTCTTGCGGTCCTCTGCCTGGCTGGAGCCCGTGCCATTGCCCAGGAGATGGGAGGAGTGGTCGGAACCGTAAGCGATCAAAAGGGCGCAGTTATGTCCGGCGCCAAGATCACGGTTACGAATGCGTTCACTGGACAATCGCGTATTGTGATGTCTAGCGCGTCCGGCGACTATTCCGTTCCCGACTTGCCGGTAGGCGTTTATCAGGTTACGGCGGAGCAGACCGGATTTAAGCGAGCGATGGCCCAGGGGGTCAAGGTCGACGTCCAGCGCACGGTGCGCGTGAACTTTACCCTGCCGGTCGGCGAGGTCACGCAGGAGGTCGTAGTCACCAGCGCCGCGCCTCTTCTGCAGACCGAGGACGCCCAGATAGGTACCTTGGTGGAGAACAAGAGAGTCGAGGAATTACCCCTCAACGGACGCAATTTTACCCAACTCGCGTTGTTGGTTCCGGGAACGACCCAGGGCGTTACGGGAAGCTACACGGCAACGTACGGGCTCGGCCCTCGCGGCACAGGAGTGGCTTTCAGTGTGAACGGCCAGCAATCGTCCTACAACCAATTCCTCGTAGATGGTGTTCCAGCGAAAGAGAACCAGCACGAGAGCAACTCGATCAGTCCTTCGGTGGACATCATCCAGGAATTTCGCGTGCAGACGAGCAACTTTAGTGCCGAGTTTGGGACTGAGGCCGGGGCGCAGATCAATCTTGTAACGAAGTCCGGAACCAACGAGTTTCACGGCTCCGCATGGGAATTCTTGCGAAATGACAAGTTCGACGGGAGCAATTTCTTCTCAGGAGGGGTAAAGCCCGAGCTTCGGCAGAACCAGTTTGGAGGCACGCTCGGGGGTCCCATTCGCAAGAACAAGACGTTCTTCTTCGGAAGCTACGAAGGAACGCGCATTCGTCGCGGCGATACGCAAACTGCACTGCTGCCCGATGCTCAGGAAAGAAACGGGGACTTCTCCGATCTGCTGCCGGCCGTTCAGATCATCAATCCGCTTAACGGCCAGCCCTTCACCGACAACAAGATCCCGACTTCGATGCAAAGTCTGATTTCGACCACGATCTTGCAGAAGTATGTTCCCCTGCCCAATATCAACCCACTGGCAGACGGCTCCAACTACATTTCCAATGACAGCGACAAGATCAACGTTTACCAGGCCATGGGTCGCGTCGATCATCATTTCTCCAGCGCGGACTCGGTCTTCGGGCGCTACCTTATCGAAGATGTTACCAACATCAGCCCCAAGTTCTTTCCCACCGATTTTTTCCAGCAGAAGTCGCGCGGGCAGAATGCGGAAATCAGCTACGACCATATCTTCAGTGGCACAAAACTGAACGAACTGAAGGTGGCCTACAATCGTTTCCGCCAGAATGAAACCGTGGGGAACGCGTTTCGCAACAACGTCGTGGGGGATCTCGGTATTCAAGGCTTGTGCGAATTGCCCGCGTGTTGGGGCGTGCCGCAAATGGTAGTCGGGCCCTTTGCGGCGTCCGAAGGAGGTTTCGGAGAACACGGACTCGGTCAGGTCGTTTCAGGGCCGCGTGGATGGCGCGCCGAGGTGTTTCACTTCAGTGACGTATTCTCGTATGTTCACGGCGCCCACACCCTGAAATTCGGTACTACTGTCGAACGGCACCACGACACGTTCCCTGAAATCATCTTCCCCCGGGGGATTTTCAGCTTCGACGGCAGATTCACGGGGCCGGGAGGCGCACCGAACAACTCGACGGCATTGGCGGACTATCTGCTGGGATTGCCCGAGAACAGCCTGGCCAGCATCAACGAGTTCGATCCCCATTTCGAAAATACCGACCTTTATCCCTGGATACAGGATGATTGGCGTGTAACGCCCACGCTCACCCTGAATTTGGGCTTGCGGTACGAATGGTCGGGCCGACCGATCTCGCAAAACAACACGATCTCCAACATCGACTTTTCTAACGGCCAAGCGACATTGCTTACGGCGATGAACCACTCGCAGTTCGGCTATCCCCGGTCGCTGGTCGACAACGACAACAACAATTTCGCGCCGCGCTTCGGCTTTGCCTGGTCGCCCAGCGGGCACGCGCGCTACGTGCTGCGTGGCGGGTACGGCTGGTTCTATCAACGGGAAACCTCCAATTCGTGGGAGGATTTGTCCATCAATCCACCGTTTATCAACCAGACCAGCTTCAATCTGATTCCCTCGCAGGTAACGAATTTTGACCTGCACAACCCGTTTGCCCTGGCTCCGCCGATCCCTCTTCTGAACTTTGCCATGCAAAAGAACTGGCGCGATGGCTACGTGCAGGAATGGAACCTCGATCAGCAGTATTCGATCACGCCGAACCTGGTGTTCGACATCGCGTACGTGGGAAACAAGGGCACACGTCTGCCGGATGCAGTTCCCATCAATCAGGCGGTTCCAGGCCCGAATCCCGATCCGCAGACCCGCCGTCCGTACCAGAACTTCGGATCCATCACTTTCCGGGACAGCGAAGGCTGGGCCAATTACCACTCGTTACAAACACGGCTGGAGCGGCGCTTCTCCAGCGGCCTTTCTTTTCTTGCCGCATATACCTACTCCAAGGTTCTCAACGACCAGTCCCTGTACGAACTGGATTCAGGTGTCCAGAATGTAAATAACCTCGCGGCCGAAAAAGGGCCGGCCGATCAGGATGTCCGCCACCGCTTCATCCTCAGTTACCTGTATGATCTTCCGTTCGGTCACGGCAAACGGTTTGGCAGCTCCGCGTCCGGCGCGGTCCAGCAGATCATCGGCGGCTGGCAGGTCAACGGCATCACCCTGTTCCAGGCCGGTCAGCCGGTCACAGCGCTGATGGGATTCGACAATGCCAATGTAGGGGATGGCACCGCGCGTCCGAATCAGGTCGGCAACCCGAATCTCTCGCGCGGCGACCGCAGCCCCACTCACTGGTTTGATGTGAATGCTTTTGTAGCTGCACCCGCAGGTACGTTCGGGAATGCAGGCAGAAACGACATCGTGGGGCCGGGAATTAACAAGTTCGATTTCTCGGTGATGAAGACCTTCCTGATCACGGAACAGAAGCGGCTGGAGTTTCGAACCGAGATCTTCAATCTGGCGAATCATACGAACTTCCTTACGGTCGGAACGGTGATTAACACACCCTCTTTTGGTCAGCTGACTTCGGCAGCAGACCCGCGGGAGATCCAATTTGCGCTAAAGTTTTTATTTTGATTGGAGGCAACACCTTGCTACGGTGCGTTGCCCAGTGCAAGTCATGCGACACATCGATGAAACCCGAGGGCGCAAGTGAGATGAATCGCCGATACGTGTTCCCCCGATTGCGAGCGTCGCGTACGCTGGAGATTGTTGGCCGGGGTGCGGGCACGGTCCTGCTCTGCCTGGCCGCGGTTTTGACGATAAAAACAACTGCCCAGGGGCAGGGTGGGATTGCGATCGATGTTCCGAATCACTTCACGGCTGATGGTCGATGTTCGTTCTCGCTCACGGCAATTTCGCAAAGCGGCGCCGATCTCCAGGAGAACCTAAGACTGGATATGCCTGGCTTCAGCGACGTTCAGACAAGTCAAGCGGGCGGTCGCCTAACAGTAACCGCGCGTGTGAAGCAGGCCGGCTTTTACCCGTTCAAGGTCACCCTGCAGCAGAATGGTCATAGTTATTCGGGGGGGGACTATTTCGTCTCCGAAATGAAAGGAGCTTCGGCCACTTTCGATCACACCGGTTATTATGTGTTTCTGGGACGCGGTGACTTCTGGGACGAAACTCATCCACTGGCTCTCTGGAACCTGCAGGATTGGAAGTCTTTTGCGGACTGGATGTCGTCGAACCGTGCGGATACTCTCTACGTCCTGCTGAACGGCTATACTCTCGCCTATCCGTCCGACAAGTACGTGATGCTGAGGGATCGTTTTTCGACTAACGCGCGCTACGGTTTCCTGTCTTCTCTCATTGACTATGCACACAGCCGTGGCATCCGCGTTTATCTGACGCTGACAACCGACGACCATGCCCAAGGTTTTGGGGACATCTATCCAGAGACCACGCGCATCAACCGCTTCGGTTACGCCACAACTCATCGCGCCTTGGCGCTGGAGGATCCCAAGGTTCGCAAGTACATAGAGGACACGCTGGACGAGGTGATGCAACTGTACGGAAATGCCGACGGGTTTGTATTCCACCCGTCAGAAGAAGATCCGGATCGATTCAACGAGCAGACACAGGTCGCGTACCATCGCGATACCGGCCGGGAACTGTCGGCGGCCACCAAAGCTGAGCGCTATCGCTGGTACAACCGGCAATTTGCGGAGCTACTCAAGTCGCTCTACGGACGAGCCTCTGCGCACAATCCCAGATTCGAATTCGTTATGTTTAACACCTGGTGGCAGGACGACTTCGTTGCCACGTACCGCGAAATTCTCCCGCCGTCCTTCAAGATTTGCGTGTGGTACTACGACGAGCTAGAAGAAAAGACATTTCGCAAGTGGCCTATCTGGTCGTGGGTCGAGAGCTTCGGAGCCGACCGGGTGATCTATATGCCCACCGGGGAAGCTTTCCTTTACCCCCAGGAGCACTCCCAGCAATTTGAACGGCATCTGAGGGTGGATCGCCTGGTAAGCGCGGCCACAGCGCTTGGCGTGAAGTCTTGTGTTTTCTTTGCAGGGTGGAATCTGGGAAGCGACGATGATCGCCGCAGGGACCTGTCCATTGCCAGGTACTCCACTGCTTCATTTGTCGGCGATCCAGTGAAAATGCAGCAATTACTGCCTGACATGTACACCGACTACTTTGGAATGCGTACAAGAGTATTCAAATAGGAACTACAAGCATTGAGTGTGGAAAGGAGACTTCGTCCGCAGCGATGGTGACCATACGAGAACTCGCGAAAAAATGTGGATGTTCTGCCAGTACGGTCTCCATGGTGCTCAACAACCGCCCTCTGGCCAAGTACATCCCGGCGAGCACCAAGGCTCATATTCGGCGCATCGCCGCCGAAATGGACTACCGTCCGAACATCTTTGCGCGCTCGCTGCGGGCCAATCGCAGCTATACGGTCGGCGTCATGGTGTTCGACATCACCGACCCGTATTGCACCTACACTCTGCGGGGCATTGAGAACTCGCTCAACGCCGCATCCATTGCCTATCTCCTCTTCGATGCGCAGAACAAGAGTGAGCGGTTCCAGCGCAATCTTGAATTGATGTTGCAGCGTCGCGTCGACGGCTTGATCCTGGTGGCTAATTCGTTGCAGACCGATCCTTCCGACCTCGAAATGCTCCATCTTCCCGAGGTGCCGATCGTGGTGATCGGAAGAGACCTGCAGAATCTGAAGTTCGCCTCCATGGTGGTGGTGAACAATCAGAAGGGCGGTTACATGGCGCTGGAGTACTTGTACAAGCTAGGCCATCGCAAGATCGCATTTATCCGTGGGCCGGAGACGATTGCCGACTCTCAGCTGCGGTGGGATGGCATACAGAAGTTCGCGCACAGCGTCGGGTTAAGCATCCCCGATCGGGCCGTCCTCGATCTAAATCAAGTTCCTACTACGTCGGCAGAAGGCCTGGCCGCGGTAAAGACTCTTTTCGACAACGGTCGCAACCAGTTTACAGCCGTGCTCGCCTTTGACGACATGACAGCTCTGGGAGCGATTCGAGGTCTGAGCGAAC
>Ga0335081_10013551_pt1 | contig 13186 bp, 12 predicted proteins | sample Lox_Sample_35_FD_206713 | JGI IMG/M metagenome (GOLD analysis project Ga0335081, IMG submission 206713) | Soil microbial communities from Loxahatchee National Wildlife Refuge, Florida, United States - Lox_Sample_3.5 | ecosystem: Environmental > Terrestrial > Soil > Wetlands | place: USA...
GGTTGCGGCGGCGTTTTCTTGTCCGCCGACAACGGTTCAAGTTGGACTTTCGTCAACTCCGGGCTCCCCGTAAACAACAGCTTCAATGCTGTGGCCGTGAGCGACACCAATATTTTTGCCGCAGGCTTTCTTGGCATTTTTCTATCCACCAATAACGGCAAGAGTTGGACATCCGTGAGAGGCGGTTTCACAAATACCACTTTTACCTCTCTTGCCGCAAGCGGCGGCAATGTGTTTGCCGGGTCTTGTGGCGGATGGCATGGGGGCATTTTCCTTTCCATCAATAATGGCGCAACATGGACTTTGGTCGATTCCGGCCTCACGGATTCTTTGGTCAACTGTCTCGCCATAAGCGGCACTGATATTTTTGCCGGGACTGATGGCGGCGGCATTTTCCGGTCTGCAGATAACGGTACGACCTGGACTGCGGTCAATTCAGGACTTCCCCGGATTGCCTATATCAGTTCTCTTGCCGTAAGCGACGGCAATATTTTTGCCGGGAGTGATTTTTGTGTCTACAGAACAACCAATAAGGGTGCAAGCTGGACTGCGCTCGATTCCGGATTCCCGGCGAATACCTCTGTTACGGCCCTTGCCGCGAGCAACGGCAACATTTTTGCCGGACTCTGGGGCATGTGGGGCGGCGGCGTCTTCCTTTCGACGAACAATGGAGCAACCTGGACCGCGGCAGATAGGGGCCTTCCAAATGGTTTTGTTAATTCCCTTGCCGTAAACGGAAACAATGTTTTTGCCGCATCCGACCTCGGCGGCGTTTTCCTCTCATCTGATAACGGCGCAAGCTGGGATGCAATCGACGCAGGCCTCCCGCCGAATACCGTAGTCAAGTCCCTTGCAGTAGGGAAAAACGATATCTTCGCCGCGACCAGATCCAACGGCGTATGGCACAGGCCGCTTTCGGAAACAGTGGGCCTAATTATTCCGAAATCGCTGCAGGCAATGTTTCAACAGGAAGCTTTCAAGATATTACCTCCAACTCATTTTAACCGCAGCATAATCATCCAATGCTCTCTATCTCATTCAGAAAAAGTATCCTTCACCATGTATAACACCTCCGGACACGAACTGGCGTCTCTTTGCAACAGACATTTGGAACCAGGACCGCACCGGCTGTCATTCGATATCCCGAATGTTGCGGCAGGCTGCTATATCATGAGAATGAAGACAGCAGCCAATAGCTTTTCAACATTTTTTCAGATTTTGCGCTAGCTTCTTTTATACGAAAAGCCCCGCGAAGAAAAAGGCGGCGCAAACGTTATCTGGGTTTGTCCCGGAAATTGCGGAACAGGAAATGAAGGCGCGCAATATGACCGTGCGGGGAAAGCCGGTGCCGCTGAAAGTGCTGGGGAAGATTATTGCGGAGGAGATGGGGAGATGTGGGGGGTGAATTATCTATTATTGAAGTTCTTCATAGACTCCTTGATATGAAATAAAATAAATATGCATTCAATAAATACGCTGACCTATTGCTAACAAAGTAAACGTTTACCCATGACCATATTGATCAACATAAACATGCAGAACAAGACTGTGATCATAAAAGAGCGGCCAAAGGACTGGCCGTGTACAGTTTGGAGAGGAGACTTATGGATTGGAAACAGTTCATCGCCCAGATAATCAGTGCAACAGCCTGGCCGCTGGTGACTGGTATTGCATTACTAATATTCAAAAATGAGTTGGCAAAAATATTGGGCAGAATTGCTCGCGTTAAATATAAAGATGTTGAGTTAGACTTTGAGAAATTTAGCCAGCAAGCGAAAGAACTTCATAGGGAAGTTGAAAGTGAAAGGCTGGAGATAAGAGGGCCCATTTTTACTTCGCTTGAAGAGCAAATTCTCGATGCGGTCGACAGGGCACCCTCTGCTGCTATCCTTTTGGCCTGGTCTGCATTGGAGACAGCGATGGCCGACGCTGTATCTCGCCTGGCCATCTCGCCTGAACCACCTTCATATCGCGCTCCTACTCACAATATTGAACAGTTGGCTAAATTTGCATCACTTTCTGATAGAGATACAGGTCTGCTCCAAGGGATGAGAAGACTGCGAAACAGGGTAGCCCACGACAAGGATGCAATGTTATCAACAACTCAGGACCAAGCGCTTAGCTATGCAGACACGGCATTGGATATGATTAAGCGTCTTGAGCAGGTTAAGGCACGTTAAAAAAGCATTGCTTTAATTATAGGACAAAAGATGGGAAATAATAGTGCAGAACCAATATATTGACATACTGTATGACGAAGGGGGATAACATTATGGCATTTTACAAAAGGAGCTATCTCCAGAGGATCGCGTCTCAAAGTTTTACTATTTTGAACGAAATTAAGGATGAAGCACTTGCTTCCGTGAAAACAGCCTCGACAAAGCTGACAACCTTCGACATCTTCATTTCCCATAGTTATCAAGACAAAAAGACAATCTTCGGCATCTACAAGGAGTTAACGTCTCTTGGGTACTCGATATACGTCGACTGGATTGTCGATAAGGAACTTGATAGAGACAATGTCACTAAGGAAACGGCGCAATTATTGAGAACTCGCATGAAGCAATCAAAATCAATGTTCTATGCGATATCAAATAATTCAAAGACGTCAAAATGGATGCCTTGGGAACTGGGCTATTTCGATGGCCACAACGGAAAAGTTGCTGTTTTCCCAGTGTTAGAGGATAATGAACTCACTTTTAACCCCCCAGCATACTTGCGGCTTTATCCATTAGTTGACAAAGCACAAGCTAAAGGCACCGGGCAAGAATTCTTATGGATTAATTACGACAAAGAAGAAAGTCGAAAATATGAAACTTGGCGGAATTAGTACTCATATTTTCAGAAAGGCATTCTTATGCCAATTCTAGTTACCTATCGACTTTTCATCGCCCATGCATGGAACTATGATGATGAATATTATCGTTTGATTGAATATCTTGATGCTGCTGCCAATTTTAGATATTCCAATTACAGCGTGCCCGAACATGACCCGTTAGCGACAAACAACCAGTTGCGAGAGAATTTAAGAGAACAAATTCGACCAGCACAGGTCATTCTCATCCTCTCTGGGATTTATGTAAGTCATAGCACCTGGATACAATTCGAAATTGATTTTTGCAACGAGCTTGAGAAACCAATTATTGCAGTAAAACCTTGGGGTGCAATAAATCTTCCGCAAATTGTTCAACAAACCGCAACGGAAATTGTTGGATGGAATACACAAAGCATTATCGACGCAATACGTAGAAACGCGAGGTGAACGATGAATGCAGCAGATTTTTCAAGCTATATTAAAAACCGATATGAGGAACAGATAAAATGGTATAGTGTTCATTCGTCTACGAACAAACGATTTTACAATGTCTTTCAATGGGGCGTTATTGTTCTCTCTGCTTGTATTCCTGTATTGATCGGATTCCTACCAGAAGAAATCAAATGGATTTCGATAATCTTATCGATCATACTCGGTATTGGTACAACAGCATTGAAAACATTCAAATTTCAAGAAATTTGGGTAAACTATAGAACAATATCTGAAACACTAAAGAAAGAGAAGCATTTTTATGATGCGGGGCTAGACGCATACAAAGGCGCACAGGACAAGGAGGCAACTTTTGTCGACCGCGTGGAATCCTTAATTTCGAGAGAAAATAGCCTGTGGGTTACAACACATTTGCAGAAAAAAGACGATAAGCACAGGAAGAAAGAAACCTAATTGCTTAAAGAGTTGAATCCTAAGCAAGATGTTATGTTGCTTTCTGCGATTATAAATTACAGTTTATTTCAAATTCAAAGGAGGGACTAGTCATGGCCAAGAAACAAGTATTTGTCAGTTACGACTATGAGAATGACAGGCAGTACAAGAATTTGCTGTTGGCGTGGGACGCAAACAGCCTTTTTGATTTCTATATCGGTGATGCATCTGCGGACGTATCAATTGATAGTACTAATGCAACCGCAATTAAGCGGGCTATTTCCGCGAAAATCAACTCCGTCAACTATTTCCTTTGTATTGTTGGAAAAAACACCTACAGAAGCAGATGGGTTCGGTGGGAAATCGAAAAGGCAAGCGAACTTGGGAAGAAGATTATCGCGGTAAAGATTGATCGGGAGAACCAGTCACCAAACGAACTCCTCAACATTGGAGCCTCATGGGCTCTTAGCTTCACATTTGATTCGATAAAGAACGCAATAGATAATGCATAGGTAAATAACATGAATAAAACATGCTTCGTGGTTATTGGATTCGGTACGAAAACAGACTATTCCACCGGCAAGGTATTCGATTTAGATAAAACATATGCGAATGTTATCAAGCCGGTATGCAAGGCCCTGAAGATAGACTGTTATCGGGCCAAGGACATCGTACATTCTGGAGTGATTGACATACCCATGTATGAGTGGCTCTATAAAGCGGACATTGTAATTGCAGACATTACCACACTAAATCCGAACGCCCTTTACGAATTAGGTGTTAGGCATGCACTTAGACCTTTCAGTACAATCGTTATATCTGAGCAAGACCTTAAATATCCATTTGATGTAAATCACACAATTATTGAACCGTACGAACATTTAGGCAAAGACATTGGTGTATCAGAGGCAAGCCGATTCAAGCAAGAATTGAAGAAGAAGATCAAAACGGTCCTTGGAAAGAAGACACCTGACAGCCCAGTCTACACATATTTGAAGAACTTGAAACCGCCCAAATTCGAAACTGATGACATTGATAAATTACGACATGCTCTCAAGAATTATCCATCAATTTCGGATCTTTTGGCCGATGCCGAGACAGCGAAAAACAACAACGACCTGAGTTTGTCTGAAAAACTGCTAGATGCAAGCCTGAAACTTGATACTAACAACTCGTTTATTCGCCAGAGACTCGCTCTCGTAACTTACAAATTAAAACGACCCAGTCCGCTTCGCGCACTGAAGAAGGCGATAGATATTCTTCGGCCATTGCGACCCGATGAAACCAATGATCCTGAGACTCTTGGCCTCTCGGGAGCTATTTTTAAAAGGTTATTTGAAGTTACGGGCAGAGTAGCCCATTTGGAAAGAGCTATATGGTACTATGAGAGAGGTTTCTATATTGCCCAGGATTATTATAATGGTGTCAACGCCGCTTTTTTGTATGACATGAAGGCAAATTTGGCTAAAGACAAGCGATCAAAAATATTAAATCATTCCTGTGCCACAATAATAAGGCAAAAGACTGTTCAAATTTGCGAGGACGTGATTAAGAGAAAAGGGTTTTATGAGCGATCGGATAGAAATTGGATTTATCAATCATTGGCTCAATCATATCTTGGACTGAGAAATCAAAGTGCTTTTGCAGCCTTTGATGTAAAGGCTAGAAAATATTCCATGGGCCCCTTTGATATTCAAACGTACGATGAACAAAACGCCAAGGTTAAACAGATATTGTCTCATCTTCCTGTATTTTGATTCCGCACAGGTGGCCCCGTGTTATCAAGAATCACATTCTTGTGCCACTGCTGTCACGTCGACACACTTTGATAAACCCAGTGCAGCGCTCTGCTCAGTGTCTTCCGTCGGGTGGCGAGACTATACGCGGGCACGGCGGGCATTGCGTGGAACGTTGGTGTCAATGTTTGCGTTGAATGAAATTATAGGTTTGCGCCGAAGACATGAAAGGCAAATACCATTTTAAGCATATGAGCTGCGCCCAAATATTGTCGCCCTCTATGGCGGCAGAAGAAAAGTGAAACAATATGCAAAAAAAAGCATCAAATTTGAATTTAATAAAAGCTAGTGCCGCCAAGAAAGATGAATTTTATACGCAACTCTCCGACATCGAGAAGGAACTGCGGCATTACACGAAGCATTTCAAGAAAAAGACCGTCCTGTGCAACTGCGACGATCCGAAGGTCAGCAATTTCTTTCACTACTTCTCGCACAACTTCGAGAAACTTGGGCTGAAAAGACTAGTGACCACCTGTTACAAGAACTGCGACGCAGATTTATTCAGCCACCACACGGCGGAGAGTGGAATCTACCTCGAATACGATGGCGACAAAGACAACAACCGAGTCCCTGACCCAGACGAAATCGGCATTCACAAGTTAAAAGGCGACGGTGATTTTCGCAGCGAGGAATGCGTCAAATTGCTCAAGCAAGCGGATATTGTCGTCACCAATCCTCCGTTTTCGTTGTTTCGGGAGTACATTGGACAGTTGGTGAAGTACCAGAAGAAGTTTCTAATAATCGGCAACATCAACGCCATTTCCTACAAGGACGTCTTTAAGTTGATCAAGGAGAACCGCATCTGGCTGGGCGCCAGTATACACAGCGGCGACAGAGAGTTTGGCGTACCGGATCATTACCCGCTTACCGCCGCCGGATTTAGAGTGGACTCTGCGGGTAGGAAGTTTATAAGGGTAAAGGGCGTGCGGTGGCTGACGAACATGGACTACGATGAGCGTCATGAAGAGATGGTTCTCTTCAACCAATATAACCCCGCCAAATACCCGAGTTACGACAACTATGATGCAATTGAGGTCAGCAAGACCGCAGATATTCCCATCGACTACGACGGCGCGATGGGGGTGCCCGTCACCTTTCTGGACAAATACAACCCTGACCAATTCGAGATTCTCGGCATAACGGACCGAGACAACAATTCCGGTTTGAAAATCAAGACTTACACCCTTGAGGACGTGAATAACCCGGGCGACCTGAACCGGCGCGGCGTAATTCGGACCGGTTCCACATACAGACCGACTTACGCGCGCCTTCTCATCAGGAGAAAATCATGAAGATCGAACTCAAAGAAATCACGGTAAAGAACTTAACCGACGGCTTTGCTGACAATGCCGAGCAGGGCGTGATCGCTTACGGCGGGAAGCTCGACATTCGCCCGCCGTATCAAAGGGAATTCATATACAATGACAGGCAGCGGGATGCAGTGATCGATAGTGTTCGAAAGAACTTTCCCTTGAATGTAATGTACTGGGCGGTGCGCAGTGACGGCGATTATGAAGTTATCGATGGACAACAGCGCACGCTTTCGGTTTGTCAGTACGTCAACGGTGATTTCTCCATAGGAGGGCTGGCGTTCCACAATCTTAAAGACGACCAACAAGAGCAGATTCTCGACTACAAGTTGATGATTTATTTCTGTTCAGGGACTGACAGCGAAAAGTTGGACTGGTTCAGAACTATCAACATCGCTGGCGAGGAACACACTGATCAGGAATTGCGCAACGCGGTGTACGCCGGGCCTTGGACGGCCGATGCCAAGCGGTATTTCAGCAAGACGGGTTGCGCTGCCTATGGGTTGGCGAGCGATTATCTGCGGGGCAGCCCGATCCGGCAGGAATATCTGGAAACGGCGATCGCATGGCGCTCGGATGGCGGGATCGAAGATTACATGTCGAAGCACCAGCACGACAAGAACGCAACGCCCTTATGGCAATACTTCCAGAAAGTTATCGGTTGGGTCAAAGCGACGTTCCCGGAGTATCGGCGAGAGATGAAAGGGGTTGATTGGGGAGTTCTATACAATCAGTTCAAAGATAGAGAATACGATACTGACAAACTAGAGAAGCAGATTTCTAAGCTGATGATGGATGACGATGTGGAGCGGAAATCGGGAATCTACCCGTATGTGCTTGATAGCGATGAAAGGCACCTTAACATCCGGGCCTTCTCGGACAACATGAAGCGGGAAGCGTATGAGAGGCAAAAGGGTTTCTGCGTGAAGTGCAAGAAGAAGTTTGCATTTGAAGAAATGGAAGGCGATCATATCAAACCCTGGCACGAAGGCGGTAAGACAGACGCGAAGAACTGTCAGATGCTATGCAAAGATGATAATAGAAGAAAATCTGGTAAATAAAGCCGCGTCGTGCGTCTCAAGAAAGGACTTCAAACATGAAAACATGGGACATGAAAAAAACGCAATATAAAGTTAGTGACTTTTTAAGCTGGCAAAAACAAAAGACATTGGATCTTAGCCCATCCTTTCAGCGTAGACCCGTCTGGAAACCTGGCGCAAAATCATATCTTATCGATACCATAATCCGCGGATTACCAATTCCAATTATTTTTATTCGTGAAAAAAGATCTAGTCTTGAATCCTTTGAACCAAAACGTGAAATCGTTGACGGTCAGCAACGACTAAGAACTCTTATCACATTCATTTCTCCTTCTTTCCTTCCTAGTTATAAAAAGGAAACTGATTTTTTTATTCTAAAAAAAACCCACAATAAGGATTTAGGTGATAAAACATACAATGACTTGCCAAACGACATCAAGCAAAGAATTCTTGATTATGAATTCAGTGTTCACGTTCTACCTGCTGAAGTTGACGATAGAGAAGTATTAGAAATATTTGCCCGTATGAATGCGACAGGTGTTAAGCTAAATGACCAAGAGCTTAGAAATGCAGAGTTTTATGGTGAATTTAAGACAACATGTTACGATCTTGCCACTGAACAGTTGAATAGATGGCGAGATTGGAACATTTTTTCAGAATACAATATTTCAAGAATGGAAGAAGTCGAATTAACAAGTGAACTATTAATGCTAATCGTAGATGGCATTAGAGGCAAATCGCCATCTTCGATTACGACGTTTTATAAAAACCATGACGATCTCTTTTCAAATAAAAACATTGTCGCATCTCGATTCCGCCATATTTTTAATGAACTTGATGGCAAACTTGGCTCATCAATGAAGAATATGGCTTTTAGAAAAAGATCGCTTTTTTATCCATTATTTGCCTTTGCCTATGATATTTGCTTCAACCTTTCCTCAAAGCTAGAAAGCAAACAGGGTTCATCATTGAGTTCTTCGTTTGTCGCAAACATTAAGAAGGCTGATTATGAATTGTCGAATAGTAAGGCCCCGGAGAAAGTGCTTCAGGCTATTTCGCGTCGCACCACGCACCATGAATCTCGCAAAAATATTCTTGAATACCTTCAAAGCCTTTAAATGGTATGCTACACCAAATTCAAAATGTCTTTGTTAGTAGAGTTAAAACACTCGAAACAACAAGATGCAAAATAGAATTTCTGTTTTCAAAAAAGGACATTGTATTACGAGATGTTAATCAATGTTACCATGGTCTTTTTTTATCACTTGTGGTTGCATTTGAAAGCTATCTAGAAGATGCTTTCTTTCATATCATTTCGTCAAAATCAAGAAAAGTTAAAAAACTATTTAAACCTGTAGCTTCTTTTTCAACAAACAATATCGCGAGGAAAATTGTCCATGCAGACAAGAAGTATCTTGATTGGCTTCCTTATGATAAATTAAAAGATAGGTTTGATATTTATTTAGAATGTAATTGTATTTTTGACAAGCTGGATCAACACGAAACAACTGCGCTTAAGCAAATATCAATTATTAGAAACAGCCTTTCACATTGCAGCGCTTATTCAAAGAAACAATTTATAGATAAGGTAATTGGAAATAATAGGGTTCTTCCGATTGAAAAAACGCCTACTGGGTATTTACGATCAATTTATAGATCGTCCCCTCGGGAAACAAGATATCAACTTTATTCAAATTATTTAGTTTCAATATCCAACAAATTAATTTCTTAATAGTAAAGGCGAAGATATAGATTTTAACAAAAGCGCCGTCGCTCATTCTCCGCTCCGGCGCTGAAAACCAAAGAAGGGCGCGGCAAATCAAAGACAAAAGAGAAGATCGGCGCAAACAAGACATTACACTATGGTACCAGCGCAAACACAGCCACCAACAGCCCCTTTGATGCTTCGGGCAAGTGAGCTTGCCCTTGGCCTTCGGCAAATTGCCACCGTCTGAATCCAGCGTGTCATGTCGCAAAGCTCCGTCACGCTGGCTAACGCTGGCAACTTCACAAAGGGGCACACGTTGGCCCTATCCTTCCCTCTGCGAATAATTGTGCCTATTCATCCTTAAGGAGCTCCTTCTTTGTCTGAAAGACTCAATATCGACCCGCAAAAGAGGAGAATTCTTCTCTGTAAAAGCGGTACTGGTGTATGGGAAGACAAAACAAAGCAAATATCGGCATTGTATAAGGCCTTTTCGCATGGCAGATTTACGGGTTATACCATATACTTCAGAGGGGGCAAGCAAAAGTATTTTTACGCGCAAAATCGCGTTCATGTCCTCGACTTCCTGAGAACGGTCCCGCTTGAAAATATTGAGGTCCTTGTTGATAACAAGCTTGTAGATGCGGTCCGGGTCGACGAATTTGAGAAAGGATACTATCGCGTATATACCGGAGATAAAGACTTCCTGACCGATCAGGTCCGGTTCGAAAGCAATAGATACAGAAAAATCTTTCAATACTATGCCGAGCTCGCGGAAAAGGGATTGGAAATAGCGGAAGAAACATCTCCGCTGCATTATCTTTCGAAAAACTTCAAGAGAATTTCCTTCAGCGAGAAATCGTGTCTTTTTGACTATCTCAATGGACGTTGCCGAAAGACCGGGGTACAGCGCTCCATCATACTCCCGTTCAGCTTCAATCAAAGCCAAAGAGCGGCAATCGAAAATGCATTGGGCAATAACATATCCGTCATCGAAGGCCCACCGGGAACCGGAAAAACACAGACGATATTGAACCTGATCGCCAATATCCTGGCAAAGGGATGTACGTGCGCCGTTGTATCGAACAACAATACCGCGATCCAGAATGTGTATGACAAACTCAACGAGGAAAAGCGCGCGTTCTTCGTTGCGTTGCTGGGCAGCAAAGAACGCGTTGACGCTTTTTTCTCGTCGGCGGGCGGGAGTGAACTGACGGCCTTCCTTGACGGCGATTTCGAACCCCTCCCGGAAAGCATCGGCGCGAGAATCGACGAACTCGGAAAAATTTTAAAACAAGTGCATGAAGCCGAGAACGAGGTGGCCAAAAAGAGGGTTGAGCTGGTCGAGCTCGAAAAAGAATTGGAACATCTCAGGGCAGGCGGGCCGGAAGGTTATCAAATAAAACCCGGTCTTGCGTCAAAAGAATATCTGAAGCTGAAAATCAAACTCGAATCGGGCAAGCCGCTCGGCATATTTGCACGTTACCTGCTATGGAGAAAATTCAAGACCCGGGTCAGCAGGGAGGCCAATGGGGAACTTCTGGATGCAGCTGAAAGATTGTTTTACCTTGCTAAAAGGCGGGAGATCAGGAGCCAGATTGAGGAAAACAATAAATATATTCGCAAGAACAAAGGTGCCGGGCGCAAGGAAGAACTTCAAAACCTGTCCCTCCAGGTTTTTAACGGTTTGCTGTATCAGCGATACAAGAACGAAGATACGGCGTCATTCACTCCTGAAAACTATAAAAAGGATTTCGCCCACTTTGTAAGGCGCTATCCCGTCATTTTAAGTACGTCGCATTCGTTGCTTAACAATGTCGGGCAAAGACTTCTGCTCGACTATCTGATCATCGATGAAGCGTCCCAGGGCGACCTGCTGAGCAGTATTCTGGCCATCAGTTGCGCACGAAACCTTGTGGTCGTCGGCGACTCAAAACAACTCCAGGAAATCGAAGACGAAAGTCTGGTCCCGCATTCGAGGGAGTTGTCGAAAAAATTCGACATAGACTTCTGCTTCCGGTATGAATCCAATTCCATACTCAGGTCCGTGAAAACCGCGGTTCCCCATGTACCGACGACCTTGCTCAAAGAACATTATCGCTGTGCTCCCGACATCATAGGTTTCTGCAATAAAATGTTCTACGAAAATGAATTGATTGTCATGACGAAAAACAACGGTATACATCTGAACATCGTCAAAACCGTTCCAGGAAATCATGCAAGAAGAAACCCCAATGGAAGTGGCCAGTACAATGAGCGGGAGATTGATGAAATAGGCGTCTTGTTGCAGGGCGCCCCATTAAAAGACACGGGTGTGATAACGCCGTTCAGATGTCAGGCGGATTTGATCCGTGAAAAATTCAAGGAGACCGGAATCGAAGCCGACACCGTCCATAAATTTCAGGGCCGGCAGAAGAAAGAAGTAATTTTGTCGTTTGTTGTCAACTCATTGGACAAAAGTGATATTACCACTGAGAATCGATTGTATGATTTCCTGACGAACAAAGAACTTTTGAATGTGGCGATATCGAGGGGAATTAAAAAGGTCGCAATTGTAGTGTCTGACAAGGTTTATCATTCATCAAACAACACCATAAAAGACCTTATCGATTACATCGAGTATCTGTATGGCCATTCGGTAACGAGGGAATCGAAAATCACCTCGATATTCGATAAGCTCTATGTTGAACACAGGGATGAATTGATTGCGCAATATCGGAAAAAAAGCAGGGAACACTTTACCGAACTCCTGATGAACCAACTCATATCGGCCATGCTTGAGAACTATCCACACATTTCTTTTGCAATGCATGCGAGAGTCGGGAAACTCATCACCGATTTAACGGGACTGGATCAAAAGGAAAAACAGTACATAACCCATCCGTGGACGCATGTGGACTTTTTGTTTTATAACAGCACAAGCAGGAAACCGTTATTTGCACTTGAAGTGGACGGGATAAGGCATCACGAGCAAAATATCGAACAATCAGCGCGGGACACGATTAAAAACAAAGCATTCGCACTGTGCGGAATTCCGCTCTATAGATTCAAAACGAACGAATCCGGTGAGGACCATAGACTCAAATCCATCCTGAACCAGTATGTACGCTAGCATGCTGGCTATTGATCCTGACCAGGAAACAAAGGACCTCAAATAAATTCAATATAAACGCCGCTCCCGGATGATCATTCTCGTTTCCAAAGTCAGCGAGGCAACTTTTGTTGCCCTCACAAATCTCTCCAAACCGCCGCTCGCAATTCCTATTTTATTAAACCCGGCTGCGACGTTATAATTTCCCAATCTTTGGAGCCCTCATGACCGTTCAGACCCACCGACCTTGACCCCGTGTAGTATCACATGAGCAAATGTGTGGTTGCTTCGCTGTGCTTGTTGTTATTGGTGAGTTGCGCCCGCTTCCGGCGTGAAATTGCCATACCCAGGACTCGCATACAGGAAATGGTCGGCAAACAGTTTCCCTGTGAGAGAAATATTCTTGGCAAGGGGTTCACCCTGGATTCGCCGATCGTCTATTTTTCGGGCAAGAATATAGGCTTGAAATGCAGGTACTGCGAAAGTGTGTCGGCTGCCCATCCGAATCCTCTCTTACCCAATTGGCGCAACGGTATTGCCGGAGTCG
>Ga0335081_10013554_pt1 | contig 13185 bp, 14 predicted proteins | sample Lox_Sample_35_FD_206713 | JGI IMG/M metagenome (GOLD analysis project Ga0335081, IMG submission 206713) | Soil microbial communities from Loxahatchee National Wildlife Refuge, Florida, United States - Lox_Sample_3.5 | ecosystem: Environmental > Terrestrial > Soil > Wetlands | place: USA...
TTACCGCAAGGACTGGCTGACGCGGCGCGTGTTGTCGGCCGGCCTGACCAACGGGCTGCTGACGGTCGAAGGCCAGCAATGGCGCACGCAGCGACGTGCCTTGGCACCTTTGTTCGCGCCCCGAACGGTCGCAAATTTTGCGGCGCCGACGATCGATGCGGCAACCGCCTTGGTCGACCGCTTGCGCGCATGTGACGGCCAAATCGTCGACATCGCCGTCGAAGTGACGCGCGTGACGCTCGAGGTGTTAGAGCGCACCATGTTTTCCGATGGCCTCGGCCACGACACCGAGGTCATCCGTGTCGCCATGAAGCACTATTTCGAGGCGATCGGTCGGCTCGATCCGTTCGACGTGCTCGGCGTCCCGGCGATCGTGCCGCGGCTCAGCCGATGGAAGGTGCAGCCGATGCTGCGCCTCTTCGAAGCGGCAATCGACGCAATCATCGCGGCGCGTCGGCATCGCATCGCGGAAGATGCCGCGCGCGTGCCGCGCGACATTCTCACGCTGCTGTTGGAGGCGCGCGATCCGGACAGCGGCGCGGCCCTGAGCGAAGCGGAGGTGCGCGCGAATATCCTCACCTTCATTACCGCGGGGCACGAGACAACCGCCAACTGCATTACCTGGGCGCTGTATCTTTTGTCGCAGTCGAGCGAATGGCGGAGCCGCGTGCAGGCCGAAGCCGAGCGCGAACTCGACGGCGACATCGATGGATTATCCGACCGCTTGGTGCAGACGCGCGCGGTTATCGAGGAAGCCAACCGGCTCTATCCGCCGATCGCCGCAATCAGCCGCGCCGCGATCGGGCCCGATGAACTCGCCGGCGAATGGATCCGACGTGGCACCATGGTCGTCATTGCGCCCTATGTGCTGCATCGGCATCGCAAATTATGGCGCGAACCCGATCGTTTCGATCCAAGCCGTTTTCTCGGCGAAGAGCGGGCGGCAATCGACCGTTTCGCCTATCTTCCCTTTGGCGCCGGCCCGCGTGTCTGCATTGGGGCCATGCTCGCTATGCAGGAGGCATCGATCGTTATCGCGGTAATCATGCGAAATTTCATTTTGGAATTGGCGCCGGGTCATGCAGTCTGGCCCCAGCACCGGGTGACGCTGCGGCCGGCGGGCGGGCTGCCGATGATCGTAAGGCAGCGGTGATTGCTGCAGTTGCGTTGGCCTTGGCGGTGCTAAAATCGCGCCGAATCGCGCAAGGAGGGGCTGGTGAGCGAGCCGGACGAACGCCTCAAACGGGTGCTGCAATTCAGGATGCGCGCGCTCGGCGATCCGGAACAGGTGCTCAATTTGATCCGCAGCGCCGCCCCATTCTATCGCACCCTCGGCGGCACCGGCTTCCGAGTGCTGCAGAATGTCGACGACCGGGCCCAAATCGTCATTGAAATTGAATACGCCGCCCACGCCGCGCTCGAGCTTAATCGCCACAAGGTGGCAAGCGACCCTATGGTGCGCACTTTCCTGCAAGGTTGGCGGGCGATCCTCGCCGGTGCCGCCGATATGGATGTCTACGAGGACGTAACCAAGTAGCGGGAAATCGCCGGCGCCTCTTGACCGCCGCGGCCAACCTGAGTTCAACAAGCCCGCGGAAGCAGCCCTGCCGGGGCTGCCGCAGAAAGACGCCCCATGGCCGTTGGCGAGACCAAGAAGCCGAAGAAAGTCGTGCTCGCCTATTCGGGCGGTCTCGATACGTCGATCATCCTGAAATGGCTGCAAACGACGTATGGCTGCGAGGTGGTGACGTTCACTGCCGATCTCGGCCAGGGCGAGGAGCTTGAGCCGGCGCGAGCCAAAGCGCTGCTCTTGGGCATCAAGCCGCAGAATATTTTCATCGAGGACCTGCGCGAGGAATTCGTGGGCGACTACGTATTCCCGATGTTCCGCGCCAATGCGCTGTACGAGGGACAGTACCTGCTCGGCACGTCGATCGCGCGCCCGCTGATCGCCAAGAAGCAGATTGAAATCGCCGAAAAGGTCGGCGCCGACGCGGTGGCGCATGGTGCGACCGGCAAGGGCAATGATCAAGTTCGCTTCGAACTCACCTATTACGCGCTCAAGCCCGACGTGAAGGTAATCGCGCCGTGGCGCGAATGGAATTTGACCTCGCGCACCAAGCTGATCGAATTCGCCGAGCAGCATCAGATTCCGATCGCCAAGGACAAGCGCGGCGAGGCGCCGTTTTCGGTCGACGCCAACCTTCTGCACTCGTCATCGGAAGGCAAGGTGCTGGAGGATCCGGCGCTGGACGTGCCGGCCTATGTCTATTCGCGCACCATCGGTCCGGAGCAGGCGCCCGACAAGCCGACCACCATCACAGTTGATTTCGAGAAAGGCGATGCAGTCGCGCTCGACGGCAGGCCAATGTCGCCGGCGACGCTGCTGAAAGCGCTCAATGATCTCGGTCGCGACAACGGCATCGGCCGGCTCGACCTCGTGGAGAATCGCTTCGTCGGCATGAAATCGCGCGGCATGTACGAGACGCCGGGCGGCACCATTCTGCTTGCCGCCCATCGCGGGATTGAGTCGATCACGCTCGACCGCGGCGCCGCACACTTGAAAGACGAGCTGATGCCGAAATATGCCGAGCTCGTCTATTATGGCTTCTGGTTTTCGCCCGAGCGCGAGATGCTGCAGGCGGCGATCGATAAGTCGCAGGCCTATGTGAGCGGCCGCGTCACGCTCAAGCTCTACAAGGGCAACGTCGCGGTGATCGGCCGCGAGAGCAAGTATTCGCTTTACGACAAGGAACTGGTGACCTTCGAGGAGGGCGCGGTCGCCTACGACCACCGCGACGCGGAAGGGTTCATCAAGCTCAATGCTCTGCGGCTGCGCACGTTGGCGCAGCGGCGCAAGAAGCTCAAACTCGATTGATCGGCTGGACCGCCGCGTCGCATCGAATAATATCGCCTGCGTCTGCCGCTGGCGCGGACAGGGGGCTTACGATCGATAAAGGTGCCTTGATGCAGCGGCCGGCCGCGACTTGGTTAGCGACAGCGATCGTCGCCGCATCCCTCGCGGCCTGCTCGAGCAGCAAGGAGGTGCCGGTCGATCCGAATCTCTTCCCGACCAACTACAGGCAGGAAATTCTCAACACGATGATGCGTACCTTGATCGATCCGACCAATGTGCGGGACGCCTATTTGTCCGATCCGGTACTCACCACGGTCGACAAGGACCAGCGCTATACGGCTTGCCTTCGCTATAACGCACGCGACGGGAGCCGGCATTATGCCGGCAGCGTCGACCGCATCGCCTATTTTTATGGCGGGCACCTCAATCAATTGGTGGATGCGACCAAGGAGCAATGCGGCAACGCGGCTTACAAGCCGTTTCCGGAATTGGAAAAGCTCTGCCTCGCGACCAAGTGCAATTAGCCGCCTTTAAGCCGCTCGATCAGTCCGTGGATATCGCCGAGCACGTAAAGGTCGCGCACTTTTCGACCCTCGAAGGTGAAGATCGGCATGCCGATCCACCAGACGTGACGCCCGCTCGGCGGCACGCCGAACAATTCCTGCCGATGCAGGCCGTGAAAGCGCATCTTGCCGCTGACGCGGTTGCCTTCCTCGATCATCACCAGAATGTCGGTCTGGTAATGGCCGATCGCGGCGGTGACCCAGTCGACATAGCCGGCGAATTGCTGGTGGCCAACGAGCGCCGGTCCCAGCGAGCCGCGGAACGTGAAATCGGCATGGAAGATTTGCGGGATCAGGCTCTTGTCGGCGCGGTCCCACAGCTCCTTGTAGAAGACGCGCACCGTTTCCTTCTGCGGCGACAGCGTCACGCCGGTGAAGTCGAGCGCGGGTTCGTCCATGCTTCGATCAGCCTCATCCTGAGGAGCCCGCGTAGCGGGCATCTCGAAGGATGGGGTGGCCCCATGCTTCGAGACGCGCTTTTCGAGCGCTCCTCAGCATGAGGCCGATCAAGACTGAAGTCACGCAGGCTTAGACTTGCCTATCGACCATTGCCTTTTTCAATTGCGCGATCTGCTTGGCCGGGTTGAGCCCCTTCGGGCAGGCTTTCGAGCAATTCAGGATCGTGTGGCAACGGAACAGCCGGAATGGGTCCTCGAGATTGTCGAGCCGATGGCCGGTTGCCTCGTCGCGGCTGTCCTGCACCCAGCGGTTGGCCTGCAGCAACGCCGCGGGGCCGAGATAGCGGTCGGAATTCCACCAGTAGCTCGGGCATGAAGTGGAGCAGCACGCGCAAAGAATGCATTCGTACATGCCGTCGAGCTTGATCCGGTCCTCGTGGCTCTGTTTCCATTCTTTCTCCGGCGTCGGCGAGGTGGTGTGCAGCCACGGCTCGATCGACGCATATTGCGCGTAGAAATTCTTCAGGTCGGGCACCAGGTCTTTGACCACCGGTTGGTGCGGCAGCGGATAAATGCGCACCGGCGCCTTGTTGTCGTCGATCGCCTTGGTGCAGGCGAGCGTATTGGTGCCGTCGATGTTCATGGCGCATGATCCGCACACGCCTTCGCGGCAGGAGCGGCGAAAGGTCAGCGTCGGATCGATATTGTTCTTGATCCAGATCAGCGCGTCGAGAACCATCGGTCCGCAGTCGTCGCGATTGACGTAATAGGTGTCGATGTGCGGATTTGCTTCGTCGTCCGGGCTCCAGCGATAGATGCGGAACTCGGTCTCGCGCGCGCCGGACGGCGCGTGCTGCCAGGTCTTGCCCTGGGTGATCTTGGAATTTTTCGGCAGCGTAAATTCGACCATGGCGATTTCCGTTTTTCTTGTCATGGCCGGCCCTGTGCCGGCCATCTCGCTTAGGAGGGCACCGTGCCCGCCTTATCGGGATTGCCGGGACAAGCCCGGCAATGACAGTAAATCAGTAGACGCGGGCTTTCGGTTCGATATAGGCGACGTCGTTGGTGAGCGTGTAAGTATGCACCGGGCGATAGTCGATCGAGACTTTGCCCTTTGCGTCCAGCCACGTCAGCGTGTGCTTCATCCAGTTCTTGTCGTCGCGCTCGGGATAATCCTCGCGCGCATGGGCGCCGCGGCTTTCGGTGCGGTTCTTCGCCGCGTCCATGGTGACGACCGCCTGCGCCATCAGATTGTCGAGTTCGAGCGTCTCGATGAGATCGGAGTTCCAGATCATCGAGCGATCGGTGACATGCAGGTCGCTTAACCCATCGAGAACCTCGTGGATGCGCTTATGGCCCTGCTCGAGCACCTCGCCGGTACGGAACACCGCGCAGTCTTCTTGCATCACCTTCTGCATCTTCAGCCGCAATTGTGCGGTCGACGTGCCGCCCGAGGCGTGACGCAGCTTGTCGAGCCGCGACAAGGCGAGGTCGGCCGAGTCCTTTGGTAAAGCGGGTTGCTCGGCATTCGGCGTGAGGATTTCAGCGCAGCGCATCGCAGCGGCGCGGCCGAAGACGACAAGGTCGATCAGCGAATTCGAGCCGAGCCGGTTAGCGCCATGAACCGATACGCAGGCAGCTTCACCCAGCGCCATCAAACCGGGCACTACGGTGTCGGCGTTGCCGTTCTTCTTGGTCATCGCCTCGCCGTGGTAATTGCAGGGGATGCCGCCCATGTTGTAGTGCACAGTCGGCAGCACCGGGATCGGCTCTCGGGTCACGTCGACGCCGGCAAAGATGCGCGCGGACTCGGCGATGCCCGGCAGGCGCTCGTGGATCACCTTCGGATCGAGGTGGTCGAGATGCAGGAAGATATGATCCTTGAGCTTGCCGACGCCGCGGCCCTCGCGGATTTCGATGGTCATCGAGCGCGAAACAACGTCGCGTGAAGCGAGGTCCTTGGCCGACGGCGCATAGCGCTCCATGAAGCGCTCGCCCTCGGAATTGACCAGGTAGCCGCCTTCGCCGCGCACCCCTTCGGTGATCAGACAACCGGCGCCGTAGATGCCGGTCGGGTGAAACTGCACGAATTCCATGTCCTGCAGCGGCAAGCCCGCGCGCAGAACCATCGCGTTCCCGTCGCCGGTGCAAATATGTGCCGAGGTGCAGGAGAAATAGGTGCGCCCATAGCCGCCAGTGGCGAGGATCGTCATGTTGGCGCTAAAGCGGTGGATCGAGCCATCGTCCATATTGAGCGCGACGACGCCGCGACAGCGGCCTTCCTCGTCCATGATCAGGTCGATAGCGAAATATTCGATGTAAAACTCGGCCGAATGGCGCAGCGCCTGGCCGTACATCGTGTGCAGCATGGCATGGCCGGTGCGGTCGGCGGCGGCGCAGGTGCGCTGGGCGGTGCCCTTGCCGTAATGCGTGGTCATACCCCCGAACGGACGCTGATAAATCTTGCCGTCCTCACGCCGCGAAAATGGCAAGCCCCAGTGCTCGAGCTCGTAGACGGCGGCCGGAGCGTTGCGGCAGAGATATTCGATGGCATCCTGGTCGCCGAGCCAATCGGACCCCTTGACGGTGTCGTACATGTGCCAGCGCCAGTCATCCTCGCCCATATTGCCGAGCGCCGCGGCAATGCCGCCCTGCGCAGCCACGGTGTGCGAGCGAGTAGGGAACACCTTGCTGATGCAGGCGGTGCGCAGGCCCGCCTCGCTGCAGCCGACAACGGCGCGCAGGCCGGAGCCGCCGGCGCCGACGACCACCACGTCGTAGCTGTGGTCCGTGATCGGATAGGCCTTGCCGTTGCTCGCCGGCGCGCCGTTCGTTTTCCCATTCGTCGCCATGGCTTCAAACCCCGAAAGACATTTTGAGGATGGCGAAGGCGCAGGCGAACCCGAGTGCGAAGCAGAAGAAGGTGTTTGCCAACAGAGTCGCCAGCTTGAACTTATCCTCGTGGACGTAATCGACAATGATCTCCTGCATGCCGATCCACATGTGGTAGACGATGTCGATGACGAACAGCAGCATGATGATCGCCACGAGCGGCGATCCGAGAATCTGCACGACCGCCGCGTGATTGCGGCCAAGCAAGCCGATGGCGACGATGATCGCCGCGATGCATAGCGGGATGCCGGCGACCGACGTCACGCGCTGATGCCAGAAATGGTGGGTGCCCGAATGGGCCGCGCCGAGCCCGCGCACGCGGCGCATCGGAGTGCGCATTTGAGCGTCTTTCATCGCGGGCCTCCCATGGCGAGATAGCCGATCACCCAGACGATGACTGTCAGCGAGATCGAGCCGACGATGGTCGCCAGCGCCAGGAATTCGCGCTCGGCCGGCTCGAAGCCATAGCCGAGATCCCAGATCAGATGACGCACTCCGCCGAGCATGTGATGCAGCAAGGCCCAGGTGTAGCCGAGCAGGACCAGACGACCGATCAGGCTGCCGATGAACCATTCGAAATAGCCGTAGGCGTTGGGCCCGGACGCCGCGGCGACCAGCCACCAAGCGACCAGCAGCATGCCGAAATACAAGGCCGCACCGCTGATGCGGTGAAAGCCCGACATCACGTAGGTCAACATCAGGCGGTAGACTTGCAGGTGCGGGGAGAGCGGACGGGACCTCTGCGGTCCTGTCGTCGAACCCGCCGGAAGGTCTGTCATCGTTTTTCTCCACAACGCTCGGATCGTGCGGTTTGGCCGCACCACCGCGTAGCCGCGCTAACTAACCAAAGTCCATCAGGGCCGCAACGCATCAAACCGCGAAGCTGCGCCCTGACGCGAATAAAAAATTCGCAGCGCAGGACGGCGATACCGTTTCGCCGCATCGCCACGTCTTCGCAACCCATCCGTTGTGGCCGGGGTGAATGACCGCAACACCTTACTTCAACGATTGCGAAGCCTTGCACGCTAGATTACTCTGGCACAATACCTGTTTTGCGTAGCCTGCCTTCGCGGAATAAGAAGGTAGTAGCGACATGCGCTTCGACTTTACCGATCTCAACTTGTTCCGCCATATCGTCGAGGCGGGCAGCATCACGCATGGCGCCGCGCGCTCGAATTTGGCGCTGGCCGCCGCCTCCACGCGCATCCGCAAGATGGAGCTTGCCTTCGGCACCGAATTGCTGGTGCGCGGGCGCCAGGGCGTGGTGCCGACTCCGGCCGGGCGCACTTTGCTGCAGCATGCGCGGGGAATTCTGGCGCAGACCGAGCGCTTGCAAGAAGATCTGACACCTTATGCCCGCGGGCTCGCCGGCCAAGTGCGCGTGCTGTCCAATACCAACGCGCTCACCGAATTCCTGCCGGAGACGTTGAGTTCGTTCTTGATGGCCTATCCGGACATCAGCGTCGACCTCGAGGAGCGGCTCTCGGACGAGATCGTCGGGCTGATGGCGGAAGGCGCCGCCGATATCGGCATCGTCGCCGGCACCGTCGATTACGGCAACTTGCAGACGTTTCCATTTCGTAGCGATCGCTTCGTGCTCGTGGTGGCGAAGAACCATCCGCTTGCCAGCCGCTCACGCATCGCCTTCTCGGAAGTGCTCGACTACGACATGGTCGGCCTCGATCGCGCCAGTGCGATCCAGCGCTTTCTTGCCGACAAGGCCAACCGGGTCGGCCTTCCGTTGCGGCTGCGCGTGCAATTGCGCTCGTTCGACGCTATCTGCCGGCTGGTCGAATGCAATGTCGGTGTCGGCATCGTGCCTGAGACCACCGTCAGGCGCACCGAACGCAACATGGCGATCAGCGCGGTGCGCCTCACCGATGCTTGGGCGCTGCGCGAATTGTCGATCTGTGTGCGCGAGATGGACACGCTGCCGCCCTATGCACGTCAGCTGGTCGATCACCTGCGCGCCAGCGCCTAACTCAATCCTTCTGCCTGCGCCAAGATAGTATCGCCGATGTGGAGAGGGTGCGCTGCCGGCGTTGATCCTCATCAATGCAGAATTGGTCATTATCCCTAGAATTGTCTGTCGAATATAATGAGGAGATCAGAGTCATGATCACTCGACGCCAAGCAAGCGCTGGATTGTTGTCAGCCGCGGTTCTCGCCGGCCGCGCCGCACAGGGAGCAAGCGAAGCGCCAACTATCGAACTCCCGAAGCCGGGCATGAGTGGTGGTATGCCGCTGATGCAGGCACTCAAGTTACGTCATTCGACGCGCGAATACGCGGATCGCCCGCTGTCGCTACCGGTGTTGTCCGATCTGCTATGGGCGGCATTCGGGGTTAATCGTATATCCGGCGATCGTACAGCACCTTACTGGCGTCATATCATGGTAATCGATGTCTACGCCGCGATGGCGGACGGCGTGTGGTTCTACGATCCCAAAGATCACCAGCTTCGCAAGCACCTTAATGCCGACATTCGCGCCGTCACCGGCCAACAGGACTTTGTCGGAAGCGCACCGCTCAATCTGGTTTATGTCGCGCACGGCGAGCGCATGCATGACGTTCCTCCCGAGGAGCGCCGACTTTATGCCTCCGTCGACACCGGCTTTATCGGACAGAACGTTTATCTGTTCTGTGCCTCGGCGGGGTTGGCCTGTGTGTTTCGCGCCGCAATCGATTATAAAAAGCTGAGCGCGGCGATGCAGCTCGGCGGCGAACAATTCGTCACCTTTGCGCAGACGGTCGGCTATCCGAAAAGCTGACGACTTACTTCGGCATCAGTACCCAGTAATCGAGGTCGAGGATCACCGAAGGGTCGTAGTCGTCGCCGCTTTTGTAGGGGAAATCCGAACACGGCCTGTCCTTCGTGGCGATGGTGCGCAGGCGCAGCGCGCCGACGTCGTTGCGGCCCGGCACATCGGCAGTTGCCAAAATCTCCGACCAGGCAAACACCGTCAGCCCGGCGAACAGTGGCGCCACGTGCCGCCCACCGTTGATCGCCGCCACGTGGAAGGCGTTGGCGAGCCCGTTGAAAGACAGCGCGCGCGCCAGCGAAATGGCATGGCCGCCATAGATCAGCCGCTTGCCGAAACGCCCCTTGCTTTCGGTGAAATGGTCGAAATGGATGCGCGCCGTGTTCTGATAAAGCCGCGTCGCGATCATGTGCTCGGCGTCTTCCACCGTGATGCCGACGACGTGGTCGATCTTTTCACCCGTTCGATAGTCGCCGAAGCGGTACGGGCTGCCGGCGAGCACGGTGTCATAGGCCGCCGCATTGATCGCTGGGCAGGCGGCCCCGAGCTGCGCCGGCGCGACGTTTTTCGGCAGCTCGGGCACCTTTTCGCCGGGCGGCGGGGCGGCTTCGTCGCGTTTGCGCACCATCACCCAGCGCGCATAGTCGAGCACGGCCTCGCCGTTCTGATTGAAACCGCGCGAGCGCACGTAGACGATGCCTGTCTTTTTGTTGGAATTCTCCTTGAGCCCGATCACTTCCGACACTGCGTTGAGCGTGTCGCCGGGATAGACCGGCTTCAAGAAACGGCAATCGGCGTAGCCGAGATTGGCGACGGCATTGAGCGAGACGTCGGGCACGGTCTTGCCGAAGACCACGTGGAAAACCAGGAGATCGTCGAGCGGCGAACGCGGATAACCGATGGCGGCAGCAAAAACGTCGGACGATTGCACCGCAAATCGTGGGCCGAACAGCCCGTTATAGAGGGCGACGTCGCCGAGAGTGACGGTACGCGGGGTGGCGTGGTGGATTTGCTGGCCGAGGCGGAAGTCTTCGAAAAAATTGCCTGAACCGGTCTTAAGCGCAGACGGCTTGCTCACACCGATGCTCCTTCAATCGAACATGCCCGGCGCGCCATTCTCACAAAACCGTGAGCCAAACACCAGCTTTCGACAACGGGAAACTGATGAGGACGTGTTTGAGCGCTGTGGTAGCCGAGGGTCGTGACGTTCATTTCCTCTGGAGGGATCAAAATGAAGAAGAGCATTGTGCTTTCGGCGTTGATCGCGGCGGCTCTGGCGATGGCCCCGTTGGCGTCCTCGGCTTATGCCGACGATATGAAAAAGGACACCATGTCTAACGACAATATGAAGAAAGACGACGGGATGAAAAAGGATTCGATGTCCAAGGATTCGATGTCCAAGGACACGATGAAGAAGGACGACATGTCCAAGGACAAAATGGGCAAGTGACCCCCGGCGCAGCGACCGGGCTTACGCGTCGCGCCCGGCCGCTGCGTATGTTCGGCAAGGCCGACACGGACTAGAATAAAGCGGTAGGCTTGAAATGACCGCCGAGAGCATCGCCAGCGTTCACGCGGACGGCGCCATCCACCCCGGATGGGTGCGCGTGTGCCACTGGATCAATGCGCTGGCGATTTTCATCATGATCGGTTCCGGGTGGCAGATTTATGATGCCTCGCCGCTGTTACGCGGGCTCGAATTCTCCAAGCATTTCGCGCTCGGCAATTGGCTCGGTGGCGCGCTGCTTTGGCATTTCGCCGCCATGTGGCTTCTGGTGGTGAACGGCATTGTCTATGTGACGCTTGGGCTCGCCACCGGCCGTTTCCGTCGCAAGCTGTTGCCGATCTATCCGTCCGAGGTGTTGAGGGACGCCAAGGCGGCGCTCACGTTCAACCTCGCGCACGACGATCTGTCGCACTACAACGCGGTGCAGAAGTTGCTCTATGTCGGCATCATTCTCACCGGTATCTTGATTGTGCTGTCCGGCCTGTCGATCTGGAAGCCGGTGCAGTTCCAGGAACTGACCGCGCTATTCGGCGGTTACGACACCGCGCGTTACGTGCATTTTGCCGCCATGACGGGAATCGTCGCCTTTCTCATCGTGCATGTGTCGCTGGCACTGATCGTGCCCAGGAGTCTGCGCGCCATGATCACGGGGAAATAGCGATGCGCCAGCGCAAGATCATCCCTGGGGTCGATCCGAAGCTTGTCATCAAGGACGCGGCCAAGCTCATGCCCGATCCGGCGCGCCGCAGCCTTTTACGCGGCGCGGCGAGCTTAGGGGCGCTCGCCTTCCTCACCGGCTGCGACATCATCGACAGCGACAGTACTGAAAACGCCTTGCGCGTCGTCTCTCGTTTTAATGATCGCGTGCAGGCCTGGCTGTTCAATCCGAATAAGCTGGCGCCGACCTATTCGGAAAAAGACATCACCAGGCCGTTCCCGTTCAATGCCTATTACGACGAAGACGAGGCGCCGGTGGTTGACCCGGCGACTTACAAGCTCGAGATCGCCGGTCTCGCCGACAACAAGAAGCCGTGGACTTTAGCCGAGCTGCATGCGCTACCCGAAGTGTCGCAGATCACCCGCCACGTCTGCGTCGAAGGCTGGAGCGCGATCGGCTCGTGGCAAGGCGCGGTGCTCTCCGATTTCCTCAAACGCATCGGCGCAGACACCCGCGCCAAATACATCTGGTTCAAATGCGCCGAGGGCTACACCAACACCATCGATATGCCGACCGCGCTGCATCCGCAGACGCAGATGTCGTTCAAGTTCGATCGCAAGCTCCTGCCGCGGGCTTACGGCTTCCCCATGAAAATCCGCATGCCGACGAAACTAGGCTTCAAGAACCCGAAATACGTGGTGGCGATGGAAGTCACCAACGAGAATCGCGGCGGCTACTGGTCGAACCAGGGCTACAACTGGTTTTCGGGGCTGTAACCGGCAGATTAGGGTTCGGGTGGGACATCCGGGCCGGTAATCAGCCGCGCCCCGCGCTGGAAGGTCAGGTAAGTCCACAGCCAGCTGAAGGCGACAATGAAGCGGTTGCGCACGCCAATCAGAAAGTAAATGTGCACCGCGGCCCAGAACACCCAGCCGATGAATCCCTGCAGCTGCAGGCGGCCCAGTTTCACCACCGCGGCGCGGCGGCCGATGGTCGCGAGTTCTCCCAGATGCGTGTAACGGAACGGGCCGGTCTCGATGCGGCCGGCAATGCGCGCGGCGATCAATGTCCCGACGTAGTGACCCATCTGTTTGGCTGCCGGTGCGATCCCCGGCACAGGCTTGCCCGCGCTGTCGGCGACGGTGGCGGCGTCTCCGATCACGAATATTTCCGAATGGCCGGGGAGCGAAAGATCTGGAGCGACCTTCACCCGTCCGGCGCGATCGGCTTCCGCGCCGAGCCAGCGCGCCGCCGGCGAGGCGATGACACCCGCGGCCCAGATGACGGTGCCGGCATCGATGCGGCCGCCGTCGGTAGCAACGCCGCGTGCATCACAGGCATTCACGCGGGTGTCGGTCTTGACGTCGACGCCGCCGCGCATCAGCGCGGCACGCACATAGTCGGACTGTTCGGGCGGAAAGGTAGGCAGCAGGCGCGGGCCAGCTTCGATTAGCAGGATGCGTGCGTTGCGCGGATCAATATGGCGGAAATCGGCGGCCAGGGTCTGCCGCGCAATCTCCGCGATTGCGCCGGCCATTTCCACGCCGGTG
>Ga0335081_10013555_pt1 | contig 13184 bp, 13 predicted proteins | sample Lox_Sample_35_FD_206713 | JGI IMG/M metagenome (GOLD analysis project Ga0335081, IMG submission 206713) | Soil microbial communities from Loxahatchee National Wildlife Refuge, Florida, United States - Lox_Sample_3.5 | ecosystem: Environmental > Terrestrial > Soil > Wetlands | place: USA...
GCTTGCCCCGGAAGCGCTCCGGGTTTTCCAGCACCAGGGCAGCAAATCCGGCAATATCTTCCAGGCAAACCAACTGCAGCTTGCAACGGGGTGAGACCGCTATGGCGAAGCGACCTTCCAGCAGTTCTGGATGGAAATAAGGCCCGAGAAAATTTTCCATGAACATGCTCGGTCCGATGATCGTCCATGGGATCCCGACCGACTGGACGTGGCGCTCCACCTCCGCTTTGCTCTCAAAGTGCGGAATGCCGGTGTGAGTATCGGCCTTGGGTACGGACATGTAGACCAGATGCCTGACCTCGGAGAATTTTGCGGCATCGGCCATGTTGATGCCCTGGCGCGCCTCGGCGGCGGGACCTCCTGAATCGAACGGCGTAGAAACGCAGCAGACGGCATCCATACCACTGGCAGCGTGGGCCAGAGAACCGCGATCTTGCATGTCGCCTACGGCGATCTCCGCACCTGCAGCTTTGAGATTCCTGGCGGCCGCCGAGTCCGGTTTGCGCGTCAATCCACGAACGCGATGACCGCGGCTCAGCAGCAATCGCGCCAGCGCTCCCCCCTGGTTCCCTGTAGCGCCGGTAACAAGAACGGACAGACGATTCGACATCCCTTGCCCCCACGGTTCAGGATTATATGGAGTAGCTTACTACGTCTCTGCCCACTCGGTACTGGCGACTCGGTATTCGGTGCTTGGTACTTTGTAGTTTGATACCGGGTATCAAGTTTGGGACTCTGGGGCGGGCAACGCAGTGGTTATGATTAAGCCAAGAGCGTCAAGGACTGGGGCATGAGTATGGCAACGACGCAGGTTATCCTCTACTTCGATACTCCCGCAGACGCATTGCGTTTCACCCTGGCTGCCAGCTCTGCGCTTGCCGGTGAGGGCAAGAAGTCCAACGACCAGCCCGACCTGAGCCGCGAAATCAAGCGCGCCACCCGCATCCGCGCCCAGGATGTAACCGTCGCCGGATCGAAATAGCCGGGATACGTCGCCGCAGATTTCTTGCCCGTCCGTGTTCCTGGCGTCTGGGCGGTTTGGGTTCTTCCCGGCTAGAGCTTTCCTGCAAAATTCATTAGACTCTTGGTTTCGCCTGGGATGTGCGATCCACATGAAGGCTGCTTCGGCCCCCGAGGGCTCTGCTGAAACCCGCGAAAACACGGCACCGGTGGTGGACCTTCGCAGTGACACCGTAACCCGGCCCACGCCGGAGATGCGCCGCGCCATGGCCGAAGCCGAGGTTGGAGACGACGTCTACGGCGAAGACCCAACGATCAACCGCCTGGAGCAGCGCGCCGCGGAGATCTTTGCGCGGGAAGCTGCAATATTTGTGCCCAGCGGCACCATGGGCAACCAGATCGCCATACGGCTGCACACCCATCACGGTCAGGAAGTAATCTGCGAGGAGCGCGCCCACATCTTCAATTACGAGATGGCGACCATGGCGGCGTTCTCCGGCTGTGTGGCGCGGCCGATCTACGGCGAAGACGGGATTCTCACCTGGAGCGAGGTAAAGAAGCGCATTGCGCCGAAGATTTATTACCGCGCGCCGACTGGACTGGTTGCGCTCGAGAGCACACACAACATGGCCGGCGGCACGGTGTACCCGCCGGAGGTCGCCGGCGAAATCTGCGATGGCGCGCATGATGCCGGCCTGCCCGTTCACCTGGATGGTGCCCGGATTTTCAATGCCGCCGTCGCGCTCGGCAGGACGGTGGCCGAGATCACGCGCAAATTTGACTCGGTGATGTTCTGCCTGTCGAAAGGATTGGGCGCGCCGGTGGGATCGCTGCTGGTGGGCAGCCGCGAGTTCATTGACCGGGCCCGCGCCTGCCGCAAGCTGGTGGGCGGAGGCATGCGTCAGGCCGGCATCCTGGCAGCCGCCGGACTGATTGCTCTGGAGAAGATGCCGGCGCGCCTGGGCGAAGATCATGCTAAGGCGCGATTCCTCGCCGAGGGGCTGGCGCGCGTGCCCGGCATCAAGATCGACCCCGGCCGCGCGCCCACAAATATCGTGGTGTTTGACGTCAGCGGCACCGGCATGACCACGGCGGAGTTGTCTCGTCGCCTGGCCGAGCGCAACGTGCTGATGAACGGCATCAATTCCGAGCAGATGCGCCTGGTCACGCACATGGACGTGGAACACGCCGCCTGCATGCGGGCGCTTGACGCCATACAGGAAATCTGCGGTTCAAGATAACTCTTCATTTGGAGGAACTGACAGCAAGAATGCCCGTTCACCTGGAATACTCACTCACGGCCAAGTGCCGTCCCGAACACATCTGGAAGAAATTCGAAGTGCTCGACCAGTGGGCGTGGTGGAACAAAGTGATCTCCCGCACGCGCTGGATCGAGGGCCAGCCCTGGCAGAAGGGCAGCCGCTTCGAAATGGAGCTCGCCCGCCCCAAGCCCATGAAGTTCAAGCCGGTGATCATCGAGGCGGCGCCGCCCAACAAAGTGGCCTGGGTGGGCAAGGGTAGCGGCGTCACCGGCGAGCACTGGTTCAGCTTCGACCTTCAGCCCGATGGGACCACTCTGATGAAGACGTGGGAGGAGCTTTCCGGGCTGGCCACAATGCTCATCGGCGGCGGGATGAGAGAGGCGATCGTCAGGATGTACCAGGACTGGCTCGAGGCTCTGAAATTCGAAGCCGAGCGCATCGCCCGCGAAGAATTGGCCCGGTCGTAGAAATACCGGTTGCCTGCTCCGGCGGCAGAATCTGTGCTAAACTCCGCGCCAATGTGGGGTTGTTGAGCCTCCTCCGAGGGGAACTCCTGTGGGCCTTTATTCGCATTACGACGGCGCGCACAATCACCCGGTGAATCGCGCTCTCCACATGATCGCCATTCCGGTGGGCTTCTCCTCACTGGTGTGGTTCTGGTTTCATCACTGGATTATCGGCGTTGTGGTCATCCCATCGGCCTTCGCGCTGGCCTGGCTCGGACACCTGATTGAGGGGAACAAACCGGCGTTTCTGACCAATCCTGTGCACGTCTTTGTGGCCCCGTTGTGGCTGGTGCGCAGGATCTTCGGTGGCGGCAAACAGGGGCAAGGCAAGGCTGCCTGATTTTTTCTCTGCCGGCTGAAAAACGCCGTCCATGTCCGTCTGTCTGTCTTCCCAGAGACAAACACTGTTTTCAGGACGGTCCACCTTGTGCTATAAGCATATCTTTGACAGTCATAAGTATTTCTTTGCCTGCCTGAGGAGCCGGAAGTGGACCTTCAATTCACCGACGAACAGCAGCAGTTGCGCCGCAGTGTGCGCGAATTTGCCGAGCGCGAGATTTTGCCGCATGTAATGGAGTGGGACGAGGCCTCGCATTTTCCACTGGAAACGGTCAAGGAACTGGGACGACTAGGCCTGATGGGCGTCATCTTTCCGCCGGAGTATGGCGGCGCCGGACTGGGGTACGTCGAATATGCGGTGGCTATCGAGGAGCTGGCGCGGGTGGATGGTTCGGTGGGGCTGATCGTAGCGGCCCACAACTCGCTTTGCACCAACCATATTTTTCTGGCCGGCAGCGAGGAGCAGAAGCGCAAGTACGTACCCAGGCTGGCGACTGCCGAGTTTATCGGCGCCTGGGGACTGACTGAACCCGGCTCGGGTTCGGATGCCGGCAGCGCCCGCATGACCGCGGTCCGCAAGAAGGACTGCTGGGTACTGAACGGCACCAAGACCTTTTGCACCAATGGCCACTACGCCGACGTGGCGGTGGTGATCGCGGTTACCGACCGGGCGGCGCACACCCACGGTCTCTCCGCCTTCGTGGTCGAGAAAGGCACTCCCGGCTTCAAGCTGGGAAAAAAGGAGAACAAGCTGGGAATGCGCGCCAGCGACACCGCCGAGCTCATCTTCGAGGACTGCGCCATCCCCGGCTGCAATCTGGTGGGCAAGGAGGGCAGCGGCTTCGTTGACGCCATGCGGGTCCTCGATGGCGGCCGCATTTCGATTGCCGCGCTTTCGCTTGGCATAGCCCAGGGAGCTTTCGAGGCTGCGCTGAAGTATTCCAAGCAGCGCCATCAATTCGGCAAGCCCATCAGCGAATTTCAGGCCATCCAGTGGAAGCTCGCCGACATGGCCACCGAGATCGACGCCGCTCGGCTGCTTACCCTGCGCGCCGCATCGATGAAAGACAACGGCTCGAAGTCGACGCTGGAATCCTCGATGGCCAAACTCTATGCCAGCGAGGTTGCAGTGAGGGCCTCCAATGAATCGGTCCAGATCCACGGCGGCTATGGATTCATTAAGGATTATCCGGCGGAGAAGTTCTACCGTGACGTCAAGCTGTGCACTATCGGCGAAGGCACCAGCGAGATTCAGCGCCTGGTGATCGCCCGCCAGTTGCTCAAGGACGGGTTCACCGGCTAGCACCGAAACGCACTGCGCTGGTCTTGAACCTTTTGGCCACCCGCCGTATCTTAAGCAACACTCGCTTACGTAAGGAAAACGTTTTCGTCCAACGGATGATGTCCATCATCCACACTTCACGACGCTTCGCTGGGACGTAGCTTGGCTGCGCCTGGCTTCAGGAAAGGCAGGGGTAAAGATGAGTCTCTTCCGGGTGATTGCTGCGGTTCTGAGTTTGTCCATGCTTCTGGTGCCATCGACCAGCGCCCAACACGCGGCATCCGGTACCCCGCCCGCCGCGCCCGGGTGGGTCGAACGCAGCAACCAGGATGCGCAGGCGCTGCTCAAGGTGCTGGCGCGCTTCAATCCGGAAGCTGCCGCGCGATTCGGCGTCTCTGGACTTGATGACCAGGTGGTGGACCTGCAGCCCAGATTCGAGGAGCGGGGCCGCGAGGCGCAGCGACAGGCCCAGAGCGAGCTTGAACGGAAGCTGGCCGAGGAAAAGGACCCGGCGGTCCGGCAAGACCTGGAGATCATGCTCACCGCATCCCGGCGCTTCGCGCGGGCCTCTGAACTCGACCAAAAGTACGAGATTCTCTACATCAATCTGCCGGAAGTGGTGTTTCAGGGTCTACGCGGGCTGCTCGATGACCAGGTCGCGGCAGAACGCCGTCCCGCCGCGCTTGTCCGCCTGCGGAAGTATGCCGGCATGGAACCCGGCTCGACTGCCATCGTGCAACTGGCCGAAGAGCGCACGAGGGAACGTCTCAACAAGCCCGGCCTGATGGGACCTTTTAAGGGGGAATTGCAGAAGAACTTCGGCAACGAGGCCACGTACATCAATGGCATCGGTCAGCTTTTTGAGAAATACAAGATCCCTGGCTACGAGGAGCCTTACGCCAAACTGAAGCAGCAGATGGCGGAGTACCATTCCTTTGTCGAGAAGGAGATCGTGCCTCGCGCACGCTCGGATTTCCGCCTTCCTCCCGAGATGTACGCCTTCCGTTTGGAGCAGGTGGGAATCGAGATGACTCCCGAACAGCTTGCGGCCATCGCCCATGCCTCTTTCAATGAGATCCAGAACGAGATGATGGCTCTGGCGCCGCGGGTGGCGCGGGAAAAGGGATTCAAGGCGACTGACTATCGGGACGTTATCCGAGAGTTGAAGAAGGACCAGTGGCCCGGCCCGTCGATCCTTCCCAACTACGAGAAGCGGATCGCCGAGGTGGAAACGATTATCCGCCGTGAACATCTGGTATCGCTGCCGCAGCGTCCAATGGAAATCAAGCTTTCCACAGAGGCGGAAACCGCGGCCACGCCGGCGCCCAATATGCGGCCGCCGCGCCTGATCGGTAACACCGGCGAACACGGAGTCTTCATGCTGCCGCTGCGCACGCCTCCGGCAGTTGGTTCGAAGAGCGGCGCCATGCTGCAGTTCGATGACTTCACCTATGATGCCGCCGCCTGGACGCTCATCGCGCACGAAGGCCGCCCCGGCCACGAGTTGCAGTTCGACTCCATGACCGAGCAGGGGGTCTCGATCGCGCGGGCGCTGTTTTCGTTTAACAGCGTTAACGTAGAAGGCTGGGGACTTTACGCGGAAGCGATTCTCAAGCCATACATGCCTGCTGACGGACAGCTGATCTCACTGCAGGCGCGTCTGCAGCGCGCCGCCCGCGCTTTCCTTGATCCCGAGCTCCAGTCGGGCAAGGTCACAGCGGAAGAGGCCAACCGCGTTCTGCGCGAGGAAGTCTGCCTTTCCGAAGCTATGGCCAACCAGGAGGTGGAGCGCTATACCTTCCGCTCGCCGGCGCAGGCTCCCTCGTACTTTTACGGATACACGCAACTCATGCGCCTGCGGGCTGATACGGAGAAGAACATGGGAGCGCAGTTCGACCAGGAGCGCTTTCATGATTTCGTACTGTCGCAGGGATTGATTCCGCCTCCCCTGCTGCGGCAGGCGGTATTCGCACATTTTGTTCCCCGGCAACACGCGGCGCAGGGAAACTGAATCGGGGAGGAATGGTGCGGTCAGGGACTGCTATTCCCCAACCATCTTCTGCCGAACCTGTTTCGCCAGCTTCTCGATCTGCTCGGCCTTGCGGACAACCTCGAGCGACAGCTTCTGATCGTTGGCTTCGTCCACGGACTTTTTCAGCTGCGTGGCCAGCTCAAGCAGGTGGTCCGTGTCCTTCTTAAGCTGGACAAAGCGTTCATGGACGCGCTGTTTGGCCATATTCTTTTGCATCTCGAGTTCGGCGGGTGAAGCAGCCGCCGGGGCCGCGGGATTGCGCCTTCTGCCTCCCTGCGAGTCGTTCGAGTCCTGGGCCAATGAGGCCGAGACTGTCAAAAGACAAAGCAACACGACACCTGCGACCAGGGCACGCATAGGCAACGATCCTCGGTGGAAAGTGATGCCCCGATTATAGTCCGAGGCTGCGACGGACCTGCTCGCTCCGACTGCTATAATCCCGCTCTTCATGGCATCGGTTGTGCTTTTGAACATCGTCGCCATCACCCTGCTTCAGTTTGCGCACGAACGTGCGGTTTGGGAAGATTGGAAGTCGGACTGGGAAACCTTCCTCCGCAAAGACGCTCCCAAGATCCTAGTTGTAGTGGCAGTTGCCTTCGTTCTGGTGCGCCTGCTCAGGCTGACCACCAGAAGGCTGGTGCAGCTCAGTCACAGGGAAACGCTGCCCACGGCTCTGCGGGCGCAACAGCTACGCACCCTGGCTGGTGTGCTCAACAGCGTGGGCATCGCCATCATCATTTTTCTTGCCGCCATGCAGGTCCTGCCGGTGCTGGGCATCAATATGGGACCGCTCCTGGCCAGCGCCGGAGTGGCCGGTCTGGCCATCGGCTTCGGCGCGCAGACCCTGGTTCATGACGTCATCAACGGCTTCTTCATCCTGATGGAGAACCAGTACGACGTCGGAGATGTGGTGCGCATCGGGGGGGTAGCTGGCACCGTGGAATCCATGACCCTGCGTCGCACGGTTCTGCGTGACGATAGTGGCGCCCTACACACCGTTCCCAACAGTGAGATCAAGATCGTGAGCAACCTGACTCGCGACTGGGCCCAGCTCGCCCTGCAAATTTCAGTGGATTATCGCGAGAACAGCGACCGCATTCTTCAGCTGCTCAAGCAGGTGGCGACCGATTTGCGCAATGATCCGGAGTATTCCGGGCTGTTCGTCGCCGATCCGCAGGTACCCGGCATCGAGCGGGTAGCGGGAGGCGAAGTGGACTACCTGATGCTCGTTAAGACCCGGCCCGGCCAGCAGTATCCCGTCAGCCGTGAACTGCGGCGCCGCATCAAAGAGTGTTTCCAGACGAACAACATTCAACCCGGCAACCCGGCTCGCGTTTATGTGATGGACGCGGCGCCCGGAACGACCTCAAAGTAGCGACAAATTCCGCACATCGAACTACCCTGAAGCGGCATCTTATCGGGTGCCATGTGGGAACGGCTGGCAATCTGCCTCGCCGCAACGCTTGGGGTTGCGGTCTTGTGGAATCTGTGCTTTCGTCGCTGCAACCGGCGCCGCGGTGAGCGTGCGGTTGTGCTGATTCACTCCGCGCTTGCCGGCAGCGGAGAGGTGACCGCAGTCCGCTGGCTGGAGCCTTCGGTCCTGCGGATAATGCTGCGTCTACACACCCGGCTTTTCCATAAGCCGCAACTGGTAGTCCGGCTCGTTCCTCGCCAGAATCCACTGCGCTGGCTCCGGCACTGGCGAAGGGCCCAGTCCGATACCTTCACCTTCGAAGCTAACCTCGAGGTCCCGCCCGGTTTCAATCTCCAGGTCGGCCAGCATCGCTGGTTCGGACGCTCCCGCGCCCATCTTCCAGCCCACCCGGAATCGTGGGAGCAACAGCCAGTGACGCGGCTTATCCTTACCTCGCGCCAGAGCTGGCAGCGGGAAGTCACTGGCATGATGAATGCCCTGCTCAGGTGCCGCGAACGCGAGGTACAGAGCGTCGGCTTCAGTCCATCCCCGCCTCACTTTTCCGCGATTATTAAACCGGAGAGCCTTGCGGCGGAAGATCGCACCAGCCCTACTGTGTTTGAGACATTGAAAGAGCTGGCGGCGGAAGTTACAGCCTCGCGGCGATAACGGGACTCTATGCCGCGGTACCCTTCACTTCGACTCCCGCCCACTTCTCGAGCAGCGTAAGCGTGGCCGCATAGTCGAGGTCGTCGTGGCCTTCCTCGGCGGCGATTTCGTAGATCTCCGCCACTGTCTCGAGGCCGGGCAGCTTCACTCTCTGCTCTTTGGCGGCATCCAGCATGAGTTGGATGTCCTTATGCATCAAGCGCAGGGGAAAATTCGGGGAAAAATCGCGGCGTAGTACGAACGGGGCTTTGTAGTCGATGACGCCGGACCGCACCATGGATGCCTGAATCAGAGGCATGAGGGCATCCGGCTTGACGCCGAGTTTTCCGGTCAGCGCCAGCGCTTCCGCGAAACCTTCGTAGATGAGGGCGATCATCAGGTTCATGCCCAGCTTGGTGGCCTGACCCAGACTGACCTCGCCCATGCGAAACAGGCTCTTGCCCATGGCGCTCCACAACGGCTTCAGCTTCTCGATGGCCGCCTCGCTGCCGCCGGCCATGAAGAGCAACTGCGCGCTTTCAGCGCCAGCCTTGGAGCCGGTCACCGGCAAATCCACGTACTCGGCCCCGCGCTCATTCACACGGCGCGCGAATTCGCGCGTCTCGGCCGGCGATATGGTGCTCGAATCAGCCACGATCACTCCCGGCCTCAGCGCGCCCTCCGCGCCGTTTTCGCCAAACAATACCTGTTCGACGGCGGCCGTGTCGGAGACGCAGATCCAAACCACTTCCGCATTCTCGGCGGCCTCGCGCGGAGTAACGGCGGCGCCGGCTCCGGGCACGTCCTTTCCCGCCGACCGGTTCCAAGTCGTTACCTCGTGCCCCGCTTTCACCAGGTTGGCGGCCATCGGCCGGCCCATGATGCCCAGTCCCAGGAACGCAACGCGCATGACGATCCTCCAACTCCAGCCCCATTAGAAAGCCAGCACGCGTGTGCGTCAAGGAAAGCCGCGGAAATTATTGCGCAGCAGTCTGCCCCCGTGATGGAACGCCGCGATTTGGGTCGCGACCGGGCATCGCGTATGATATTTTCACGTCGGTAGGGAGACACTGCATCTCAGGGGTGTGTTTCGGCGTCTAACAAGCAGATGGCTCCATGGTCGTCATTAGCAGGATTCTCAGGAAACGAGCCCGCAATTTTACCCGCCTGATCCGGCACTCAGCCGTGACCCCGCGCACGGGAGAGACCCGCAAGCCGATCCTCACCCGCAACGGCGAACTGGCACTGACCTTCATCGGGCATTCCAGCTTCTTTCTTCAGACCGGCGGCAAGACGATCCTGCTGGACCCGAACTTCGCGCAGTGGCTGTTCGTGCTGAAGCGGCTACGCCACCCCGGCCTGCGCATCGAAGACCTGCCGCCGATCGATCTCGTGCTGGTTACGCACGCGCACTTCGACCATCTGCATCGGCCGTCGCTGCGCGCGATTGCGCGGCACACCGAGCGACTGCGCGGCCGGGCGCCCAGTATCATCCTGCCGCACCACGTCACGGATCTGGTGGAAGACCTCGGTTTCAGTGAGATCATCGAGCTGAATCACTACGAAACTTCAGACTTTGATGGCGTGAAAGTTACCCTGGTGCCTTCGCAGCACTGGGGCGCGCGCATCATCAAGGACGCGCACCGCGCATACGGCGGATATGTTGTACGCTCCGGACGCGATTCGCTGTATCACGCCGGCGACACTGCCTATTTCAAGGGCTTCCGCGAAATCGGCCAGAAGCTGCATCCGCAAATCGCGCTGTTGCCGATCGGAGCCTACAGTCCGCCGGCCTTCCGCGCCAACCATACCAGCCCCGAAGACGCGGTGCGCGCCTTTGTCGATCTCGGCTCACGCTGGATGGTGCCCATGCATTACGGCAGCTTCCGCCTGTCGCACGAGCCCATGGACGAACCCCTCAAGCTGTTGGCGAAAGAAGCGCGGCGGGCGGGAATTCAAGATCGCGTACGTGTGCTGCCGGAAGGCGTGACGGCGTTCTTCTGATCGCTCCCCAACACTCACGTGGGGACGGCCGCCCTCGGCCGTCCGGGCGTGACCTGTCGCGCCTGAGCGCGTAAATGGGCGAGCTTCGCTCGCCCGCCCAGCCGGGGGCGGCTGGGCCTACGTGGTCACCACGCCATCAGCAGTCGCACATCCCTCACGTTAGTCCCCGTGGGTCCGGTTTCGATCGCGTCGCCCAGAGCTTTGAATAAAGGATAAGCGTCGAAACCGTTCAGCGCGGCCTCGGGATCAAGTCCTGCCGCCCGCGCCCGCTCCACGGTGCTGCCATCTGCGACTGAGCCCGCCGCCGGGCTGTGACCGTCGATGCCGTCGGTGCCGGCGCTGAGCACGCAGACATTTGCGCCCGCAATTTTCGGCGCGAGATACAGCGCGAACTGCTGGTTGCGTCCGCCCTCGCCGCTCTTGCCCTCCACGCGCACCGTGATCTCGCCGCCAGAAATCAGGCATACGCGCTGGTGCTTCTGGCGCAATGCCTGCAACTTGTTCAGCAGATGGTCGGCGGCGCGGCGGTAATCCCAGTCATCGCAACTGTTGTCCACTTCCACCGCGAATCCCTCCGCCTGCGCTTGTGCCGAGGCCGCTTTCACCGCAGTTTCGTTGGAGAGAATCATCCACCAGCGCGAACGCGAAAACGCCGGGTCGTCTTTCTTCGGAGTTTCCTCGAGAGCGTGCTGCTCGATCAATTTCCGCACCGACGCTGGAAACTTCTCGAGCAATCCGTATTTCTGAATGATGGCGTAGCAATTCTCGACCGTCGTCGAATCGGCCATGGTCGGCCCGGAAGCCAGCGAATCGGGCGCGTTGTCCGGCACGTCGGAGATGAGGATGGAAACCTGCTGCGCCGGCGCCGCCGCCTGCGCCAGGCGTCCGCCCTTGGTAGCCGAAAGATGCTTGCGCACAGCATTGATCTCAGCAATGGGCGCGCCCGAGTGCACCAGCGCATGGTAAGTGGCCACCAGATCGTCGAGCGCGATGGTGTCGCTGATCGGCTTCTCGACAATCGCCGAGCCGCCGCCGCTGATCATGTGCAGCGCCAGCGAGCGCTCGTCGAGCGCATCGAGCATGCGCAGGATCGCCTCGCCCGCGCGCACCGATTCCGCGTTGGGCGTGGGATGCCCGCCGCGGTAGTAGCGGAAGCCCGGCACTTGCGCCGGCGGGTCGGCCACGCAGGCCACGATTCCCTCGAGCGCCGACCCAACTTTAGCCGCCAGCGCCTCCGCCATGGCGTGCGCCGCCTTGCCGATCGAGACCACGCGCACGCGGTTGTAGCCGGCCAGATTGTACAGATCCTGGCCAATGCGCAACACGCCGCGGCCAAACTCGACGTTGCGATCGAAGGCCTTCTCGATGCTCGATTCCGCGAGCGCGTGCAGAAAAATCTGTCGCGCGACGCCGCGCATGGCGGACATCGAAGCTGGACTTGCGCTGGATTGGGCGGACATGGCGTGGATTATAGACGCGAACGTAGAGACGTAGCGTGCTACGTCTCTGTCCGGGGGGGTAAAAAGAACCGAGACGTAGCAAGCTACGTCTCTACGGCGGGGCGAGCGTTTTACTCACCCACCCTTCAATCGCCTGCCGCATTTCGTCGAGGTGTCCGGCAAAGTAATGATCGCCCGCGACGCGCACCAGCCGTTTGGGTGCGGCGGCCCGCGAAACCACTTCTTCCAGCATACCTGCCGGTCCAAACTCGTCGTGCGTGCCGCTGACGAACAGCTTGGGCTTGGCACAGTTTCCGAGAAAACGCAACGCGTGCGTCCGGCCGTCGAATGCCACCGGTGTTCCCAAACCGATCAGCGCAGCTACTCGCGCATCGGGACAGCAAGCCCGCAATCCCACCGACGCTCCAAACGAGAAGCCGGCGAACACGATGGGCAAGTGGAACTCGCGTTCCAGCCAGTCGAGCGCCGCGCGCACGTCTTCCATTTCGCCGCGGCCTTCGTCGTGCGATCCCTGGCTGTGCCCGGCGCCGCGGAAGTTGAAGCGCAGCACCGGAAAGCCGAAGCTGCGCAGCGCCTTCATGGCGTGAAAGACCACTTTATTGTGCATAGTGCCGCCGTAAAGCGGATGCGGATGGCAGACCAGCCCGGCATGCGTAGCCCCGGGCGCGCCCGCATTCAGCAGGGCTTCCAGCCTACCCGCCGGACCGTCCAGAAAAAAGGATCGCAATTCCGCATTTGACGTTTGCACTTGAACCGGCCTAAGCTTTCGCCACTCGAATCCAGATCTCTTCTCGCAGGGAGACGAGAATGAACAGACTTAGCATAGCAGTCACTCTTGCCCTGGCCATGGCGCTAGTGACCATGAGCGGGCTCTCCGAGCAGAAACCAACCGAAAAAACCATCCCTGACTTCGAATTGCACGGCATCGACTTCACCGAATGCGGCTGCACCGCCTATGGGTGTCCGTGCCGGTCCAATGGCCATCCCACGCACGGCGGCTGCGACGCGGCCGACTTCGCCTACATCCAGCACGGCCACTTCGGCAACGTGAAGATGGATGGCTTCAAGGCCGTGGTCGTCGGCGACCTGATCGACAAGGATGTCAGCAAGGTGAAAGGCACGATTTATTTCGACGAAAAGACCACACCCGAGCAGCGTGATGCCTTCGGCCAGATGCTCGGCTTCATGTTTGCCTGGAACCCGCCCAAGGTGGAGAACGTGAAGGTTGTCCCCGTCGAATTCAAGGAATCGGCCGACCACAATACTTACACGCTCAC
>Ga0335081_10013556_pt1 | contig 13184 bp, 12 predicted proteins | sample Lox_Sample_35_FD_206713 | JGI IMG/M metagenome (GOLD analysis project Ga0335081, IMG submission 206713) | Soil microbial communities from Loxahatchee National Wildlife Refuge, Florida, United States - Lox_Sample_3.5 | ecosystem: Environmental > Terrestrial > Soil > Wetlands | place: USA...
GATGGCCCTGAGTCTCCGCAGCAACTCGATGAACGCCTGCAGGAGCTCGATCGACTCGTGCAGGATCGTTGAAGGGAAGTGGCTGAAGATACCGAAGGAGCGCTTCCTGGCTCGCTCGATCGCCTCCACAGCGATTCCGTAGAGCTCCCGCACCACTCCCGGATGCCTCTGGCAGTCCTTCAAGATCCCTTGCCGATAGAGGACCGTCGCCACATCGGCCGAAACAGAGGAAAGGAGCGCGCGTCTCGCGATGTCGAACAGGAAGGGATCCCCGTTCGACATGGCCCGGCACAGCACCTCGAGCTCGAGATCCTGGGTGAGGGCGTGCTCGTTCCATGGCAGATCCCCGTCGACATCGAAATCTCTGTCTCTGTGCATCAGGAGCGCTTTCATGCCTTGGTCCGCTCCATCAGCCAGTCGTACGTCACGCGGTACTTCTCCGCGATCGCGAGTGCGTACGCCAACCCATCAGCACGCCTTCGCTCGAGCTTGAAGGTTCGAACCGTGGGGTCGTCAGGGTCCACCCCACTCACCAAGCTCACGGTCTTCTCGTTGAGCGAGGCCAGCTCCTCGAGGAAGGTGACGCAGACACAAAGAAGGTCGAGTTCGGAGATCCTGTCCAAGGTCTCCTTGCACAGATACAGCGCGTCTTGCAGGGTCGTAGACGAAAAGACCTCGTTCATCACGACGAGACTACGTGGCGTCGCCCGTTCCAGGATCCACCGAATCCTGACCAGGTCGTCCTGCAGCTTTCCGCGGAGGGTGGTAACGTCCTCTTCCTTCTCGAACTGCGTGAAGAGGTTATCGAAGAGGAGGAGTTGAGCTTCCTTGCCCGCGACCGGACAACCCAAGGCGGCGAGATAGTGCAATTGTCCGAGCATCCGGGCGAAGGTGGTTTTCCCGCCATGGTTCGGGCCGGAGACCACGAAGATGCGTTCCTGGCCGCGAAGATAGAAATCGTTGCACACCACGCCGAACTTTTCGTGGATCAGCTTCCGCGCGAGCGCCATGTCGAAGGCCTCGCGACCCCCGATCTGCTTGGACTGCTCCAGCAGGCGTGGATAGCAGGTGAAGAGCCGGCGTGCTGGAACCTGCCGGCATAGTCCAGGTAAGCGATGTAGAAGTGGACTTCTCGATCGAACGTCGAGATCGTTTCGTCGAGATATCCGACGTGCTGGGCAAAAAAGTCATCGAGCCTGCGAAACGTTTCTGGGTTGAGCTGGGCGACGCGGTCGAGCGCCTGCGCCTCGATGTGAGTCATGCCCGCCCAGGGATGCAGCTTGGCGCAATGGCTCTTCACCGTTCCCCGCCTGAACTTCTCGAACGTCTCTTCCACGGTGGCGCTGTAGTCGCTCTCGCCAGCGTAGTGGCGGACCGTGATGCCGTTGCTCTTCAGGAGCAGGCAGTACCTGATCGCCGATAGATCGGATTTCAGAGTTCTCGCTTCCGCTTCGAGCTTCTGGAAGGCTTCCGAGTTGGCGTACTCGTCCAAGTACTCTCGAAAGCCCTGCATCCCGCGCGATGACAAGTGGTGCCGGCCCAGGTCTCGACCGAGGTCCTCGACGGCCTGGCAGTAGATGTCGACGGCTCCCAGGAACCACCGTTCCTTTTCGTACTTGTAGTGGACCTTCTCCGCTCTCCTCAAGTGGTCCCGCATCGTGCGCATTCGATCGGAGAAGGAGCCGACCACGTGCACGAGGGTCTGGTTCTCGAGCTCTTTCATGACCTCCTGGCGATAAGCGATGTCGTCGAGATCGCGCAGGGGCTGATGGAAGAAGGGCGCGAGGTCGTATTCGCGCCAAGGCGCCGTTACGGCCTCCACGATCTGGTCGAGGTTCAGGTCGCGGAAGAAGCCCGGTACTACGGGCCTGTCCGGGTTACTCGCGCTCGCGCGAGACAGGATGCTGTGAAATCGCATTTCTTCACACCTGGGCCATGCGCCGAGAGATCGGCCGAGATCTGAAAAGACCCTCGCCCTAGCTGACCGCGGCTCTCCTGCGACTGCGCGCCAGCGGCCATACGGGTGGTACCTGGCCGGAGGAGGTCGTGGCGGGTACCCGGACCGGTAGACCACGAACGCCCCCACGCCCTTGTGCGAGGGTCCCCGGGCCAAGGCCGTCGCTGCTCCCGGTTTCGACCTGTCCTCGAGGTGCCGCCTGGCTCGGGGAAGCCTGCCGTCTGCGAACACGCACCTTTCACCGCCCCGACGTCAACGCGCTCGAGCGCTGTTGCGGCGTCACGCGCAGGTGTTGCGGTCGCGGACGCCCATGTCGCCAGGCCCGTGCACATCGGCCCCTCAGAGAACCGCGCAAACCAGTCCCAGGGCGGTAACAGAAGCGGTCTCGTGCACTCGGCCCGGGAAGCGGTCGGTGACTTCGGTGCGCTCAGGTCGACCAGCAGGACCGGTCTGCCTGGCTCTCTGCTGACTCGCTTGACGGTGCAGGGGCCGACCGGGTCGAGACGCGTCCGCTTTCCTGACCGTTCGGTCATGCCAACGTCTCCCATCTTCAGGAGTCATTGGCCGAAGAAACCGGCGGTTAGGGCGGACTCCACCGCCTCGACGACCGAATCTAGCGCGACCTACGTCGAAGTCTACCTCCGGCAGGCTGATGAACCCGTCTGGGGCAGATCGGTCGTCCGAAACGAGGAGGATTCGTGGCCCGCGATCCGGTGACTAAAAGTCCTGATACGCCCACGCGGGTGGCTATCGGCACAGGCGTCGCCGACACATGAGGCCCAACCCTGCGCCGTGAGTCGCGAGGACAGCTCAGGGCACTCGGGTCCGTGGAACCAGGCCGTGCAGGACGTCGGCTCGATCGACGATGCCAATCAGGTGATCTTGAGGGTCGGTGACAGCCAATACCTTGTGGTTTCCTCGCAGCATGCGAGCGATCGCCTCGCTGAGGAGCGTTTCCTCTTTCGCGATCGCCACGTCCTTGGTCATGAGGTCAGCTGCCCGGCGCGCGCGGGCGTGCTGCTCGGCGACGGCTTCCTCGCGACCACGCCCGAACGGTAGTCGGTGCATGAGCGAGCGCAACGCGCTCGGCCGCAAGGACGGCGTCACCCGGTCGAGGAGCTCGGCGTCCGTCACGAGACCGACCACGTGCCCCTCGGCATCCACGACGAACGCACGGTTGAGCCTGGTGGCAACGACGGCCTGAAAAACCTCTTCAAGCGGCGTGTCCGGATGAACCATTGGTAGGTCACGTCGCATGATTCGACCAACAGGCGTGTCGCCTGCTAGCCCCATCTCCGCGGGTACCTCGTCCGGCCTTTCGACCGCACGCGCCGCGACGCGAAGGAGATCGAGCCGGCTCACCATCCCGACGAGCACTCCGTGATCATCCACGACGGGGAGGCGCTTGAGACGCCGGTTCGTCATCACCTCCGCCACCGCAGGGAGCTTCGCGGTCGCGTGGACGACGACTGCGCCAGCCGTCATGACATCCGAAGCGATCTTGCCGGACGCCGATAGCCGAGCCAGGACATCGCGCATCTCCGGCTTGTCGAGCGCCTGCAGGAGCTCGACACGAAGGCCCAGCCCCCCCTTCTTCACCAGGTCCCCGTTGGTGATCATGCCCACGGGGACTCCTTCGTCCAGGACCGGCACGGCCCGGTACACCTTGGCCAGCATGAGCTCGACGACCTCCCGCAGAGGAGTGTCCTTCGAGACCGAGACCACCTCTCGTGACATCACGTCGCGGGCGGTGAGCGCGACTGGGAGTTCGCGCAGGGGACTCGGCCGGCGCAGGAGGATCTCGGTGTCGTCCATCGTCAAGAGACCCCTCGGCACCATCTCCTTCACGTGCGGCAGGAGCCGCTCGACCACTTCTTGGGCGTCGATCCACTCCACGACGACCGGAAGGTCCTGAACCACGTCGACGAGATGGGGGACATGGATCTGACCTGTGGCTCCGAAGCCGCTCACGGCGCGGCTGACGGTAGCTCCCTGCGCGCCCTCGCGCCGCAAGTACTCGAGTACCGCCATCGAGGCCGGGAGCCGTCCGACCCTGTCGCCCTCACTGAGGTAGATGCGTACCCGCTTCGCCCTTCCCACGAGGTCCATGGCGAACCTCCTAGCGACCAGTTGAAACCCAGAGCCGCCCTGGATTACTCTCCACCTTAAGACATTCGGCGATGAAGCTCGCCCGTCCTCCCGGACGCTGCCAACCTCCCCGCCAGGGGATGATAGCTTCTACGACAGGCCCCGGCGCCGCGTAGTTGCTTTTTCTTAGGCTCGCGGACAGGGAGGGTCATGGCAAGCGCTTACACTGTCGCCGCCATCTGGATCGGACTCGCTTTCAGTTCGGCGCTCATCTCGACACGGACCGGCATCGCCGTATCGCTCGTTGAGAACCTCATCGGCATCTTGGCCGGAAACGCTTTTCACATTCAGACTCGAGCTGGATCGATTTCCTCCCCGGTTTCGGGAGCGGTCTCTTGACGTTTCTGGCGGGAGCCGAGATCCAGCCCGACGTCATAGGCCGATATTGGAAGCAGACTCTGTCGATCGGCATGGCGAGCTTCGCTGCGCCGTTCATCCTGGCGCTGCTCTTCGCTCGCCTTGCCGCCGGATGGAGCTGGTCGGCGAGCGAGATCGCGGGGATCGCCCTCTCGACCACCTCCGTGGCCGTCGTATACGCGGTGATGATCGACACCGGGTTCAACGAAGCTCCCCTCGGCCGCGTGATCCTCGCAGCCTGTTTCGTCACCGACCTCGGGACGGTGCTCGCCCTTGGGCTCCTGTTCGCGCACTACGATTGGCACCTCCTGGTGTTCGTCGTCGCCCTGGCTGTGGTAGTCCCCTTGGCGCCGCGGCTGGTACGCTTCGTCATCCGAACCAGCGGCGGAAAGATGAGCGAGGCCGAGTTGAAGCTGGTCCGCCTCATCATGTTCGGGCAAGCGGCCGCCGCCGAGGCCAGCGGTAGCGAAGCGATCCTCCCGGCGTACCTCATGGGTATGGTGCTCGCCGGAACCTTCCTTCGCGAGCGAGCGCTCGTCTTACGGCTCCGCGCCGTCGCCTTCACCGTCTTGACGCCTGTCTACTTCATTCGGGCGGGCACCTACGTCTCGGCCACTGCGGTTGCAAGTGGTGCCGGAATCATCGTCCTCTTCCTGCTCGTCAAGATGGGTGCCAAGTTCGTCGGCGTCCGGCCTCTGGCGGAGGCGTTCCGTTTTCCAGCCAGGGAAGCCATGCACACGACGTTGCTCATGAGCACCGGTCTCACCTTCGGTACCACCTCGGCCCTTTTCGGCCTGACCCACGGCATCATCGGGCGCGATAAGTACGCCGTGCTCGTCACCGTCGTCATCCTGAGCGCCTTCGTCCCGACGCTGATCGCCCAGCAATTCTTTCGACCGCGCCTCGAAGACCACCTCGGACAAGACTCGAACAGGGAGCCGGAGACGGTCGAGCTCGCCGGCCTCCGCAACCGGAGCACGTGACCCCGAGGGAAGAGAAACCAGGCACGGCCGCCCGTAGCAGGATCCTGGGCCGTGGCGCAGTTTCTCGAAACGTTGCTCGGCCACGCGACAGCTGGTCACAGCCTCCTCTTGTTCGGCCGATGGGGGGTCGGAAAGACCACGCTACTCTCCGCCCTATGTGCCGAGGTCCGAGCCTCCGGAAGACCGTGCGCATTCGCACAGGGTCGGCCGGGTGAATGTTTCACGGTCCGAAAGCTCGACGCCGCGACCGTGATCGTGGCAGCCAGCAACAGGTGCAGGACCATCGAAGAGCTGGAGCTGGCCAAGGCGACGCCCGCGGTCCGGCAGAACTCGTCGACCGCTTCCAGGCTTCGAGGAGGTGCTGTAGCTCGCGGACGTTTCCTTCCCAAGGTAATCGTGGCCCAGGCGGGCCTGTTGACGGTACCGGACCCCGGGAGGGGAGCGTGATGACCTGCTGCAACCCCCAGTCGTGGTGGACCCCGCGAGGGTTGCGGGATGGCAGTTACTTCACGTGTCCCCAAGGCAGGGCACTGGGCATGGAACTGGCTCCAGATAAGAGTAACGGAGGCGTGTTCGAGCACGCACGCCGTCGTGCTTTGGCCAGACAGCGACGGGAGGCGCTCCACTTTGGAACCGCTCGGGCGAAGTAATGGGCCGCACTCACGGGCGAACCCTTCGGGATGGCAGGAGCGATAACGCTCCGTGTTTTGACAAAGCGGCCCAGACCGAGCGTAAGATGCAGTCATCCTTGTCCCTCATAGCAATCAGCGATTGGAGACAGACGACATGACTCGCCCGGACTCTCGGCCGAGACGATCTTCCGCGGACAAACGAAGGAATTAGCAATGGCGCTGCTGGGCGCATGGGCCGTCTATTCTTCCTTGGCGCCTGGCGACGCCAGCACGTTCGAGTGGTGGCCAGCCGCTCCATCCAATCTGGGCGCAATCAGGAGGAAAGATCATGTTGAAGATGGTTAGGTTGGAACAGGCGGGCGCTGGCAGTGGAAGATGGATCCTGGCGCAATGGCTGATGCAGTTCTTGTTGATCGCTCTAGCAGCGGTGTTCCTCTCCGCTTGCGGGGGCGGCAGTAATAACGGCGGCACGACGACACCGTGCACCGTCAGCGGCGTCACGGTGAACGGATCTCCGCTGACGATGACTACCGGGCAGACCGCGACCTTCACGGCCACCGTCAACGAGAGCGGCACGTGCTCGGGCGCCTTGAGCTGGGTCTTCGCGCCAAGCACAGGCACGCTCACCCCCAACGGCAACACCGCGACCTTCACCGCGACCTCGGCCAACGTCTACACGATCACCGCGATCAGCACCGACGACATCACCAAGCGCGGGTCGGCGACCGAGACAGTCTCGACGGCGGTGACTTGCGGCACGGCAAATGGCACGGTGGTGCAACACACGTCGAACATCTCCGCAAGCGAGACTTGGGCGGGCAACGGCGTGACGCACATGGTTCCGAACAGCATCAGCATAACCGGCGCGGCCGTGGTGACGATCCAGCCGTGCGCGATCGTGGCCTTGGGCCAGAGCGCATCGATCACCGTGGGCGGCACCGCCACGCTGCTCGCGGCCGGCACCAGCGCCACGCAGCAGATCTTCTTCGTGCGTGCCGACGCCAGCCAGCCGTGGGGCATCCTGCGTGGCGGCAGCGCGACATCGCTGATTGACCTGCACTACACGCTGGTGCAGGGCGGCGGCTCGTTCGGTGGTGAGTATCACAACCCCGCAATCGCGATCGTCGGCCCAGGATACTCCCAGCCGCCCGCCGCCGTGCTCAGAGTCGACCACGTGATCATCGACACGCCGATGGGCACCGGCATCTATATCGATTCCAACGGCGCATTCACCTCCGACTCGCAGCAGCTGACGATACAGAACACCAGCGACTACGCGATGATGATGACGATGATGTCGCTCGGCAGCGTTCCAACGGGAACGTACACCGGCACGGGCAACGCGATCGAGGAGATCTTCGTCAACACCGGTGCTGGCAACAACGTGTTCGCCGACATGGAGATCCCCAATCGCGGCCTTCCGATGCGCATCACCGGCGACATGCACGTCGGTCCGTCCGGCAACAACACCAACGTCGTGACGCTTACGCTCGATCCTGGCGTTGTCCTCAAGTTCCCAAAGACCTCCCCGACCACGCCGGGCGCTCGCGTGGTCTTCGGCGGCAACGGCAATTCGCCGAACAACACCACCGGCGTGCTGAACGCGCTCGGGACAGCGAGTCAGCCGATCGTGTTCACTTCAGGCGAAATAGCGCCTGCGCCGGGCGACTGGGTCGGGCTGTGGCTCGACACCGCCAACGGTTCGCGGCTCGATCACGTCGAGATCGGCTATGCCGGCGCCTTCAGCGGCATCGTGTCCGTCAACTGCAAGCCGAACGGCACCGGTGCGCTCGGCGACGTCGCGGGCCTGATCGTCGGCGACTTCGAAGCGCAATACGTGCCGCCGTCGAACCTGATCACCAACAGCCTGATCCACGACAGCGCCGGGTTCGGCATCGACGCGATCTGGCCGAATGCCTCGTACGCGGATCCGGACCTCACCGCAACCAACACGTTCCAGAACAACGCGGGCTGCAGCCAGACATACAACTCGGTGACGCCGCCGGGAGTCTGCCCGGTCCAGCGCGGGTGCACCGCCAATTGATCAATCGAACCGGCTCGCGCCAAAGAAATCTGAGCCGCCGTCTTGGCGGGCGGGCAGAGGCAGGCTCGTCCCGGGTGGTGTGGCTCGGGGCTCGACTGCCCGACGGCACTCTGCGAGGTGACCTCGAACACCACGGAAGCCGCGGACCTCATCCTGTCGCCCATCGACGTGAAGTGTCGCGCGAACGTCCTCTCGGTGACTGACCTCCTGCAGCACGTTGGCGCTCCGGAAACGCTGCGGGGATCTTGGTCGTCGCGAACAGGTGGGCGCCTCGGGAAAGGCGGTGCCGCCTCGCGCTCCTCGACGCACGGCGGACTGCGTGGAGCCCGCCTCTTCCGGGGCATGGTGCCGGGGTGCACAGTCCCGCTGTTACTGGCGGAGCACCGCGAGGTGCGTGCCACGAGCAGCCTGCCGCACAGGTCACGGAGGCGGTGCGGCGCCTCGGGCAGGCGGTGATCACCTTCACCGAAGCTCTAGGTAGCTTGGACTGGACCTGGGTCAGAGGGAGGCAGCCGGTTGAGTCTGGCTCTGGGTCCAGGGGCTTCGAGAAAGCTCATCCCTCGCTCCCACCGACGACGCGCGCTGGGGCCTCGCCCAGCGCCTCGCTGCCACCGGAACCGACCTCGTCCTCGACGAAACACTCCTCGAGGCCGATTCCTTGGCCTCCATCGCGCTGCGCGCCGGGGTCACGGTCTGGATCGCCGGCCCACCCCTCCTCGCAGCTCTCCGCAGCGCCGCTGGCGTCCTCCACCGGGGCGCCCACTCCTCGGCGGCGCTCCTGGCTCGACTACCGGCCATCCCCTGGCTCCGCTCGCAACTGCGCCGGCTCGATTCCCCCGAGGATGAACGGCAGATCAAGCTCCTGTAGGCCACTGGCCCCGGGCACGCTGCCGCCCGGGGCCTCCCTCACTCCTCCACCTGCTCATGATCCCTCACCAGAGTCGCCAGTCCGGGAAGCTCTCGCCTCAGCCCGGGGAACCAGTACGAACCGTCAGCGGTGGTGCAATGCGGGAGCCGACAACACGCCTCGGGATCGAATTCCACGACCGACCCGAGCTCGATGCGCTCCGTTTCGCCAGCAGGCAGCCAGTTCGGACGCGATCTCGTCCCTGCCGAGCAGAGCGATCTAGGTTCGCGGGTTTGGATGTATGGCAAGTGGTCAACTCTGGTGAGTGCGAATGTGCGGCGTCGCAGGCGAGGGCGATCCGGTGGCCGCCGGGTCACCTGTCTCGCTCTCCCGACCCTGAAGCCTCCAGCCTCCCGGCTCGCCCCGACAGTCTTATTTTTGCGCTCAGGATCTCGAGAAGACGCTCGGTGACCTTGCGGCAAGCATCGAGACCAGAAGGTAGCGTTTCGGGGCACATACGGTGCGCCCCGGATCGGGGCCGAACTCGCGGACGTCGATGGCCTGCAGGCCAACATCAAGCGCATCGCGCGCCTCCTGCGAACGGCTTGAATTGCAGGCGTAAGCCGACGCCGGTTCTGCGTGACGACAATGCGCGACGCCAACGCGAAGCCAGCACCGGACCTCGTCGGCAGAGAGTTCAAGGCGGATGGGCCGAACAAGCTCTGGGTGGCCGACATCACGTACGTCCCGACCTGGGCTGAGTTCCTCTTCCTCGCCGTCGTTCTCGACGTTTGGAGCCGCAGGTCGTCGGCCGGGCGATGGCTACCCACCTCAAGACCGAGGTCGTGCTGGCCGCGTTCGACATGGCCGTGGCCCAGCGCCAGCCCGCTGGACTCGTCCATCGCTCCGACCGCGGCACCCACTACACCTCCATCCCGTTCGGCCAGCGCCGGCAGCAGGCCGGCATACGCCCGTCGCGCCGCCGTACGCGGGGCGTGCTCGCGGTCAGGCGCTCGAATTTCCCGACACGCTGTAGCTAGCGAAGGTCGACCCGCTCGTAGGCGACCCGCACGGTGTCGCAGATCAGATCGGCCAGCCGGACCGGCTCAGCGTCCTCCACAAGCTTCAGCTTCCTGCTACCGCTGCCCATGGCGCGTTCCTCCGGTTGCCGACGACGTGGTGGTTAACCCACCGGAAGAATGCGCCATTTTCAACTTTCCCACACGATCCAAGACGCGATCTCCTTCTGCGACGCCCAGCACTCACTCGCTCGCCGCCGGCAGCCGAGCCGTACAGTAGGCAGCACAATCACAGGTTCTCCCTTCGTCCTGCAGGCCAGTGCTCAGGCGAGGTTGACCCAAGTCCCGCGTTGAGAGCTATACTCAATTGCTGTCCAGCGAGCCATCGCGGCCTCTTACAGGGAGGGAGCCACATGATCATCGGCTGCTTCGCGCTCATCCAGCCCTTTTCCGGAATGCGTCGTCAGTTCGAGGTCATCAGGGAGTTGGGGTTTGACTATGCGGACCTGACCGACAACCATGACGGGGCGACGTTGGGAACGGAGTACGGGTTCTCTGCATCTTTCAGCCTGGATTCGCATCCGCGAACCATCCTCGACATGGTGAAGGAATTCGACCTAAGGCTGACGAGTGTCTGTGCCCACGCCAACCTGCTCGATCCCACCGCTCCGGATCGTTACGGCACGCATGAAGTCATCAAGGCCATCAAGCTCGCCCATTTCTTGGGCGTGCGCCAGGTGATCACCGCGGAGGGGGAGCCGCGTACAGACTTCGGCCACCGACTCACGGAAGATCAGCGGCTGTTCTCCATCCGGGAAAAGCTCTACGAGCCGATAAGGTGGGCGGAACAATTTGGGATTGAGCTCCTCATCGAGCCACATGGGCGGATGACCGACTCGGTCCGAAGCATGTCCCGCGTTCTTGACGCGCTAGGACACGATCGCACCGTGGGCGTGAATCTCGACACCGGGAACAGCTGGCTGGGCGGTGGCGATCCGCTCGAGTTCGTGAAAGAGTTCGGGTCACGGATCCGACACGTCCACTGGAAGGAGATGCCGAAGGAGATGCTAGCCCAGCGAGGAATGGTGTTCGGATGCGGGATGGGAATCACCGCCCTGGGCGACGGGGTTGTGGGCATCGAGGCGATCGTGAAAGCTCTCTTGGCGATAGGCTTCGATGGTCCTACCACGCTTGAGATAGCGGGTGAGGAGGCGGTCAAGACCTCAGCGGCGCGACTGCGCGCCTGGAGCGGCGCGCGCCCATAGAGTGAGTCTGGATGTGCGACGTGCGTTTCGGGTGACCGGTAGGAAGCGCGATAGGCTCGAGAATGGATGCCGCGCAGATGGCTGGAATCTGGAAGACATCGCGCTAAACCTTGCGGCGGCGCCATGCGGTCCTACCGGCATGGAGAAGCCCAGAGACGTGGCTCTGCAGCTGAGCCCCTGCTGCAGCGCGAGTCCCGCCACCCTGGATATGTGCACCCCTCTGGTAGACCGAGGACGACGGCGTCCGACGGGACTACACGAAGGTGCGGCTGGAAAGCCTGCGGCGCAAAGGTAGCGACGGTCTCCTGCTGGCGATAGATGGGCTCCCGCTCAACGAGCACGGAGCGCAGCAGCACGCCGAGCCCGTGGGCGAAAGGCAGGCGCGCCCGCGGGTCATCGGTAGGGACGAACCGTTGCAGCAAGGCGTCAAGGCCTAAGCGCGCGAGGAAATGATTGATGAGCGGCAGTGGTCCCAGCCGCTCGGTGTGCAGGCTGAGCAACTGGGGCAGCGGAGGGCCTTGACGACTGGTCATCTGGCGATACAATTATCGCCATATAAAGAACCGTTGTCAAGCTCGAATGAACGGATCCCGCCAACAACGGATGCGTGCGCGCAGCCGCGCGCTGCGTGAGGCTATCGGCGCACTCGACTTCCTGGCGTCAGGCACGCTCCTGACACGGACCAAGGTTTGCGGCCGCGCCAACTGCCGCTGTGCCATCGATCCCGCCGCACGCCACGGCCCCTATTACGAGTGGACACGGCGGAGTGAGGGCCACCTGGTGCACTACGTGGTCAGCCCTGACCAGGCGCAACTCATCAAGCTCGCCATCGACAACCATCGGAAGGCCCAGCGACTACTCGCCGCCTGGGAACGCGAAACCGCGGCTGAGATCCTTCAGGAGGAGGCAGGCGGCGTCGGCGCCTCTCGAGCTTCTCGAAGAAGAAAATCGCGAGAAACGCAACCGCAGAAGAACGGGAAGTAGGGCAGTCACCGAGTGAACCCTGCATTTGAATTAACCAAGAGCTTATTTTGGGGCCTCGACGCCCCAACGCGCCATGTCCCCGGGGCCCGGTGACACTGGTGGAAAGGGGGCCCGGCCTCACCGGTTGGGACATCAGGTAAGTGCCGGTTGTCCAAGGGTAGGACGAACCCGGGTGCTGGCTGGACCAGCTGCAATGTCCCGCGAAACGTCAAAGGATTCGGAGCAGGACTCACCCGGGCAAGCGGCACACAGCCTGCAGTATTCGATCCCCGTAGTCCTCGGTGAGCTGTCATGTGAAAGGCCATACCATGCTTGACAAGCTTCGAATTGACGTGAAGCTCGCCCTCATCGTAGGTCTGATGGTCATCGGTCTCGCGGTCGTCGGCGCGCTCGCCGTGTTCCAGGGGCGAGAGTCGGAGGTTACGCTGGTTCGGATGACCGAGAGCGATCTCGAGTTGCTTATCGACGTCAACGCGCTCTACGGGGCCGGCCTCCAGAGCGGCCAGGCGACACGTAACGTGCTCCTCAACCCCGCGGACCAGGCCGGGAAGAGTAACTACACCGACGCCAACCGGCTCTTCCTCGAGACGATCGAGCACGCTCGCAAGCTCGCCCCGGCGGTCATGCAGGATCGCCTGCGGCGGATTGGCGACCTCTGGACCGCTGACGATCGGCTCAAGACGCAGATTCAGGAACTCGCCCAGACAGGCAAGCGAGAGGAGGCGATCGAACTCCTCGTGAAGAAGGAGACGCCCCTGTGGCGTGAGGCGCGGAGCACACTCCTCGACCTGATCAGGGAGCGGAAGCAGTTCTTCCGCGCAGATCACGACAGTGCGATCGGCGGCATCCACCGTAGTCGGTGGTTGGTGTTGGGGGTGCTCTCCACCGTCCTCGCTGTCTTGTCCCTTCTGTCGCTCCTCATCGCCCGGAGTGTGGCGCGCGCAATCC
>Ga0335081_10013557_pt1 | contig 13184 bp, 13 predicted proteins | sample Lox_Sample_35_FD_206713 | JGI IMG/M metagenome (GOLD analysis project Ga0335081, IMG submission 206713) | Soil microbial communities from Loxahatchee National Wildlife Refuge, Florida, United States - Lox_Sample_3.5 | ecosystem: Environmental > Terrestrial > Soil > Wetlands | place: USA...
ATGGCCACCTTCTCCTCAGCAGTGTAATGCTTGCGCTCTTTTCTCATACGTTCGCTCCGCTATCTTAACGGACGAACGCTTTCTCCATTTCCAACTGAGGCGGGACACCACTAAGATGCGGGCCGGGGTCGTTACCCAATACTGACGCCTCACATGAAATGAGGAAGTGTCTTCTTCAATTTCGGCATTCATTATTTGGTGATGATTGCAGAGAGGAAAAGCTCAGTCGTTGCTCACCGACAGCCCTGTACTTGCTCAAGAACAACGAGGGATGTGACTAGGGAGCAAGTGCCCTTAGGAAGGTCAGACCTGATGCAAAAGAAGGCGGTCTGGAGCCCGCAACACGAGCCTGCCACGACCTTTGCTTATGGCTCCGTTCCGCTGCCATTCGCCCAAGAGACGGCTTGCCGTGAATGGTGTCACATTAGCGGCGTTCGCCAATTCTTCGTTTGTGATATCGAGTTCGATCCCGCCCGGAACCTTGTGGCCGATGCCGGGCGCGAGAGTTGTCAGCACCCGTGCAAGTCTTTGTCGCGCGGTGTGACTGACTAGTGCCATATGCGAGGCGTGAAACCACGTTAAATAGTCCGACGCAATGCACAATGCGTTTTCCTGCAGCCTGGGATAGCGAGCCACCAGATCCCTGAGAACACTGCGGTGCCAAGCGAACACGCGACTTTCCTTCACTGTTTCGGTGCCGAGAAGATAGGTTGACGGTTCGGCGAGAAGTGTTGCACCACCGAATATGTCGCCAGGTACAAACCAAAACAGTAGGACCTTGTCTCCCTCTTCAGTGATGGAAAAATATCTTGCGCAGCCTTTCGCGAGCAGGAAGAAATAGTCGGCAGGATCTCCCTGGTTCGTAACAATGAAGTTCGCCGGCAGGTGCCGTGTCTTGGCACAGGCCATCACAAAGTCTATATCTGCTCTCGTCAATCCCCGCAGAAATCTTGACTTTGATGCAGCCGGAAGTACCGAGAAGGCGGTTTGGGGCTGCGTTGCGGACCAGAGGTTGGATATCATGGAACTCCCAGTCTGAGACCGTCGGCTCAACCTGGACCTCGCCTTTCACGACCGTGATTGCTTACATAACTCTTAATGGGCGGTAGAGACAGAAAAACGGGAGACGCGAGCGTCTCCCGAATTCACTACTTCTGATAAACGAAATGGCCGCGGCGATTTTGCTGCCAGCAAGCTTCATTGCTTTCGGCGCAGAATGGTCTTTCCTTGCCGTAGCTGATGGTCTTAACGCGGTCCGCGATAATCCCTGCCGTCGTCAAAGCGTTCTTTAAGGAACTAGCGCGCTTATCACCGAGAGCCAGGTTGTATTCTATCGATCCGCGTTCGTCGCAGTGCCCTTCGATCATTAAATTAATGTTGGCATGCTGGCTCAGGAACTGAACATCGGAGGCGACAGAAGCCTGCTGGTCAGGACGGATGTCCGATTTGTCGTAATCGAAGTACGCATCCTTTATGTTCTGGCCGAAGAGGTCCTCATCCGAGACCGTCGGAGGCGGTGGAGGCGGTGGCGGTGGAGGAGTGACAGTCAGTCGTGCTGTCGCTTCCTGAGTTCCGCCTGGACCCTTCGCAACCAAGTGGTACGTCGTAGAATCGGCGGGAGAAACGCTTTGCGATCCATTGGGCTGAACCGCTCCAATTCCATCGACGGACACGTCTGTTGCGTCGGTGGTTTGCCAACTCACCGAAGCGGATTGTCCGGCCTGAATCGTGTTCGGGCTGACCGAAATCGAAGCCGTGGGAGCTGGTGGTGGCGGCGGTGGTGGCGGCGGTGGTGCTGCTTTCTTTTTGCACGCATTCAGGGTCAACAAAGCAGTAAGACCAAAGATAAGCAGTACCCACTTGATATGTTGTCTCACTTTACATTCCTCCCACTACATCAAAAGGCCCCTTCGGCCAGAAAAGATTAGTATTTGTTATCGCTATCGGACCCCCTGGGTCACGGAATCAGGGGAATCGCCGTGGTCAGCTGCAGGTTGATGAGCAGGCTGAGCCGACTATCCACCTGATAAAACTTCGCTGCTCGCTTCGCTCCCAGGGCTTTCATGAACTTCGGCCAATAATCCTCGCGCAAGTTCAACGTCTTGTCTTCGACGTTGATCATGCGCTGCACCATGTCCTTCGCTTTGTTGTCGTCCATGGAGTCGTAGCTCGCGGCATAGTCTTTAATCAGCTGCACGCGTTCGTCACCGATCACTTGCTGATCGCGCGCGAAGTCACGATAAACGGGCCAGAATGCGGTAGACTCTGCATCCGTGAATTGCATCGTGGCAGTAATAATCTCGTTCTTCCCCGCCTGAATGTCGGAACGCATTAACTGTATATCGGAGTCGGTGAGAGGCTTGGCAGTGGCGTCCGCGGTCTGAGCGCAAACGAACGCACTGAGCAGGACTATCGAGGCACAGATTGACAAAAATGTTCGCATACAATTCTCTCCTGTTGATATTTCAAATGGTCTGAATCTTCACTTCGAAAATGTTCTCTCGCTTCAATTTGCCCGACGGCGTCATTTCACTGAGTAGTCCCGGGCATCCATGCACGCAGAAAACGCCCTCTTGAACGTGTCAATGCCGGCCTGGTACTGGGCCAGAGCTTGTTCGTGGGACTGTTGCTGACCCTGTGCTGTTTGTTCGGCTGCTTGCTGTTTAACAGCTTGCTCTTTCATCCGCTGCCTGCGCCGCCCGGCCACTGCACCCACCGTGGCACCAATGGCCGCTCCTGTTCCGGCATCGCCCGCGATCGCACCAATGACCGCGCCGCCCGCCGCACCGCCCGCCGCGCCCTTCACCGCACCGCCCTTGGAAACGCTTGCCCCGGCTTGTTGCGCAGCCTGTTGCTGGGCAGCTGCTTGTTGCTGTGCGCTTGGCTCCGCCGGTGGCGGGACTTGCGGGTCGATGCCCGTGTTCTGCCGGGCCGAGCCGTAGCAATCGCTCTCGTCTCTTAGTTGTTGATCCGCGTTTTGGTTGTTCTTTGGATACGCGAACATCCCGATGCTCTTTGCTGGTGACCATGCTGGAGGCGGACTATTTTGTGCGATGGCGCCCGGGATACCCGCTGCAATCAATAGAATCGTCAAAAGAAATTTCATAACCGTTTCTCCTCGTTGGCTCTGGTTTCGAGACTCGCGAGCCATCATTCAGAGGCGCGCGTTGTGGCAGTCCCTGATCCGCAAGACACATTTCAAGCGAGCATCAAAGCTCAATTGCTATATTCGGTGCTTACTCCGCGGCGAGCTACTGGCAAAACTGCCAGTCGCAATAAGCCCAGACCAGCTGGCCGAACGCCCTGCGGAGAAAAGCACTTTCCAAAAAGAACAGGAGTTGCCTACTCGTTTAAGGAGGCAACTCCCAATTTGCAGCCGGGACGGAGAGTTTCCAGCGTGCCTGCTAGAGGCACTTCCGGATGGTTCGCAGTCCCAGCGAGGAAGCGAGGGACAAAAATCCCAGCAACCCGATAAGAGGCAACTCACTTCCGGTCTTCGGCAGTTCCTTAGGTGCCTGAGCCACTTCCGGCGCTGGTGCCGGTGCTTGCTCGACCACCAAGATTGGAACATCAACGGGCGGAGGCGGAGGCGGCGACGAACCCGTCACGCTTCTGCTTTGAGACATTACGTTCACCGGCGTTTCAATGACTTTGGTTGCCGAGATCGTCATTCCCTTCTTCAGCCCCCAAGCGTCGACCATCTGTCCGTCGATGTTGAATTTCTGATTGTTGGGAATCTTGAATTGTTGGTTCTTCCCATCGTCCATGGTTAGAATCACGGTGTTCGGCGGGTTTACCATCCATACCTTGCCCGTCACACTCTTCACGGTGGTGATCACCTTCGAGACGGTGGTGGTGGTGATGGTGCGCTGAAGTTTCATGCCGACCTTCAAATCGTGAATTCCGAGTTGTTGGCCGTCCACCGTGGCTCTGGCGGATTCTGGAACATTAGCAAGATGCCGGATCGTGCCATCCTCCATCTTAACGACCAGATCGTTGCCCGAGACGTACACGACTTCACCACGGTCGACTTGGGTTACAACAGAAGCACCCTGTGTCGCCGCGCTTGTTTTTGTCTTTACTTGCGCACTCATACTCGAGATAACGGCCAGGCAAGCGGCCCCCACCATGAGCATTCGTGATGCGCGTATCCAACCTGCTTTTGAGTTCATTTCATTTTCTCCTTTGATCAAGTTTCAGAATCGTGCTGCTCAGATCCATCAGTTTCTGTAAAGCCTCGAACCAGTTCATCGTGTGACTGCCTGCTGTGTAAGCCCTTCCAACCACGGTTCAGACCACGTGCTGGCCTGAACATTCGCCGCAACTGCGTCTGCCATGGACGCCTGGACGATATACCTTTGTGGAGCGCTGCCGATGAAGTAAAACGGGTAACAAGTAATCAACGTCAGCGATGAATGCGACCGCGGCTCCAGCACTGAAACGTCGGTACGTTCGACGATGGTGATGCGATCGATGATGTACTTGTCCGTCCGCTGCAGTGTCATCAGCTCGATCCTGTCACCGACAGCCACATCCTTAAGTCCGCGAAAGAATCCATCTCGGTGTCCGGCAATCGCCACGTTGCCGTTCTCTCCCGGATAGGCCGTCCCCTTTACATGTCCTACTCCCCGGTTCAAGACCAGATCATCGGTCCCTTCCAGCACAGGAACTTCGACGTTGATCTTGGGTATGCGCAGGATGCCGATTGCCGGAGAGAAATGCGCGGCCAAGCTTTCCTGGTACTCCTTGATACGTTTCTCCGACCACAAGCTGAAATCGGGAGACGCAGTACTCATGGGCACTCCGTTGGCCCCGGTGACTAGTACCCGCTGCTGGGTCTTGAACCGCTGCAGTTCCGAGTTCGACAACGCTGCGCTGTGGATGCGGGAAGCTACATAGAACCCGAGCATCAACCCACCCGCCAGCAGCAACCCAAGCTCAAGTTTGCGAACCCAACGCATTCTTTCTTTACCCTTCTGCATAAAGCATCCACGAGTTGAAAACGAAGAAAGATGTCTCGTCTCGAACGTTGTCGCCCGGGGTGGATACTCTCTACCAACGCACGTTACAGGGGCGGCCGGCGCGACGGAACTGTCAGTTCTTACAGCCGTTTCTCACGTATTTGAGGAGTTGTGAACTGAGAGAGAGCAGCAATATCGGAGTCTTCCAGGCTGATTAGCCTTTCTTGTATGAGGAGAAAGAGTGGCGCCTCGAGCCTGACGGGCATCATGCAAACTTCGAGCGTTTCATTCCCACGACCCGCGAGACGGCCCGCCACTCGAAGAGCAACCATCAATATAAAAAACCATCAGCAGGAGTTTGAATTTGGATTGCTGGTTCATTTCATTCCAGATGGCCGCTGCAGAGTTGTGCAACTTTTCTCTCGAGAACGGTATGAGGAAGAAGGCAGCTCAACAACTGTCAATACTGACAGTCGGCTTGAATTTGGGAACACTTCAGTTGCCTGTTTACAAAGCCACCTGCACGCAACCAGTCGGTCTACCTGTGTTCGTACATTAGGCTCTCGGAGACAAACAGCTTATTGACCAGGGCGGCCTCAAGGGCGGAGACAAGATCTGAGCCTAACCTCGGTTTCACGACATAGGCCGAGCCGCCTGCACCGATTGCGGCATTCACATAATCGCGATCTTCGTGCACGCTGAGAAAGATGATTTTGGCAGAACAGCCCGAATCCCGTAGCTGCCGGGCTACATCGATCCCGCTCACTTTCCCCATCGAAATATCGAGGACGATAGCGTCGGGCCTGAGCCGCAGGTATTCCCGAACGACGGTAGTCCCATCTGTAATGGCGGCAACGATTTTGTAATTCTTTTGCTTGCTGAGTAGTTTGCCAACGTGCGCTAGAACAGCAGCGTTGTCATCGGCCAGGAGTATGGTCACGTTCGCCACAGTATCCCTTCCGAGGCCCGAAGAACGGGACTGCAGGCGGCAAGAAGTATGAATATCATCACCGTGCTGGGCCTATTGAACAGTGTTCGAGAATGATCCTAGGCGGGAGCCGTCGGGTCGGCTACTGTCAATTCTGACGTATCTGCCTTGGTAGCAACTGGCACATTTCCTTCTACCAGGGTACCGAGGGACGGCTTTGACCAGATGGAGAAGTCCCCGCCTACAGAACGCAGACGCTCCCTCATACTGACCAGCCCCAGTCCGTAATTCAACTGTGGGAGATCAGGATTAAATCCGACTCCGTCGTCGGAAACGCGCAAATAAAGCATTTTCGATTGAGAGGTCAGCTCCACTTTGACGTGGCGAGCCTGGCTATGTTTGACCACATTGCGCAAAGATTCCTGTACTGTTCGGAATAGATTGAGCGAGACATTCTCATCGAGATTCTCGGGTAACCCGCTGACGACGCAATCAACTTCAATCTTGTGTTGCTGGGCAACCTCCCGGCAGAGATCCCGCACGGTCGATGCCAGTCCAAGGTATTGCAGCTTCGAGGGATGCAAGCGATGAGACATGTGCTGGATGTCAGCGGCAATTTCATTCGTCAAGCGCCACATCTCATGCAGTTCGTGCTTTTGTGACTGGTCCGAGCCGGCCGCTGTCGCGTGTTCCATTACCTCCAGGCCGTTCGCAAGTAGTGCCAGCCGCTGGTTGATGTCGTCGTGCAACTCGCGTGCGATCCGCGCCCGCTCCTGCTCTCCAGCCCGGATAAGCCGGCTGCTGAATTCGGCCAGGGTGGCTCTTGCTTCCTTCATATCGGTGACGTCAATACAGCAGCCGACGTATCCGGCAAAAGAACCATCATTGCTGAATCTCGGCACTCCTATATCAAGGACCCACCGATACTCCGCGTCATGGCGACGAAGACGATATTCCATGCTGAATCTTTCTCTGCGGTCAAAGTGTTGTGTATACGTATCCAAGCACTTTTTAACATCGTCCGGGTGCACGCCTTCCGCCCAGCCGTTGCCAAATTCCTGCTCGAGGCTGCGGCCGGTAAAGAGGAGCCAGGGCTCATTGAAGTAGTTGCACAACTTGTCTGGACCAGACATCCAGATCAGCACGGGAGCGGTATTCGCAATAAGGCGGAAGCGCTTCTCGCTTTCTGACGCCGCTTGTTCCGCGCGGCGGCGTTCGGTGATGTCCCTGATAATGACGGTGAAAAGTTTCTCGCCGTCATCCGAAGTATGAGAGATAGAAGCTTCAATGGGGAATTCCTCGCCATTCGTCCGCAGCGCCCAGAGCGACCCATTCGTCCCCATTGCGCGGCTGGTGGAACCCGTCTCGCCGAAACGATGAAGATGCGCACCGTGCGAAGAACGGAAACGTACCGGGATAAATCGTGTCAAAGAACTCCCTATGGCATCGCTGGCGCTGCAGCCGAACATCTTCTCAGCCGCATTGTTAAACAGTAAGATCTCCTGCTGGTTGTCAACAGCGATGATTGCATCCATTGCAGAATCCACAATGGCCGTCAGCCGGTTTTCGCTCTCTTGCAGTTTGACCTGAAAGACCTTGCTATCGGTGATGTCCTGGGTCGTACCGTAAAGATGGGTCACGTGGCCGTTGGCATCGGTCATAGTAGCGCCGCGAGTGGTCACCCACCGCTTGCTGCCGTCTGGCAATACTAGTTCCAAGTCGAGCTCTTGAACCGAGCCCTTCTTCAGATCTTGCTGCATTGCGGCACTCAGGCGTTTCCAACTATCAGGAGTAAAGAGGCGCGAGAATTCCTCAAATGACGGCGGCGGCGAAGAGGGATCGAGTCCGTGTATGCGGTACAACTCGTCTGACCAAGTGAAGGTTTTCTGCTTGGGGTCCCAGAGCCAGTTACCCACTCGCGCTAGGCGCTGCGCATCCGCAAGTTCTCCTTCTTTTCGGTGTAATTTTTTTTGCGCTCGCTTGCGGTTGGAGATATTGCGAAACAATAAGATGATTAGCAAGCTTTCAATCAGCAGGACGGCGGAAAGGCCCAGAACCTTCCAGCGGTAGAGCGCCCACGGTGAGTACTCCCAGTTCAGCAACACGCTACCCGGAGGCAACTCATTCTCTGCGATACCCAAGCGATGAAGTTGTCGCCAGTCGACCATGTAACGCTGGAAATCCCCGGTGGCGACCGGAATACTATCCGCCTTGTCGCCCTTGAGAATTCGTGCTCCCGCCTGCCCCAGTGAGCGCCCAACGTCCCGAAGGTCTGCGACGCTGCCGCCCACCGCGCCGTTGCCCACGACCGAGGCAAAGGTCCCGTAGATCGGTCGGGTGGCGGACTTGGATATCGACGGGAGGATGCGGGCGGGGATGAACTGCTCCCCCGTAACGTCGGCTTCGAAGTCGAGGAACAGGATGACACTACCGGGCCCTTCGCTTGCCACCCGTTGTTCCATATCCGCCAAGTCAAGATTAGTCAAATATTCGAACTTCACGTTTGATTCGTACTCACCAAACTGTTCTCGTGCGATTTTCAAGTCCCGCTGCTCAGCCTCGGAAGAGCCTGACACGACGACTACGCGAGAGGTACCGGGATTTTGCCGCAATGCCAGCTGCAGCGTGGGCAGGTAATTCGAGTTCCGCACAACGCCCGTTCGGTTTGGCTTTGGTTCAAGCCAGTTCGACTGATTTTGTGGATTGACAACGAAAAACAGCAGGGCCGCATCGGGGAAGAGCTTCGCGTGAGTCTGTTCCGCAAAATTTAATGTTGCCTCTCCGATCGCGATCACCAACTGGAATGTCTTTCCGCGATACTTGTCGAGTAGATACAGCTCCGTCGCGTTCTTGCGAGAACGATCCGCGAGAGAAGAGGAAAAATCGAGATAGTCAAGGCTAAATCGAACGGGCCTGTCGGAGCCCGCGAGAATATGGGCCTCCGCCTGCTCGATCATGGAAGCAACGTCTGGCGAGTCCGGATCTAAACAGGAAAGGAAAAGTACTTCGATCTGTTGCGGCGCGGGTCGCGCAGCGGGGTGGGGATGAGAAACAGAAAATGCAAATGCATTGACCTCAATCGCACTGAGGGCAAGGACGCATATTAGTCCGCCGAGTAGCAGCTCTTTGGCGGTGGAGCATCGCTGATGTCGCGCTGTAGACGTATCCGATACTCTCCAGACTAGGCGCAGATCGGGAATCCCGAGGGGCGATGATGAGATAGAAGTCCTTGGCTTCAGTCACTGCCTTCGCAGCCCGTCGCCGTGGATTCCAATCGCATTCCGTAGTGCTCCCGGGCGGAGATCACGGACTTCAAACTAGAACGAGGTAGACGTACCCCACCACTGTTAGTGTTGACAGTCTCGCGATGCGACAATCTGACCTGAGGCTGGCTGGGATCGAAGCCAAACTGTGAGGCGGGGCGGCCTTGCTCACAGAACTCCTTCCCTTTCCATATGGGTGACGACGAGCGTCACTAGTTCTTTAATCGCTTTCTGGACGTTCGAAGAATTGAACGTGTCGGTCGTTCCGGTCCAGACCAATTGGCCGTCCGGTGCAGAGGTGACATAAAGGTTGGTCTCCACGCGCCTTCTTCTCCTCGTTTCACCCTACGACGAATACTCATCCGTTCGGCTCGCCAAGGGGCAAGCAAGGCTAAGACAAACACCCGTAGAGCCTAGCTGCGGTCGAGGGACCTCGCGACTGTCAGAAGTGTCAGTCGCTCCCACAATCGGAATGAACGCAAAGCATTATCCCCGGCTCTTGGCCCTGTAAGTAATGACAGTTTCGTTAACTTTCATCTCTGCGTTAGTGTGACTTTAAAAGGCAGACACACGTGTCTGTGGACTCAAGCATTCGGACGAGAGAACAGGAATGACGAATCGAAGAAGCTTGGCTTTGGCATGTTTCATGGGAATAATGCTCACTTCGTCTGGTGTGGGTCAGAAAGTGAAGGTCGGATACGACAAGAGCACCGACTTCTCAAAATATAGAAGCTACTCGTGGGCAAAACCCCAGATGCCGGTTACGCGGCCGTTGCTTTACGAAACTGTGGTGAGCACGATCGATCAGGAACTAAAGGCCAAAGGTCTTCAGAGCACTGAGAAGGATGGCGACCTCACGCTCATTTCCGCGGGTGCGATGGAATACGGAAGCAATCTTCCTGCAGGGACTCCAATCCTGCCGGTCTACGGCGGCGCTCCTCCTGACGTGAATGCCACGATGTGGACCGGCGGCAACACATCTTCCGCCGCAGCGGGACCGATCGTCGCAAAAGGAACCCTCGTCCTGGAATTTGTCGACCGAAGCCAGAACAAGGTGATCTGGAGCGGAGTTGTCACGCGCACATTTGACCCAGAGCAAAAAAATAAGGGGCTCGACCAAGCCCAAAAGGCAATCGTCAAATTGCTTAAAGGATTTCCACCGCGACATTCCTCAAAATAACCACTCCGATAGCTTGATACTGCTTTCAGCACGATGAGAGCGACACGACTGTAGCCAAAGGACGCGAGCATCCGATTACTAGAAAGTCCACCCGAGGCCGGATGAGGAGCCATAGTCCGTCTTGGGAAGTCCCTGCGGTGGGCGGCTATCTACATCGAGATAGTAGCTAAAATTCCAGTACAGATCCTTTGCAACTCTCAATTTAAGCGATGTGTTCAGATCGAAGCGGACACGCCCCGGATCGGTCATGCTGGGATAGACACTCGCAGTAGCCAGGATATTCGTGGTTTTAAAGCGGAAGAAATTCAACTGGGTACCAAAAACAAGTTCGGCGCTATCGCCGGTCTGACCGACCGTCGCTTCCGCGGAGTAGCGCTCGCGATTCCAGTCCACACCGCCGTATGTGGCGACGAAACTATTGTTCGTGCTGGTGAAGACGTGTCCCAAGGCACCGCCCAGGGTGGTACGCAGATTGAGTTGCTGCTCGTCGTTCTGCGTGAACTCCGCAAGTCCTGAGTAGAAATTGCGTGGCGACCGTAACTGCCGCGTGACGTTTAGCTTTAGATCGTTGCGGAGATTCGAAACGTCGCCTCCACCACTGAAGCTGGATTGATAATCTGCGGAGGTGGACCACGTGGCCCGCTGGAAAAGCGTATTCGCCGCAAAACTATATTGCGTGCGGTTCTGCTGCTTGGAAAAATTCAGTCCGCTACTCAGCCCGCCATGCAGATTATGCCAGAAGGTCCTATCCGTTTGTTCGATTTCAACAACTTCCTTGACCGAGACAACTTCGCTGGTGGAAGGTCCCTGCACTTGCACCTGCGGCTCTTTTGACTCCGTGGCCGCCTCTGCATTCTGAAGGCTACCGGTGTAGCGCTTTCCCGCCTTATCCGCGACCACGAACTCCTGCTGGCTTTCGACGCTTGTAATCTTGGACCAGTCCATGGCGACGGTGCCGTCTACGTAATCGAGCTTGACATAGAGGTAGCCCTTTTCGAGCTTGATGATTTCGCAAGTAATGCGGTCGCCGTTCGTAAACTGAATGACATCTTTCTTGGCTCTCGCCAGGCAAACCCCACTGAGAAGCAACAACGGCAGAAGGATCTGGGCGGACCATCGACAAACTAATCCCAAACGACGAACATCTATGAGCGACATAGTGCCACCTGCATCTTCGGTACCCATTGGAGTCCTCGCGATTCAGGCAGCCAACCACCGCGGAAGCACGGCGTCGGACCGATGCGGAGAATCCTCCTTGGGCAAACGGGAATCATTGAAGCATTCGCTGACACGATACGTGACCCCATCGGCATGCACACCTGTCAGAATTGGCAGGTGACGATTAGGAAGACCTTTTCGGAGCCACCAAATTTCGACGCTTACTGAGGCCGAATATCCTGGTTTCACTTCGAGTGCTTTTTCTTGAACAGCTTTCGCTGGAGATCAGGCCCAAACTCGGAGAAGATGGCGCCTGCCGTTCCGAACACAAGACCGATACCGGCTCGAGAGAACACTAAGCCAACCCCGCGATTTTCTTCAGGGTAGTACAGAGTGGAAAAAGCGCCGGCTGCAACTCTCCCCACGGAATTGGAGAAGTTGAACGAAGTTCGTCCCGAGTCCCGGCGCGTCACGAATGAGCTTGCCATGGCGTGGCCTAGCCGCTTCTTTGTACTGCCCTCTCCCTCCCGGAAATATCTGGGATCTTCGTGCAAGAGCGACGGAAAGGCATACGTACTCATAAACTCGCCGATCGCGTAATCGGCGTACGATGCGCCGAAGCGCTTCGCATACCCGGACATCCCCTGGCCGTAGGATGGAAAATCGTTTCTCGCCTGTCCCATTGCGGCCTGGATTCCAGTGCCAACGACCGTAAACGGGTCGGTGACGTTCTCCGTGAAGATGCGGAACTTGCCATGCGACGTAAGCGGAGGAGCGTTCTTGTCGTTTGTGATCCCGAAAGTTCGCACTACACCAAACATGCGTTCGCTGTCAGGTGGGCCGGTTTTCTCGGCTGACTTCGAAGGTGTCAGAGTGGTGCCGGGCTGAGGTGCCGATGCCCGCTGCTGATCCGAAACAACCTGTGCCGCACCGAACGAGGCAAGAACCAGAAAGAAGACCAGCAAGATCGCTCTGTGCCTTGCAGCATACGGCTTGTGGCGACCGGCGATTGAACTCGGCATCCCTTCTCCTGATGTGAACCGCAGACCGTTTCGATATGGAGAAAAGATCCGCTTACTCAGCGAACAGCCGAGACCCTGCAATATCTCCGTTGTGTCTCATGGTTCCGCGAGAAACGAATCACTTCATCAGTGTCGCTTGCGCGATTCTTCCGGGCGCCTGCCCGTAGTGCTCGAGTTCGAGTTGACCACTCTTGTTGAATTTCAATTTCACTGCGTAATAGACCAGTCCGTCCCCTTTACCTTCTGCGTCGACGTCGAGAACAATGATGCTGAATTTGTAATCGGTCGAGCGGCCAGAGTTCCACAACTCGGGCAGCGACATTTGGCGGTTCGATACGAGAATGATCCGGCGTCCCTTCGGCCCGCGCCTCTGCCGAATGACCTCCACCTCGTTGCCCACGGTTCCGGTGAGCGCCATGCGGCCCTTGCCTTTGATCTTCTCCATGGCGCTGACGAGACCATCTTGTCCCTTTGTTTTCAGAGTTGCAGCAAGCTCGTCGATTTCGCCATCGCTGGAATAGTCTTCAATGATCACGGAGCCTGTTGCCGTCTTGCCCGCGGCCCGTCCAGACGTTCCGAAGACCGTGATGGCGTAGTTCTCGCGTTTGGGTTGGTCCTGTGCCGACATGGGCAATGACGCAAAAGCAACAACTACGGCAATAAGGATGCGCA
>Ga0335081_10013558_pt1 | contig 13183 bp, 9 predicted proteins | sample Lox_Sample_35_FD_206713 | JGI IMG/M metagenome (GOLD analysis project Ga0335081, IMG submission 206713) | Soil microbial communities from Loxahatchee National Wildlife Refuge, Florida, United States - Lox_Sample_3.5 | ecosystem: Environmental > Terrestrial > Soil > Wetlands | place: USA: Florida...
GTACCCACCGTGGATCACCTCCTCCACGAGACTGATCACTGTTGCTGACGGTTTCGTCCCGGGAGGGCAGGCTTCTAGGATCTGAATTCGATTCTACCAACTGGCTACGACATTTCCCGGCACCAACGCGCAATTCTCCGGAGTTGGTACGGCTGGTTGAAATGATGTTTGTGGGGGGTTATGGAAACGACGAATGTGACTGTCTGCCGGATCGTCACAGGGTCCGACTGCGACCGGGCCGACGCCCCGGACGGGCCGGGCTGGGGTCCGTCCCGGGACGCTGGCCGCGCAGACGGCCGGGGTGTTACCTCCTTACCGGGGCAGATGGGCGTAGTCGGTCCAGGTGTAGACCGAGCCAACCCGCATGCTGGCCTTGGACACGGTGCCGCGCAGCTGTGCGCCTGTGCCGTTCGGGCTGATGATCAGGAAGGTGGCAGCGTTGTTCAGCGTGCCGTCGCCCATCGGGTACCACTGCTGCCATGGCCCGTTGTTCGCGGCCCGCAGCACGAGCCCGTGGCGCAGGCCGGTGCCCGCGGCGTCATAGCCGGGGTCTGCCACGCATAGCCCGGTCGGCTTGCCGTAGGGCGCATACTCGAACCGGTAGGCACCCCGGATGGTGCCCGCCTCGCGGATGAAGTGGGTCGCCGGGTCGGCCTTGGTGGCGGGCCACCCGATGATCATCGTGTTGACCGCCTGGTGCTGCCGGTAGACGTCGAAGCCGTTCCCGAACTGGTTGACCTGATCGCCGTAGTTGCTGGGCAGGTTCACCTGACGGGCCTGCACCACCATGTCGTAGAGCGACCCGGTCTGCGCGCCGTACTGGTCGGTCGCGATGACCCCGGAACCCCCCGTGCCGGGCGGGTAGGTCGAGCCAGCCGCAGTCAGCATGCCAGCCGGGCTGTGCGCGATCTCCTGGGGCAGCCCGGGGAAGGCGAAGCGGTAGGCCGGGGCCGGGGCGAGGGCGGGCGCGTCGGCCGGGCTGGTCAGCACGTACGGCTCGGCGAACTGGGCCCCGCCGGTCACGTTGGTGTAGGTGATCGGGGTGGGCGCGTCGGTGTAGACGCTGCCCAGGGTCAGGCCGCCGGTAACGGGGTTCTCTCTGAACCGGATGATCTGGGCGAGCGACGCGTGGGACGGCTCGTTGTGGTCGACGTTGACGACCAGGGTTCCGGTGATCGGCCCGGTCGGCGGGGGATACACGATGCTGCCGGACAGGGTGATGATGGTGCCGCTGACGGCGGCGGTCACGCTGCCTGGCAGGCTGGACGCCTGGCTGTTCACGGACAGCAAACCGCCCGCCGCGGCGCGCGTCACGGTGATCTTGCCCAGGCTGGTCACGGCCGTGGCCGGGGCGGCCGGGTAGGTGTCCTCGGTGTAGATATGAGTCACCTGGATCGAGGTGTCCTGCCACGTCGAGGCGCTGGCGGAGCCCGCGGCGAACGCCAGCGTCCCCGCTGCCATCAGCGGGGCGGCCAGCGCCGCCACGATAGTGCGAGACCTCATTGTCCGCACCTCCTTCAGGTAAGGCCGGGGAGCGGGTTGCCCCCGGGCCAGGGGCTGGGCGGGTTGCCCAGGCCCGCGACCCGCGCAGCTCAAGCCGGTTCTGTGCGGGCCGCGCGTCCGTCATTCCGCCTCATGGTTCTCATCTCCATCAGTCACGCGTCGCCGTCGGATCGGTTGCCGGACCGCGAGGCCGGGAGCCTGGGCCCTGATACTGCGCATGAGATCCGTCTCCTTCGGATGACGCCGGCTGTCCTCTTCTGTCACCACTAAGGTAAGCCATGATAAGCCTAGTAGAGCTAGGCGAAGGTAACAGACCGGGAGGACCTTGGTCAGCACTTTCTTGGTGCCTGAGATCCTGATCGAAACAACACTCGTGAGCTGCGCCGATGGCAAGTCCACTAGGCAGGCGAAGCGGCCAGGACGACCATGAGCTGACCGGCGGCCGCCGGCCCGCACGTTGCGGATTCCTTGTGCGGTCCCAAAGCCTCCCAGGGCTATACCAAGTCCCCGCTCATCCGCGACCCGGTGCGCGCCCCGGTCATCGCGCAGATGTACACCCGGCGGACTGGATGCGGTATCAGTCACATTCACCGAGTGCGCCCACGAGATCCGGAAGGCGCAAGAAACGGCGGGGCGTGCGGTGGTGGTGCGCCCGCCAAGCTGGACGCAGGCCTGGCCGGGGATCAGCTCATACGATCCGGCTCGCGATGGGCGTGCCGAGTTCCACGGTACGGCTCACCGTGCACAGCCGGTCATGGGACTTCTTGACCGCGTCCGGCAGCAGTGCCCGCGCCTTGTCGCCCTGCTCGCCCTCGGGGAACCTGATCCGGAAGGTCACCACGATGTCGGTCAGGTGGTTGCCCGCCTCATCTCGGACCTTGTTCGCGTCCACGGCGATCTCGAACGTGTCGGGCTCGGCCCGGCGTGAGGTCAGGACGTCAACATCCGCCGCCGTGCAGCCGCCGATCCCGGCGAGGAGCAGGTCGACCGGGGTGAAGTCGGTGCCTCCGCCGGAGCCGATGGTGATCTGGCCGCCGCGGTCGTTCGTGACGAGGTACCTGGTGTTCTCGATGCGCTCGAGCCGGACGGCGCGGGGTGCAGAAGCAGCAGAGGCAGTGGTCATGCTGGTCACCTTGTCACAGGGCGGGCCATATGCCGCTCATCTGGGCATCGGCTGCCCGTGCCAGAATGAGCTGACATGGAGGACGGGGGCCCATCGCAAACCGCTCGCCGGGTAGCTGCGCACCGCCTGGACTTCACCCGGATCCCCGCTGACTACGGTGACCCCGCGTCGGACCACGCGCTGGCCGTTGACGTGGCGGCCGGGCGGCAGGCCCCGGCCAGCCGGATGCACGACTACCTGGCCGCGCGCACCGCGTTCTTCGACCGGACCGTTACCGGCGCGCTCGGCCGCGGCGTGACGCAGGTCGTGGTGGGCGCGGCGGGCTATGACGGCCGCGCGTTCCGGTACGCCAAGCCGGGCGTCCGCTGGTTCGAGGTCGACCATCCCGCGACCCAGCGGGACAAGCTCGAGCGGCTCGAACGGCTCGGCCTCGACGGGTCCCACGTGCGGTTCGTCGAGGCCGACTTCACCCGCGACCCGGTGGCCGGCCGACTACGAGCGGCCGGGCTTGACCCGGACGCGCCCAGCCTGTTCCTGCTCGAAGGGGTCGCCGTCTACCTGGAGTCTGCCGTCCTGGAGGACATCCTCCGGCAGTTCCGGCAGGTCGCCGCGCCCGGCAGCAGCCTCGCCATCAGCGTGTCGCTGTCCCGGCCGCGCGGCGACACCGCCCGTGCCCGCTTCCAGGCCATGGTGGCCGCGCTGGGGGAGCCGGTCAGGTCCATGTTCGAACCCGCCGAGGCCGAAGCGCTCCTCACCAGGACCGGCTGGCACCTCGAGGCCGGAGCCAGGGACGCCCAGCCAGCAGCCGCCGGGCGTGACCGCCTCCGCGCGGCCGGCCTGCTCCTGGCCAGCGCCGGCCCGCCCGCGCCCGCCCAGTCCCAGACCCGGCCGCCAGGCCCGGCGGCACGCCAGACGTCCCGCCGGGCGGAGGTGCCCCAGCCACCCCAGGGCATTCTGCCCTTGTCGGCCCTGCTGTCCCAGGCGCTGGTCGCGTACACGATCGAGTTCGACAACGAGGCCGAACACCGTCTCCCGCACCGCACTACCAGCCACGGGGCGTCCAGTGGCGACGGCACAACGGCGCCCTGGCTGGTATCGCTGGCCATGTGGGAGAACTGCATGCGGTACGTCACCGGCGAGCCCATCACCGTCGGCGACCTCGAAGCCCGCGCCCGCACCGGCACCAATCTGGACGGCATGCGCCGCTGGGGTTACATCACCATCGACGGCACCGCCAGGAAGGCAAACCACGGCCGTCCGCGGCGTAACGCCGTGCTGCGCGCGACAGCGGCGGGCCTGCGAGCGCGAGAGATCTGGCAGCCGCTGCCCGGATTCATCGAGCAGCGCTGGCGCGATCGCCTCGGCGCGGATCAGCTCAGCTGCCTGCGAGATCCCCTCATCAGCATGGTCAGCCGGCTGGATCCGGGGCTGCCCGACTGCCTGCCGATCCTCGGCGCGGCCCTGCTTAGCCAGGGCCCGGATCCCCGGCTCCCGCCGCGGTCCGACGGCACCGCGCCGGAGGCCCTGCCGCTGTCCGCCCTGCTGTCCCGGGTCCTGCTGGCGTTCGCCCTCGAGTACGAGCGCGAAGCCGGGCTGTCCCTGGCGGTCGCTGCCAACGTGCTGCGCGTGCTGGGCGCCGAAGGGTCCCGGCTGCGCGACCTCCCCGCGCTCAGCGGCACGTCCACGGCGTCCGTCCGCTGGGCGCTGGGCATCTTGACCCGGAGTGACCTGGCCGCGGAAGAGCCCGACCCGGCCGCCAGTAGGGGCAAGGTCGCCCGGCTCACCGCGCGGGGCCTCGACGCGCAGCACCGCTACCACGAACTCACCGGCACGATCGAGCGGCGCTGGGACGATCGCTTCACCCCGGGCGTGACCGGCGCCCTCCGGGCCTCGCTCGAACCGCTGGCCGCGGGCCAGCCGCCGATCCTGTTCGGCGGGCTCGAGCCGTATCCGCACAACTGGCGCGCCTCGGTCCGCCGTCCGGCCATCCTGCCGCATTTCCCGGTCGTGCTGCACCGCGGCGGCTATCCCGACGGCAGCTGACCCGCTTGCGCACTCGTGAATTAGCAGGTTACTGTTTGACTCGCGCCTTGATCCCGAGGAAGCCGGTGAGAGTCCGGCACGGTCGCGCCACTGTGAGCAGCCTCGGCTTGTGAGTCAGATCTTCGGGCAACGCGCCGCTCCACTGGACGGAGGGGACGCACGATCCCCGGAGGAGGATCTTCGCGCCGCTGGCAGACCGGCTGCTCGCCCCCGGGCCTGCCCGGGCCGAGCTGCGCCAGGTCAGGGAGACCGCCGGAGTGTGACCCGGGCCGTCCCGCCGACCGCCGGGGCCCGGTTGCTGGCGGACCTGGCCGCGCTCGGCCCCTACTTCGCGGTGGACGTTCACCGCCCCGGCTCGCCGGTGCGCCCGCCGTGGCAGCCACTCGGCGAGCTGATCAGTTCACCGGGCGCGCTGGCCGGCCGGATCGGCGAAGTACGCGAGCGGCTCGCGGCGGCGGCCGGGTGCCCGGCCGCCGCCGTCGAGTTCCGGGTGGCGGCCTCGATCGCGCAGCTCGGGCTGTGCGCCCGGCTGCTGTCCCCGGCCCTTGGCGCCGCGGCGGCCGGGTGGGCGCTGCCCGTGGACGCCGTGCAGGCCCGCTGGATACCCGTGCTCGGCGGCCCGTTCCGGCTATCGGTGACCGAGGAGGCGATAGCCGCCGAGCCGGGTACGGCCGCGACCGCTGCCCTGCTCCACGGTCCCGTCACCCAGATCGTCCGGGCCGTCGAGGCGATGGCGGTCTCGCGCCGCGTGCTCTGGGGCAACGTCGCCTCGGCCGTCAACGGCGCCGCCACCATGATCGCGGCGGCCCGGCCGGACCTGGCCGGCCAGGCGGCCGAAGCCGCGGCGGCGCTGCTGGGGCAACCGGACCTGGCCGGCACCTACCAGGGCCGTCCCCTACAGGGCTTCCGCCGCCGGAACTGCTGCCTCATCTACCGTCTGTCGCCCGAACGGCCCGCCTACTGTGGCGACTGCGTCCTGGGCCGGTAGGCCAGCGTTCGGGTCATGACGCGAGGACGTCGAGGATGGCCCGGCCGTATCTTTCCAGCTTGGTGGCGCCGACGCCGTTGACCTGCCTCAGCTCGTCCAGCGTCGACGGCGGCGAGGCCGCGATGAGCCGCAGGGTCGCATCGTGGAAGATCACGTACGGCGGCATGCCGAGTTCCTTGGCGACCGACGTCCGCCACGCGCGCAGCCGCTCGAACACCGGCTCGGCCTCGGGTGGCAGTTCCGCCGCGGCCGGCCGCCCGGCGCCCGGCCGCCCGGCATCCGCACCCGCACCGGAACCGGCGCCCGCTCCCCGCCGGGAACGCGGCGGGGCCGGGACCTTCGGCGGATCCCGCCGGAACACGACCGGCCGCTCGCCGCGCATCACCTCGCCGCTCAGGTCGGTCAGCGCCAGCGTGCCGTGATCACCGGAGACCGCGAGCAGCCCGGAGGCAAGCAACTGCCGGACCACGCCCCGCCACTCGCCCTCGGTCAGTTCGCCGCCGATGCCAAAGGTGGACAGCGAATCGTGCCCGTAGGAGAGCACCCGCGGCGTCTTCTTGCCGAGCAAGATGTCGATCGGCTGCCCGGCCCCGAACGCGGGACCGCCCAGCCGCCCCAGCCGCACCACGGTGGAGAGCAGCTTCTGCGCCGCCACCGTGCCGTCCCAGACCGAAGGCGGCGACAGGCAGGTGTCGCAGTTGCCGCACGGGCCCGTCCCGGTCTCGCCGAAGTACGCCAGCATCTGCTGCCGCCGGCAGCCTGCCGTCTCGGTCAGCGCGAGCATCGCGTCCAGGTGCGCCACCAGTCGGCGGCGGTGCGCCAGGTCGCCGCCGGAGTCGTCGATCATCCGCCGCTGCTGCACCACGTCGGCCAGCCCGTAGGCGAGCCAGGCGGTGGCCGGCAGCCCGTCCCGGCCGGCCCGCCCGGTCTCCTGGTAGTAGCCCTCGACCGAACGGGGCAGATCCAGGTGCGCCACGAAGCGGACGTCCGGCTTGTCGATGCCCATCCCGAACGCGATCGTGGCCACCATGATCAGCCCGTCCTCGCGCAGGAACCGCGACTGGTTCACCGACCGGGTCTGCGCGTCGAGCCCGGCGTGGTACGGCAGCGCCACCAGCCCTTCGCTGCACAGGAACTCCGCGGTCTTCTCGACCGAGGACCGGGCCAGGCAGTAGACGATGCCCGCCTCGCCCGCATGCTCGGTCCGCAGCAGGCGGAGCAGCTGGCGGCGCGGCTCGTTCTTCGGCTCGATCCGGTACTGGATGTTGGGCCGGTCGAAGCTCGCCACGAACTGACGTGCGCCGCCCAGCGACAACCGCGTGACGATCTCCGCGCGGGTCTGCGCGGTCGCGGTCGCCGTCACCGCGATCCGCGGCACCGCGGGCCACCGTTCGTGCAGCACGGACAGCCCCAGGTAGTCGGGCCGGAAGTCGTGCCCCCACTGGGCCACGCAGTGCGCCTCGTCGATGGCGAACAGCGAGATCGTGCCGCGGTCGAGCAGCCGCAGCGCCGATTCGGTGCGCAGCCGCTCCGGCGCCAGGTAGAGCAGGTCCAGCTTGCCGTCCATGAACGCGTACTCGACGCCCCGCCGCGAATCGGGATCCTGGGTCGAGTTGAGGAAGCCGGCCTTCACGCCGAGCACGTTCAGCGCGTCGACCTGGTCCTGCATGAGGGCGATCAGGGGCGAGATGACCACGCCGGTGCCCTCGCGCACTTGCGCCGGGATCTGATAGCACAGCGACTTTCCGCTGCCGGTCGGCATGAGCGCGACCGCGTCGCCGCCGGCGCAGACGTGCTCGATAATCTCCTGCTGCTGGCCGCGGAACGAGTCGTAACCGTAGACGCGGCGCAGCACTTCGGCTGCCGCGTCGCCAAGGGGCGAGCCCACCCGGCGATTCTACGGGCAGACCCCGTCAGTCACGCCTCGAACAGGTGCCGGAAGAATCCCTGAGGGTCACGCATGAACTGCCGCCAGGCCACCACCAGGCTAAGGTCTTCCCAGCTCGCGGGCCGGATACCCCACGGCCCGAGCTCGAGCAGGTTCGCCCCGGGGACGGCCGCGACGACGGGGGAGTGGGTCGCCACGACCAGCTGGGACCCGGCGCCGACCAGGTAGTGCAGCAGCGCCGCCAGCCCGAGCAAGGACGTGAACGACAGCGGCGCGTCGGGCTCGTCCATCAGATAGAAGCCGGCCTGGTTCACCCGGGTGCGCAGTATCTCAAGGAACCCCTTCCCATGGCTGAGCTGGTGCCACGGGTCAGCCGACCGGCCCGGGTTCTGCTCCAGGTAGGTGTACAACTGGTGCATCGTGTCGGCGCGCAGGAAATACGACCAGCGCGGCCGGACCCCTCGCACCACCTACCAGCACGGTCAGGCCAGCGGGAAGCTCGAGGCCGTCCCGCAGCACCTGCGCCAGGGCCGGAACGCTCGCGGCCACGCCGACTCGTCGACCCGCAGGTCCGGTCCGGGGAGGAAGGCCCGGACCGGGCTCGCGTCGAACTCCCCGCTGGCCGTCATGCTCCCATCATGGCCGGAGGGAAGGACATTTATGCCGAACGGGCGTGGTGCCCGCCCCCGCCATGCAATAGCGTGCGCAGGGTGGACGCCACGCTTGCCGATCGCCTCGCCATCCGCGACGTCATCGAGACCTGGGCCAGCGCCAGGGACTCCGGCGACTGGGACGCCTTCCGGGCCTGCTGGCACGACGACGGCTACATGATGGCCACCTGGTTCCAGGGGCCGAAGGAAGACTTCATCAGGGTCAGTCAGGAGGGCGCCGCCCGCGGCGTGAACATCCTGCACTTCACCGGCGGCTGCCGGATCACGCTGAACGGGACCCGGGCCATCGCGCAGACCCGGATGACGATCATGCAGCGGGCCGAGGTCGAGGGCGTGCTGTGCGACGTGAACTGCCTGGGCCGGTTCTACGACTTCTTGGAGAAACGCGACGGCCGCTGGGGGATCGTGCTGCGCCAGCCCATCTACGAGAAGGACAGGATCGATACCGTCGACCCGGCCGCCACCCTCGTCCTGGACCCCGAACTCCTGGGCCGGTTCCCCGAGGGCTACCGGCACCTGGCCTATCTGCAGGTCAGGGTCGGCTACCCGGTCAAGCCCGACATGCCGGGCTTGCGCGGCCCCGAGGCCGAAAGTTTGGAGCGACTGTACCAGCGCGGCGCCGCCTGGCTAGCCGGAGAACCGGTCGCCCCCTAGACCAGTGATTCTTGATTCGGGTGTACGGGCCGCCCGGCTACAGAAGCACGCCAGTCCCGTCAGTCTCTCCCGTATCTTCATTCACTCGTCAGCGCGGCTTGCGTCGCCCTGCGGGGAGGATTCAGGCTTGCGGGAGGATTTGGGGCACCTATGGTGCACAAAAGTCTCCCCGGAGCCCCGATCCTCCCTGATCCTTCGGCAACCAGGCTCCCGGCAGCATCACCAGTCACACCGGACCAGTCAGTTACAACTCGTCACGAATAGGAACTCAATCGTCTGGCGGCGATCCAGCGGCGATGGTCTTTCGTGCCCCGGTGTTCACGTGGTCAGATCCTGGCGGCGGCCTCCGCCCAGGCTCGGGTGCTGTCCCGGGTCGGCGTGAACGAGCGCAGCGGCTGGGTGGACCGGATCAGCGCGCGCATCCCGGCCAGGTCGCCGGGCGCCGCGCCCAGGGCGCGGGCCTGGACGAGGACGTTGCCGAAGCAGGTGGCCTCGGCGGGCCCGGCGATCACCGGCAGACCGGTGGCGTCGGCCGTGAGCTGGCACAGCAGCGCGTTGCGGGCCCCGCCGCCGACGATGTGCACCACGTCCGCGTGGCGCCCGGACAGGGACTGGACCTCGGTGATCGCGCGCCTGTAGGCCAGCGCCAGGCTGTCCAGGATGCAGCGCACGGTCTCGGCCGGCCCGGCCGGGACGGCCTCGCCCCGGCCGGCTAGCCACGCGGAGATCCGGCCCGGCATGTCACCCGGCGGCACGAACACGGGATCATCGGGGTCGATGACGAACCGCAGCCGGGGGACCCGCGCCGCCTCGGCCAGCAGGTCGTCCAGGGACGATGGCGGCCAGCAGCGCACGCTCTGCTGCAGCAGCCACAGGCCAGTCAGGTTGCGCAGGTACCGGATCGTCCGGTCGACGCCGGCCTCGTTGGTGAAGTTGGCGGCGCGGCTCGCCGCGGTCAGCACCGGCGCGTCGAGCTCCATCCCGGCCAGCGACCAGGTTCCTGACGAAATGTAGGCGAAATCCGGGCCCGCGGCGGGCACGGCCGCCACGGCCGACGCCGTGTCATGCGAGGCGACGGCGATGACCGGGAGCGGAGAACCCGGAGAACCCGGCCCGTTCGGCTCACTCACCGGGCCGATGATCTCGCCCGGGCGGCGCAGCGGAGGAAAGATGCGCGGCGGGAGCCCCGCCTTAGCGATCACCTCGCTCGCCCAGGCCTGGGCCCGGACTTCGAGCAGCGACGTGGTCGAGGCGTTGGTGATTTCCGCGCCGGGCACCCCGGTAAGCCAGTACGCCAGCAGGTCCGGGATGAGCAGCATGGTCGCCGCGTGCGGGAGCGTGGGTGTCGCGGCGAGCTGATAGATCGTGTTGAACGGGATTTGCTGGATGCCGGTGGCCGTGTAGAGCTCGGCTGCGGGCACCGCCGCGTGCACGCGGGCCGGGACCCCCGTGGTGCGTGCGTCCCGGTAGTGCACCGGGTTGCCGAGCAGCGCGCCCGACGCGTCGAGCAGCCCGAAGTCCACGCCCCAGGAGTCGATGCCCGCGCTGGCCAGCGGGAACTGGCGCGCGGCCAGCCCCAGGCCGAGCCGGACGTCGGCGTACAGGCGGAGGATGTCCCAGTACAGCGTGCCGCCCGCGGTTACCGGCTCGTTGGGGAACCTGTGCACCTCGTGCAGGGTGATGCCCGAGTCGCTCACCTGCCCGGCCATCACCCGCCCGCCGGAGGCGCCCAGGTCGGCCGCTGCGACGGTGACGCCGGTCATCTCAGGAACGCGGCCGCGACCCCCGCGTCGACCGGGATGAGCAGGCCGGTGGTCAGCGGCAGGTCGCCGGCGCACAGCGCGAGCACGGCCGCGGCCACGTGCTCGGGCAGGACCTCCCGCTTGAGCAGCGTGCGCCGGGCGTAGAACGCGCCGAGCTCGTCCTCGGGCACGCCGTACACCGCCGCCCGCTGCGCCCCCCAGCCGGAGGCGAAGATCCCCGAGCCGCGCACCACCCCGTCCGGGTTGATGCCGTTCACCCGGACGCCGATGTCGCCGAGTTCGGCGGCCAGCAGCCGGACCTGGTGCGCCTGGTCGGCCTTTGCCGCGCCGTAGGCCACGTTGGACGGCCCCGCGAAGACCGCGTTCTTGCTGCAGATGTAGACGATGTCGCCGCCCATCGCCTGCTCGGTCATGACCTTCGCGGCCTGGCGGGAGACCAGGAACGAGCCGCGGGCCATCACGTCGTGCTGCAGATCCCAGTCGGCCAGGGTCGTCTCGAGCAGCGGCTTGGAGATGGACAGGCCCGCGTTGTTGACCACGAGGTCCACGCCGCCGAAGGCCAGCGCGGCCGTGCCGAACGCGGCCGCCACCGCGTCCTCGTCGGTCACATCCGCGGTCACCGCCGCGGTGACGTCCCGCGACCCCGGGCCGTCGGCGCCAATCTCGTCAGCAACCGCCCGGGCCGAGTCCGCGTCGCGGTCGGCCACGACCACGCAGGCGCCCTCGGCGGCGAGCCGCCGCGCGGTGGCCCGGCCGATGCCGGAACCGCCCCCGGTGACCAGCGCGACGCGCCCGGCCAGCGGCTTCGGCTGCGGGCGGCGCCGCAGCTTGGCCTCCTCGAGTTCCCAGTACTCGATGCGGAACTTCTCGCTCTCCGGTATCGGCTGGTAGGCGGACACCGCCTCGGCCCCGCGCATCACGTTGATCGCGTTCAGGTAGAACTCGCCCGCCACCCGCGCGTTCTGGGCGTCCGCGCCGAAGCTAAACATGCCGACGCCGGGCACCAGCACGATGGCCGGGTCCGCGCCGCGCATCGGCGGCGAGGCAGCGTCCGCGTACCGCTCGTAGTAGCCGCGGTAGTCCTCCCGGTACGCCTCGTGCAGCTCGCGCAGCCGGCCCGCGGCCGCCGGGCCGGAGGCGTCCGGCGGCAGGTCGAGCAGCATCGGCCGGACCTTGGTGCGCAGGAAGTGATCCGGGCACGAGGTGCCGAGCGCGGCCAGCGCCGGGTGCCTGGCCCGGGCCAGGAAGTCCAGCACGGCGGGGGAGTCGGTGTAGTGCCCGACCTGCCGGCGGTCGGCCGAGGCCAGGCCCCGGATCAGCGGGGCCAGCTCGGCCGCGCGGGCGCGCCGGCCGGCTTCGGGCAGCGGCTCGTAGCCCGCGATGACCGGGCCGAACGGGTCCGGTTTCCCGTTGGTCTCGATGAACTCCGCCGCGGTGCGGATGATCTCCAGCGAGCGGGCCTCGCACTCGGCGCTGGTCGCGCCCCACGCGGTGATGCCGTGCCCGCCCAGGATGACCCCGATGGCCTGCGGGCTGGCCGCGGCGATGGCGGCGATGTCCAGGCCGAGCTGGAAGCCGGGGCGCCGCCACGGCACCCACGCCACCCGGTCGCCGAAGCACTGCCGGGTCAGCGCCTCCCCGTCCGCCGCGGCCGCCAGCGCGATGCCGGAGTCCGGGTGCAGGTGATCCACGTGCGGCGCCTGCAGCAGGCCGTGCATGGCGGTGTCGATCGACGGCGCGGCGCCGCCTTTACCGTGCAGGCAGAAGTCGAACGCCGCCACCATCTCGTCCTCCCGGTCGACCCCGGGGTAGACGCCTCTCAGCGCGCGGAGCCGGTCGAGCCGGAGCACGGCCAGCCCGGCCGCCCTCAGCGTGCCCAGGTCACCGCCGGAGCCCTTCACCCACATCAGCTCGACGTCCTCGCCGGTGACCGGGTCGGTGGCGGCGCCCTTGGCCGAGGTGTTGCCGCCGGCGTAGTTGGTGTTCCGCGGGTCCGCTCCCAGCCGGTTGGACCGTCCGATCAGCTCCGCGATCTGCGTCTCGCTCACGGCTTCAGGATCCCCAGCCGGCCGGCGTCCCGCCCACCCGTTCGGCTACTATCTTCTCCCCGTAGCCCGACCGGGTGTAGGCCGCGAGCGGGTCCGGGTCCAGCCCGGACTCCTCGCGCAGCTCGGCGAGCAGCGGGCGGACGTCGGTGCTGAACGCGTCCGTCACGGCGGCGTTCGCCCCGAGGACGTCCCCGGCCTGCTGGGCCGCTGCCAATGCGTCGCCGTCGATGAGCAGCGCCTTGGCCGTGGCCTCCTGGACGTTCATGACCGAGCGGATCTGGGCCGGGATCTTCGGCTCGATGTTGTGACACTGGTCGAGCATGAACGCGACCCCTGCGGCGGGCCTGAGCGCGTCCGCGGTAGCCACCTCGTGCATGATCCGGAACAGCTGGAACGGGTCGGCCGCGCCCACCATGAGGTCGTCGTCGGCGTAGAAGCGGCTGTTGAAGTCGAAGCCGCCCAATCGCCCGGCCCGCAGCAGCATGGCCACGATGAACTCGAT
>Ga0335081_10013560_pt1 | contig 13181 bp, 14 predicted proteins | sample Lox_Sample_35_FD_206713 | JGI IMG/M metagenome (GOLD analysis project Ga0335081, IMG submission 206713) | Soil microbial communities from Loxahatchee National Wildlife Refuge, Florida, United States - Lox_Sample_3.5 | ecosystem: Environmental > Terrestrial > Soil > Wetlands | place: USA...
GCCTTCGAGCGCGTCCCAGCGCATCGTTCTCTTGAATGGTATATTACGTATAATCGTTTCAAGGAGCCTCGGGAGCACGTCCGCGGTGGCCACGCCTCGGGTGGTGACGGTCGCGACCAGCCGGCCGTTCTTCTCGCGCAGCTCGGCGACGGGCACGCCCGACTTCTTCGCGAACCCCTCGCGCGCCTTCTCGGGCGCATTCGCCGGCGGGCCGGTCACTTCCTTCGTCTCGTCTTTCGAGCCTTCGGGCAGGCCGCCGGCGAGAACCGCAAGCCGCCGCGGCGTGGCAAATGTCCGAATGCTCGCAGCCGGATAGCGCGACTTGATTTCGGCGGACATGTGGTCCACCGCCATCCGCTGCGAGCTCGCCGGCAGCTCCTCGGTGCCGATCTCGAAGACGAGGTTCATGGCTCGTCGAGCTCCTGGTAGCGGGCGATTTCCTTCTCGGCGAGCGCGCGATCCTTCAGCGCGGGGAACTTCATCCGCACGCGGGTGGCGAGATAGAGCTTCGCGCAGTCGTGCGCCAGCTTGCGCACGCGCAGGATGTACCCCTGCCGCTCGGTCACGCTGATCGCCCCGCGCGCGTCGAGCAGGTTGAAGGCGTGCGAGCACTTGAGGCAGTAGTCGTACGCCGGCAGCGGCAGCCTGCGCGCGACCAGCTGCTGGCACTCCTTCTCGTACTGGCCGAAGAGCGCGAACAGGAGCTGCGGGTCGCTGGCCTGGAAGCTGTACTCGCTCTGCTCGCGCTCGTTCTGCCAGAAGACGTCGCGGTAGGTGAGCTTCGTCCCGTCCGGGTACGTGCAGAAGACGAGGTCGTAGATGTTGTCCACGCCCTGCAGGTACATGGCGATGCGCTCGAGCCCGTAGGTGAGCTCGGCCGCCACCGGCCGGCACTCGAAGCCGCCCGCCTGCTGGAAGTAGGTGAACTGCGTCACCTCCATGCCGTCGCACCACACTTCCCAGCCGAGGCCCCAGGCGCCGAGGGTGGGCGATTCCCAGTCGTCCTCGACGAAGCGCAGGTCGTGGTCGTCGCTGGTGATGCCGATCGCGCGCAGCGAGCCGAGGTATTGCTCCTGGACGTCCTTCGGCGAAGGCTTGAGGATCACCTGGTACTGGTGGTGCTGATGCAGCCGGTTGGGGTTCTCGCCGAAGCGGCCGTCGGCCGGCCGCCGCGAAGGCTCGACGTACCCCACGTTCCACGGCTCGGGCCCCAGCACCCGCAGGAAGGTGGCGGGGTTCATCGTGCCGGCGCCGACCTCGAGATCGTAGCCCTGCATCAGCGCGCAGCCGCGCTCGGCCCAGTAGTTCTGCAGGGCGAGGAGCAGGCTCTGGAAGTCCTTCGGCGCGGACATGGGCGCGCGAAAGTAGACGGGCTTGGCGCGATGCGCAAGGGCCCTTCATGCCGCGCGTTCCGTCGCTTCCGGCTCGGGCGGCGCCGGCCAGCAGGCGGCGACCGGCCCGCCGAAGCGGGGCGCGTCGTGCTGGTCGTGCTCGTCCAGGAGCGCCGCGCGCAATTCGGCCGCCGAGCCGCGCAGGGCGGCGTCGAGCTGCAGCGAGAGCACGTCCTTCGCGTGCTGCTCCTCCTCGATGGAAAGCGACATCGACGAGATGGTGGCGGCCATCGCGTGCCAGAGCCGGGTGATCTCGGCGGCGAGCGATCGACCCTGGTCGCGCATGTCCACGCGCAGGAGCGCCCCGCAGCGCCGCCACGGCGCCTCGCCCGGCGCGCCGTCGGCCAGCGCGGCGCCGGCCTGCAGGATGAGCTCCAGCGCGCAGCGGTCGAGCGCCCACGGCATCAGGCCCTGGTCGCGCAGCGTCCGCCGCCAGCGCTGGGCCACGGCCTCGCGCGCCCCGATCAGCTCCGCGCCCAGCCGCTCCCGGGCCATGGTCCAGTGCATGCGCCGGCTAGGTACACCCTGCGGACCCTTGCGACGATCAGGCAACCATCCGAGAAGCTACTTCTTCTTCGAGACCGGCGGCGCGAGGAAGGACACGTTGTCGCCGGTCGGCGGCGGCGGCTCCGACTGCTGCGCCTGGTCGCCCTTGATGTGCTCGAGGATCGACCGGTGCTGCTCGATGATGCCCTGCAGCTGCTGGATGAACGACATCCGCGCCCGCTTGAGCTCGTCGATTTCCTGGATGAGCTGCAGCCGCCGCGCCTGCGCGTTGGCGATGATCTTCTCTGCCTGCAGCTCCGCGTCCGACAGCACGATGTCGGCTTCCTTGCGGCCGTGCGCCTTCATCTCCTCGGCCAGCCGCTGCGCGGTGGTGAGGGTCTGCTGCAGGAGCTGCTCGCGGTCCTTGAACTCGTTGATGCGCGCCTCGCGCCGCCGCAGCTCCTCGTCCTGCCGGTTGAGCTTGCGCGCCATCTCCTCCAGCTCGCTCGCCACCAGGTCGAGGTACTGGCGCACTTCCTTCTCGTCCAGGCCGCCCAGGCGCACCTTGCGGAACGACTTCTGCTGCAAGTCGAGCGGGGTGAGTTTCATGGCTCGGAGGATACAACCGCCGTCAAGGTTTGATTCCGTTCGGCCGTGCGGCCGGCCAGCGTCTCGGCCGCTTCCACGCCCCCGCGCCGGTTGGCCTTCACCTTGTACATGGCTTCGTCGGCGCAGCGGAGCAGCCCTTCGGGGTCCTTGGCGTCGTCGGGGAACGCCGCCACGCCGAGGCTGGCGGTGATGGTGAGCGGCCCGTACGGCTTGTCCTGCAGGAACTTCTCGTGCGCGATCTCGCCGCCGATGCGCCGCGCGGCCGCCACCGCCTGGTCCTTCGACGTCTCGGGCATGAGGATGACGAACTCGTCGCCGCCGTAGCGCACCGCCACGTCGGTGGACCGCAGCGTGTGCGAGAGCAGCTTGCCCACCTCGAACAGCACCTGCGAGCCGGCCTGGTGGCCATGGGTGTCGTTGACCTGCTTGAAGTGGTCGAGGTCGAAGAAGATGAGCGACACCGGGTGGCCGAAGCGCGTGGCGCGCACGACTTCGGATTCCAGCGTCCGCTTGAGGTGGCGCGAGTTGAAGAGCCCGGTGTGGTCGTCCATCACCGTCAGCTCCTGCACCTTGTGGAAGTTGCGCGCGTTCTCGATGGCGATCGCCGAGAACTCGGCCACCGTGTTGAGGATGCGCAGGTCCTCCTCGGAGAACGTGGTGTCGCCCTCGCCGTTGACCAGCTCGATGACGCCGAGCATGCGCCCCTTGAACGACAGCGGCACGCAGAGGATGGAGCTGGTGTGGAACCGCGAGGCCTCGTCGAAGCGAGCGGCGAAGCGCGGGTCCTTGTGCACGTCCTTCACCAGGAGCGGCTGGTTGTGCAGCGCGACCCAGCCGGCGATGCCTTCGCCCGGCTTGATGCGCAGGCCGAGCAGCTGATCGCTGCCGGCTCCGACCGCGGCATGGAAGTAGAGCTCGTTGGTGACCTGGTCGCGCAGCAGCAGCGACCAGTTGCTCGGCTTGAGGAGCTCGCTGACCTTGGCGAGGATGATGTGCATGACCTCGCCGATGTCGAGCGACGAGGTGAGCGCCTTGCCGATCTCGTTGAGCACCGCCAGCTCGTCGACGGTGCGCTTCAGCTCGCGGACGAGGTCGGTGCCGCGCATTGGTAGAGTTTAAGCGGAGTTGTCGCGTCGCGCCAAATCTTGTAAGGCGCGCGCATGCGACTTCTGCTCTGCTCGGCGTCGCCGCGGCGGCGCGATTTCTTGAAGACGCTGGGCGTGCCCTTCGAGATCGCGCCCGCGCACATCGACGAGTCGCAGCGGCCGGGGGAACCGCCGCTGGACTATGTGCGCAGGATGGCACGCGAAAAGGCTGCGGCCTCGGCGCGGCCGGGGTGCGTGGCGCTGGCGGCCGATACCATCGTCGTAGTCGGCGGTGAAGTGCTCGGAAAGCCTTCCGGACGGTCCGATGCAGAGCGGATGCTGCGCGCGCTGTCGGGAGTGGAACATCGCGTAATCACAGCGGTCTGCGTGGGGGAGCAGTTGACGACAGTCGAGACCAGCGTGTGCTTCGCCGCGCTCAGCGACGCGCAGGTGCGCTGGCTCGCGGCCTCGGGCGACGGCGACGACAAGGCCGGGGCATACGCTGTGCAGGGCCTTGCGGGCGCGTTCGTCGAGCGCATCGACGGCAGCTTCACCAACGTCGTCGGGCTGCCGATGGCGGAGACGCTGCAGATGCTGGCGGACGCAGGGGTGGAGATGCCGTGGAAGGGTTGAACCGCGTTCGCGAGCGCATCGCGGCCGCCGCCGCGAAGGCCGGGCGCGATGTGCGCCAAATCAAGTTGATCGCGGTGAGCAAGCTGCAGCCGCTGGAGAAGCTGCGCGAAGCGGTGGCCGCGGGACACACCGTGTTCGGCGAGAACTACGCGCAGGAGCTGCGCGAGAAGGCCGAGGCGCTCGGACCGGGTGTCGAGTGGCACTTCATCGGCGCGCTGCAGTCGAACAAGGCTCGCCTGGTGGTCGGCCGCGCGGCGGTGATCCATACCTGCGACCGCCTCTCGCTCGCGCGTGAAATCTCGAAGCGCGCGACCGCCCCGCAGCGCGTGCTCCTCGAGGTGAACGTCGGCCGCGAGCCGCAGAAGGCGGGCGTCTTGCCGGAGGACGCGCCCGCGCTGCTCGAGCAGGTGCGCGCGCTGCCCAACCTCGCCTGCGAGGGCCTGATGTGCATCCCGCCAGCCGACCAGGACCCGCGGCCGCACTTCCGCGCGCTGCGCGAGCTGGCGGAACGGCTTCAATTGCGCGAGTTGTCGATGGGCATGAGCACCGACTTCGAGGCCGCCATCGAGGAAGGCGCCACCATGGTGCGCGTCGGGACCGCGATCTTCGGCGAGAGGCCGCGCAAGTGATCGCGCTCTTGGCGGCGGCGCAGGTGGTCGGCGTGCTCGAGTTCCGCGACAAGGTGCCAGCGGCGGAGCGCATCGATGCCTCGTACCTGTCGGACCAGGTGCGCGCGGCGGTGAAGGCCGACCTGCCCGGCGCGCGGGTCATTACGCGCGAGAACATGCTCGTGCTGCTGCAGGCGGCCGGCAAGGATCTCGCCGACTGCGAGGGCGAGTGCGAGGTGGAGACCGGGCGCCGCATCGGCGCGGACCTGGTGGTTTCCGGCGAGCTCCTGCGCTTCGGCACGCAGTACAAGCTGAACCTCAAGCTGCACGACGTCCGATCGGCCGAGCTGCTCGCTGGAGTGGCCGCGTCGGGCGCCACCGCCGACGAGCTCGACCGCAACCTGCGGCCGTCGGTGGACCGGCTGCTGGAGCCGCTGGTGCGGGTCGATCGCGCCGAGCGGCGCCAGCGCGAGCCCGGCAAGTTCCTGGTGGTGGGCGGCTGGATCGCCCTCGGATACGACACGGCCGATCCAGCGAGTGTCGACAACCCCTCGGGCGTGGGCTGGCACGCGGGCGCGCAGCTGTTCTTCCGCCTCGCCGGCCCGCTCTACGCCGGCGGCCTGTTCGACTACAGCTTCTCGCACGTCGAGGGACCCATCGTCGCGGGCGCGCTGCGCGCGGTCATCGACGACTGGGCGCTCTCGGCCGGATTCGGCTACGGCGACCAGAAGAACAACGGCGCCGGCGACGGCCTGGGCGCGCTCGCCGCCATCGACTTCGGCGTCGGCTCCGGCTTCTGCCTGCGCGCGCAGGGCACGTGGCGGCGCTCCGTCCCGGCCGGCGCGCCTTCCACGGTGCTCGCCCTGTCCGGCGGCGTAGCTTACAACTTCTGACTACTCCGCCGCCTGGTACGGATAGCCCACCTTCGCGGGCGGCACGAAGTTCTCCTTGATGGTGCGGGTCGAGGTCCAGCGCACCAGGTTGAGCATCGAGCCGGCCTTGTCGTTGGTGCCCGACGCGCGCGAGCCGCCGAACGGCTGCTGCCCCACCACCGCGCCGGTGGGCTTGTCGTTGATGTAGAAGTTGCCGGCCGCGAAGCGCAGCTCCTCGAGCGCGGTGCCGATGGCCTTGCGGTCGCGCGCGAAGATGGCGCCGGTGAGCGCGTACGCCGCCGACTGATCGGCCTCGCGCAGCGTCTCGACGTAGCGGCCGTCGGGGTAGACGTGCAGGCCCACCACCGGCGCGAAGATCTCCTCCACCATGATCCGGTGGCGCGGGTTGGTGAGCTGCACCAGCGTGGGCTTGACGAACCAGCCCTCGCGGCGGTCGGTCTCGCCGCCGGCCACGATCGACGCCTCGGACGAGCTCTTCGCCAGCTCGATGTACGACGACACGTTGCGGAACGACGCCTCGTCGATGACCGCGCCCATGAAGTTGCGGAAGTCGGAGGTGTCGCCCATCTTGATTTCGGCGATCATCTCCTGCAGCCGCGGCTTGAGCTTCTGCCAGACGCTCTCCGGCACGTACACGCGCGAGCAGGCCGAGCACTTCTGGCCCTGGTATTCGAACCCGCCGCGGACGATGGCGGTGGCGAGCGCGTCGAGGTCGTCGATGGCCGAGGGGTGCGCGAAGATGAAGTCCTTGCCGCCGGTCTCGCCGACCAGCCGCGGGTACTGCTTGTAGCGCGCGATGTTCTCGGCCACCGCCTTCCACATGGTGTTGAAGGTGCCGGTCGAGCCGGTGAAGTGGATGCCGCCCAGGTGCGGGCTCTGGAACACCACGCGGCCCACTTCGCTGCCTCGGCCGGAGACGAAGTTGATGACGCCGTCGGGCAGGCCGGCCTCGCGCAGCACCTGCATGAACACCCAGGCGCTGTAGATGGCGGTCGAGGCGGGCTTGAGCACCACCGTGTTGCCCATGATCGCCGGCGCGGTCGGCAGGTTCACGCCGATGCTGGTGAAGTTGAACGGAGTCACCGCGAAGACGAAGCCGTCGAGCGGGCGGTAGTCGGTGAGGTTCCACATGCCCGGCGCGGAGAGCGGCTGCTGCGAGCGCAACTGTTCGGCGAACGCGACGTTGAAGCGGAGGAAGTCCACCGATTCGCAGGCGGCGTCGATCTCCGCCTGGTGCGCGCTCTTGCTCTGACCGAGCATGGTCGAGGCGTTGATCGCCGCGCGGTACTTCGTCGCGAGCAATTCGGCGGCCTTGAGGAAGATGGCCGCGCGCTCGACGAACGGCGTCGAAGACCACGAGGCGCGCGCCGCCTGCGCCGCCGCGATGGCCTGCTCGACGTGCGACGCGTCACCCTCGTGCGCCACCGCCAGCACGTGCTGGTGCCGGTGCGGGCTTCTCACTTCGATGGTGCGGCCGGTGCGCACTTCCTTGCCGCCGATGATCAGCGGAATGTCGACGCGCTCGGACGACATGCGCTCGAGCGCGGCCTTCAGCGCCGCCTTCTCGGGGCTGCCCGGAGCGTAGGGAAGCACGGGCTCGTTGACGGGAGTCGGCACGCGGACATTGGCATCGATCATCGGGGAAGCCTCCGAATGGGGGCGCATGATAACGTCCGCCGCCGCATTGGACGACCGCGAAACGCAGGGCTCTGTTCGCATCTCGCTGGATGGGCAGCCCGTCGAGGCGGTGGGGGGCGAGAGCGTGGCCTCCGCGCTGCTCCGGGCCGGCATCACCACCTTCACGCGCAGCGTGAAATACCACCGGCCGCGGGGGCCTTTCTGCCTGTCGGGCACGTGCGGACAGTGCCTGATGCGCGTCGACGGCACGCCGTCGTTGCCCGCGTGCCGCGTGCGGGCCGAGGAGGGCATGGTGTGCGAGCGGCAGAACGGGCCGCTCGGGGTGGATGCCGACCTGTTTCGCGCGGCGGACTTCCTCTTTCCCGAAGGGCTCGATCACCACCACCTGCTCACCGGATCGCGCGTGCTGGGGCGGGTGGCGCTGGAGATCGCGCGGCGGCTGGCCGGCCTCGGCGAGCTGCCCGCGAGCGGGCGGCCGGCGCTGCCGGCGCAGGTGCGGAGCGAGCGGCTGGTGATCGTCGGCGGCGGGCCGGCCGGGCGGGCGGCGGCGCGGGCGGCGGCGGCGGCGAAGCCGGTGGTGATCGAGCGCGACGAAGGCTCGGAGTGCGTCGGGCTCTACGCGAACGACACGCGCCTCTCCGGCAATGCGCTGGTGGTGGTGCGGCGGCGCGAGGGCCTGCTGGTGATCGCCGCGGAGCGGGTGATCTGCGCCAACGGCGGCGCGTCGCAGCCGCTGCCGTTTCCGGGCGTCGATCGGCCGGGCGTCTACGCGGCGCGCGGGCTCGAAAAGCTGCCCGCGATGGTGGGCAGGAAGCTCGCGGTGGTGGGCCAGGGCGACGCCGAGCACGAGCGCGCGGCCGCGGCGTTGTCGAAGCGCGGCTACGAGCCGTCGCTGGTGAAGGAGCCGCCGCGGCGCGCGCTCGGCAACCCGGTGCGCGCCCTCGACCTGGCCGACGGCTCGCGGCTGCGCTGCGACGCGGTGGCCATCGCGCTGCCGCCGGCACCGCTGCACGAGCTGGCCACTTCGGCGGGCGCGCGGGCGCGCTTCGACGGCAACGGCTTTCCGGTGGAGACCGACGCCGACGGGCGCACGGCGGTGCCGTGGCTGTTCGCGGCCGGAACCGTCGCCGGCAAGCCGGCGGAGTCCTCCGGTGACGCAGCGGGGCGCGCATGCCTCTAGCCGACAAGGCCATCGTCTGCGCCTGCGAGGACGTCAGCGTCCACGACGTCGAGCAGGCCATCGAGCGCGGCTACGCCGACATCGAGAGCCTCAAGAGATACACCGGCCTCGGCACCGGCCCCTGCCAGGGCAAGAGCTGCGAAGTGGGCGCGATGCGCATCTGCGCGCGGCGAAAGGCGGTGCCGCCCGAAGCTCAGGTGCCGTTCCGCGCGCGGCCGCCGCAAGTGCCGACGCCGCTCGCGATGTACGCCGGGCTGCCTGAGTCGATTTACGGCGAGCGAACGGTGGTGCCCGGCCTGCGGCCGACGTGGGGGTCCGGGCCGCACCCGCTGCAGCCGCGCGAGAAGCTGCCCGACAAGGCCGACGTGGTGATCGTCGGCGGCGGCATCATGGGCCTCGCGCTGGCGTGGAACCTCGCCGGGCAGGGCGCGCAGAAGATCCTGGTGCTCGAGCGCGGCTACCTCTGCGAAGGCGCGTCCGGCCGCAACGGCGGCGGCGTGCGCGCGCAGTGGACCACGCCCGCGTTGATCGAGCTGGCGAAGGAGTCGATTGACTTCATGTCACGCTTCGCGCAGGAGCTCGGCATCAACGTCTGGCTGCGGCGCGGCGGCTATCTCTTCCTCGCGCACGACGAGCCGACGCTGAAGCGCATGGAGTACGGCGCCGAGCTGCAGCGCAAGCACGGGCTGGCCACGAGCGTGATCGGGCCGGGCGAGGCGGCGGCGATCGTGCCGGAGCTGGACACCTCGAAGTTCATCGCCGCGTCGTGGAACCCGGACGACGGCGTGGTGTTCCCGTGGCCGTTCCTGTGGGGGTACGCGGACGGCGCGCGCAAGCGGGGCGCGCAGGTGGAGACGTTCACCCGCGTGACGGGCCTCGACGCGAGCGGTGGTCGTATACGAAGTATACAAACCGACCGCGGCACTGTCGCCGCCGATCGCGTGGTCATCGCCGCCGGCGCCTGGAGCCCGGCCGTGGCGCGGCTCGCGGGCGTCGCGCTGCCGAACGTTCCCTACCGCCACGAGATCGTCTCGTCCGAGCCGCTCAAGCCGTTCCTCGGCCCGCTGGTGTCGATGCTCGGCACCGGCCTGTACTTCTCGCAGTCGATGCGCGGCGAGATCGTCGGGGGCATGGGCGATCCGCACGAGGAGCCGGGCCTGAACCAGGGCTCGTCGCTGCGGTTCTTCGCGCGGTATGCGAAGGCCTTGACCGACATCATGCCGCGGGCCTCCGGCGTGAAGCTGCTGCGCCAATGGGCCGGTTGCTACGACGTCACGCCCGACCACTCGCCGGTGCTGGGCGAGACGCCGGGCGTCGCCGGCCTCTTGCAGATGAGCGGCTTCGTGGGCCACGGCTTCATGATGGCGCCGGCCGTCGCCCGCCGGATGGCCGCCTGGATGGGCGGCGCTTCCGATGACATGTTCGACCGCTACAACCTGCGCCGCTTCGCCGAAGGCAGGCTCATCGAGGAGACCTTCATCATCGGCTGACGGGTACGGAAGAAATGATGATTTTTTTCGGGATTCCCGGCCCGCGCCTGCGGCGCGGGCACTCCCCACCCCCACTCCCACGAGGCTGCGGCCGGTGCAACAGTCGCCCTCGCCCCCGGGTGGGGCGAGGGCCGCCCGCTACGGCTTCCGCAGCTCCTCGATCAAGAACGACAGGCCCAGCGCGCGATTCTCGTGATGCTTCAGCGCGCGCACCGCCGCGAGCAGGTGCTGCACCGTCTCCTTGCCCAGCGCGCGCTCCAGCTCCTCCAGGTGCCGCTGCTCGGCCCGCTTCTCCCGCACGCGCTTGCGCCACACCGGGTCCCACAGGTCGTCGAGGTGATCGAGCCATTCGCTCGACGCGATGGCCGCGAACTCGCCGGCGTCGAACCAGAAGCCGCCGCACGAGCCGCACTTGTCGAGCCAGAACGGGTGCGTCTCGCGCTCGACGCGCGCGCGGGTGAGGAGCGATCGGCAGCGCGGGCAGAAGCCGGGCAGGGCGTCGGTGGCCGGGTCGGCGACCGCGACGTCGACCGCCGCCGACACTTGATGATGCTCGACCGCCTCGTGCGGCAGCCACACTCCCTTGCAATGCACGCAGCGCGACGGCGGCACCACCTCGGGATCGGCGGGGCGGGCCGGGTCCAGCGGCGCCAGCGTCACGGTCTTGCACTTCGGGCAGGGGCGCATGGCCGTACAGTGTATGCTCTGCCCGATGCTGTCGGGCTGGGAAATCTGGATCGTGCTCGCCTTGCTGCTCGCGGGTGGCGAGCTGTTCCACGGCGCGTTCGTGCTGGTGGCGTTCGCGCTGGCATGCGTGCCGGCGGCGCTCGCAGCCGCGCTGGGCGCGAGCCTGGCCACGCAGCTCGGCGTCTTCGCGCTGGTGTCGCTGCTGGAAGTGCCGATGCTGGCGCGCTGGGCGCACCGGCGCCGCGCGAAGCGGCTGGCCACCAACGCCGAAGCCATCGTCGGCCGCCGCGTGAAGGTGCTGCAGCCGGTCGGCGAGAGCCAGGACGGCGTGGTGCTGCTCACCGGCGAGCACTGGAAGGCGCGCTCGCTCTCCGGTGTCATCGAGGCCGGCGCCGAGGCGCAGGTGGTGCAGCGCGATGGCCTCTGTTTGTTGATCGTTCAAGTCACTGATGGGAGACAGCCATGAACCTCATCGTCGCCGCAATCCTGGTGCTGGTCGTGATCGCTTTCCTGCGCATGACGCTGCGGACGGTGCCGCAGGCGCACGTGATGATCATCGAGCGCCTCGGCCGCTACCATCGCACGCTGCACAGCGGGCTCAACCTCGTCCTGCCGCTGATCGACAAGCCCAGCCCGTTCCTCATGCGAACGCAGGGCCGCGCCGCGCTGCAAAGCCACATCGACCTGCGCGAGATGGTGCTGGGCCTCGACAGCGAGCAGGTGATCACCCGCGACAACGTCGGCATGGGCGTGGGCTCGGTCATCTACTACCAGGTGATCGACCCGGTGAAGGCCAAGTACGAGATCCAGGACGTGGGCTACGCCATCGATCAGCTCACCCGCACCAACCTGCGAAATCTCATGGGCGGGCTGACCCTCGACGAGTCGCTGACTTCGCGCGATCACGTCAACGTGCGGCTGCGCGAGGTGCTCGACGAGGCGAGCGAGAAGTGGGGAGTGAAGGTGACGCGCGTCGAGATCCGCGAGATCGATCCGCCCAAGGCCATCCAGGATTCGATGGCGCTGCAGATGCAGGCGGAGCGCGAGCGGCGCGCGCAGGTGACCGCGGCCGAGGGGCAGAAGCAGGCCGCGATCCTGAAGGCCGAGGGCGACAAGGCGTCGAAGCTGCTGTCGGCCGAGGGCGATCGCGACGCGCAGATCGCGCGCGCCGAGGGCGACCGGCAGTCGGAGATCCTGCGCGCGTCGGGCACGGCGCAGGCGCTGCAGACGCAGTTCAAGGCCATCCACGACGCGGGCGTGACGCCGCAGATCCTCGCCCTCAAGTATATCGAGGCGCTGCAGAGCATGAGCGGCGGGAACAACAAGGTGTTCGTGCCGTACGAGGCGAGCGCGCTGCTGGGTGCGGTCGGAACGCTGGCGGACGCGATGGCGACGAAGGCGGTGCCGCCCAAGATCGAGCAGACGGTTCTCTCGGCTGCACAGGCTGCAGCGGCGCGCAGCAAAGGCTAGCGGATGGCCCTCGCCCCACCCGGGGGCGAGGGCCCTGCAGGAAACGGCCGCAGCGTTCGGGGAGTGGGGGTGGGGAGCGGCGCGCGGAGGCGCGCCGCGGGAACCAAAAGATTTTTTTGCAGTTAAGATCCCGCCATGGGTACCGATCTGAAGCTGGGGTTCATCGGCGCCGGCAACATGGGCGAGGCGCTGTTCAAGGGGCTGCTCAAGAAGGGCGCGGCGAAGCCGGAGCAGATCATGGTCAGCGCGCGCCGGCCGGAGCGCGTCGCCGAGCTGGTGAAGGCCTACGGGGTGCGCGGCGGCACGAACAACGAGGTGGCGCGCGCGAGCGACGTGCTGGTGCTGTGCGTGAAGCCGCAGATCCTCGACCAGGTGCTGCGCGGCATCTCGCCGGACGTGTCGCGGGAGAAGCTGATCATCAGCGTCGCTGCCGGAGTGCCGATCGCGGCCATCGAGCGCCGGCTGCATCCGCCGATGCGCATCGTGCGCGCCATGCCCAACACCCCGGCCACGGTAGGCGAAGGGGCCACCGCGCTGGCGCTCGGCGAGCACGCGACCGAGGCCGACCTGGCCACCGCGCGCACCATCTTCGACAGCGTCGGCCTCACCGTCGTGCTCGAGGAGTCGCAGCTCGACGCGGTCACCGGGCTGTCGGGCAGCGGGCCGGCGTATCTCTTCCTCATCATCGAGGCGCTCGCCGACGCGGGCGTGAAGGTGGGCCTGTCGCGGCGGGCGTCGCTGCAGCTGGCGGCGCAGACGGTGCTGGGCAGCGCCAAGCTCTTGATCGAAAGCGGCCAGCACCCCGGCATGCTCAAGGACGGCGTCACCAGCCCGGGCGGCACGGCCATCGCCGGCCTGCACACGCTGGAGGCGGGCGGGCTGCGAAACGTGCTGATGAACGCGGTCGAGGCGGCGACCCGCCGCTCGCGCGAGCTGGGGGAAGAATTCCTCCGCAAGCTATAGCCGGGCTCGCAGATCCTGCCGGGCAAATCCAGCGATGTGTTCTAGATT
>Ga0335081_10013561_pt1 | contig 13180 bp, 10 predicted proteins | sample Lox_Sample_35_FD_206713 | JGI IMG/M metagenome (GOLD analysis project Ga0335081, IMG submission 206713) | Soil microbial communities from Loxahatchee National Wildlife Refuge, Florida, United States - Lox_Sample_3.5 | ecosystem: Environmental > Terrestrial > Soil > Wetlands | place: USA...
AGGCCGGGGCGCGGGCGCGGCTCGCGCGCATGGCGGCGCATGGAACGACCACAGCGGAAGCGAAAACGGGCTACGGGCTGGATTTCGACAATGAACTGCGCACGCTGAAGGTGCTGCAGCGGTTAGGACGCGAGCAGAACGTGGAGATTGTGCCGACGCTGCTGGCGGCGCACGTGGTGCCGCCGGAGTTCCGCGGCGAACCGGGCGGAGCGGATGAGTACGTGGACCGCATCGTGCGGCTGATCCTGCCGGCGGTGGCGCTGGAGGGGCTGGCGGAATACTGCGACGTGTTTGTGGAGCGCGGGGCGTTTACGGTGGCGCAGGCGCGGCGGATCATGGCGGCGGCGCGCGCACTGGGCCTCGGACCGCGGCTGCATGCGGAACAATTGGGGCACCTGGGCGGGGCGCGGTTGGCCGTGGAGGTGGAAGCGGCGAGCGTGGACCATCTGGATTTTGTGAACGCGGCGGATATTCGCGCGCTGGCGCGGTCGGAGGTGGCCTGCATTCTCCTGCCAGGATGCAGCTTTCATCTGGGGCTGGCACGGTATGCGCCGGCGAGGAAATTGATCGAGGCGGGAGCGATTGTGGCGCTGGCGACGGATTGCAATCCGGGGACGAGTCCGACGATGAGTTTGCCGATGGCCATGTCGATCGCCTGCACGCAGACGCGGATGACGCCGGCAGAGGCGCTGGCGGCATGCACGATCAATGCGGCGTATTCGCTGGGGCGGCAGGGGCGGATCGGGTCCATCGAGGCGGGGAAAGATGCGGACCTGGCGGTGTGGGACGTGGAGGATTACCGGGAGATTCCCTACTACTTCGGGGTGAATCACTGCGCGATGACAATGAAACGAGGTTGGATTGCCTCCACGGGGCAGACAGCCGGCCCACGGTAGCGGGCCAGTTTGCCGGGTTCCGGCCGGGTTGATGCTGACGGACATCGCCGGAGCAAACAGAGCGAGATCCACGCCGCACCGGGGCGAGCCTGCGCGCCCGGCCGGTACGAACCTGCCGAATCGCCAGCCGGGAGAGCATTTGACAAGCGCGGAGTCTTTGAGTACAAGAAGAACATAGATGTGCAACAGGTCGCTCCCTAATTTGTCGGCCGTGGTGTAGGAAGCCAGGAACGGCAAGGTTCCGAAGGGGGAAGTTTATGCAGAGAGCATGGTTGCCGCTAGGAATCGGGCTGCTGCTGTCGGGGGTGTCGCCCGTGTATGCCCAGGCGCCGACACACCGGCCGCAACCCGTCGCAAAACCATTGACAGCGCTGTCGGCGAAAGCGCTGGTACAGCGGGAGTCACCGGCCATCGTGACGGTGTTCAACGTAGGGACGAGCGGAAGACCAGAAGCCATGGGCACGGGGTTTATCGTGAGAGCGGACGGGGTGGTGGTGACGAACTTTCACGTGGTGCGCGGAGCCACGGACGCCCAGGTGAAACTGAAGACGGGGGAAATCTATGACCGCGTAACCGTGTTCGACTACGACGAACGGCGGGACATTGCCATCCTGAAAATCCGGGCGAGAGAACTGCCCACGGTGCAGTTGGGAGATTCCGAGAAGGTGGTGCCCGGCGACAAAGCGTTCGCCATCGGAAACCCGGAGGGATTCGATTACACCGTATCGGACGGGCTGGTGAGCGCGAGACGGGTGATCAACGGAACGGAAAAACTCCAGATTACGGTGCCGATTTCGCATGGATCGAGCGGGGGGCCGCTGTACAACGAGTTCGGCGAGGTGATCGGGATCACGACGGAAGGAATCATGGAGGGGGCGCAACTGATTAATTTCGCGGTCCCGGTGAAATACGTAGAATCCATGCTGGAAGGGACGCCGCGGAATCTGACGCTGGCGCAGATGGCGTCGGAGACGCACACCGCGCCGGCACCGCCGCCACCGCCTCCGGCGCCCGCTCCGTCAGCGCCGCCAAATCCACCGGCGGGGAATACGGGCTCCGGCGGGGGCACGACCTACACCGAGCCCACGGGCCATCTGACGGTCACGCTGCCGCCGGGCTGGAGGGCGGAAGAATCAAAAGGCGCCCTGATGAGCCTGACGAACGGCAGTTCTTTCGTGCTGCTGTTTTCCGGGACAGGCGACGCGAACTCGCTGTTCCAGCAGGCGATGACGCGGGTGAAAAGCCAGGGGCAGTTGACGAACCTGGTGGCGTGGTCGAAGTACTTCGAGTCGGACGAGGCGGCCTCGCAGATCCGGGCGCAAACGTTTACGGCGAACCTGAAAGACGGCCCGAAAGTGAAACTGTTCCTGGCCGGGCTGCACGCCTCGAACGCGGCCATCTTCTGCATTGGGATCGTGAACGACGCGTCACAGTCGGATCTGAACGAGACCATCAAAGTGTTCACCAGCGCGAGCTGGAACTGACCATCCCGGGAGCCCCGGGTGGCGAATCCTCCACGACAGGGCGCGGAATTGGACGGGACGGGTGTGTCCGCACGCCGCTGAGCTTGCGGATGTCGAGCGCGTGCGGACAGAGGCGGATTTCGAGAGGAGTGCCGCAGGGCTGGCGCCCTGCGCTACAGATTGTGCGGGCGCCGGCGGGGAACGCCGGGGCGTTTGTGTATGCGGCGATGGGTGGAATGCCGTAGGATGGTTTGCGGGTGAGGGTGGATGACACGGCTGATTGAATGCGTGCCGAATTTTTCCGAGGGGCGCGACGCGGCGAAGGTGGACGCGCTGGTAGCGGCCATGTCCGCCGTGGACGGCGTTGCCGTGCTGGACCGCGAAATGGACGCGGACCACAACCGGTGCGTGATCACGCTGGCGGGGGAGCCGGACGCGGTGGCGGAGGCGGCGCTGCGGGGAGTGGGACGCGCGCTGGAATTGATTGACCTGACGCGGCACACGGGCGCGCATCCGCGGGTGGGAGCGACGGACGTGGTCCCGTTCATCCCCGTGGACGGAGTGACCATAGAAGACTGCGTGGCGCTGGCGCGGCGCGTAGGACGCGAAATCTGGGAGCGCTACAAAATTCCCGTGTACTACTACGAAGCGGCGGCGCTGCGGCCACAGTGCGCGAACCTGGAGAACGTGCGGAAAGGCCAGTTTGAAGGACTGCGAGACGAGGCGCCGCGGAATCCGGAGCGCGCGCCGGATGTGGGCGGCCCCGCGCTGCACGCGACGGCGGGAGCGACGGTGGTGGGGGCCCGGAAATTCCTGATCGCCTACAACATCAACCTGAATACGCCGGACATTTCCATTGCGAACAAAATCGCGAAGGCCATCCGGTTTTCGTCGGGGGGGCTGCGGTACGCGAAAGCGATGGGCGTGGACCTGAAGGCGCGCGGGCTCGCGCAGGTGTCCATCAACATGACGGACTACGAGCAGACCCCGCTGCATCGCGTGTTCGAGATGGTGGAGCGCGAAGCGAAACGCTACGGCGTGATGCCGGTGGGCAGCGAAATCGTGGGGCTGGTGCCGCAGCGAGCGCTGGACATGGCGGCGGACTTCTACCTGCAACTCGAAAACTTTTCCGCGGCGCAGGTGTTAGAGAACCGGCTGGCCGCGGCGCGCGAAGGTCGTCCGATGGAGGGGCACGGCGGCGGGCTTGCGGCCATGGCGCGCCCGCTGCTCGATGCCGTGGCGGCGCCGACGGCGGCGCCGGGCGGCGGCTCGGTGGCGGCGCTGGCGGGTTCGCTGGCCGCTTGCCTGGGACAGATGGTGGCGCAGCTCTCGCGGCAGAAAAAATCGCAGGCCCAATTCGCGGAGCAGCTCTCGGCCGCGCTGGCGGAACTGCGGCGCGCCGGGGACGCCCTGGCACGGGCGATTGACGAGGACGCGGCGGCGTACGATGCGGTGATGGCGGCGTTCAAACTGCCGAAAGGGACGGCGGAGGAGCAGCAACGGCGCGGGGAGGCCATCCAGCAGGCGACGAAGGGCGCGGCGGAGGTGCCCCTGCGCGTGGCGGAGGCGGCCGCGGAACTGCTGGACCGGCTGGGACAACTCGAGCCCATGATCAGCCCGTCTATGATGTCAGACCTGCGCGTGGGACGGCTGATGGCAGGGGCCGCAGCGCGCGGGGCTCTGGAAAACGTGGCCATCAACCTGGAATCGATTACGGACGCAGCCTATGTCGGGGGGATGCGCGCGCGAACGGCCGCAATCGAGAGGCGGCTGGACGGCACAAAGGTAGCTGCAGGATGAACCGAACGAGGCTGGCGGGCCCCCTGGCGGCAATCTGCTGCCTGGCCGCAGCGCTGGGAGGAGTGGCGCGAACGGCGCGGGCGGGGTCGCTCTCCTCTTCCGTGCTGGGGATGTTCCCGAAAAACGTGGCGGAAATCGGCTACGCCGACGTGAAAACGGCGCGGGAGTCGAAGTGGTTCCCCCAATTCGAGGCGCAGGTCTTGCCGTCGCGTTTCACCTACTTCGAACGGTTTGTCTCCTCGGCGGGAATGGATCTGACCAAACAGGTGGAGGAGATCGCCTGGGCCACGGCAGCGCCGCAGCCCGCGGCGAACCAGGAGGACTCCACGGCTGCCGGAGGCGCCCCCGCCGCGCCCCAGAAATTCACGGGCGCCGAGGTGGTGGGAATCGCCCTGGGGAATTTCCAGCCGGATGTGATCGACGCATTTTTCAAACAGCAGAAGCTGCCGACGGTCACCGTGCGGGGGTACACGCTCTACGCGTTCGGCAGCGGAGTATCGCCCGGCGACCTGTTCTTCTTTTTCCTGGACGCGAACACGCTGGCGTTCGGGCATCGCGACCCCCTCGAAGCGCTGATTGAAGTGCACTATGGAGACGCGGAGAGCTTCCTGGCGAACGACAGTCTCGAGGCGCTGGTGGAAGAGGTGAACGGCCAGGGAACCATGTGGGAAGCGATGGACGCGGACAACGCGAGGGAAACCCTCAACCGGCTGATGCCAACCGCGGCGCAATTTCCAGGAGCGAACCAGATCCTGGCGCGTGTGAAGGGAGTGACCGTGACTGTGGGGACGGATCCGGGCATGGAGCTGCGCGTCACCCCTCTGTGCGCCTCCGCGGAAGATGCGTTGACCCTGGCTCAGGTGCTGCAAGCCGGGCTGCTGTACAAACGCTACCAGGTGAGCCAGAAGGATCCGGACATGGCGCAGGTGATCGACGGAACCAGCGTGTCCGCGGACGGGGACCACCTGAAGATTCACATCCAGATTGGAAACGACCTGCTGCTCTCCCTGCTCCACAACAACGCCTTCTATTCCCCCAAGTAGAACCAAGATTCGCGGCGCATGCATGCCCCGGACGGGGCATGCCAGGCAGCGGCGCGCAAAGGGCGGATTTCAGTTGGCGCGCGACTTGGCGCCGGGGAGATATTTGACGAGGATCATGCGGGAGAGCTGGCCGGCGGTCTCGTACTTCACACGGTCCACGCGGGAGAGAAGAGCGACGCTAGCGGCCTCCGCGGGCCCGGCGGCTGCGCCGAGAAAGGAATCGAGGCCGACGGCGGGGCCGGAAAGACCGGCGTGGGCAATGGCGATCTCCAGGCGGTCGGGAAACCGCTCGATGGTCACTTCCAGTGCGGTCTCCGGCGTCTCTGCGCGGCGGAGCGCGTCGCCGAACACCTGCTCGCAGGCGGCAATCAGGGCAGTGCGGTCGGATTCGGGCAGCTTGGCGTCTTCGGCAAAATGCTGGACGGCGGCGGCTGCTGCGGGAAACAGTGCGCCGTCACCGGTAAATTTGAGATGAGCCCTTTTGTTGTCAGCGCTCACGTGCGGTCTGCGTTGGCCTTGTCAACGTCGCAGGCCTCCCGGCAGGCTTCGCAATAATACTGGCCGTCCGCGCAGAGACTGACGTTGTCCCACGATTTGCACACGCCGCAGTAGCGGTCGCACTTGCATTTCCATTCCGGCTGATCGCACTGCGCGCATAGAGTTTCGGAAGCCATGGGCGCCTCTCCGGACACTATAGGGCAGGTGGGAAAAGAGGTAAAGCGCGGAAAGCGGCGGCGGAAAGAAGAAATCAACGGCGGAACGCCGCGTGCACAAAGTTGACTGCGGTTGTTGCAGTAGAGGGGCCCAGCGGGTAAAAGGGATGTTTCATTTTCAGGGGGAACTCATGACGTCACATTGGGCACGAAGAATTTCCATCGCCGCGGCCCTGGCCGTTGCCGTCGGGCTGGGCCCGGCGGGGCTGGGCCAGGAACCGCCGCTGGACGGGTACTCCGCGGCGGACTCGAAAACGCAGCGCGACTGGGAGGCGAAATTCCGGGCCATACCGGATCCGAGCATCCTGCGCTCCTCGATGGAGCGGCTTTCGGCGCGGCCGCACAACGTGGGCACGCCGTACGACAAAGACAACGCGGAATGGATCCTGGGGAAATTCAAGGAGTGGGGCTGGGACGCGCACATCGAGACGTTCGACGTGCTGTACCCGACGCCGAAGAGGCGCGTGGTGGAGCTGACCGCGCCGTACAAGTTCACGGCGAAACTGGAAGAGCCGGACGTGGCCGTGGATCCCACCTCGTCGCAAAAGAGCGAACAGATCCCTACCTACCATGTGTATTCCATCGACGGCGACGTGACCGGGCCGCTGGTGTACGTGAACTACGGAATCCCCGAGGACTACGAGCAGCTGGAGCGGATGGGGATCTCCGTGAAAGGCGCCATCGTTATCGCGCGCTACGGGCACTCCTGGCGCGGGATCAAACCGAAAGTGGCGGCGGAGCACGGCGCCATCGGCTGCCTGATTTACTCCGATCCGCGCGATGACGGGTACTTCGAGGACAACGTATATCCGAAGGGCCCCATGCGGCCGCCGGACGGAGTGCAGCGCGGGAGCGTGGAGGATTTTCCATCGAGTTTTCCGGGCGACCCCCTGTGGTTCGACCGGGGCGATCCTTCGGCGCCGCATTACACCGCGGCCAACGCGCCCGGAATCACGAAAATTCCCGTCCTGCCCATTTCCTACGGAGACGCGCAGCCGCTGCTGGCCGCGCTGGGCGGACCGGTGGCGCCGGAAGGGTGGCGCGGGGCCCTGCCGGTGACCTACCACGTGGGAGCCGGCCCCGCTCAGGTGCATTTTGTGGTCGAGTCGGACTGGAGCCTGAAAACGATTTACAACGTGATCGCAAGGATTCCGGGAGCGAGCGAGCCGGAGGAATGGATCGTGCGGGGGAACCATCACGACGGATGGGTGAACGGTGCGGAGGACCCCCTTTCCGGACAAGTGGCGCTGCTCGAGGAGGCGCGCGCCATGGGTGAACTGCTCAAGCAGGGCTGGAAGCCGAAGCGGACCATCATTTATTGCGCGTGGGACGGCGAAGAACCCGGGCTGCTGGGATCCACGGCGTGGGGCGAGGTGCACGGGAAAGAGCTGCAGCAGCACGCCGTGGCCTACTTCAATTCGGACAGCAACTCGCGCGGATTCCTGTTCTTCAGCGGATCGCAGGTGCTGGAGCATTTCCTGAACGGGGTGGCCCGCGACGTGGAAGACCCGGAAACGAACATGTCGGTGCAGCAACGCCGCTGGCTGTCGGCCATCGGCAACGCGCGGACGCCGGCCGAGCGCGCGGAACTGCGCAGCCACGCGGACGTGCGGTTGCAGGCGCTGGGCTCGGGGTCCGATTACACGGTGTTCATTGACCGGCTGGGTGTGCCGTCGTTGAACCTGGGGTTCGGGGGCGAGACGCGGGGCGGAATCTACCATTCCATCTACGATGATTTTTACTGGTACACCCATTTTGGGGACACCAAGTTCGTATACGGACGCGCGCTCGCGCAGACGGTCGGCACGGCGGTGATGCGGCTGGCGGACGCGGACCTGCTGCCGTTTGACTTTGCGGCCGAGGCCGAAGCCGTCCGGACCTATACGCGGGAATGCGAGGAGCAACTCAAGAGAGAGCAGGAGGAATCGCGGGATCGCAACCTGTCGTTGAAAGAGGGCGTGTACAAAGCGTTGAACGATCCCGAGCATCCGTTGCTTCCGCCCAATGAGGAAGGGCCCGTTCCCTACCTGAACTTCGCGCCGCTGGACAATGCGGTGGAGGCGCTGGCGCACAGCGCGGAACACTACCGCCGCGCGGTGGCTCGGGCGGGCGGCAACCTGCTGGGGTCGGCGGAGGCGCTGCGGCCGATCAACGCGGCCCTGCGGCAAAGCGAGCAACATCTGCTGGACGCGGCGGGATTGCCGCACCGGCCGTGGTACCGGAACATGCTGTACGCGCCGGGTCTCTACACGGGATATGGAGTGAAAACGCTGCCGGGAGTGCGCGAGGGAATCGAGCAGCGCCAATGGAAGGAAGCCGACGAGGAGATCGCGCGGCTGGGGCGGCTGCTGAACGCCGATGCGGCCTACATCGAGAGCACCGCAAAACAGCTGGAGCAGGCATCCGGCGGACAATAATTGCCGGCGAAGACCGGCCGGGGTTTGTTGACGCCGATAATCGCGCATGCTACGGTAACGATTCGCGCACGATTCCGGTGAACGCGTGACCGCGCCGACAGCCGACACTCTCCGCAAGACCGCACTCAACTCCACCCATCGCCGCATGGGCGCCAAAATGGTGAACTTCGGCGGATGGGACATGCCCGTGGAGTATTCCGGAATCATGGCGGAGCACCTGGCGGTGCGCACGGCGGCCGGACTGTTCGACGTGAGCCACATGGGGGAGATCGAAATCCAGGGGCCGGAAGCGATCGCCCTGGTGCAGCACGTGACCTCGAACGACGCCTGGAAGCTGGTGGACGGGCAAATACAGTACTCCGGGCTGATGACGGACGCCGGCACGTTTGTGGACGACATCCTGGTGCACCGGTTCGCGGCCTGGCACTACTTCCTGTGCGTGAACGCGGCGAATCAGGACGGCGACTACGAGCACATCGCGGAGAACAACCGGTTCGGCGTGCAGGTGGACAACGTAGGGGAGCGTTATTCGCAGCTGGCGATACAGGGGCCGCGGGCGAAAGAAATTCTGGCGCGCCTGACGCCGGTGGCGCTGGACGGGATCCGCTACTACCACTTTTCGCGCGGGCCGGTGGACGGGGTGGAGTGCCTGATCGCGCGAACCGGCTACACGGGCGAGGACGGATTTGAGATTTATTTTTCGCCCGAGCACACGGAGAGATTGTGGAACCGGCTGCTGGATGCGGGGAGCGCCCAGGGGCTGACTCCCTGCGGGCTCGGAGCGCGCAATACGTTGCGGCTCGAAGCGGGCATGTGCCTCTACGGGAACGAAATCGACCGCACGACGACGGTGTGGGAAGCGAACCTGGGCTGGATTTGCAAGATGGAGAAAGGACTGTTCCTGGGGCACGACGCGCTGGCGCGGCAGCAGGCGGCGGGACTGGAGCGCATTCTGGTGGGATTCGAGATGGCGGACCGGCTGATCGCCCGAGACGGCTATCCGGTGTTTTCAGGCGGCCGGGAGGTGGGACGGGTGACCAGCGGCTCGCCGGCCCCGTTCCTGAAGAAAAACATCGGGATGGCCTACGTGCCGTACGATCTGCGGACGCCGGGAACGGAGCTGCACATCGGGGTGCGCGGACAGAAGGCGGCGGCGCGGGTCGTGAAACTCCCGTTCTACAAGAGAGCGAAGTAGCGTGGCGGCAGGACCGTCCGGTTGGTGCGGCCGGTCACAGACGTAAGGAAAGGAAACGGGCGAGAATGCCTGGCCCACGGAGGGGAAATCAGGATGTATCCGGCCAAATTCAAGTACTCGCAGGAACATGAGTGGGTGTCGCTCGAAGGGCAGACGGCGACCATCGGAATCACCGACTACGCGCAGAATTCGCTGGGCGACGTGGTGTTCGTGGAACTGCCGAAAGTGGGCGCCAAATTTTCCGCGGGTCAGACGATCGGCACGGTCGAATCGGTGAAAGCGGTGAGCGAAATCTACACGCCGGTGACCATTGAAATCACCGAGGTGAACGGCGCGCTGGCCGGCGCACCGGAGCAATTGAACAAAGACCCGCACGGCACGGCCTGGCTGGTGAAAGGCAAAGCTTCCAATGCAGGCGAGCTGGCGAAGCTGATGGACGCCGCGGCCTACGAAGCGTTCATCGCCGCGAAGGAAAAGGAAGCCGGGCACTGATGCGCTATCTGCCGAAAAGCGACGCGGAGCGGCGCGCCATTCTGGACGAGCTGGGACTGGGCTCGGTGGACGAATTGTTCGCCTCGATTCCGGAAGACTGCCGGCTGAAGCGGCCGCTGGACGTGCCGGGGCCGCTCTCCGAGAAGGAAATCATCGACTATTTCCGCGCGCGGGCCGGGGAAAATGCGGCCGGGTACACCTCGTTTCTGGGCGCGGGCGTTTACAACCACCTGCGCTCGGTGGTGGCCGATTCCCTGCTCCAGAGGGGCGAATTCCTGACCAGCTACACGCCCTACCAGGCGGAAATCAGCCAGGGAACGCTGCAAGCCATTTTCGAATTCCAGACGCTGATGTGCCAGCTCACGGGCCAGGAAGTGGCCAACGCGTCCATGTACGACGGTTCCACGGCTACCGCCGAGGCGGCCATGATGGCCGTGCGGCTGACCGGACGGCGGCGGCTGGTGATTTCGCGCGCGCTGCATCCGGAATACCGGCAGGTGGTGGACACCTACGCGCGGGACCTGGGGCTGGAAGTCGCGGAAGCTGCATTTGTCCCAGCCAGCGGACAGACGGACGCGGGCGCGGTGCGCGCCGCGGCGGATGGCCAAACGGCCGCGGTGATCGTGCAATCGCCGAATTTTCTCGGCGTCGTGGAGCCGGTGGCGGAATTCGCGGAGATCGCCCACGGCCCGGGGGCGCTGCTGGTGACGGCGGTGGCCGAAGCGATGTCACTCGGGGCCGTTCGTCCGCCGGCGGAAGCGGATATTGTGGCCATGGAAGCGCAGAGCCTGGGGCTGGCGCCGAGCTACGGCGGTCCGTTTGCCGGAGTGATCGCCACGCGCGAAAAATACGTGCGGCAGATGCCCGGACGGCTGGCGGGAGAGGCGCGGGACGCGCACGGGCGGCGCGGGTTCGTGCTCACGCTGGCCACTCGCGAGCAGCACATCCGGCGGGAGAAGGCCACCTCCAACATCTGCACGAATCAGGCGCTGTGCGCTCTGGCCGTGACCATGCACCTGGCCCTCGTGGGAAAAGCGGGAATGGCGGAAATGGCCGCGCAGAACCTGGCGAAGGCGCGCTACGCCGTTGCCGAGATGGAAAAACTGCCGGGAGTACGCCGGGCGTTTACGGGGCCGTATTTCAACGAGGTAACGCTGGAATTTCCGCGGTCGGTGCGCATGATCAATCACGAATTGAAGCGCCAGCGCATCCTGGGGCCGCTGCCGCTGGGGCCCTATTTTCCGGAGCAGACCAAGCGCGGGCTGCTGTGCGTGACGGAGCTGCATTCGCGGCAGGAGATCGACCGGCTGGCGGCGGCGACGCGCACAGTACTGGAGTCGCTGGGCGTGGGCGCGCGCGAAGAGGTTTCGTCGCGGGCGGAGCGATGACCATGCCGCAGCCCCCCGCACAACCGATGTCCAAAGCGACGAAGCACGTGAGCATCAACGAAGGGCTGCTGTTCGAGCGCTCGGCGGCCGGCAAACGCGGCATGGAACTGCCTCCGCTGGACGTCCCGGCGGTGGACGCCGTGCGCGAACTGGGTGCCGAGTACGCGCGCGGGCCGGTGGAGGGTTTTCCGGAGGTCAGCGAGATCGAGATGATCCGGCACTTCACGCGGCTCTCCACCTGGAATTACGCCATCGACCTCGGAATGTATCCGCTGGGATCCTGCACGATGAAATACAACCCCCGGGTGAACGAGCACGTGGCGCGCCTGGAAGGGCTGGCCACGGAGCACCCCCTGCAACCGGTGGAACTCTCGCAGGGCTGCCTGCGAATTCTTCGGACCCTGGAGCGGTTCCTGCTGGAAGTGACGGGGATGGACGCGATTACGCTCGAACCCTGCGCCGGCGCGCAGGGTGAGTACGCGGGAATCGCGATGATCCGCGCCTATCTGGCCAGCCAGGGAAATCCGCGGAAGAGGGTGCTGGTGCCCGACTCGGCGCACGGGACCAACCCGGCGACGGCGGTGACGGCGGGCTACGAAGTGTTGAACATCCGTTCGGACGCCACGGGGCGGATCGACCTTTCGCACCTGGCCGAATACGCCAACGAAGACGTGGCCGCGCTGATGGTCACGAACCCGAACACCCTGGGGACTTTCGAGAAGGACATCGCGCGCGCCGCGGAGGTGCTGCACGCGCGCGGCGCGCTGCTCTATATGGACGGCGCCAACATGAACGCGCTGGCGGGCGTGGCGCGTCCCGGGGATTTCGGCGTGGACGTGATGCACATGAACCTGCACAAAACCTTCTCCACGCCGCACGGCGGAGGCGGACCGGGAGCAGGGCCGGTGGCGGTGAAACAGCACCTCGAGCCATTCCTGCCCATCCCGGTGCTGGCGGAGAAGGCGGACGGAACGCTGGGCTGGGACTCGAACCGGCCGAAGACGATCGGGCGGCTGCGGGCGTTCTACGGGAATTTCGGCGTGCTGGTGCGCGCGCTGGCCTACGCGCTGGCCTACGGACCGGGCATGGTGGAGGCGACGCGCGACGCGGTTCTGAACGCGAATTACATCCGCAAAAAACTGGAAGACGTGTACGACCTTCCCTACAAGCAGCCCTGCATGCACGAAGTGGTGTTCAGCGACGCGCGGCAGAAGAAAAACGGCGTGAACACGATGGACATCGCCAAACGCCTGATCGACTACGGATTCCACCCGTACACCACGGCGTTTCCCCTGATCGTTCCGGGCGCGCTGATGATCGAACCCACAGAGTCAGAATCGCGGCTGGAGCTCGACCTCTTCGTGGAGGCGATGCGGTCGATCGCCGCGGAAGCCGCGGAATCACCCGAACTGGTGAAGACGGCGCCGCACTCAACGCGCGTGGGACGCCTCGATGAAGTGGCTGCGGCACGGAAACCCGTCCTGCGCTGGACGCCTCGAGACGTGCCTGCCCGTTAGCCCGCGCTACAAATCCCCAAAATTTACTGCCGGAAGTGGAACGAGTTGATGGTGGCCTCGAACGATCTGCTGTAGTGCTCGTAGGCCGTCTGTGGGGCGACCGATACCGCGTAGAACAGGCCGTCGGGACGCAGGGTGGTCACCAGCCAGATGAGTTCCTTCCCTTTGATCGGCGAATCATTGAGCAGATACGTGGAGAGCGCGCGCTGCCCGCCCAGGCGCATGGGCTCGGGCTTGCGGTGGATTTCCAGGCCGG
>Ga0335081_10013563_pt1 | contig 13178 bp, 12 predicted proteins | sample Lox_Sample_35_FD_206713 | JGI IMG/M metagenome (GOLD analysis project Ga0335081, IMG submission 206713) | Soil microbial communities from Loxahatchee National Wildlife Refuge, Florida, United States - Lox_Sample_3.5 | ecosystem: Environmental > Terrestrial > Soil > Wetlands | place: USA...
GTGTTGACGTGCGACCGAGCGACGCGAGCCAGCGCCCAGTCAACGCCGAGCAATGAGGAGCAGATCGTTGGCTGGACGCCACGCAACTTCCGATCGTTGATTTCTGCTGTTGCAACTGCAGGTTTTGGGCCAAGATCCCGGCAGTCAAATTCTAGGGCGCATGGCACTGGCCATGTTCCCCCCAGGCACCTCGAAACGATGAGCCTGTTCTTCACAGTTCGCCGTCGAGCACGCGCCGCGGACCGGCGGGTCCGTGAGTGGCTTATGATCGTTCACGGCCTCCTCTCGCATCGCCACCCGGTACTCGCGCACATCGTTCCCATCCGTCGTTGCAACCTCGCGTGCGCCTATTGTAACGAGTTTGACGACTTCTCGAAGCCGGTTCCGACCGAGGAAATGTTCTCGCGGATCGACAAACTGGCGGCCCTAGGTACGGCCATCATCACGATCAGTGGCGGCGAACCTTTGCTTCACCCGGAGTTGGATGCGATCATCCGGCGGATCCGCGAGCGCCGCATGATCGCTGGGATGATCACCAACGGCTACCTGTTGACTCCCGCCCGCATCGAACACCTGAATCGTGCCGGCCTCGACCATCTCCAGATCAGCATCGACAACGTCCTGCCCGACGACATTTCCAAGAAGAGCCTCAAGGTCCTGGATAAGAAGCTACTAATGCTCGCCGACCACGCGCTCTTCCATGTGAACCTCAACTCGGTTCTCGGCAGCAGCGTCCGCCACCCGGAGGACGCCGTCGCGGTGGCGCGGCGGGCGCATGCGCTAGGCTTCACTAGCACGGTCGGAATTATCCACGGCCGCGGCGGTCAGCTCAAGCCTTTGGGAGAAGAGCAGCAGAAACTGTTCGACGAGATCATGGCGCTTGGACGGCGTTCCTATTCGCGCTTCAACCGCAGCTTCCAGCAGGACATTGCCCACGGTCGCGCTCACGAGTGGCGCTGCCGCGCCGGCAGCCGTTACCTTTACATCTGCGAGGACGGCCTCGTCCACTACTGCTCGCAACAGCGTGGCTATCCGGGTGTCCCGCTGGATCAGTACACGCGCGCCCATCTTGAGCACGAGTACCAAACCGAGAAAGCGTGCGCCCCTCGGTGCACGGTCTCTTGCGTGCATCAGATTTCGCTGCTCGACAACTGGCGCGACCCGCAGACTTTGCGCGCCTTCAAGCGGCCCATCGCCTCTCCTCAGCCACTCGCGCCTGGGCCATCCGCGGTCGCGAACCCGGAAGTCGAATGAACTGCGGCTCCGATACGGAATCATTGCGAGACCCTCGGACATCCTCCCTCAAAGGTTGCCGAACTTCCACTCGATCTGGGCCAGAATTCCACCCAGGATCTTGACGTCGTTATTCGTGAGCTCGAGGTCGAAGAGGACGCGTCGCAGCTTGATCAGCGTAGCGGCTCGACTCTTGGGCTTGAGGTAGCCGACGTGGTCGAGAATCCGTACGGCGCGCTCGAACAGGTGGTCGAGCGACTGGACGCCGGCTGCGGCGGAAATATGCACCATGCCAGTGGGTGAAGCGGCAGCAACCACACCGGCCTGCGCCAGTTCGTAGCAACACACGGCCACGGCTTGCCCCAGATTCATCGACGGACACTCGGCCGCGGTGGGAATCCGGACCAGAGCGTGGCAGTAACTCAAGGCTTCAGTCGATAGGCCGGTCTTCTCCGACCCAAACATCAGGGCCGCCTCAGAAGTGTCCGGCGGCTCCGCCTTGGTCGCCTGGCCGCGGGATTGAGTGGTGCCGTCAACCGGCGCAGCGCGCCCTAGCCGTGACCCTAGCCAGGCCGGCAAGGCGTTCAACGCCACAGGATCACGATCGAGGTTCCGCCCTGAGCCTGCCGTGGTGCCGATCACCAGCGCGCAGTCGTCCAGAGCTTCCGACACACAATCGACGCGACACGCCGACTGGATCACGTCCTCGGCTCCCACTGCGGATCGCGTCTCCTGCCACACTGGCTCGTAAGGCTCCACCACCGTCAACCGGCGAAAACCGAAGTTGGCCATGGCGCGCGCCGCCGCACCGATATTCAGCGGGTTGCGAGGCCTCACCAGGACGACCCGCCAGCGTAGCTTGCTAGCCTGCGGCGGACCGCTCTCTCCCGGCGGTGCCGGATCGCGCGACGGCAAGGGCGGGTCGACGGCGGGAAAGCGGGCGCCGCCTCTCTCCTTCGCCTCCCCTTGGAGGTCGAAAATGTCCCCGGGCGCATCGGCGAAGCATTGTTTTGATTCGGGTTTGGCCAGGAACATTGTAGCCTATTGTTGTGGCTTCTGATCCGGTTTCTTCGGCGGCGGTGTGCTCTGCTGCTGGTTCTGGTCCTTGCCGTCGACAGCGCCGATCAACTTGATGGTGGCTCCAGACCGGAACTGCTTGTACTCGGTATAGCGCACCACTTCCTTCACATGAATCGGGGGGCCACCGGAAAAATACAGGTTCTGGTCGGCGATGGTGAAGGTCGGGAACCAGTACTTGCCGTCGATCTGCTCGCGGTAGGTGGTAAAGCGGGGAAAGAGGTTTTCGCCTTGCTTCGTGTGCAGCAACTCGGGGACATTCTTGCCTTCGGCCTTCACGATCTGAAGGTCGCGATCGTCGACCCAGACTACACCCTGAAAGTACTGGCGTCCCTTCTGGATTTCCTTTGGCCGCACGGAAAAGACGTAACAGGTCAACTGATCCACCGGCACGTGGCCGAGGTACTTGATGTCGTATTCCGGAAGGTCATCGGTGGTTAGGACGAAAGGCGCGATGCGGCGCATAGCGTCGAGGTCCTGCTCGGTCATGATCAGGTCCTTCAGCGTATCAGGCGGCGCGTAGGTCACCTTCTCGACTCGCTTGCCGGCGTCGTCGTAAACGATGTCCCACTCCTGCTGCCACATTCCCGTGACCTGGTTATCGCCGCCCAGCGTCTCGACCTTGTTGATCTGATGGAAGGTGTAGTTATCGCGCGCTTCCTTGAAGAGCTTTTCCTTGCGGGCGAATTCCTGGATGATCTGCTGAACCTGGTCTGCACTGGGGTCGCTCAAGTTGGGCTTCGCCGCCGCGCTCGTTTTGGCGGCCGAGGAAGCGCCGGTGGCGCTGGTCGCCGGGGAATCAGAAGCCGCCACAGCCCGGCGAGCTTCCGGCGAAGATGACTTGGCCCTCACCAGCACCGGACCTGAATTGCCTTCTGACGTTGTGGCATCGGTCGGTTTGGCATCAGCCGCGGCCAGAGTATCCTTGATCTTATCCTCCACGGAGCCCGAGGCTGAACCTGAAGAAGAACTGTTTTGGGCGCTGCCTCCGGCGCCGGGCGAGGTACTCGAGGAGTTTCCGGAATCCGCGGGCCGGACCAGCACCGGGCCCGCAGACGGATTGCTCGCAGTGCCGTTGGTCGCAGGAGCCACGGTCGCAGGAGCGGCGGGTGGGGACGACGCCGGTTTCGCCTCAGGGACTGTCGCAGGCACGACGGGACTTGCCGTGGCGGCCGGCTTAGCGACCGCCTTTTCGAGAGCGTTGATGACCGCATCATCCGCGCCGTCGTCCCGAAACTGCTTGGCAAGGTCGGGGCTCATCGTGAAGTCGATCCCGCGGTCCCCGATCAAGGCCACCATCTTCTGGCTCGATGCCCCACCGATGAGTAGCAGGCGGACGTCATCTTTGGTCAGAGGACGGTCCGCCGCCCGCTCCAGTACGGGAACGGCACACGCCAACAGCATTAGCGCTATCGGCCACGCTATCCTCTTACCCGGCTTCTCACCCCGAACGCCCATACTCCATTAAGAATGCTTTCGGTCGATAGAGGTTGTACCGTAGGTCATCCGCCGGCCGGGAAACAGGCTCGAATCAGCAAGCAAGGCTTTCTGTACCCTGTACCCTGTTGCCTGTACCCTGTTGCCTGTGCCCTGTTCCCTCACCGGGCCCTTCGCTTGTTCTTGAGCCGCGACTGGCGAAGCTTGCGCGGATTCCGCTTAGGTTTCGAGATAGCGAAGGTTACATTTCCAACCCGCTTCATCTTCCAGTCCTTGGTGTCCGGGGTTGGGTGGGGCGTAGTAACTTCTGCTTCCATGATCTCCTTTCCCAATTGAGTCATTGCTTCCTCAAGTCATTGAACCCTCGAAGAAAGGCGACTCTCTTCAATGGCTCAACGGCCCGACGGCGCAATGATTCAAGTTTCTTACTTCGCCGGGGTGATGCTGGTCACTTCGATCGTTTCGCCCTTCAACGTGCCGGTGACCTTCACCTTTTCGCCAGGATATTTCTTGGCGGCATCCTGATCGCTCAACTGGTAGACTTTGCCGTGAACCGTATCAGCAAGAATGTACTTCGCGCCGCCCTTCACGCATTCCTCGGTACAGTCCTTGGCGTTATCGCCCATTGTGTGCTTCAGGCCGCACATACTGTCGCCAATCTCACCCGTAAACGTCTGTGTTTTACCCGCAGCCAAGCTGAGCCCGGCCGCCAGGAGCAGAACACCACACGCGTATGCGAGCTTTCTCATGCCTCCTCCTTGTCAACACCAGACGGTAGATCGGAACGAGCCCTTTTTCTTCATCACTTTACGCCCGTCTACCCTCTGCCAGTCTTCTCCGCGCATTCGTTCCCTGCTCACATCGTCGTCGCCCCCACCCTTAACCGTTTGGCAGGCAACCACTTTACTTCACCGCGGGGGTTCCGCTTGGAGGCACTTCGATGCTTTTCGCCGTGTCTCCGGTACGCGAGGCCAAGAATACCACCGAGGCTTGCGCGCCGGTCTGAAGGTCACCAAGCTTCGTCTTCTTCCCACCCACAGTGATTTTTGTTCCCACTACCTTGAAACTGTACGCGACACCGTTTGCCGTCAGCGCAACCGTCTTCTTCGCGGGGTCGACGACAGAAATCGTCCCGCTAATCGTCTCTGTCTTGTGCGCCCATGCTCCCGGTGCGGCTTTCTGGACTTTCTTCGGGGGCTTGACTCCCCCCTGACCTTGCGCCACCAGCGGCCCTACCGCAACCCCGAGAATCAGCAGCGTCAGGATCACTAGCATCAGCTTCTTCATGATCGTGCGCCTCTCATGAGTTGGATTTGTCCGCGTTTTCCCTTTCCCGCGATAATTGCTACTTGCCCAGAATAATCGATAATTGCGGATAATCCAAGGGAGACTAGCCGATGGGTCTTCTGTCGCTCGTCCCTCGTCATTCGATCCTGCGACTTCAGTCATTTGACGCCCCAAGCTTCAACATAGCCGTAGCGTGCTTCAAGACGGCGTCGGTGATCTGGCTGCCGGAAAGCATTCGCGCCAACTCCGCCGCGCGTTCCTTCGGCGTCTCCAGATAAGTGACCGTGGCGACCGTCCTCCCGTCGCGCTCGTGTTTTTCGACGTAGTAGTGATGGTCAGCGAAGCAGGCGATCTGCGGCAAGTGGGTGACGCACAATACCTGCGTCTCGCGCGAGAGACGCTTGAGGCGCTGGCCAACACACTCCGCCACGCGACCGCCAATGCCGGCGTCGACCTCATCGAAAACGAACGCCGGCGGCGTGCGATCGCCGCGCCGCCCCGGTGTGGCGCCTGCCAGTCTTCCCTTCCCCACCACCGTCCGCAACGAAAGCATCAGCCGGGAAAGTTCTCCGCCGGAGGCGATCTTCTCCAGGGGTCGCGTCTCCTCGCCCGGATTAGGAGAAATCCGTAGCTCGATCTCATCGATGCCTTTCGCACCTCCCGGGCCACCCCCGGGATCGCTGGGCGGCGCCGCGAAATGGATCTCAAAGCGCGTCTTCTCCATGCCGAGCTGAGCCAGCTCTTCCCGCACCAGTTTCTCCATTCTACCCGCGGCGTTGCGCCTGGCGTCGGAGAGAGCGCGGGCCGCGCGCTGGTACTCGGCCACAGCGGCTGCGAGAGCGCGGTGCAGCTCCTCGCGCCGCTCGTCGGCACGCTCTAGAGTGGCGAGCTTCAACCGCGCTTGTGCGCCGAAGTCGAGGACTTCCTGAAGGCTATGGCCGTACTTGCGCTTCATGCGGTCGAGCAGGGCCAGGCGATCTTCCACCTCCTCCAGCCGATGCGGGTTCGCTTCCAGGCCATCCAAATAATCGCGAAGGAAAAGCGCCAGATCATCGGCAGCGGCCTTTGCGGCGGCCAGCGGTTCCCGATACGGCTCCGCCGCAGCGTCGTAACGCCGCAACTCCTCGAGCGACCGGCTCACCGACCCCAGCCGCGAACACGCCGATCCCTCGTCCTCGTAAAGCTGGCTGAAAGCGTTGGCCGCGACGGTGTGTACTTTCTCCAGATTCACCAGCACGCGCTTCTCGCCTTCCAGCCGCACATCCTCTCCTGGATCGAGCCGCGCCTGCTCGATCTCCTGCGCCTGGAAGCTGAGCAGGTCGATCGCCCGCAGGCGGTCCTGCTCGTTTCCGCTCAACGCTTCCATCTCGCGTTCCAGTTCGCGGCGGCGCCGAAAGAGTTCGCCAGCCTGTTCCACCGAAGCCTCCAGTCCGGCGAACTGGTCGAGCAGATCGAGTTGCGCGTCGCGCGCGAAGAGCAGAACGTGTTCGCCCTGCCCGTGGACCTCCACCAGCACTCGTGCCAGGGCCTTGGCCGTGGTCAGGGTGACCGGTTGATCGTTTACCAGCAGACGGCTCCGGCCGCCGGCATGAACCTCGCGACGCAGGATCACTTCGCTTTCACCGTCGCCTCCGAGCTCCAGTTCTTCCAGCCGTGATTTCCACGGCGGCTTCCCTTCCGCGCGAAAAACCGCCGTGACCGTGGCGCGCTCGGCGCCGGTCCTGATCACATCCGGTGAAGCCCGGCCGCCCAGCGCCAGTCCCAGGGCGTCCACCAGGATCGACTTGCCCGACCCGGTCTCTCCCGACAGCAGGGTGAGACCCGGCCGGAATTCCAGGGCCAGCGATTCGATCACGGCGTAGTTTTGAATGTGAAGTTCGTGCAGCATCAGGACTGGCGGCGGGATCGCCGATAGTTGGAGCTAGGCTAGGCCAGAGGCAGACCTTCCTTCGAGGCGGACGCCGGGCTCGCGTGCCGCAAGCCCTGACGGCGGCGGCGCCGCAGCGCCGCGCCCACTGCGATGAGTCCGCCACCTACCAGCGCAATGGTAGCCGGCTCGGGTGTGGGATCGACGGCTCCCGACAGAACGGGGACATTGCTTTCCGAATTCACCACCGTCGAGGTGAAATTGATCCCCTCGATGGTCACAAGGCTGGCGCTGGCGACCGGTCCGAACGCTGATCCGGAGAGACTCCCACCGGTGACGGAAAGCGTGCCGAGGAAAGTACCGTCAACCCCAGGCTGGGTGAAGGTCGACAGCTCCAGGTTGGCTTGCAAGAAGATGGTCCCGCTACACGCGGCAGCGGAGGAATAGCAGAAGAGCATGGGAGCGGTTTGGGTCACATTCCACGTATTGGTTGGCAAACCCCCGCTCAAAACATCTCGGACGAGTGTCGTGCCACCGCCGGTCAAATCGTAAAAGCCGCTCGTTCCGGCCGCTCCACCGGTGCCGCTGGCGGAGCACTTGCTCGAGCACAAGGAGCCTAGCACGAGGAGGTAGGTTGGGGGACTCTGGTTGATGGACATGAACCTGATCGTCCCCAGCGAAGACCCGAGCTGAATGCTGGTCTGGGCGTGCAAGCCAGGGCACGCCAATGCCACTGCCACCAGCCCAACTAACACACACGTAGGTTTTCGGCTCACAATCATCAACCTCTTGCTCCGACGCATGCCTCCCTTAGTGCGCCTTCCGCCGCGCGCGGCGCCGCAGCACCGTTCCTATGGCCAACAGCCCGCCACCCACCAGCGCAATCGTCGCCGGTTCCGGCGTCGGATCAACCTCTCCCGACGAGACCGCGACGCCCTTAATACTGTCAGTGTTGCTGAGCAAAGTGGTGAGCAGCGAACTGGACGACTCCGGGCTGGTCTGGAAGTTGAGCAGCAGGTCTAAGACCGGGTTGGGCCCGAACACGCCTTCCAGGGTGCCGCCAGTCAAAGTCAGATTGTGCATATGATCGGCATTGAAGGTTCCCGTGTTTCCGTTGGAGCTCTGGTCGAAACTGACCAGTTGAAGGTCACCTTCGAGAAAGACCGTGCCTCCACACCCCGTCCCCGAAGAGAAGCAGAAGGTCAGCGGGGCGCTCTCGGTCACGTTCCAGTCGTTGTTGCCGAGGTAAGTGAGCGTGATCGTCGGGGAACCGGTGATCGAATAGGACCCGTTGTCACCAAAGGCCGAACCGGATCCGGTGCCCGGGCAATGGCTCGCGTCGCATAGCGTGCCAAGCGACAGCCCTACCTGCGTTCCGCTTCCCAAGCCGGTGAAAGTCAGGGAAGAAACACTCCCCCCCAGGCCAACGTTGGTTTGCGCATAGGCCGAGGTGATTGAAAGCGCCAAGCCTGTAACCCCAACCGCTGTGAAGACCGCCCATTGTTTTCTCATCATGCTACACCTCACTCCGCTCGCTGGAGGTGTCGGCGTGCACCCTCGGCGTCCTGCCGGAAAGCCTCCTCACACCAGAACTACTCCTCGCCCCGAGTAGCATTAACACGCGGTATTATATGCCCGGTGGTTACCTTTCGTCATACGCTAATTACGTGGGGAGATTACTGAAAACCCACCGCAAAGTCAAGTCCTTTTTTCGCCAATGTCAGTTAAGCTTACTCAGGGCCTCCCGGGCCCCGGCGGCGTCCGGCCCGCCCAGTTTCAGCCGGAGGGCCGCTTCGAGCGACTCTCGCGCCTTTTGTTTGTCCCCGCTCGCCAGCAGGGCCAGTCCCAAATGGTACCGGTAAGGGGCATACCCCGGCGACCTGCGCACGCATTCCTCGAACAGGGGAATGGCCATCGCATAGCTGCCCTTCTTGTACTGCACCCAGGCCAGTGTATCTGTGATCGAATCCAGATCCGGCAACAACTGCTTCGCCTTCTGGGCCAGACCGAGAGCCACATCCAGGTTGGCACCCTGCTGGGCGTAGACGAACGCCAGGTTCCCATCGGCAATGCCGAAGCTCGGATCCACCGCCAAGGCGCGCTCGTAGTACTTGCGGGCCGTTTCCAGCTTGCCCTGTTTCAGATACAGGTTACCGATCATGGTGATCAGAGGCGCGAACCTGGGTTCCAGTTTGAGCGCGGCTTCGTACCGGGCAATCGCCCCGTCCACGTCGCCTCTTTGTTCCTCGATCTTGCCCAGCCGCAGGTAACTTCCCGGCAGGTGCGGATTCAACTGGATCGACTTCTCGAATTCGGCCTGGGCCCTGGCGTCCTGGTCGAGCTCCGCATCCAGCGCTCCCAACACCTCGTGACCGTAAGCATCATCGGGATAGGCGGCGACATGCTGAGTAATGAGCGCCAGGGCCTTGGCGGATTGCTTCCGGGCGACCAGAGAGTCGGACCACAGCGCCAGCGTATCGCTGGATTGCGGAGTGATCTGCGCCGCCGCCGCGAATTCCTTATCGGCTTCGGACCACCTCCTGCCCGCCGCGTAGGCTAGAGCAAGATCGAGGTGGGCCTCAGGGTTGGCAGGATTGATGCGCTGCGCCAGGCGGAACTGATCAAGCGCCGGCGCCACCTTACCCCGGCGGAGGAGCACCGACCCCAGCAGCAGGCGCTCGGACGGATCGGCCGGATGCTTCTCTACGCTGCGCGCGGCGTATTCCTCCGCCGCCTGGAGATCGCCGCTGGCCATACTCAGGTCGGCCAGGGCATGTAAAGCCAAAGGCATGTCGGGTTCGACGCGCAGGGCCTCCTGCAACTGGCCCTTGGCTTCCTGGAACTGTGCGTTCTGGCGGTACGCCATGGCGAGAAAATAGTGGGCCAGCACCGCGTCGGGAGCCTGGGTCACCTGCTGCCGCAGCACCGTGATGGCCTCGTCGTTCTTTCCTTGCGCGAGCAGGATGCGCCCGCGAGCAATATTCGCCGGCACGTCCTTGGGACTTCGTTCCAGGAGCTGGCGATCGAGATCGGCGGCCTCCGGAATGCGGCCGAGATCGAGGTCCAGATCGAGCAACCGCTGCCTCAGTTCGTTGCTCGTCGGATGGAGGGCCACGCCGCGTTGATACTCCGCCAAGGCGCGATCGGGTTCTTTCTGCCGGAAGTAGAAGTCGCCGATACTCGTCGCCACATCCGGCGAATTCGGTTGCCGCGCCCGCAGCGCCTGTAACACGCCCTCCGCCTCTTCTCTTTTGCCTTCCAACCCGAGCATATCGGCCCGGGCCATGTAGAGCGCCGGCGTGTCGGGGTTTCTCTCCACGCCCTCACGGAGCACTTGCTCGGCCTGCGCATCCTGGCCGCGAAGCCGATACAGCCCTGCCAGGTTGGTATAGGCGGCTGGCGACTCCGGGTCCACCGCCACGGCTTTCTTGAAATTCGCTTCCGCTTCCGGATATTGCTGCCGCGTGATCTGGAGCAGACCCAGGTTGATGTAAGTGGAAGGATCGCCGGGCAGCAGCTCGGTGAGTCTGTTGAAGGGCGCGACCGCGTTATCATAGTCGCGCTGAGCGATGGCGATGGTTCCCTTCAACTGGTTGGCCACAGCGTTCCCAGGGTCCTTTTGCAGCACGAAGGAAACTTCATCCTCGGCTTCCTGATCTTTGCCCGCGGCGAGATACAACTTGGCCAGCTCGTTTCTCACGTCGAGGCGCTGCGGACCGGCCTCCTGGGCCAGCCGTAACGCGGTGAAGGCGTCGTTCCACTGGCGCAATGCCTCGTTGGCCAGCGCCAGTTGAAAGAAGGCATCCACCGACCTGGGGTCCACCTGCAGGGCATTGCGGAACTCGATGATGGCTTCGCGATTCTTGCCCTTGGCCCTGAACGCCATGCCCTTGGCAACGTATTGCTGCGCCGCGCGGTGGGGATCGCGCAGGCAGGCGCCGGTGAGAAGCGCGACGGCGAGCACGATAGCCCAGAGAAGTCGAAAGTCGACCGAACCAAGTCGAAGGTCGAAAGTCGAAGGTCGAAAGTCAAGACAGCTTCGATTAGGTACGGACGCCGGATGTCGGCTCGGCAACCGCCAGCTCTCGATCTCACGAGCGTGAATATCACCCTTTGTCTCCATGTTCGGCGCCCGATCTTGGCTTTCGACTTTCGACTCTCGACTTTCGACTTTTCAATCCGGCACAAACTCACCCAGGTGCGGATAGACCAAACGGGCGAACTCCAGCAACCGGGCGCGCGACTCCTGCTCGCCCGTCTCCGCGGTCATAATGCGAACCAGTGCGCAATCGGTGCGGTCGCGCGTGATGGCATCGGCCACCAGCCAGACCTTTCCCCAGTATTCACTGGCCACCACGCGGCCCCGCGCCTGGTACCAATAAAACACCCTTTCCCGATCGAGTCCCTTGGCCACCGTGTAGTCATTTACGACAATCGACTTCCCGCCGGCAAGATCCAGCCTCAGGCGGCCGGCGCGCAGGGGCTCCCAGCCGGTGGCGGGCAAGCAGTTCCTGGGCGAATGGATCACGTCGCCGTTGCGCTGGCTGCGATAGTAACCGATGTAGAGCTCGACCAGGTTTCCGCGCCCGTCCGCGTAATAGCGGCTGAGGGAATCGTCCACTCCGGCCGCCGCCAGGAGACGAGGCTCGACGGGCCACTGCCGGCCAGTCCACTCGCCTAGCCGGAAAGGAAAAACCCCCAGGGGCTGGCGTAAAGGCACGCGCTCGCCGCGGCTCACACCATGGAGCACGGCGATGGCGACTGCCAGCAGCGCGGCCGTGATCCAGATCCGGGTTCGAACCGAACGGTCAGAAGAAGTCGAACGTCGGAGGTCGAAGGTCGAAAGCGGAGGACACCCCACCGCCTCGTCTGCCACTCCTCCGGATTGCATCGGTTTATTCACTTTCCCTTAAGAAGTCAACGGTGGAAGGTCGGAAGCGGAAGACGCCCCCACCGTCTCGTCTGCCACTCCTCCCGATTGTATCGGTTTCCTTACTCTTCGATCTTCAACCTTCGACCTTCGACTCCTTCTGACCAGCCTTCCACTCTCTTTCAATTGCCCAATCACCGATTCACTCAACAACTTCTTCCTCCCAGCTAAACCCTCGTAGCGACCAATGCGATAACAACATCATCGCTGTCGCAGTGAGAAAGATCAACCACCCGGAGAAGAAGTGAAAAAAACCTTCCGCCACAGGCCTGCCGGATACGTAGGTGAGCACACCCGTGCCTACAATTCGTAGCCCGTTCGAGATCACGGCGATCGGCAGCATGAGCGCGGCCAGCGCCACCCGAATCCCCATGCGACGCTCGGCCACGTAGCCGTAGCCGATCGCCAGCGCCGCCAGCGACATCAGCGATCGAATGCCGCTGCACGCGTCCACCACCTCCAGCGTGTAATTGGGAAGCACCAGCAGGTTCCCTTCCCGCAAGACCGGAACTTGAAGAAGGCTCAGGCTGGCGGCGGCGAATCGCGAGGCCATGAGCTGCAGGGGGAAAGTGATTTGATTGTAAATCAGGCCGGGCAGCGGGATCATCAGGAGCAGAAAGCCCAGGGGAAAAGCCAGAATGCGCAGCACCCGCCTGCCGGCCAAAAAAAGCACCATGCCCACCAGCAGGAGCACCAGCGAGAATCGGCAGGTGAATAGCTCTGCTCCCAGCGTGCCCGCCAACAGCAGAAAAAGGGCCAGCACCATCACCAGCAGGCCGTAATTGTTGGGACGGAGCACGGCCGCGCGCCACTGGTGGCGGCTGCGCCAAACCAGGTAGCCCACAAAAATGGGCACCAGGAACCCGTGGCTGTAGTCGGGCTGATCCCACCACTGCGCCGCCAGGAGGCGCAAAACGCGGGCGTAGAGAATGACGGCAAGTGTCGCCAAGAACGGCACCGACCACACCCACAGCGCCCTACCCTTTGCCGAGGACCGGCTTTCAACCACCGCACTCATCAATAGTGATCCTACCACTCCCGGGAAACGGGAAAATGGAAATTGGACCTCGAAATGGGGAATTCGAAATTCGTCTCTTGTCCGCCGTCGATGGTCCTTATTCCTCGGGTTCATAAATACGACGACGTATTTCTTGACCTCTCACCCGGCCCTTCGCGCCACCCTCTCCCCACGGGAGATGGGAGTTTCTCTTGATTTGCAACCCGCTCCCTTGGAAGCCCTCTCCCTTGGAAGCTGTGAAAAAATCGTGGCCTGATCTACGCGGCTCTGCCGCCCCGACTTGCGGAAAGCCTCCGGCTTTCCGACACCCGGCGCCAATGCCTCTTTTC
>Ga0335081_10013564_pt1 | contig 13178 bp, 9 predicted proteins | sample Lox_Sample_35_FD_206713 | JGI IMG/M metagenome (GOLD analysis project Ga0335081, IMG submission 206713) | Soil microbial communities from Loxahatchee National Wildlife Refuge, Florida, United States - Lox_Sample_3.5 | ecosystem: Environmental > Terrestrial > Soil > Wetlands | place: USA: Florida...
GGTCCGGCCCGTTGCCCGGGCCGACCAGCGCGGCCAGGGCCGCGCTGAAGGCCTGGCTGAGCGTCATGCCGTCCGCGTATCGGTCTTTCAGGACGCCCGCTACCTGGTCCGCCTGGCCCCCCATCGCGACGAACCCGTGCTCGTCGGCGACTGAGCCGTCGAAGGTGATCCGGTAGATCTGATCCCGTTCCGCGCTATCCCCGACCTCCGCGACCACGATCTCGACCTCGAACGGCTTGTTGCTCTCCGTGAAGATCGTCCCGAGTGCCTGCGCATACCAGTTCGCCAGGCCCCGGGCCGTGACATCCTGCCGGTCGTACAGGTAACCGGTCACATCCGCGTAGCGCACGCCCGCCTTGCGCAGGTTCTCGAACTCGTTGTACCGGCCCACCGCCGCGAAGGCGATCCGGTCGTAGATCTCACTGATCTTGTGGAGGGCACGGGACGGGTTCGGCGCGACGAAGAGGATCCCTTCGCGGTACTGCAGCACGAGGCCGCTGCGACCCCGGGCGATGCCCTTGCGCGCGTAATCCGCCTTGTCCTTCATCGCCTGTTCTGGCGATACGTAGAAGGGCATGGACACCGCTGTCACATTCCTTTACTCATCGGTGGAGGGCTGCTGTTACTTGAGCGTGGCTGTTTCGTGGAGGTTCCTGCGGGCTGCAGGCAGCGCGTCAACTCAGCGGTGCGACTGGCCCGCCCGGCGACCGCATCCGGCTGTCGATAACCGTCCGCACGAATTCGCCAGTCTCCTCGTCGGACAGGCGCCGGAATCCGTCGGCCGTCGTGATCGCGACTACCGGATAGATGCGGCGGGTCAGGTCGGGTCCGCCGGTCGCGGAATCGTCATCGGCCGCGTCATACAGCGCCTGGAGGCACGCGAGTACCGCCTCATCGGCTGAAAGGCCATCGTGATACAGCTTCTTCAGGGCACCTCGGGCGAAGACCGAGCCGGATCCGATCCCGTGGAACCTGTGTTCCTCGTAACGGCCGCCGACGACGTCGTAGCTGAAGATGCGACCCATCTCACGGGCCTCGTCATAGCCGGCGAACAGCGGCACCACGACAAGGCCCTGCATGGCGATACCCAGGTTCCCGCGGATCATCGTGGCCAGCCGGTTGGCCTTGCCTTCGAGCGACAGGGCACGGCCCTCGAGTTTCTCGTAGTGCTCGAGCTCGACCTGGAACAGCCTGACGACTTCGAGCCCCATCCCGGCCACACCCGCGATGCCGACGCACGAGTAGTCGTCGGTGCGGAACACCTTCTCGATGTCCCGTTGCGCTATGACGTTGCCCGCCGTAGCACGACGGTCGCCAACCATGACGACGCCCACGTCACAAGCGGCTGCGACGATCGTGGTGCCGTGCGGCAAGTGCTGTGCGGCTTCGGCCGGAGAAGCTACGACGGAGGGTCCGGCGGGCATGGGCACGTTCGCTGGCAACAGACCGGGCGAGTACGACGTGAGGAACTCGGTGAAAGACGAGGTGGCGGCACCGATGAACGCTGCAGGGCGATGCCCTCCGCCGTTGAAGCCAGAACCCACGAGGCTCCTTCCAGTCGTGTCCCAGTCATGCCAATCAGTCAGTACATGTCCAGACCCTACTGCGGCGGGCGCACGGTCGCAGAGGCGGTCATCCGCTGCGCCGTCCGCCCACGGCGAACCGTCCTTACTGGCCGCCTTTCTGCACGTATGAGCGGACGAACTCCTCCGCGTTTTCCTCGAGCACCTCGTCGATCTCGTCGAGTATCGCGTCGACGTCCTCGGAGAGCTTCTCATGCCGCTCCTGGACGTCCTCGTTGACTTGCGACTCCGACTCCTCGACCTCCTCAGCCCGCCGGGTAGTCTGCCGCTGACCGCCGGTGTCCTTGGTCGCCATACCTGTACCTCCGTGGATTGAGGGGTGACCCTCCCGGTCTCAACGGTATCTTCGCCCGGCCGTGCCCGGCCCAACCCTTCGGGCGGGTATCGGTACGGATTCGAGCCCGCGCCGCCGCAGCGTCGTCGGGGATCCCGGGTAACGAGGGGTTTCGGCGTTCGGGAGCCACGCCATCCCATGACTTGTTGTCCTTCGACGAGGCGTGCGGGCTGGGCTGCGTTTGCCGGTTTCCCGCCTGCGGGCGGCGCGTTCGCGGGCCGCTTGTCTATTGTGGGTCCGGCATGTCACCGGGACGCACCGCCCCCACCGGGCGCACCGTGCCCAACCGGGGGCACCATGTCCCCCGGGCAACAGCCGCGTCATCGGCGTTTCAGGGTATGCCGGGAGCCAGCACGTCCCCGTGCCAGCTCATTTCTCGTCGGCCCGTACTTAATCCTCGCCAGTCAGCGCGGCGACCAGATCGGCCGCGGTCCTGCAGCGGTCGAGCAGGGTCCCAACGTGCCCACGGGTGCCGCGCAGCGGCTCGAGGGTCGGGACGCGCTGCAAGGACTCACGGCCCGGGATGTCGAAAATGACAGAATCCCACGAGGCGGCGGCGACTGTATCCGCGTACTGCCGCAAGCAGCGGCCGCGGAAGTAGGCGCGCGTGTCTTCCGGCGGTTCGTCGATGGCATGCGCCACCCGGTCGTCGCTGTTGAGCTGGACCATCCGGCCATTTGCAGCGAGCCTGTTATAGAGCCCGCGATCCGGCCGGATGTCGGAATACTGCAGGTCGACCAGTTGGAGACGGGGATGATCCCAGCCGAGCCCGTCCCGCGCCCGGTACCCCTCGAGCAGTTCCAGCTTGGTTACCCAGTCAAGTTCACGCGCCAGGGACATGGGCTCGGCGGCAAGGCGGCTGAGCACCGATTCCCAGCGGTCGAGCACGTCCGCGGTCATCTCGTCGATGTCAGCACCGAGCCTGTCTTCCACGTACTTCCTCGCGTACTCGAGGTACTCGATCTGAAGCTGGATTGCGGTGAGCTTCCTGCCATTGCGCAGTGTGACCAGATGGCGGCACGAGGGATCGTGTGACACGGCCCGGAGGTCCGCCACGGGCGCGTCGAGCGATAGGTCGACGTCGAGGAACTTCTCTTCGATCATGGCAAGCACGAGCGCGGTCGTGCCCAGCTTGAGGTAGGTGGAGATCTCGCTCATGTTCGCGTCGCCGATGATCACGTGCAGTCGGCGGTACTTCTCCGGATCGGCGTGCGGTTCGTCGCGAGTGTTGATGATCGGCCGCTTCAGCGTCGTCTCCAGGCCAACCTCGACCTCGAAGAAGTCGGCGCGCTGGCTGATCTGGAACCCATGACCCCGCCCGTCTGCCCCGATACCGACACGCCCGGCACCGCAGATCACCTGCCGTGAGACGAAAAACGGCGTGAGGTGGCGCACAATGTCGGCGAATGGCGTTCCCCGGTGCATCAGATAGTTCTCGTGGCAGCCGTACGAGGCGCCCTTGTTGTCGGTGTTGTTCTTGTACAGCTGGATGGCCGGACCACCGGGCATCTGCGCGGCGCGTACGGCTGCCTCGGCCATGACCCGCTCGCCGGCCTTGTCCCAGCAGACGGTGTCCAGAGGGTTCGTGCACTCTGGCGTCGAGTACTCCGGATGCGCGTGGTCCACATACAGCCGGGCGCCGTTGGTGAGGATGACGTTGGCGAGCCCCAGATCCTCATCGGTGAGCTGCGCCGGGTCGGCGACCTCGCGGGCGAGGTCGAATCCGCGCGCGTCGCGGAGTGGGTTCTCCTCCTCGAAATCCCACCGGGCGCGCCGGGCGCGGGCCGCCGTCGCCGCCTGGTACGCGTTGACCACCTGAGACGACGTAACCATCGCGTTGGCACCTGGCTGACCGGGCACGGCGATGCCGTACTCGGTCTCGGTACCCATGACCCGCCGCACGCTCATGCCGAAAAGCCTAATGTCGCTTTGCGGCAAATCGCACCGGGCTGCATGTCCACGACATGGCGCGCTACGCAGGCGCCGGTCACAGGTACTGGCCGGTGTTGGCGACGGTGTCGATGGACCGGCCCGCCTCGGTGCCGTGCTTGCCGGAGATCAGCGTCCGGATGTAGACGATCCGCTCGCCCTTCTTTCCAGAGATCCGTGCCCAGTCGTCCGGGTTGGTCGTGTTCGGGAGATCCTCGTTCTCGCTGAACTCATCCAGGCAGGCGGCGAGGAGATGCGCGACCCGAAGGCCCTTCTGGCTGGTCTCGAGGAATTCCTTGATCGCCATCTTCTTGGCCCGGTCCACGATGTTCTGGATCATCGCACCGGAGTTGAAGTCCTTGAAGTAGAGAACTTCCTTGTCACCATTGGCGTAGGTGACCTCGAGGAACCTGTTCTCCTCGGTCTCGCTGTACATGCGCTCCACGACGCGCTGGATCATCGCGTCCACGGTGGCGTCTGCCGAGCCGCCGTGCTCGGCCATGTCGTCGGGGTGCAGCGGCAGGCGGCGCAAGACGTACTTCGAGAAGATGTCCCGGGCCGCCTCGGCATCGGGCCGCTCGATCTTGATTTTGACGTCAAGGCGGCCCGGCCGCAGGATCGCGGGGTCGATCATGTCCTCGCGGTTGGACGCGCCGATCACGATGACGTTCTCCAGGCCCTCGACGCCGTCGATCTCGCTCAGCAACTGCGGCACGATTGTGTTCTCGACGTCGCTCGACACGCCAGACCCGCGGGTACGGAAGATCGAGTCCATCTCGTCGAAAAACACGATGACGGGCATGCCCTCGCTGGCCTTCTCGCGGGCGCGCTGAAAGACCAGCCGGATGTGGCGCTCGGTCTCGCCGACGTACTTGTTGAGAAGCTCCGGGCCCTTGATGTTCAGGAAGAAGCTCTTGCCTTCCTCGTTCGCCGCCACCTGCTTGGCGAGCGAGTTCGCCACCGCCTTGGCGATCAGCGTCTTGCCGCAGCCGGGCGGGCCGTAAAGCAGCACGCCCTTCGGCGGGCGCAGCATGTGCTCCCTGAACAGGTCGGCGTGCAGGTAGGGCAGCTCGATAGCATCGCGAATCTGCTCGATCTGCGGGCCAAGGCCACCGATATCCTCATAGGTGATGTCAGGCACTTCCTCGAGGATAAGCTCCTCGACCTCGGCCTTGGGGATGCGCTCATACACGTAGCCGGAACGCGGTTCGAGCAGCAGCGCGTCACCAGCGCGCAGCGGAGCCGACAGGAGCGGCTCGGCCAGCCGGACCACGCGCTCCTCATCAGCGTGGGCGATCACGAGCGCCCGGTCACCCCCGTGGAGCGTCTCCTTGAGCATGACCACCTCGCCCACGGTCTCGTACGCCTGGGCGAGCACCACGTTAAGCGCCTCGTTGAGGACGACCTCCTGGCCGGGCCTGAGCTCATCCACCTCAACGGCCGGGCTTACGTTCACCCGCATCTTCCGGCCGCCGGTGAACACGTCGACGGTTCCGTCAGCGCGCGCCTCGAGAAAGATCCCAAAACCCGACGGCGGCTGAGCGAGCCGGTCGACCTCCTCCTTCAGCGCGACGATCTGATCCCGCGCTTCGCGCAAGGTCGCGGCGAGCCGCTCGTTCTGGCTGGTAACCGCTGCCAGATTAACCTGTGCGTCGCGAAGGCGCTCCTCGACCGCCCTGGTCTGACGGGGTGAATCGGAAAGCCGCCGCCGCAGCACCGCTACCTCTTCCTCGAGGAAGGAGATCTGCGTGGTGAGGTCAGCAACCTCCTGCTCATGACGCGCGGCGCGGGCGTCGTCATCGCGACCTGCCACGACCCAACCCCCCTTCCTAGAGCCGACCTAACCTAGACCCTACCTATCTAGAGGCCTGTCGTAACCTGACCGGACCGAGCCATGCCCGCGTGGATTCCCCCAGTTGTGCGCATGGGCGCATCTTGCCTGGTCAACGGCAGTGTTCACTAACCTGTCTCGCAGGCCCGAGTTGACTACCAAGCTGGCCGGGTCGAGATGCCGGGCTGCTACTCGCCAGTCTGATCTTCGGTTCGTCGCATCCGGGCTCTTTCTGATCAAGTCCGATCGAGCGTCGATCCGGTAAGAAACTGCGAAAAGCGCGCTATCTCCGCCGTCGCCGGGTCGGCGGTGCGACCCCGTCGGCGAGTCGGCGAGCCGTGATGAGGAAACCGGTATGGCCGACCATCCGGTGCTCAGGCCGCACTGCGAGCCCATCCGCATGCCAGCCACGGACCAGGGTCTCCCATGCGGTCGGCTCGTCGAAGCTGCCGTGCGTGCGCAGCGCCTCGACGGTCCGCGACAGCTGCGTGGCAGTCGCGACGTAACAGCAGATGAGACCGCCGGGAATGAGCGCGCGGCCGGTCACGCCGAAACACTCCCACGGGGCCAGCATGTCGAGCACCACGCGATCGAACCCGGCTAGCACGGGACCGACGGGCTCCGGCGTTCCCCCGGCAGGCACCGGGCCCTCGGCGCGTTCGGGGTCGGCGGGGTCCGCGAGGTCCGGGATTCCCCCGGGAGGCGACGTGCCCTCCGGGTCCGGCCCTGCCCCCGGGTCCGGCCCTGCCCCCGGGTCCGGCCCTGCCCCCGGGCCCGGCGCCGGCGCGGAGAGATCGCCAAGTACGAGGCGCCAGGCCGGATGCGGCCCGCAGAAAAAGCGCTCCACGTTGCGGCGGGCGATCTCGGCGAAGTCCATCCGGCGCTCGTAAGAGACGACGATGCCATGGTCACCGACGGCACGCAGCAGCCAGCAGGTGAGGGCACCGGAGCCCGCGCCCGCCTCCAGTACCCTGGCGCCGGCAAACACGTCGGCGAAGCCCAGGATGTGCGCCGCGTCCTTGGGATAGACGATGGTGGCGCCGCGTTTCATCGCCAGCGTGTAGTCCGCGAGCAGCGGCCGCAGCGCGACGTAAGGAGTACCGCCGGCCGAGCGCACTACGGCCCCCTCAGGCTGTCCGAGCAGGTCGTCGTGCGCGAGCGAGCCGCGATGGGTGTGAAACAACCGGCCAGCCTCGAGGAGGACCAGATGCTGGCGCCCTTTCGGGTCGGTCAGCTGGACCTGATCGCCTGCGATGAAAGGTCCCCGTCGCGGTCGCGTCATGCCGGAAAGGTTAATGGCGTGCGCGCGCAGCCGTTCGGGCTCCTGCTGGCCCGTCGCATCGCGACGGTTTCAGACGTCGGCAAAGACCCTGTCTAGGTCGTGCATCGCCAGCACGCCGAAGATCCGGCCGGAGGGCTCGACGAGCAGGTACTCGGTCGCCGGGGCGCGCCGTACCGCTTCGAGCAGCTCGGCGCCGGACAGGTCGGCCGAGAGCACCATCCCTGGCCCGAGCGATCGGGCCAGGGATCCGACGTCGATCCACGGACGGCGGTGCTGCGGAGTCGCCGTTACCGCCGACTCGTTGACGATGGCGATCGGTTTCTGCTCGTGATCGACCACGACGAGTGCCCCGGCATGCGCCTCGTCCACACGCCGGACCGCCTCCGCGAGCGGTACGTCCGCCGTGACGGGGACGGCACGGCGCGCGAGGGTTCTTGCGTCCAGGGCGGGCAGCCGCGCACGCAGCCGCGCCGCCTGGATGGCCTGCCCGGCGCCGAGCCACATGAACGCCGCGATCACGGCGATCCAGGCGGTGGCGAATAGGTCGGTCTGCTTGCCGCCCATGGCGAACGTGATCACCGGGATCAGTAGCAGCGCGCAAGCGAGGATGCGCCCGCCCCACGCGGCCGCGATCGTAGCCGTCTGTGGCCGCCCGGTCAGTTTCCAAACGGCCGCGCGGAGCAGTCGCCCGCCATCGAGCGGCAAGCCGGGCAGCAAGTTGAAGATGCCGACGATCAGGTTCGCTCGCATGAGCTGTACCACGAGCACGCCCGGCACCGTGTCCGAAGGGACCACTCTGCTCAGCGCCCAGCCGGCGCAGGCCAGGGCGAGGGAAAGCAGCGGGCCCGCCACGGCCACCAGGAACTCCTGGCCGGGCGTCGGCGGCTCCTTCTCGATCTCGGAAATACCACCGAGCGGGTACAGCAGGATCCGCCGTACCGGTAGCCTGAAGCGCCTGGCGACAAGCGAGTGGCTCAGCTCGTGCACGAGCACGGACAGATACAGTAGTAGCACGAACGCGCCCGAGATGACGTAACGCACGGGGCCTGTCACGGTGGTGGCAACGTCCTGCGCGTATACGACGATGATGACGCCGGCGATCAGGAACCAGTACGGGGAAATGTAGACCCCGATGCCGAACGGCCGGCCGATGAGGATGCCCGGTTTCCGGCCGGGTGACGTCCGCCCGGCCCCCGGCTGTGAGCTCCCATCGGGCTGCATATCTGCCACCCTCATGATGCTATGTGCACGCCAGGCCATACTGGGCTGCGCATGCTTATCAGCTTGCTCATGGCGACGCTGATAAGCACCCTTGAGCGCTAACCGGGCAGCCTCGGCGTGATATCTGCGGAGCCGAGCGATCGTGCGGCACGCGACAGCGCGCTGTCCACCTCCGCCCGCCGTGCGTCGAGCTCCCGCTGGTCGGCCTGCAAGGCCGCGGACGCCGCGTCGTGAGCCCGCTGTCCCTGCGCGGACAACACCGCCGCGATATCAGCCTGCACTCGCTGCGCCCAGGGAAACGCCCAGGTCAAAAGGTTGTCGACGGTGGCAGGCAGGTGGAATCGCGCGAGCGACTCGGGCACCTGGTACTGCACAAGATCATCAAGCTGTCCATTGTTCGCGGGCGAGCAGTTCGCCGCGCCGTCGCGGGCGATGCTGATCGCCGTCGCCACGTCGTGGCTGGTGCCCGCCTGAATCGCGCCAAGTGCCGTCAGCGAGTCCCGCAGCCCGCCCGCGCACGACTCGATGTCGGTATTGAGTGTCCGCATCAGGCCATGCAGGTCGGCTGCCTGCTGGCCGCTTGTGGGCCGGTGGTAGAGGCCAACGAGGACCGCGACGGCTGCAACGGCTGCGACGGCTGCGAGTAGCCAGCCGGGGGTGCGGGGCACCGGCCACGCGGACTTCGTCACAATGCGCGCCTCATTGACCTTGGCGAGCGGGTGGCCAGGGAGAAGGCCACTTGGTGCCTCGTACGTCTGCGACCCAGTGCATGGTTGCTTCAGCGGCCGGTGGCCATGACCTCGCGTAGCTTTGCGAGCAGGCATGCTTCGGAGAATGGCTTTTCGATCAGGTTGACGCCTGCTTCGAGGACACCCTGGGTGTCCAGGACACCCAGGGTATAGCCGGACATGAACAGCACCTTGACAGCTGGCTGGATAGCGCGAATCCGGTCGGCGACCTCCTTCCCGAGCATTTGTGGCATGACGACGTCGGTGAGAAGAATGTCGATGCCGCAGGGGTGGCCGCTGGCGGTCTCGATGGCTTCGGGGCCACTCGTGGCGGTGATCACTTGGTAGCCGTTGCGGGCCAGGATCCGGTGGGTCACCTCCCGCATGGCCGCCTCATCCTCCACGATCAGTACGGTCTCACCGTCACCGCCACCGCCCTGGGCTGCCTGCTGCGGCGGCGCTGCGGCTTGCACGGGCTGGCTGGTGGCGGGTAGCAGGATGGTGATGGTGGTGCCCAAGCCGGGCTCGGAGTAGATCTGCACGTACCCCCTGGCCTGAGTGATGATCCCGTAAACGGTGGCCAGGCCCAGGCCCGATCCGTCGCCTTTGGCCTTGGTGGTGAAGAACGGCTCGAACGCCCGGTCGATAACCTCCTTGGGCATCCCGGTGCCGGTGTCGCTGATCTTCAAGGCGACATACTGGCCAGGTGACAGGCCGACCCGGCTGGCCGCGTGCGCGCTGTCTATCTCTGTGGTGCGGGTCCCGACGGTCAGCTTCCCGCCGGCCGGCATGGCGTCGCGGGCATTGACAGCCAGGTTGACCAGGACCTGCTCCATCTGGCCGGGATCGGCAATCACCGGGTACAGCCCGGCGGCCAGGTCGGTGCTCAGCTCCACGTGCTCGCCCAGGGTGCGCACCAAAAGCTCCTCGACGCGTTCGACCACCTCGTTGAGGTTCAGCGCCCGGGGCTGCACCATCTCGCGGCGGGCGAAGGCCAGAAGCTGATGGGTGAGCCCAGCGGCACGCTCGGCAGCCAGCTCGATCTGCTGAATGTCGTCGCGCACTGCTTGCCAGCCAACCTGCGGCGGTTCCTTGGCCACCTCTTCGCTGACGAATGCCGCGTAGTTTGAGATGACAGCCAGCAGGTTGTTGAAATCATGGGCCACCCCCCCAGCGAGCTGGCCCAGGCTCTCCAGCCGCTGCGCCTGGTGGAGCTGACGCTCCAGCCGGTCCCGCTCGGCCTGCGACTTCAGCCGTTCGCGTTCGACCTGGAGTTCCAGCCGCTCGCTGACATCGCGGACCGCGGCCATGACGAGGATCCCGTCGTCGGTGTCGATGGCCGATAGGGAGATTTCCGCGGGAAATGTGCCGCCGTCACGGCGGCGGCCGGCCAGCTCCATCCCCGCGCCCATCGGCCGCGGCCGCGGATCAGCCATATAACCGGAACAGTGCGCCGGGTGCGACCTCTTGCTCGCGTCCGGGACCAGGATCTCCACCGGCTGGCCGGCCAGCTCCTCGCGCCGGTACCCGAACAACCGCTCCGCCTGGGCGTTCACCAGTGCGATCCGCCCATCACGGTCAACGCACACCATCGCATCAGGGGCCGCCTCAAGAAGCCTGACGAAAGAACGATCAGCGAATTGCCCCACCGTTCTCACCCCCGTGCGGTGGTCAGGCTTCCCAGATGATCATCCTGCAGGGTAAGGAACCGCGTGACGCTGCTGCGGACCGCCGGGCTGCAGGGCCTGGGAGAGAACGAAATGTTGTCGTGACCGTGCCTGGAATGCGGCGGCCGCGGAACTCTACAGCCCCTACTTAATACAGATAGTTTAGATAACATCACTCTTAGTTCACAAGAGATGTTAACCTCGGTGCCACCAGCCGACGACACCAGCTGGTACTACAGCAGCACGATGGACTTTGAAAGTTGGCGCTGAGTTTCAGGCTGCCGCCGGCAGCCTGGCGTGGGCGAGCCGTTCATCGATGTGGTATTCGATGGTCGGAGCGCTGCGGCCAAGGGCGCGGCCGCAATAGCGCCGGTAAGCCCCTTTTGCACGTGATGCAGTTTGCCAGCGGGCGCGGCCCGGCCTGGAGGCCTGCCAGCCGGCTGGATCCGGCTGGGCCAGCGTGCCGGATGGGCCCGGCTTGTCTCCCTGACCAGGTGGCCAGCATCGAGGCGCCGCTGCGGCGGGCCAGGCCCGGCGGTGAGATTCCGCCGGGCCACCCGGCGGCCAGGCGCCGGCCGATCAGGTTCCGCAGGTTGAGGCCGGCGGTGCGGCGGTTGAGCCAGGCGCTGTTTTGACGGTGTGCCGCGGTAGCGGCCGGCTCCCTCGCCCACGCCATCGCCCTGCCCGGGACCAGCCACCCGCGACTGCCATTTCCGGGTAGCGCAGTCAATGACGGCCGCCATTTTGGCTAAGTTTAATTTTGCGAGCTGGAACCACCCGCAGCCATCGCTCCGGAGCGATCGCGTCCGGCTAAGCGGCAGGCGGTTGTCACTGGCCTCCCGTACGCTCCCTGCCATGAGCTATGTCGCTGCCCAGGAACCGCCCGCGGCTGCGGGCGCCGCGGCCGGTTCCGCCACGGTGCAAGTGACCGGTGCGCTGTCCCCGTCGCGGGCCGGCGACTTCATGACGTGCCCACTGCTCTACCGGTTCCGCGTCATTGACCGGCTGCCTGAGCCCCCGAGCCCCGCGGCCGCACGGGGTACCCTGTTGCACGCCGTGCTCGAGCGGTTGTTCGACCAGCCTGCCGCGCAGCGGAGTGCGCCGGCCGCCCGCGCGCTGCTCGAACCCGAATGGCAGCGTCTGCTTGGCGACGAGCCCGAGCTTGCGCAAATGTTCGCAGGCGACCCGGATCGGGGCGCCTGGTTCGCCGAGGCTAACGCGATGCTCGAGCGATATTTCGCCTTGGAGGATCCGCGCAGGCTCGAACCCGCGCGCCGTGAACTGTATGTGGAAACGGTACTCGATTCCGGGCTGCTGCTCCGCGGCTATATCGACCGTCTCGATATTGCACCGAACGGCGACGTCAGAGTCGTCGACTACAAGACAGGAACCGCGCCACGTGCGGAGTTCGAGGCGCGCGCGCTCTTTCAGATGAAGTTCTACGCACTCGTGCTCTGGCGCCAACGTGGGCAGGTGCCCAGGTTGCTTCAGCTGATGTACCTGGGCAACGGCGAGATCCTCCGCTACGCGCCCGACGAGGCGGACCTGCGCGCGACCCAGCGCAAGGCCGAGGCGATATGGCGGGCGATCGAGCGGGCGAGATCGCTGGAAGACTGGCGACCGCGGCCGAGCCGCATCTGCGACTGGTGCGCGCACAAAGCCCTCTGCCCGGCGTTCGGCGGTACCCCGCCGCCACTTCTCGCAGCAGACAGTGACGCACCCGACTCCCTGACGGCTAACGCTGATGCGGAGTCCGCTGCCCGCGCCGGCCTGCTCCCCGAGGTCCCCTCGCCACGGTCCTTTCCCGTGGACATCTGACAATCGAGCCGGCCAGATCCACTTTCATGATCACGCGAACCTCCGGAGCTATCGTAAAACAAGCCGGTGTTGTAGTTCTTTGTCGTCGTAGCGGAGCCTGGCGTGGACGACAACGCCGCCGGTCGTCGTTCCGGGCGCCGATCCGCGCCGCCAAAGATCCACGGGACGCCCTAGCAGCACGGCTTCTGGCACATGCCTCCAGCCAGGCAGCGATCGGCGCTGCCTGGCTTGGTGATCGTCGGCTTAGCGCGTCGAGGGCGTCGGCGTGTCCGGCTTGCAGGTGAAACACCTCAAAGCGTTTGTGATCAAAGGGGTTCAGAATCTTTCCGATCCTAATTCGGCAGGCAGTGCTGATGCCTCGTCCCGGTGGAAGCGCGGCCCAGCTCTTTCCGGGATGAATACTACGAACAGCGGTTTATTTTCTTATTCGGTGTATCACGGAATCCGCCCCTTGCCTCCGTAACAGTGCGAGCCCGCGTCAGCTGGGCACACCCGGGAGGTACGGAAGTCTATGAGCCCCCTATGAACTACACCGAGGTCCGGTGACACCGATGGTCCCTGGTGAGATGCGGCCCCAGCTGGGTCACGGCGACGAACTCGCCGGCTACCGGATCGAGTCCTACCTGGCCCGCGGCGGGATGGCCGTTGTGTACCGTGCCCGCGACGTCGCGCTGGGGCGCCCGGTCGCGCTGAAGCTGATCGCGCCGGAGCTGGCGATGAACGAGAAGTTCCGGCTGCGCTTCATGCGGGAGTCCTTACTCGCGGCGGCGATTGACCATCCCAAC
>Ga0335081_10013566_pt1 | contig 13176 bp, 12 predicted proteins | sample Lox_Sample_35_FD_206713 | JGI IMG/M metagenome (GOLD analysis project Ga0335081, IMG submission 206713) | Soil microbial communities from Loxahatchee National Wildlife Refuge, Florida, United States - Lox_Sample_3.5 | ecosystem: Environmental > Terrestrial > Soil > Wetlands | place: USA...
CTGTTGCTGGCGCATGTCTCTCCCAGCGGCATGAGGAGATTGAGACACACCGCATTCACCGTTGTGGTGACTGTGACCGCGGTCGAGTTGGCGTTGTTATCCCCGCTGGACGCGCTGTATTGTGTCCCGAGATTTGTGGCGGTGCCCGCAGTAGAGGCGCCGAGCAGCGCTCCGGCTGCGGCCAGCGCCGCCGCGTTGGCCGAGTTCTGAAGCTGGGCGCGGACCACGTAGGCGCGGCCCACATCCATCACCAGCCCCCCCATGCCCAGCATGCTCAGGACCATGAACACCGTCCAGGGCAGGACCTGCGCCCGCTCGTCCGCAACCATACGCCCGATCGTCGATCTAATTTTTAGCGCCACTGGAATTGCCTCCACGCCCGGTGCTTCTCGAGGTAGATCGAGTAGATTTTGTCTTCTTTCGCGGTTTCATGTCCGCAGGAATTGGCGATCTTTGCGGCAGAACCGGAGACCTGCTTTAGTACGATCCTGGATACATTTCAAGATTTCCTAATATTCGTATTCCGTAACTTGCGCGGCGAGTTGACAGCTGCTTCCTAAGTTGAGGCCATAGATCATCAGGGTACAGGGATAAGTCGCCGATACCGTGACCGGCTGGCCCTGCTTCAGATTGTCGGCCTGGCCCGGGCAGGAACTCCCCGTCGCTGCGACCCCATTCGAGGTGACGGTGATGTTCAGCGAGGAACCTCTCAGGTTTGGCGCCGCGCCTTGCATCGCCGTCAGCGTGTCCGCGCAGGGATCGGTGGTGTTTCCCCGTAACGTAATAAGATACTGGGCGCCGGCCCCGGTAGCCTGCGTCAGCGCGATCTGATTGCTCAGCGTGATCCCGAACGAATACAGGCCTGTGATGACAACCATCATCATCGGCAGCACAAAGGCGAACTCGACTAGGGCATTCCCCGCCTCGCCGGTCAAAAGGCGGATACGCCCGCCGCTGCGGCTCGAAGACTTTGTCGTATTCGCCACCAGCGATGTCTTCGAGCGCTTCGATCGGGCCGGAACAGTCCTCGAACGGACCCAGGTCAGTATGCTCATGGAAGATTCTCCTGACCGCTATTCTCTTATGAGAATCCGGAGTCTTCCACATTTCGTTGGTGTGCGCGGAAAGTGGGATTGAGTACCCACATCGGGTGGTTACTATGCCCCGAAAGGGTCACCGAGGCTCAGTGCTTTCGCTTCCTCAGGCCTTGCAGGAACTTCTCGAGAGTCTTGCGGTCGACGCCGTCGGTGCGGCGCGTATCCTGAGCTTTGGGCAGGATGAATTGCAGGCCGACCCCATCTTCGCCCCAGCGGACAGCGCGCGACATCACGGCGATCGATCGCTCGGAGAGCTCTTCGCCGTCGTCGGTGCGCTGCAGCGTCATCAGAACCAGCGTCCCCGGATACCAGCGCTCCTCGGTCACCACATAAAGGCCCGTCGAGCTGATGTCGCGGACGTTGTGCGCCTGCGGCGCGGCGCCCGTCCAGTAGTATGCGGCCAGCCGGGGCGAGGCGTCGCGCGGAGCGCGGCGCGGATCGGGTGACCAGAAGCGCTCCAGCCAGCTCTTGGGAGGCTTTTCGGTCTTGTCGCCGGGCTGCATCAACACCATCTCATGGGTCGGCTGCAGGCTTTCCTCCGGCTTGGCCGCTTTCTCTTCCAGCTGCAACACGCCGGGGCCGCCGCTCCACAAAGGCTTCTCACGCAACAGGACCGCGCTCTGCACCACGCCGCCATGGCTGCTGGCATTGGAGAAGCGCTCGAGATTGCGTTCCATCTCTTCGGCCGGGCAAATCACCAGCTGGTCGCCGGCTTGCGACTGCGACGAGTAGATGGCGTGCGCGGGCAACGCCAGCACGCTGGCCGGCTGGATCTTCTCCGTCGACGCGTGGAACGTGGGAAACGACTCGACGGCGTCGAGGACGCGCAGGTCAGCATCCAGGTAAAGCAGGTCCAGCGGGAAGAGAAGCCCTGTGTCGGGGATGCCGCGGAAGGGTGATAACCAGAGCCCTTCGCCGGACTTCAGCTCCAGAGACTCCATTCTGGCTTTGAGCTGGTCCATCGTGGTGTCGGCGACGGAGACTTCAAGGCCAAGGAAGCATTCACGGGTTTGATTGTAGGCGCAGTTAGTCCGTGATTCCATCACGCCTCCCGGCCCTGGCGACTCCCGCCAGGCGGGGGTTTGCGTTGTGTCCCATTCCTTCAATTGAGCCCTCACATCCCCGAGAAGTTTTCAAATTTTCTTTCGTACCGCTTCATCGATACCGCTTGCTTCGGCTGCGCCGAAAGGGCGGCAGATTGTCTTCAATTCCCATCGCCGCGCCGCCACATCGATTCGGCGACACGTACCGCTGAAGCAGCGGCGAGGCCGGCCGTGAGGAGCGCGAAGATGGCCGGCGGAACTCGTGCATCTCAACGAGGCACAAGCCCGCCGAAGGCCCGAATTACTTCACCCGGGTGCGGCGCCGCTGGATGAGCAAAACCAGCACGATCACGAAGAGGACGCCGGCAACTACACGGATGATGGTTACATTGTCCATTTCCAGGTTCTCCTTAACTTGCCTATGGGGAGCCTCGTTTCACGATGTTGCAGTCTGGGCTGGGCGCGGCCGAAATCTCCGTCCAAGCGGATCTCTTCCCGGCCGGCGAGTTGGGGGAACGGGCATCCTTCGCACCGCGAAAGATGCTGTAGCCGGCCAGATCGCCGCTGTGGCGACGCCGCCAGCCCATTCGGCAAAGCAGGCGTTACTTGACGTGGGTGCGACGGCGCTGAATCAGCACAGCCAGCACGATCACAAACAAAACGCCGGCGACAATCCGGATCATCGTTACGCTGTCCATCTTCAAGTCTCCCTTCTCTCAATATTTGAGTAATCTTCAAAATCAATGACCGAGCAAATCTTTGAACGATTCCGACATCATGATCGCCGCCGGTCCAAGCGTGACCAGGAACAACGCCGGAAAGATGAAGAGCACCAGGGGAAAGACCAGCTTGATGGTGGTTTTCGCCGCCGCTTCTTCCACCTGCTGCACGCGCTTGGTTCTGAGCGTGTCAGAGTGCGTGCGCAGCGTCTTGGCGATGCTGGTGCCGAATTGCTCCGACTGCACCAGCATGGAGACCAGGTTGCGAATCACATCCACGTCGGTGCGCTCCGACAAGTGTTTCCAGGCGTCGGCGCGCGGCCGGCCGGCGCGCTGCTCGAGCACCACCAGGCTGAGCTCGTCGCACAGCTCGGGCTGCGCCTTGGTCAGCTCCTGCGAAGTGCGGCCGGTGGCCTGGTCCATGCTCAGGCCGGCCTCGATGCAGATGATCAGCAGGTCGAGCACGTCGGGAAGGCCGCGGCGGATCTTCCCCTGGCGCGACTTGATGTGCCGGCCGAGCCAGAAGTCCGGTCCCAGGAATCCGAGCACCAGGGCGATTCCGTAAACGAAGAAGGGGCTCAGGCTGGCCAGTCCGCTGACCAGAGCCACAATGCACAGCAGAAGGGGAAGAATCACCTTGGTGCCGTAGAAGATCTTGACCGCATTCTCCGAGCGGAATCCGCCGCGGATGAGGCGCTGCTCGACCACCGAGACTTCGGCCTGGCTCTTGGGCAGCACGCGCTCGAAATGCTCGACCACCGCGCTGACCGAGAGGCCCGCCTGCTGAATCGTGCCCAGCAGCGTCTTCGGCTTGGGCTGGGGATTGATCACGTCGGCGATGCGCTGCAGCATGGCCTCGCGATAAAACAGCAGCAGCCCGCCGCTGCCGATGAGCAGGAAGATCACGACGAAAGCGAAGATCGGAATCAGCATCGTTCTATCCCCTATACGTCCATATCCACGATCTTGCGAATGATCAGTCCGCCGACTACGGTCATGGCCCCGGCGGCCCACAGCAGCTTGACCCCGATATCGCGCTTCCACAGCAGGCTCACCATCTCCGGATTCACCGTCCACAGCAGGAAGCCCAATACCGGCGGGAGCAGTCCCAGCACCAGTCCGGTCATGCGGCCCTGCGCGGTGTGCACCATCACCTGGCGCTTGAGACGGAAGCGCTCGCGGATCACGTGAGCGGTCTTGTCCAAAACTTCGGCGAGGTTGCCGCCGCTTTCCTTTTGAATCATGATCGCGGTCGACACAATTCTCAGGTCCTGCAGCGGCACGCGCGTGGTCAGGTTGTCCATGGCGGTCTTCAGTTCCAGGCCGTAGTTCTGCTCGTCAAAGCAGATGCGGATCTCCGAGCCCACCGGGTCGGCGCATTCGCGGGCCACCAGACCCATGGCGGCGATGAGGCTGTGACCGGCGCGCAGCGCGCTCACCATCAGATCGAGCGCCTCGGGCAGCCCTTCCTGGAAGGACTTGAAGCGCTGGGAGCGCTTGAAGAAGACCCAGCCGATGGGTATCGCGCCGATGGCCAGGCCGATGACCAGGGCGATCAGAATCTTGCTGAACTTCCAGTAAAAGATGTAGGCCGGAAAAAAGAACAGGGACAGGGACATGATCATGAGCCCGCCCGCGGTCCAGTTCAGGTTGGCCTGGTAGAGCAGCGTGCGCAGACGCGGCGCCAGATCGAAGCTCATCAGCTTCCGGTTGATCCACGGCACGGCGCTGAGCAACTCGGTCTTGCGCAGGTTGACGATCTGGTCGCGCGTTTCCTGGCTTTCGGTGGCCAGAGCCGAATCGAGCGTGGCCAATACCTTCTTGGCCTGCTGAGAGGCGCCGGTGCCGGTGGCGATCAACACCAGGGCGGCGACCAGGAAGACGCCCAGAAAAACGACGATGACGATGCTGCCCATAGCGAATACCTTTGGCCGGTCAGTTGACCGGCGTTTCCTGTTCGAACAGCGAGGGCGGCAGGAAGATTCCCGACACGCGCAGCCGTTCGAGAAATCGGGGCCGGATGTGGCTGGGAACAAACGCGCCGATGACCTTGCCGTCGGGCCCGATGCCTTTCTTCTGGAAGGTGAAGATCTCCTGCATGCTGATGACGTTCTCTTCCATGCCGGTGATCTCGGAGATGCTGGTGACTTTGCGGGTGCCGTCGCTGAGTCGCGAGGCCTGCACGACGATGCTGATGGCGCTGGCGATCTGCTGGCGCACTGACTTCTCGGGCAGGTTCATGTTGCCCATGGCCACCATCGACTCGAGGCGCGAGATCGCGTCGCGCGGGGTGTTGGCGTGAATGGTGGTCATCGAGCCTTCGTGGCCCGTGTTCATGGCCTGCAACATGTCGAAGGCTTCTTCGCCGCGGACCTCGCCGATGATGATGCGGTCGGGCCGCATACGCAGGCAGTTGATGAGCAGTTGCCGCTGGCGGATGGCGCCCTGGCCTTCGATGTTGGGCGGGCGCGTCTCCAGGCGCACGATGTTCTGCTGGGCGAGCCGCAGTTCGGCGGCGTCCTCGATGGTGATCACGCGCTCGCCCTGCGGAATGTACTGCGACAGGATGTTCATGAAGGTGGTCTTGCCGGCGCCGGTGCCGCCGGCGATCAGCACGCTGATGCGGGCCTTCACCGCGCTGGCCAGCACTTCCATCATCTCCGCCGAGATGCTTTTCAACTGCACCAGCGCGTTGGCCGCCAGCGGTCCGGTGCCGAAGCGGCGGATGGAGAGCGCCGGGCCGTCCAGCGCCAGCGGAGGAATGATGGCGTTGACGCGCGAGCCGTCGGGCAGTCGGGCGTCGACCATCGGCGACGACTCGTCGACGCGGCGGCCGACGCGGGAAACGATGCGGTCGATGATCTGCAGCAGATGGCGATCGTCGCGGAAGCTGGTATCGGTCTTTTGCAGCAGGCCGCCTTTTTCCACGAAGACGTGGTCTTTATCGTTGACCAGAATGTCGGAGATCTTGGGATCGCGCAGCAGCGGCTCCAGCGGCCCCAGCCCGAAGACCTCGTCGAGCAGGTCGGCCTGGATCTTTTCCTGCTCCTCGAAGTTGAGCGGCACGCGCTGGTCGTTGATGATCTCTCTGACGATGCCCGAGACGGCGGCGCGCGCCTGGCTCGAATTCACGCGCGACAGCTTTTCCAGATCGAGCTTCGAAATCAAAGTTCGGTGGATGTCCGCTTTGTATTTTTCCAGATTGATCGTTTCCAAGTTAGACCTTCCCTGACATCAAAGAGTCATCCCTTTTTGAACAGACTGAATCCCTTCTTCTCCGGCGCCGCCGTCTGCCCGGTCACGGCCCGGGCCATCAGCCGGATGGTGCGCGAGATGGGCGAGTCCTCGAGCGCCAGCGGGGTGGCGGTGTTCTGCATGCGGCGCACCGTGGCGTAGTCGTCGGGAATCTTCCATTGCGCCGGCCGCGTCAGCGCCTTGGTGATATGCTCCTCGGCCACTCCCAGGGTCTTGGGTGCCCAGCGATTGATCACGATCTCGAGCTTGGGCCCGCCGGCGGTGAAAAACGAGCTGATCAGGCGATTGGAATTGCGCAGCTCGGGAATGCCCACCTGCGTAATCAGGTAGATCGCCGAGGCTTCCTTGAACAGCGCCGTGCCGGTGAGGTCCAGCCGCGAGCCCACATCGACCACCACGTGATCGAAGTCCTGCCGCGCCACGGCCAGCAGCTTGTCGATCTGGTCGTTGGTGGCCTGGTACTGCGGGAACTTGCCTGGGGCGGCCAGGACCGAGACCCCCGAACTGTGCTTGATGAGCAGCGTCGCCAAAAACGACGAGTCCAGGCGGTTGGAATTCTGCAGGGCATTGACGGTCGAATATTCGGCAACGATGCCCAGGTTCAGCGCCGCGTCTCCCAGGGGCAGGTCGAGATCGACCAGCAGCGTGCTGGCGCTGGCTTCCTGCGCCAGCGACACGGCGAAGTTGCACGCCAGCGTCGTGGTTCCCGCGCCGCCTTTGGCGCCGAGGAAGACCCAGAGCTTGCCGGTGGTCTTCTTTGTCGGCTTTACCGCGGAGCGCCGCGCCGAAGCGCGCACCAGGGCTTCGGCCATCACCCCGGGCGCAAAGGGCAGGGTGAGAAACTCGCGCGCGCCGGCCCGCATGCAGCGCACCAGCATATCCGGATTGGACAAGGTCGAGTAGACCATCACCGTCGCCGATCCGGCGGCGCAAAAGCTCTCCACCAGCTCCAGCGCGTACTCCGGAATGCTGTCCAGATCGATGATGACCACGTCGAACCGCTGGTCCAGGATCTTCGGCACTTCATCCAGGCTCGACGGATAGTCGGAGAACTCCTTCACTTCGCATCCCTGGCATTCGGCGAGCGCGTTGAAAGCCGTGCGGCGGCGCAGGTCGTCGGGACCGATCAGTGCGATCGACAAGGACTCGGCGCCGAGAGAGTCGGGATATTGGGGTCCGGGATTCTGCGAAGAGTTCGGATTCACGAAGTGACTGCTCCCTGCTGTCTCCGTTGCTGGTGTGTTGGCCTCAAAACGGTTCTTAGACTGAAATGAAAACATGGTTGCGACTTCTTCATCGTGCAAAAAAGGAGATCAATGTGCCCAGCGCAATGGCCGGTGCATAGGGCATCTTGCGGGCCTTGGGATTGGCGAGAGTCAATTCCTCGCCGGGTGCCGGTTCGCCCTTCTTTCTGCCAAAAACCAGGTTCCCCGATCCCTTCAATAGATCGGAAAAAAAGCCGCCGGCTATAGCCCAGCCGACGGCCATGATGCCGCCCACAATGGCCGTGACCACGAGGGCGAAAAACAACTGCATGGGGCCGATCCACGCGCCAATCGCGGCGGCCAGCTTCACATCGCCGGCGCCCATGCCGCCCATCCAGAAGAGAATGCCGAACAGCAGCACGCCCAGGCCCAAGCCCAAAAGACTCTGCTCGATCCCATGCCAGCGGCCCAGATAGCCTGAGACCGCCACCCCGGCGAGGAGAAAGGGAAAGACGAGCCAGTTGGGAATTCGCCGGCTGCGCAGATCGGTAAACGTCGCCACGGCAACGACGATCACGGTCGGCCACCAGGCGAACGAATGCATATCCAAGACCCCTCAATGAGCTACAAGACGGAAATACATGGCGGATTGAGCAATTGTCCAACCAAATCGGAATCGGTACCAAGTTCCTGAATCCAAAATGGTAACGGGCTTGCAAGGGCTTCAGGTGTACACGGCTGTTTACTAAGCCGCGCGAAAAAGTGCAACGTCGCGTATACACTTTGGCGCATGTCGCCCCCATGGCGCTATTGCCGCAAGGTGGTATATGCGCGTAGGGTGCAGGAGCCTTCTCCCGCAGTTTTGCACAGTCCGTATAACACAAAGGTGTCATTGCCGGCCCCGGGGGCGATCCACCACGATTTTGTTAGCCAACCGTTTTTCCAGGTTTAGTTTACGGGCCGAAAGTTCCTCTGCCGATGCAAAGGTCGTGCGGCCTGCCCCGGAAGCGACGCGGCGTTTTGTTCCGCGGACTGGTTGCAGCGAAATGGATGCAGAACATCGCCCCTCTCCCCGAAACGGTTCCCATATCGGGAGCCGAGCGTATCCCGCTCAAGCGGGCGCTTCAAAAAGACTCTTTGCAATGGCTCCCATCGAACGGCTTTGCGCGGCGAGTACATCACCAAGGTGGCATCAGCCTAACACCTATCCGGCATTGTTCCGGGTTCTGGCAGTTCGGGATCATAAATTCTAAGTTCTTCGCTTTTGTGATCCAAAGCGATTAACCCGTACATCGCGGTCCCCCCGGCATCGCGAGAAAGTTCGGCACCCATGATCAGGATCGGGCTTTACTCCGAAGATCGCACTCTTTACCCCCTGCTCTCCTCCGCGCTTGGCAAGGACTTTCGCGTCCTTTTGGCTACGGGTGAGGAGGGGATGGTCGATTTGCTGTCGAAAGACGGCTGCGATGTGATGATTCTGGATCTTCACACCATCTATGGGAGCCTGCAGGAACGCATCGGATCTTCGCGGCGCCTTATTGCCTTCCAGATTCCGTCGTTGATCATGGCCGATGACGGGCTGCGCTCCACGGCCTTCGAGCTGGTGCGCATGGGCGCATTCGGTTATTGCCGGCGTCCGCCTTCGATCCGCGATCTGAAGACCATGCTCAGCCGGGCCTTCGAGAATTCGCTGCTCAAGCATCAGTTGCAGACTGTGCAGCAACAGCTTGAAATTCCGGTCAGTTGCGATGCCATGATCGGTTCGAGCTCGTCCATGCAACGGGTCTATCAGCTGGTGAATCGCGTGTCCAACCTGAATGCTTCGGTGCTGATCACGGGCGAAAGCGGCACCGGCAAGGAACTCATCGCGCGGGCCATTCACAACCTCGGCTCCCGCGCCAATCGTCCTTTTGTTGCAGTCTCTTGCGGGGCCATTCCTGAGACTTTGATTGAAGCCGAATTGTTCGGCCATGAAAAGGGCGCATTTACCGGGACGGTGGGCGCTCGCGAGGGGTACTTCGAGCAGGCCGCCGACGGCACGCTCTTTCTCGACGAGATCGGCGACCTGAGCCTGTTCACGCAGGTCAAGCTGCTGCGCGTTCTGCAACAGATGGAGTTCAGCCGTCTGGGAAGCAGCCGGCTCGTCCCGCTGCGCGCGCGGCTGATCTTCGCCACGCACCAGGACCTGGGCAAGCTGGTGGCAGAGGGCAAATTCCGCCAGGACCTCTACTACCGCATCAACGTCATGCGCATCGAATCGCCGTCGCTGCAGGAACGGGCGGAAGACATTCCCAGGCTGGCCACCCATTTCCTGCGCCACTATTCGCAGTTGTTCCAGAAGCCGATGGAGACCATCGCTCCCGACGCCCTGGCCATGCTGCAGAGCTATCCCTGGCCGGGCAACGTGCGCGAGCTCGAGAATGTGATTCAGCGGGCCATCATTCTCGCCACCGGCGACGCCATTCGTGCCGAGGACCTGCCGCTGAATGCGCAGGAAGAGAACGGCGCCGAACTGGGCGATGTGGTCGACATCGGCGAGTACCAGCCCAGCGGATCGTTCGAGCGCCAGCTGCGTGACTACAAGATCAAGCTGGCCGTCAACGCGGTTCGCGACCACAACGGCAACAAGACGCTGGCCGCACGCAGCCTGGCGATTTCGCGCGCCTATCTGCACAGGCTGTTGCGCCTGGCCGAGGCCGATCCGCAGTTCGAGCAGGACCTGCGCGAGCAGGTGATCGCCTGAGGGAGCCAAGGAAACGGGGCTTCAGCCATACGTTGCTTGCCCCCAAAAGACTCTGGGGCTTTATCGATTGCTGCATAGATAATCTTCGTTTGTCATGCTGAGACGAGTCGCCGCGGCCGGGGTCCCCAGCGACCGGTCTTCGTTGCTGGGGTGGAAGGCGACGATTCGAAGGATCCGCCCGGGATAATGGGTTGCCCCAACCTTTTCGCCAGTCCGCCGCTGCGGATGGCGAAAGGGTGGGATGCGGTGCCTGCATTTTCGACCGTGCCGAAACATAACCCTCGGCTCATCACGTGTGCATGTTATACGCAGGCGGCCCGCCGATCACCAGGCCGCTGCGCTGCCGGCCGTGAATGTACCAGGCGCACCAGTCGGTCTGGTGGTTCGGTTTGTCCGGTGGCGCGGCCAGGTCTTTGTAGATGGCGCGGCCATAGAGAAAGATCTTCTCTTCCCAATTCTCGATGCGCTCGAATTGCTCGTCCGATTCGCACAGTTCCCGCGCGTCCGCGCGGCTGAACGATTTCAGTGCCGTCGTCTCGCCGTGAAGCAGGATGATCGGAACCATGGGTGGCTTGGGCTCGCGGTTGCCATATTCGGGCTTGGCCGGCAGGCCTGACTCATCGACCGTGATCCTCAGTTGCTCGGCTGTGGCGACGATCTGTGCTGGCGAGCGCCCGCGATTGGTCGCCGTGACCGTAAATCCATTCTCGACATTCGGCGCGGACTCAATGGTGACGACCAGCCACGGCCGCTCGGCATCGACCATGGCTTGTGCGTTGATCAGCGCCGCGTTGGCGCTGGCTTGGGCGGCGTTGGCTGCAACCTCCGCAGCCGCGGTCTGGCGCTCGATCTTTCTCAGCAGCGACAGTGCCAGCATGATGCCGGCATATCCGAGAAGCGCCAGGATTACGTAAGCCGCCCACGCGATTTTTTCGTGCAGAGTCCACGGGGACTGAACGGGTGGCGGGTTGGCAACCACGAGGCGCTGCGGCTGCGCGTCGCAGGGAAATCCGCCGCAATCGTCGGGATTCGCCGAACTCTGCGTGGCGGAGGTTTGCGGCGCCGGGCGCGCCGGAGACTGCCCCGCGGGCCGTCCTGACGCGCCGGTGTTGGCTGGTTGCGCCCCGGTGGGGCTCTGCCGCAATGCTCCCGGGTTGCCGGATGGCGAGGTGTTCGCGGGCCGGTTTGTATTTTGTGGACTGGATGGATTCGATGAAGCGGGCGAAGGGGCCGTCTGCTGCAGGGCCGCGATCAGAACGAACATTGCCAAGCCCTTTGCCAGCATGGCGCCAATGTAGCACACGGGAACCTCTGCCTTGACGAAGCCGCTCCACGCGGGAGTAACCAGGCGGATAACCGCGTTGGATGGGATAAGAGCCGGCGACGGAAGGGCGAGAAATACGCACCGGCCCAGCGCGACAATGGCAGACTGGAAGGGATGAAGAACATCGGGCTCATGGCTGCCCTCCTGTTTCTGCTGCCGTGCTCGGTTGACGGGGCAATCGCTCAGTCGCTTCCACCTTCCCGGCAGGCGGCCGACGCAGCGATGGCGCACTGGCCCGCTGCCGGTTTTGCCGGAGCAACCGGCGCAGAGCGAAGCGGCAGGGAACGGCTGCTCGAGGCGCTCGACGAAGAGTGGCTGGGCACAGCCGATGCGAAGTATTTTCGCTACATCGAATCGGCAGTCGATCCGCTGATTGCCGCGGATGGAACCATCGAAGGGCACGACGAGAATTCGCGCAGCCTCAATCGCGTTGCGCTTGGCCGCGAACTCTTGCTGCTCCACCGGGTGACCGGGCAAAAGAAGTACTTCGAAGCGGCTGCAAATCTGCGCAGGCAGCCGGGTTCGCAGCCGCGCGGGCCGGACGGCAGCTTGCGGCACAGCAAGGAGAGCCCCGGCGAGATGCGCGTCGAGGATCTGCTGAATGCGGAGCCGCTCAACGCCGAATTCGCCGCGGTGTTTCAGCAGCCGCAGGAATTCGCAGGGATTGCCCGGCGATTGGCACTCTTTGAAGAGCGCGCTCGCGACGCCCGGAACGGGCTCATGAAGGGGCGGGTCGAGGAAGAGAATTCGTCATTCGGCGAGAAAAGTGCGGCAGACCAGAGGGCCGAACTTCACAATACGGCCGTATTCATGTCGGCGCTCGTCGCGACTCTGCCTTACTTTCCGCGGACCGAAGGCGAACGCGCCAGTTTGATCGCGATTCTTCGGCGCGTTGCCGATGCGGCTGCGCATGCGGCGAGCGAGCAACGTGAAGAAGCCTCGGTACCTCAGCCAACGCAGATGGGCGCCGAGACACCGACGCTGGCTTTGACACAGCGCGTGATCGCCTACGCGATCGCCAAGTCCGTGCGTCTTGGCTTTCTGCCGGCAAGTTACTTCGGCAACGCCGAAGCATTGTTTCACGATGCCGGGGAACATTCGAGCCGTGCCTCACTGGATGGCGATCCGGCCGGCGCCGCCGCATTCATTCTGGCGAGTCGCGAGATGGAGATTGCGCCGCTCGCGAAGCGCGCGCAGGGAGCCAGGGTGTTGCTCGATGCCTGGTTCAACAGCCAGAAACGGGTCAACGCTCTGGGCCAGTCCGAGTTCTTTCACTATAAGTGGGATGATTTCTCCGATAGTGGGTTCTCGCTTCTCAGCCATCTCTTTCGCGACTTCGGCATCGCGACCGACACTCTCTACAATCCCCCGCGCTCTTCCAATCTAGGCGGCGCGCAGTTCTACATCCTTGTCTCTCCTGATATTCCCGCGAAGAATCCCACGCCACACTACATGACAGAGCGGGATGCCCTGCAGATTGCCGGATGGGTCAGGCGCGGCGGCATCCTGCTCATGATGGAGAACGATCCGGCCAACGCCGATATCGAGCACTTCGATCTTCTGGCCGACAAGTTCGGAATTCATTTCAACAATGTGCTCAGCCACCACGTCATCGGAGATGCGTTTTCGATGGGAAGGATTGTAGCGCCGGGAGGCGGAGAATTCTTCGAACGTCCGCGCGTTTTGTACATGAAGGATACCTGCACGATCTCTCTGCGCGGTTCGGCCAGGCCATTGCTTACAGACAAAGGCGACGTGACGATGGCGGCTTCGAAATACGGAAAGGGAAC
>Ga0335081_10013567_pt1 | contig 13176 bp, 9 predicted proteins | sample Lox_Sample_35_FD_206713 | JGI IMG/M metagenome (GOLD analysis project Ga0335081, IMG submission 206713) | Soil microbial communities from Loxahatchee National Wildlife Refuge, Florida, United States - Lox_Sample_3.5 | ecosystem: Environmental > Terrestrial > Soil > Wetlands | place: USA: Florida...
CTCCGGCTGGATTGAGCAGTAGTGCTGGACAATCCAACCTCCCACTGCCCAGTGCGAAGCCCGCCGCTCTGATCGCCAAACTTCACGCGCACGGAGCGGCTCCGCTCTTTGTAGGAGCTGAGCGCGCCTTGCGGGTCGAGGAGCCTTCTCATTTGTCGCTAGCGATGAACGTCAGTGGGACGCCGCCGTGCCAGGGAAGCTTCATGGTTCGCGTAGAAAAGACGGTTGGACAGCCGGCTGGACAATCCGCTGCACAACCTTCTGGACAACCCACTTCCACAACCACCGGCAACCAGTCGCAGACGACACGCGGAGAACAGCTCAAGTCCCAACTCGCAACTGCGGCACAAGTGTTCATGTCTGGACAGTTCGGGACCGGTAAGTCGGAGACGAGCGGATCGAACGCGGCACTATCCGGTTCCACTGGAGCTGAGGGTGTGTCAGCCGCCACTCCACTGAATGTTTCGACCGAGACGCTCGACGCGGACTTGCGCAAGAGCATCGACAGCTTGCCCCGCCGTGTGAACGATCAGTTCAACAATCTCGGAGACATGGTGAACTTCGTGATTGTCGGCTCAGAGAAAGACGTGCAAGCAGCGCTCGATGCGGCCAACTGGCATGTTGCCGATACAGGCAACAAGCGGGCGGTGTTGAATGCGTTGATGGACACAGCCGAGGACAAAGACTATCTCGCGATGCCGATGAGCACACTGTTTCTGTTTGGCCGGAAACAGGACTTCGGATATGAGATGGCAGAACCGATTGCTATGGTTGCGAGCCGTCATCATTTTCGGATCTGGAAAGCGCCATCTACGTGGAACGGAAACGAGATCTGGGTAGGTGCCGGCACACACGATATTGGTTTTGCGAAAGACAAGCGCAACAATAACGTGACTCACAAGATCGATCCTGCTGTTGATGGCGAGCGCGATAACATCGGCAGCAGTCTGCAAAAGACTAACAAGACAAAAACACTGACATACTACCTGCCGCCAGACCCCGTGCAGGACGCCAAGAATGCGACTGGTGACGGTTATCATTCTGACGGCCGGTTACTGGTGATCATCCTGCAATAAGGCTCTGCAATAGAGCAGCGAGCGCAACAAAAGATTCTCGACTAACCATTACTCTGTCATCCGCAACGTTGTCCTTCTTGTTAACCAATTCAGTATTGCCTCGTCTAACCCTACAGGTTTGGTGAACTTCGAGAGTCCCTGGAAATCGATGGAACACCGAACCAGCAACGTCCGTATGAAGCTCTATAGCGGAACTACGTTCTCAGAGAGGGCGTAAACGTTTTTCCGGGCGAGGGTTCGCAAGCTGGCAAATTCTATGGCGCTGAAACGGTGGGGCAGCGCTTCCAATCCAACGAGCGTTCAACATCTGGGGGAAGTATGGAAAATTTGCAGAGGTCAAACGGCGTGCTCAGACCAATCGAGCGGTATGACGTAGGCCACGTTCAGGAAGTCATTCGGCAGGCTCACTATGAACTGCGTCAGTTAATGCAGCAGCGAGCCGACATCATGAAGCGCATTGGTACGGTCAAACAGACGATCTCCGGCCTGGCAAACCTGTTTGGCGATGGAGTGCTGAATGAAGAACTGTTGGAGTTGGTGGACCGCAAGAGTAACGGCCGCCAGCCGGGCTTTACCAAGGCGTGTCGAATGATCCTGATGGAAGCGGGACGGCCGATGAACTCGCGCGATATCTGCGACCATTTCCAGGAAAAGATGCCGGACTTGCTGGCCCGACATAAAGACCCAATGGCATCGGTGACCACGGTCCTGAATCGACTGGTTGAGTACGGCGAAGCCGAGGCTGTCGTTTCGAACGGCCGGCGCGCCTGGCGTTGGGTCGCGGATGCGACGAGCGACCCTCCACCCCTGACAGCGACCGAGTCTAGCTTGGCCCGAAGTGTTGCTTAACGCATATTTCGGGCAAGACAATCAAGGAGAAAGCGCGGCTTCGAGCCGCGCTTTTTTGATTTTCGAACAGATTACGCCGGAGGCAGCAACATTCCCTTTTCCAAATGCCTTGTTGTGTGCGCATAGGAAGCGGCGTGCGGGTCATGCGTCACCATCACGATCGTTTTGTGGAAGTCTTCATTCAACCGCTTGAGAATCTCGAGAACCTCCGTTGCAGAATGGCTGTCCAGATCGCCGGTGGGTTCGTCGGCTAACAACAGAGTTGGATCGCTGACGATGGCTCGCGCAATGGCGACGCGCTGCTCCTGGCCGCCGGAGAGTTGTTTGGGCAAGTGATGCACCCGATCCTCGAGTCCAACCAACTTCAGGGCCGTCATCACATGCTCGCGGCGCTGCTGAGCATTGAGCTTCGTGAGCAGCAGGGGCAACTCGACATTCTCAAAAGCAGAGAGCACGGGAATGAGATTGAACGTCTGAAACACATACCCGATGTGTTCGTTTCGCCAGCGAGCAATCCGCGCGTCGTCAAACTTGAAAATGTCCTGCCCTTGAACGAGCAGTTCTCCAGCAGTGGGGCGATCGATGGCTGCGATCATATTCAGCAGAGTTGTCTTGCCCGAGCCCGATGGACCCATCAGCGCGAGAAACTCTCCTTTCGCGATATCGATCGACACGTCATCGAGCGCCATGACCTGGAAAGCGTCGCGCTTGAAGATCTTGCTGACTCCCCGAACCTGAACGACTTTCGCGGACGTGGCAACGTTTGTTTGTGCAACAGTGCTCATGATTGCCCCTTGATTTTGATTTTGTCTCCATCTTTCAAAGTGGCCGGTGCGGTGGTGATGACGTTTTCACCTCCGACCAGGCCGTCGACCAGTGCGCCGTCGGCGCGCTGGCTTACGACATGAATCTCGCGAGCGAGAGCTTTCCCGTTGTAGGCGATGTACACAACTTTCTTGCCGTCGCGATCGCGCATTGCCGTGGAAGGCACGAAAACTCCCGTCGGCTGCTTGGCGTCCTTCGGCGGATCGTTTGCCAGGAAGCGTACGGTTGCGTTCATCTCAGGACGCAACTGGACGTCCGGGTATTTGCCCGGATTCAATACCTGAACCTTCACCTGTACCGTGGCCTTCTGCCGGTTCGCCTCGGGAGAGATCTGCGCAATCTGGCCGTCGTATTGTTTGTCGGGGTAGGCATCGGTGGTGACGATGCCTTTCTGCGCCGGACTGAGGCGTGCAAAGTCTGCCTGGGCGATGTCGAGTTCCACCTGCAAGTCATTCAAGTCGGCCAGAGAAACGACTGATCCCTGGGGGCCGCCTGCGGCAGCGCTGGCAAACTGCGCCGTGATCAACTCGCCCTTCTCCGCCGTGCGGTCGAGAATCGTTCCGGTGACCGGAGCGCGGATGACGGTGGCGTCCAACTGTGATTTCGCGTAATCCAGTTGTCCTTGGGCTTGCGCCAGTGCGCCCTGAGCGCGTGCGATCTCTTCGGGCCGCGGACCGATCTTGGCCAGCGCGAACGCTTGCTGCAACGAATTCGCACGCTGCTGGTCGGCTTCGAATTTTGCCGTCGCATCGTCGAGTTGCTGCTTAGATACGACTCCGTTGGCAGCCAGCTCCTTCGTGCGGTCGAGCGTCAGCTTGTCATTGGCGAGCGTGGCGCGAGCTTCGTCAAGATTGTGTTGCGCTTGTTGAATTTCCTCGGGCCGCGAACCGTGCTGTAGCTCTTCGAGATACGCCTGCGCGTTCAGGAGCGCACCTTTTGCCTGCTCGTAGGAGGCGCGGAACTCCTGATCCTCCAGCCGGACCAGCACTTGCCCTTCCTTGACCTTGTCGCCTTTCTCCACGCCAATCCACGCCAGACGGCCAGTGACCTTGGAGTTCACATTGATCGTGTGATGCGCCACGATGTATCCAGTGGCGGAGAGGACCGTTCCTGCGACGTCAGTGTTGCTGGTTTCCGCGGCGGCGCGGGCCACCTCGACGATCGGCGTGTCGGAAGAGAAGAAGCGATATCCCAGAGCGCAGAGGCCCAGGAAGATGATGATCGCGATGCAGCCGATGATGTAGCGGCGGACCCAAGCTGATGGCTCACCGCCATGATCTCCTCGCTGTGTACGATCAATCCGCAAGCTCTGCAAGTCTTCGTGCTTTGTATCAAGTGGCATAAGGATGATTACGATTCAAAGTTGTTCCAAGTTTCCTTTCCTAGCCTCGCAACGCGCTCAGGATGTTCTGCCGGGCCGCGTGCCAGGCGGGCGCCAACCCACCCACGAATCCCATGGTCAATGCGAAGATGACGGCATAAAGCGCAACGCGCCAGGTGATCTGCAGGGCGAAGACCACTTCGCTGAATGTGACCTGATTCGAAGTGCCGGTCTGCATGCCGTTGAACGGAAGCATCAGCACAATCCCTACTGCAGCGCCGAGCAAGGCGAGCATCAGCGACTCAAGTACGAACGAGGTCAGGATTGCCGGGCGCGAGAAGCCGATGACTCGTAGCGTGGCGATCTCGCGTCCTCGATACGCGACGGCCGCGTACATCGTATTCATTGCGGCGAAGACGGATCCGACTGCCATGATGATTCCTACGATCCAGCCGATCACTTTGATCGGCGTGCCCGAACTGGTCTGCTTGGCGTAGTAGTCGCTCTCCAGGACGCCTTCAAGCTTGAGACGCTGATCGTCACTCACGCGATTCTTCAGCGCGTCGGCGGAGACCGCGTCCGTTGCCCGCAGATACGCCGAGGAATAGCCGCCCAGACGATCGAAGTCGGAAGCCATCTGATTCACGTCTCCCCAGACTTCCGATTCATAGGCGGACCCACCCGCGTCAAAGACTCCCACAACCTTCCAAGAGCCTTTGCCGAACTCCAGGCTGTCGCCGATATTGGCGTGCGCGAAGCGGTCACGAATCGATTTGCTGACGACGACTTCTCGCTGTCCGGTCTCGAACCAGCGTCCCGCCGCCAGTTTTACGGGAGGCTGCCTGCCGGGTTCGTCGGGTGTCTGCCGCATTTCAAGTCCATCGGGCATCATGCCGCGGACGGTGACGTTGACTTCGCCGGTGCCATCCTTACGCGGCAATACAATCACGACGACCCACTCGCCCGATGCCATTGGTTCTCCGTGGCTGTCTTTCGCAATGCCCGGCAGCGTCTTTAACGTGGGGAACAGCGACGAGTCGAAGCCGCCGGTGAGCTCCGCTTCAGATCCTTTGCGCAGCACGAGAACATTTTTTGAACTGCCGCTGCTGACAAACGCACGATTCAATCCAGCCACAAGCGCCATCAGGAAAATCGCCGTTGTCACGGTCAGCGCGATGCCCAGCGCGGTCATGATGGTCAGTCCCTTGCGCAGCCTAAGATTGCGGATGTTATAGCTGATCGGTATCGCCATTGCGTCGAGTCTCCACTTATCCGATGTGCCGCAGCGCTTCTACGATGTTCATGCGGGATGCCCTGTAGGCCGGCAGATATCCGCTGACCACGCCGAGAAGCAGGCTGATCAGCAACGATATCGCCGCGGTAACGCCGTTCACGTGCATATAGAGCGGAACTCCCAAGCCAATAAAGCCGTGCGTCACGATTGCGATTACTGGCACTGCGACGAGTACTCCAAGAAGCCCACCGGCCATCGAGATCGTCACGGCTTCACTAACGAAAATCGATAGCACCCGCTGACTGGTAAAGCCCAGGGTTTTGAGCAGCGCAACTTCCTTGATGCGGCTCCGCGTGGACATCGCCATTGTGTTGGCCGATACCAGCATGATGGCGAACACTACAGCTCCGCAGATGCTGAGGATGAACGCCTTCACGTTGCCCAACGATGCGACGAATCCGAGTTGGAACGCCTTCTCGCTCTCGGTCTTGGTTTGCAGCGGAGAATTGCGGAACATGTCGTCGATTTGCTTGGACGCTTCCGCGACGTGATCAGCAGAATCGATTTGCGCCGAGTACCATCCCGCCTGGCCTTTAAACCACGGCACAGACTCTTCGAGGTACTTAGAATTGAAGTACAGGGCGTTTTGGGGCGGATCGCGGTGATAGATGCCGCGAATCGTCAGATTCAAATCCACCGGGAAAATATTCGCCTGCAAAATCAGGCGGTCGCCGATCTTCCAGCCGTATTTGTTCGCAAGTGTGACATCCACGATGCATCCGGTGCGATCATGCTGCCAGGCTTTTAGCTGCTCTTCCGGAATGATCTTGTCGGATGCGACCTTGAGATATTCATCGGGATCGGTGCCCAATTGCGCGAAGAAGTGTTCGGGCCGGTCGTCGATGTACCTGCCGCCAAACCAGGTGATGGGTGCGACCGCTGTAACGCCCGGCACACCGCGAATCTTCGCCCGATAGAACTCAGGCAGGAAAAATGCGAGCGAAACACGGTCGCGGATAATCAGGCGGCGCGAAGCCTCGGGTGCCACCTGATCCACATAAAACGAGCGCCAGATGCAGATCATCAGGGTCAGCAATAGCAGCGAGAACATGATGCTGATCACGGTCAGTAGGCTGCGAAGCTTATTCCGGAATGTGTTGCGTACGACAAAACCGCCGAGCGTCATAACTCAACCTTCCCGAACCCCTACGACTGCAAGAGCCGAAACGGCTCTCCCCAATCACCCGATATGCCGCAGTCCCTCAACGATGTTGATTTGGGATGCGTGATACGACGGCAAAGCCGCGCTGACCAGTCCTACGATGGCCGAGACTAACAGCGAGAGAACAAAGATCCCTGGCGTCAACTTCAAAGGGAAAAACGTCATCTGTGGCGCGTGCGCGAAGCCGAACACCATCAGCCAGGCGAGACACGATCCGATCAGTCCCCCGCCAAGCGCCAAAGCCACCGCCTCGCTGACAAATAGACCAAGCACACCGTTCCGCGTGAATCCCAAAGTCTTCAGCACAGCCACCTCGCGTGTGCGCTCGCGGATCGACATTGCGATCGTATTGGCCGAGACCAGCAACGTGGCGAAAAGCACAGCCGAGCAGATGCTGAGAATGAAGGCCTTCACATTACCCATCATTGCCACGAATTCCAGCCCGAATGCCTTTTCGCTCTCCGTTTTAGTTGGCTGCGGTGAATTGTGGAACATGTCATCCACTGCGGCCGCGATCTTGCTCACATCCTGCGGCGAATCAGCGAGGATCCCGAATGTCCCTGCCTGTCCCTTGAAAAACGGAACTGCCTCTTCAACATACTTGGCATTGAAATAAAGCGATTTGGGATCGGGATCGCCGTGGTAGATGCCGCGAACATAAAGCTCGAGCGTGACGGGGTAGATGTCGCCAACGATCACGATCTTGTCCCCGAGTTTCCAGCCGTATTTTTGAGCCAAGTAATCGGAAACAACCGCTCCCTGCCGGTCTCGCTGCCAAGCCTTGAGTTGATCGTCGGGGATCGACAAATCGCGATAGACCTTGAAGAATTCATCGGGATCGGTGCCGAATCGTGGGAAGAAGTTCTCGGGTTTCTGATCTTTGTACACTCCCTGAAACCATGAACTGGGCACGACTGCCACGACACCCGGCACGGAGCGGATCTTCTCGCGATAAAAACCCGGGAGCAAGAACGTGAGTGATACACGGTGGCGCACGATGAGGCGTTCCTGCGACTCGGCACTGCCGTCCTCCAGAGCGAACGAGCGCCACAGCGTCATCAGAAAGGTGAGCAGCAACAGCGAGAAGGCGATGCTCAAGACCGTCAAAATGCTGCGTCGCTTATTGCGAAACGCGTTCTTGCTGACAAACCGGGTCAACGTCATGGGTGAACTCCAAGTGACGCGGAGAACTGGGAATAGGAGGGGCTCACGTCCCAGCATCTCCAGAATAGACGAATTGGCTTGTGGTGGACAACCGAGCGGGAATGTAGTCCTGCGAGTTGCAAACGGTTCCTCCGCTCAGCCATGACGATCTCTATCTTGTCGCGGCTCAATTTCCGCTGCCAGTGGAGATCGTCATCGGAGTCAGGTGACAAATGTCATCCCGCAGCGGGCATATCGGCTAAAACCGCCAGCAGGGCTCTAAAGTTACGCAGGGATTTTCTGGAGAGAACCGTCGCTTTGGTCCGATCAGGCACAGCCGGAGGCAGTTGATCGAAGCGGCCTTCGTCCGCAGAAGGGCCATAGATTGCCGGGACCGAAGCCTCGTTGAGCCGCAGATAGACGGTCAATTGTCCCCGGTGGTGAGCCAGGTGGCTGAAAACGGAGTCGGTGATGATCACATAACGCGGATTCTCGCTGGCCACGTAGCCGCCGACCATGAATCTCCAGGGCGTAAGCAGGTGCTCGTCCGTTGTATTCTGCAGAGCCTCGCGCGCCTGAGCCACGGCGGCATCGAGGGATGCGAGCAGATCGGCTCGTGTGCGCCATTCCACCGGTTTGAGTTTCCGCGCTTCCGGCGACTTCATGTCAAATTCGTCCTGTTGGACCATCGATACGATCCACGAGGGCATGGTTGCCACCAGGGAGGCCAGATAGCCGAGCGGCATCGATTTGTCATGCGGTTTCCAGTCGTTGTGGCCTTCGGGTACACGCTGCAGCGCCAGTTTCGAGCTGGCGGCTTCACGATCGAGTTGAGCGAGGAAGAATTCGGTGAGCTTCACGGCGGCCTCCTGAGTGCGATCTGCGCGAACGGCAGGAATCGGTGCAAGGACAGTAGCAACAATTGAGGACAGATTCGGTCCTCAAGTTATGACACAATTAAAAACCATGTTACAGACCTCGGCGAGGCTGCTCCGGTTGCTCTCTCTTTTTCAGGCGCAACGCTATTGGGGCGGCGAGGAGCTCTCGCAGCGGCTCGACGTGACCGCGCGGACTCTACGGCGGGACGTCGACCGGCTGCGCAGCCTGGGATACCCGGTCCACTCAACGTCGGGCATCGCCGGAGGTTACCAGCTCGGGGCAGGAGCGACGCTGCCTCCGCTATTGCTAGACGATGATGAGGCCGTTGCGGTCGCGCTTGGTTTGCGGACCTCGGCAAGCGGTGGAGTGACGGGCATCGAGGAAGCATCCGTGCGCGCGTTGTTGAAACTGGAGCAAGTTTTGCCTCCGCGCCTGCGGAGTCGCGTGGCGGCGCTGCACGGATTCATCGTTCCGTTGGAGAGAAGAGGGCCGAGCGTGGATGCAAGTCTGCTGTCGGCCATTGCGGGCGCTTGCCGCGACTACGTAGGCATTCGATTCTCGTATCATAACCGCACGGGTGCGCCGAGCCTGCGCACTGTGGAGCCCCACCGCGTCGTACATACGGGATATCGCTGGTATCTGGTAGCGTGGGACCTCGGACGCAAGGACTGGCGGACATTTCGCGTCGACCGCATCGAGGGCAAGCCAAAGACCTCCACTCGGTTCAAGCCGCGGCGGCCGCCGGAAGGCGATTTTGCGACGTTCGTCTCCAAGTCGCTGTCGCAGGTGCCGTATCCGTATCGTGCGCGCGTGACCTTGCACGCGCCGGTCGACTCTATCGCCAAGCGAATCCCGCCATGGGCAGGAGTTCTGGAGGCGATCGACCAGAATTCCTCAATGCTCCACACCGGATCGCACTCTCTGGAGAGTCTGACGATCCATTTATCGCTGTTGGGAGTTGGATTTCAGGTCCATGAGCCACCCGAACTGATTGCCCACATTCGGGCTGTTGCCGATCGTTTCCAGAGTGCGGTTCGCCCCGTAACTAGCTGACACCAAAAGGCTCTTCCACCCTCGCTTTTGCTTACTTTGGTAACTCGAAGCCGCGCATTTACAGCGATATCCTAACGGTACTCTATCCCGGATTCCGCCCCTGCGCAGGTGTGTCGCGGTTGAGCGAAGTTGAGCGATCGACGTGGGATGGATTGGGAGCAAGGAAGCAATGCCAACGAAAATCGGCCACTTCGAAATCCAGAGTGAACTGGCGAAATCGCCCACGGGCGCGGTGTACAAAGCCAACGATCCGGAGAGCGGACAGACCATCGCGCTGAAGGCAATTCAGTTGAGTGCGTTTGGCGAGCACGCGAGCGACTTGGAGCACGCGCTGTTGGCCGAGGCGGAGAGCACCAAGGTTCTGAGCAGTCCCAACATCACGAAGGTGTACGGCGCGGGCGAAATCGAAGGTCAGTTCTGCGCGGCAATGGAGTATGTGCAAGGCAACAGCATCGCAACGATGCTCGCGCGCAAAGAGGGATTCTCGATCTGGGACCTGCTCGACATCGGACGCCAGTTGTGCGCCGGACTCGATCACGCGAGCTCCAACAAGTTGGTCCACTACAGTCTGGAGCCGTCCAAGATCATGTGCGGATGGGACGGCACGGTCAAGATTCTGAGTTTCGGTGTATCAAGCGTAGGGAATTTCGTGCAGCACGCCGGAGAGGTGTCGTCGATTCTGCACTACATGTCGCCTGAGCAAGTTCGTGGTGACGCGACCGATGGCCGGTCGAATCTCTACAGCCTGGGTGCGATGTTCTACGAGATGGTCACTGAACGAAAGGCGTTCGATCGTGACGACGTTGAGTCGCTGCGCCAGAGCATTCTGGAGAGCACGCCGGTCGCGCCGATTCATGTGAATCCGAAAGTCCATCCTTTGCTGAGTGATCTGATCATGAAGGCGCTCGCCAAGGATCCTGGACAGCGTTTTCAGACAGGCAGGGAACTACTGGACAGCCTCGAGCAATGCAAGGAATCGAAACCCGCGGTCAAGAAGGCCGCAGCACCGAAGGGATTAGTAGCGCCGCAGAATGCCAAGGCTCCCGCGCAAGCGAAGTTGGCCGGCGCGAGTGCGCCGAAACCAGCGGCGCCCAAGCCATTGACTCCTGTTGCCTCTGCTGCGCCGAAACCAGCAGCGGCCGAGCGGCCATCAGTTCTGGCCAAGCCTTCGAAGCTCGCTGCGCCGAAAGCTGCTGCCGCTGCAGCCGGTGCGGGAGTGAGCGAAGTGAAGGCGCAAGCGGGCGAGCCCGAAGTCGCAGAAATTGATTTGTCAGACCAGATCGTCGGGACACCCGCGATTGCATCCACTGATGCGAGCGAAGCGCCGTATGCGTCCATGTCGGCAGCCGTGGCCGATGAGCCCCAGGTCGAGACTTTCGAGCCTCAAGGGGATGACAACGGACCGAAGATCGCGGTCGATCCCATGATGGCTGAAGACGGCGGGGCGATTGCCACCCGCACCAGCTTTTCTGATATATCGGAGTTGCCTCCACTGAAAGAGGCTTACGTAGCTCCACCACCACCACCGCCCCCGGTTGAAACACAGGCGGTGCAAGCTGCCGCTCCGTCCCCAACCATGTATCGCGGCAGCAAGAAAGACGAGAAGCCGAAGGTCCAGCCGCGCGAGGTAGCGCAGAAGGCGATCAAAGAGATCAAAGGCGTGCCGCCGAAGCTCATGGGCTATGCCATTGGCGGCGCCTGCGCCTTGATTCTGGTAATCGGCATCGGGGTGACGATGTACGTTCACAGCCAGAATGCGGATGACGATGCCGGCGCACCACGCTCCACCGTCGCGGACACTCCCGCACCACAGGTCAGCCAGACCGTTTCACAGCCTGCGAAGGATCCGACTCCGGTGCCGGAACCACTGGCTGCTCAACCCACTCCAGCGCCGGAAACATCGGAGCCTGAAGCGACGGAGCCAGCGGCAAATCCGAAGTCACACGGGGGCAAGAAAAAAGCAGCACCGGTGGTCATCCCTGGCCAGCTGTCGGTGGACTCGATGCCGCAGGGCGCTCAAGTGCAAGTTGACGGTGGGTCCGACCCGAGCTGGGTCACGCCATTTGTGTTAACGAACCTGCAACCCGGTCAGCATACGATCACGACCAGCAAAGCGGGATACTCCACCGACACCCGCACCATCAATGTGGCGTCTGCCTACCGCGCGACGGCGTCGATTAAGTTATCGCAGCTCATGGCGACGATTGTGGTTAAGAGCGATCCGCCGGGCGCGAGCGTCTATGTTGACAGCCGCGACATGGGTGTAAGAACGCCGGCACAGATCAGTGTCGACAAGGGCCAGCACGTCGTGCTGGTTCGCATGTCGGGTTATCTGGACGAGACCATGAGTGCGCAGTTCGTACTCGGACAGACCTTCAACTTCGCTCCGACATTGCGGGCGCTGGGCAACGTCGACAGCATCAAGACTGTCGGCAAGATGTCCAAGCTGTTTGGCGGAAAAGGCAACCAGGGACAAGCAACCATCAGCATTCACACTCAGCCCAAGGGTGCGCAGATCTCGGTGAACCAGCACATGCTGGACAAGACCTCACCCGTCGACGTATCGATCGATCCCGGCAATTACGAGGTTGACATAACACTCAGCGGCTATGCCCCCGTGCATAAGGTCGTGACCGCCAGCAAGGGCGGCAAAGTGGCCATTGACGAAGTGCTGCAGTCGCAATAGATCCGGGTTCGGCGAACACAAATTCACACGACATTAACCTCCCGAATGCGTTTGCCTCGGTAAAATAGCGGATTCTTGGCGTGTGACGTTCCACGAGGGAAACGCTCCACCCCAATGAGCCGCTATGCGTGGTGCCCTCGTCCGGTTGCTTCAAATCACCTTCGTATTCAGTCTTGCCACCGCGATGCTGGCACAGACTCGCACTGCGGAGGTTTGCCCGCGCGGCGTTATCGGTGGACCAGTTCATGAGCCGGCCGATCTTCGCAGTAGTAACGGCATCCTGCGCGTGGAGTTGAAATATCGCAAGTTTATCGGGGATCGCGGCCTGATCCGATACTGCTACATCGACCAGGAAGGTCAACAGTCACCGACATTACGGGTGAAACCTGGCGATCAAGTCACGCTCACGCTGCGCAACGAGATCCCGGCGGCCTCTGGTCCGTCACACCGCATGAACGATCAGGCGGGCTCCAGCGCCTGCGCCGGGGGTGTGATGACCGACGGATCCACGAATCTGCACTTTCACGGGCTCACAATTCCGCCGGTTTGTCATCAGGATGATGTTCTTCACACGCTAGTTCAACCGGCCAGCGAACCGTTCGAATACCGTTTCAAAATCCCTGACGACCAACCCCCGGGCCTTTATTGGTATCACCCGCATGTTCACGGATTCACTAAATCTCAAGTGCTTGGGGGTGCTTCCGGAGCTCTGATTGTCGAAGGGATGGAGACGGCAAATCGGGAAGTCTCGGGACTACCGGAGCGTGTATTGGTGATTCGTGATCAGGAGTTGATCAATCCCGAAGCTCCGCCCGAGCAGAGTGACTCCATGCCGGCCCCGCAAGTGTTGCGCGACGCCGAGGGCGACATTCTCAACAGCGGAACCGG
>Ga0335081_10013568_pt1 | contig 13174 bp, 15 predicted proteins | sample Lox_Sample_35_FD_206713 | JGI IMG/M metagenome (GOLD analysis project Ga0335081, IMG submission 206713) | Soil microbial communities from Loxahatchee National Wildlife Refuge, Florida, United States - Lox_Sample_3.5 | ecosystem: Environmental > Terrestrial > Soil > Wetlands | place: USA...
GTCTCAATCTTCAGTGTGACGAAGTTCCGGCCCGGCGAGGTAATGTTGACGGTGGCGTTGGCGATCTTCATAAGTCGTCAGGGGTCAGGGATCAGTGGTCAAGGGTCAGTTCATGGTTCACAGTTCATGGTTCACAGTTCATAGTTCACAGTTCGTAATTCACAGCGATCGGTGAACAGCGATTAGCGATCATTCCGCCGGCGATTTTCAGGATCTCTGATCCCTGTTCCCTAGTCCCTAGTCCCCCGTTACTGGTTGACTCCGCTGGCCAGGAAGCCGCCGTCGACGGCGACAACCTCGCCGGTGACGAACGAGGCCGCTTCAGAAGCAAGAAAGACGGCGGCGCCGGCGATCTCGTGGTGCTCGCCGAAGCGGCCCATCGGCGTGCGCAGAATCAGTTCTTCTCCTCGCGGCGTGCCCTGGATCAGCGATACGTTTAACGGCGTGGGGAAGACGCCCGGCGCAATGGCATTGACGTTGACGCCGGTGTGCGCCAGCTCGATGGCCAGCACCTGCGTGAGCGAGGCTACCGCCGCTTTGCTGGCCGAGTAGGCGGCAACGCGATAGAAACCGCGGAACGACGTGAGCGAGGCGATGTTGACGATGCGCCCGTAGCCGGCCTTGACCATCTCGGAGCCGAAGACCTGGCAGGCGCGCAGGGTTCCGGTCAGGTTGGTCTCGATGACGCGTGACCAGTCGGCCTCATCGACTTCGAGAGTGGGCGCCTTGTGCGTAATGCCGGCGGCGTTGACGAGGATATCGACCTTGCCGAAGGCCTTCAGCACTTCGTCCCGCAAAGCTTCGAGCGAAGCGCGGTCGGTTACATCGCTGGTGGCTCGCAGCGAGCGGCGGCCCAGCGCCTCGATTTCGGCCGCGGTCTTCTCCACCTGCTCAAGGCGGCGCGAACTGGGAACGACGTCGGCGCCAGCCTCAGCCAGGCCGAGGGAGATCGCGTGGCCCAGTCCGGTGGTGCCTCCGGTTACGACAGCTACCCTGCCGCTCAGGTCGAAGAGATTTCGCCCCATCGTGCCCTGCCCTTTCAAGAAATTCGAGCGATAAGACGGCGCCAAATACGCGTTCAGTCCGCCCGAAAGAACATTATCATGCGCCGCGCAATGGTCACGTCGCCGCTTTTCGCGATCGACTGCTGGTCCTGCCGGTGAGTCCATGCGGTAAAGTGATCGTGTTTGCATATTTGGCGAGCAATGGACCCCTTACTTATTCCCGACTCAAACCGCCGCTGGGATTGCCTGAGCCTGGGCGAAGTGATGCTTCGTCTCGACCCTGGCGAAGGCCGCATTCACACTGCGCGCAGCTTTCAGGTGTGGGAAGGCGGCGGCGAATACAACGTGGCGCGCGGGCTGCGGCGCTGCTTCGGTTTACGCACGGCTGTCGCCACCGCATTGGCTGACAATCCGGTCGGTCGGCTCGTCGAAGACTTCATCCTGCAGGGCGGCGTGGATACTTCTCTGATCCTCTGGGTTCCGTATGACGGGGTGGGACGTACGGTTCGCAACGGGCTGAATTTCACCGAGCGCGGCTTTGGCGTGCGTGGCGCGGTGGGCTGCTCCGACCGCGGTCACACGGCAATCAGCCAGGTGAGCCCCGGAGATTTCGACTGGGATGCAATTTTCGGCGAAAGGAACGGCTCGCGCTGGTTGCATACCGGCGGCATCTTCGCTGCGCTATCCGCTTCCACGGCGCAAGCGGCCGCCGAAGCGATGGACGCCGCACGGAGCTATGGCACGCCGATTTCATACGACCTGAACTACCGCGAATCGCTCTGGAAATCGATTGGCGGCAAAGCGAAGGCGCAGGAGGTGAATCGCGAGCTGGTGCGCAAGGTGGACCTGCTTCTCGGCAACGAAGAGGACTTCACGGCAATGCTGGGCGTGACGGTGAAAGGCGTAGGCGAGGACTTCGTGGAGCTACCGATTGCCGGCTACGAGGAGATGCTGCGCGAAGTGGCGGCAAGTTATCCGAATCTGAAGCTCGTGGCCAGCACGCTGCGGACGGCCTATTCGGCGAGCCGCAACGCATGGGGCGCGATCGCGCTCTGTCAGGATCAAGTCATCCATGTTCCCCAACAGGGGATCGATATCTTCGATCGCGTGGGCGGAGGCGACAGCTTCGCGTCAGGGCTGATCTATGGTCTTCTCACCGGCAAGCCGGCGGAGTGGGCGGTGCGCTGCGGTGTGGCGCACGGCGCGCTGGCCATGACCACGCCGGGCGACACCAGCATGGCAACGCTGGCTGAAGTGGAGCGCGCGATGAAAGGCGGCTCGGCGCGGATTGCGCGATAAAGAAGCTCGGATTCACGGCTCCGCTTTTCCTCAGCGGCTAAAGCCGCATCTATTTCGCTCGACTTGCGGCACGGCTGAAGCCGTGCCCTTTCAAAACCTGATGTGTTCGGAGATTCCTCGAGGGAGACGATGGCGGAGACGACACAGCAGATGATCGAGCGCGCTGGACTGATTCCCGTGTTGCGCGCACGGTCGGCTGCGCAGGCCCGCGCGGTTGTGGGCGCGATGATCGCCGGCGGCGTGACCGTGGTCGAAGTCACGATGACGGTTCCGGGAGCTGTCGATCTGCTGAAAGAACTGAAGCGCGAGCACGCGGGGAAAGTGCTGCTCGGAGCCGGCACGGTGACGACGGAGAGCGAAGTGGAAGCGACCGTCGGCGCAGGCGCGGAGTTTGTCGTCAGCCCCAGCTTTCATCCCGAGGTGGTTGCGACGACGCACTCCTTAGGGAAGGTCTCGATTCCCGGCGCTTTGACGCCGTCCGAAGTCATCATGGCGTGGCGCGCCGGCGCCGATTATGTGAAGATCTTTCCCTGCTCGGCCGTCGGCGGTGCGAGCTACCTGAAAGCCCTGCTGGCGCCGTTTCCCGAGCTCAAGCTCATTCCCACCGGCGGGGTCACGCTGCAAACGGCAGAGAGCTTTCTGCGCGCCGGAGCCAAAGCGCTGGGAGTGGGAAGCGATCTGGTGAACCTGGCGGCGATTGACGAAGGCAGGCCGGAGACGATCACTGAGATGGCGCGGGCCTATCTCGAAGTGCTGGCTCGGGTGCGGCAACAGAAGATGTAATTCGACACGGCATTTCACCGTTGCAAGAGGCCGCGAAATGACGATGATGAAAAAGGAAACGAAAGGTGCGACAGGAAGCGGCGGCGATGCCGAGGCCAATCGGGAAGCCATCGATGCCTACATCGCCAAAGCCCCGCAGCCGGCCCGCAAAATGCTTGATGGGATTCGCGCGGTTGTTCGCGCGACTGCGCCGGCCGAGACGACTGAAGTTTTCAGTTACGGGATGCCCGGATTTCGCTACAAAGGGCCATTGCTCTGGTATGGAGCGATGAAGAATCACTGCGGGTTCTATCCCGGGAGCCCGCCGATGATCCAGTCACTCGCGGCGGAGCTGAAGGATTTCAAAACCACGAAGGGCGCGATCCAGTTCCCCTATGACAAGCCGGTGCCGGCGGCGCTGCTGAAAAAGATTGTGAAGCTGAGGGCGAAGGAGAATGAGGCGAGGAAAAGGTAAGGCGGGTTCCGGATGCCTTTTACGGTCACAACTTGTGACCTTAGATCCGCTGCAATGCAACAACTGTCTTCATGCCCTTCCGGCATCATGCGGGTGAAAAGGCACTTCTCATAACATGATCGCTAACTCGCCTTACAGTGTCTCCTAAAACGCGATAGCATCGCACAATCGGCTGCCTACAACTTATACGCCTTCTTCACCAGATTGTAAGTCAGATCGCGGGCCAGCTCCATCGCTTCGTCTTCGTCGAGCCGGTGCTCGGCGACAAGGCGCGCCAGAAACGCCGAGTCGATGCGGCGGGCGACGTCGTGGCGCGCGGGGATGGAGAGAAATGCGCGTGTGTCGTCGTTGAAGCCGACGGTGTTGTAGAAGCCGGCGGTTTCTGTGGCCTGTTCGCGGAAACGCATCATGCCCTCGGGGCTGTCGTGGAACCACCAGGGCGGGCCGAGACGCAGGCACGGATAGTGGCCGGCGAGTGGCGCCAGTTCCCTGCTGTACGCGGTTTCGTCGAGCGTAAAAAGGATGATGGTCAGTCCGGACTCGTTGCCGTAGCGGTTGAGCAGCGGGCGCAGGGCTTCGACGTAGTCGGTGCGCGAAGGAATGTCGGCGCCCATGTCGCGGCCGTAACGGGCGAAGATCTGCGCGTTGTGGTTGCGCACGGCTCCGGGATGGATCTGCATGACGAGGCCGTCGTCGAGGCTCATGCGCGCCATTTCGGTCAGCATCTGCGCGCGGAACTGTTCCTGTTGCGCCGCATCCGCAGCGCCTTCGAGGATGACTTCGAAAAGCCGCGAGGCTTTCGATTCGGTCAGGTCGGCGGTTTGCGCAGTGGGATGGCCGTGATCGGTGGCCGTGGCTCCGAGCGCCTTGAAGAAGTGCCGCCGCGCGGCGAGCGCCCGAATATAGCCGCGCCAGGTCGCCGTGTCTTCGCCGGAGATGTCAGCGAGCGTCTCGATATTCTTCGCGAATCCCGGAAACGCGGGATCGACGACCGGATCGGGACGAAATGTCGGCAGGATGCGCCCCGCCCAGCCGCCGGAGCGCGCGCCTTCGCGGATGAGGCGATGATCCTGGAGCGAATCGAGAGGCGAATCCGTGGTGGCCAGCACCTCGATGCCGAAACGATCGTAGAGCGCGCGTGGCAGGAACCCCTGGCCCGCGAGCTTCGTGCAGATGGCGCCGTAATAGTCATCGGCAGTAGCCGCTGAGAGGCGCTCGGTCAGTCCGAAGAGCTCCTGAAAGGCGTAATCGAGCCATAGACGCGTGGGCGTGCCGCGGAACAGATGATAGTGGCCGGCAAAGATCTTCCAAACCTCACGCGGATCCTCGATATACGGATGGCCGATTTCGAGTTCCTCAAAGGATATGCCCTGGCTGTAGAGCATGCGGAAAACGTAGTGGTCCGGCTGGATGAAGAGCGCCACCGGATTGGGGAATGGCTTGTTCTCGGCAAACCACGAGGCTTGCGTGTGCCCGTGCGGGCTCACGATAGGCAGGTTGCGAATACTCGCGTAGAGCCGGCGCGCAATGGCGCGCGTGCCGTCCTCGGCCGGAAAAAGCCTGTCGTCGTTGAGAAGCGCCACGTTTGTGCTCCCGATTCCCCGCACCATCATATCGTTCCCCTTCGCCGCGGGTTGTATACTGCCTCTGCCCATTTAAAGTGATCATGTCCTCATCCCCATCACCTCGGAATCAGCAAGCAGCATTCAGTCTTTTGGGCCGGCACGCGCTGGTCACCGGAGCGGCGAGCGGCATCGGTGAAGCGACGGTGAAAGAGCTGGTTCGAGCTGGCGCATTCGTCTGGATCGCCGACATCCAATTCGAGGCCGCCGAGGCGTTGGCGAAATCGGTCGGATCCGCACAGGCTATTTATCTCGACGTGACCCGCCACGAATCGGTTTACGCGGCGGCCGATCAAATTCATCAGCTCGACATTCTGGTCAACAATGCGGGCATCGGGCATGTGGGAACGATCGAAACCACCGAGCCGGAGGATTTCGATCGCCTTTTCAGCGTGAACGTGCGGGGCGTGTACCTGGTGACGCGCGCTTTGCTGCCAAACCTGCTGGCCGTGGCCGCCGGCGGCGAGCGGGTGGGCACGATCGTCAATATCGGCTCGGTCGCCGGCGAGGTCGGCGTCAAGCAGCGCTTTGCCTATTGCGCCACCAAGGGCGCGGTGCTGGCCATGACGCGTCAGCTCGCCGTCGACTACCCCAGGACGCTGCGCGTGAACGCGGTCTGTCCCGGCACGGTGGATACACCCTTCGTCGAAGGGTATCTGGAGAGATTTCATAAGCACAACAAAGAAGAAGTCCGCGCCGAACTGCGCGCGCGCCAGCCGATGGGACGGCTAGGCCGCCCGGATGAGATCGCTTCGATGGTCCGATACCTGGCTTCCGACGAAGCCGCATTCATCACCGGCGCGTGGCTGGACATCGACGGCGGGCTCACGGCAGCGTGATTTGCATTTTTATGGAATCCTGCCCAGGAGGGCACGATGAAGCTGGTTTCCTTTTCGCTGGCGGATGGCATGGTCCGTCCCGGGGCGCTGGTCGACGAGAAAACGGTTGTCGATCTGGCGGCCATCTATCCTGACGCGCTCGCCGTCATCCGCGCCGGACTGAGCAAGAGCCCCGAAGGACCGAAGCACTCGATCGACTCGGTCCGCCTGCACGCGCCGCTTCCGAATCCGCCGCGCGTCTTCGCCATTGGCCTGAACTACCGCGATCACGCCAAGGAGTCGGGCCAGCCGGTTCCGACTACGCCTGTCGTCTTCTTCAAGCTGACCACCGCGATCGTCGGTCCGGGCGAACCGATCGTGCTGCCCAACAACTCCACGCAGCCCGATTACGAAGCCGAATTTGCCTTCGTGATCGGCAAGGGCGGGTATCGCATTCCGGCGGCATCGTGGCGCGAGCACGTCTACGGCTACACCATTGTGAACGACGTGAGCGCGCGCGACGTGCAGTTCTCCACGTCGCAGTGGAATCTGAGCAAGAGCTTTCCCACGTTCAGCCCGATGGGGCCGGCGATTGTCTCAGCCGACGAGATCGCCGACCCGCACGCGCTCGCGATCGGCCTGAGCATCGACGGCGAAACGATGCAGAATTCGAACACGAAGGAGCTGGTCTTCGGCGTCCCGGCGCTGATCGAGTACATCTCTTCGATCACTCCGCTGCTGCCCGGCGACATCGTTTCCACGGGAACGCCGCCGGGCGTGGGGCTGGCGCGAAAGCCGCCCCGCTGGCTGAAGGCAGGAGATACGGTGACGGTGACGGTGGAGGTCCTGGGATCGCTGACCAATCCAGTCGTGGCGGAACCGTAGGGACGATGATCCCCCGCCCGAGCGAAGCCGGCTCTGCTTTCAGCCGCCGGCGACGTGCTTCGGTTCCGCGGCGAAGATTGCGTACAGCCCGACCGCGGCAAAGCAACCAACCGGCACGATGTAGGCCGCCTGCAGGTTGCTCGCGTCCGCCAGAACGCCCATCAGTTTGGTGAGCGCGGCGCCGCCCAGAATGGCCATCACCAGCAGTGAGCCGGCAGTCTTGGTCTTCTCGCCCATGCCCTTGATGCCGAGGGCAAAGATCGTCGGGAACATGATCGACATGAACAGGCTGGTTGTGAGCAGGCAACCCACGCCCAACCAGCCCGGCCGCAGAACGGCGATCAATCCCAGGATCACGTTGACGGCGGAATAGACCGCCAGCATGGCGCGCGCGTTGAATCGTTGCATCATCCAGGCCGAGGTGAAGCGGCCCACAGCAAATGCGGCCAGCGTGCCGGTGAGCATGTACCCGGCTGCCTTGTCACCGACGCCGGTCGCGGAGCGCACATAAAGGATGAAGTAGCTCCAGGTGCCCACCTGCGCGCCGACGTAGAGAAACTGGGCGATCACCGCAAAGATGAAGTGGCCTTGGAAGAGACGCACATGCGGCGGCTTGACTTCGGAATGGACGGGCGAATCTTCGCCGCCCAGGTCGGGAAACTTCGTTGCGAGCACCATGAGCGCCCACAGCAGCGCCACCGATCCGAGCACGAGGTAGGTCGGAACCACACGCATGGTCTCGGAGTGGAGGTAGGCATGGTAGGTTCCGGCGACCTGCTCGGAGGCAATCTGCGCCGGGCTCAGTTCGATGCCGGAGAAGATGAATAGCGTGCCCACGAAACCCGCGGTGATCGAGCCCAAAGGATTAAAAGCCTGGGAGAGATTCAATCGCCGCTCGCTCGAATTCGCAGGTCCAAGTTGGGCGATAAACGGATTCGACGCGGTTTCGAGGAATGAAAGGCCACACCCGATCACGAACTGCGCCGCTACAAATGCGCCGTAACGATTGAGCGTAGCGGCCGGCCAGAACAGCCAGCAACCGGTTCCCAGCAGGACCAGGCCGGTGATGAATCCCGGCTTGTAACCGACGCGATGCATGATCTGGCCGGCGGGAATCGCCATGAGGAAGTATCCGACGAAGATTCCGATCTGCAACTGCGCCGCGCCGGAACGGCTGACTTCGAAGGACTTCATGAATTGGCGAATCAGGAAGTCGGTGAGATTGTTGGGAATGGCCCAGAGAAAGAAAAGGGGGGTGACGACGAGAAACGGCACAAGCCGCCCCTGGGGAATGAGCGGGGCGCGATGCGCAGATGCCGGCGTGCCGGCCGAAACGGCAGGGGTTGATTCCAATGGGTGACTCCGTTCAGGCGTTGGCTCCGGCGGTTCGTGGCCGGGGCTGCAATGGCCTGAATTGTTCTACTCAATCGACGTCGAGGATGGCAACTGCGGAGCATCGATGGTTATGGAACCTGGGCTGGTTCCTTGTCGCCGATCCAGACTTCGATTGCATCCGCACCGGCCAGCTCCGACCGTGAAAAGTCCTGGACCGTCGAGCTGAACTTCAGCCCATTCAATATGTTGTTAATCGTGTTCGCGTCGTCCTTGGTCGCCGGGACAAAAAAGCGCACGTTCGTGGCAAATGCAGGATGGGCAACCAGCTCGATACCAGGCGCTCGGAATCCATTCTTCTCCAGGGCAGCTTGAATCTCCATGGCTCTTTCTTTCTGGCTGTCATGCCCATATTGAACATAGACCAGGTGCTTGGGCGCAACGGCGTTGATGCTGGCGCTGGCTTGGGAGACCGATGAGCCGGGAATGTTGGAGAGTATTTTTACGGCAGTGTCCCTCGACGGGTCGCTGGGGCGAAGACCTGCCGCAACCGCGGTTACGACCGGCCTGAGGTCTTCGGAAAACTGCCCTCGATTCTGCAGGTCGGTGATGATGAGAAACCCGAGGTTGCGCTCCTGCTCGTTGGTACTGACCAGGAATTTCACATAATTCGAGTCGCGCTCCCATCGTTTCTGGGCGTCGTCGGCTCGATCCTTGTGCCAGGTGTAGAAGTAGCCAAAAACGGCGATTACAACGGGCAGGGCGAGGCTCGACGCAACGTCGAGCCAATCCCGATCTCTCTTCTCTGCCATCGGAGCGCCTCCTGAATTGAGATTTTGGCCGAGTGTATCAAAACCAAAGACGGCAAGGTCTCTCGATACGCCGAGGTTGGCGCGGCGCAATCGGGCGTGAGGTTGCCGTTTGCCAACTCCGCCCGGCAAGCACCCGAATGCGGGATAATTCCAATTGCTATGGAACTCACCGGACTCTCGTTTCTCGGCAGCCGGCCCGGCGGACAGGGAGGCGCAGCATTTCAAGCCATCAACCCGGAGACCGGCGAAGCGCTGGCGCCCCGGTACCACTCAGCATCGCAGGCCGAAGTGAACCAGGCAGCCGAACTGGCGGCGGAAGCTTTTGCCGGCTATTCGTTGACCGGCGGCAAGCAGAGAGCGGCGTTTTTGCGCCGCGTGGCCGACGGGTTCGACGCACATCGCGACGCGCTGGCGGAGCGGGCCCACCTGGAGACGGGCCTGCCGGTTTCGCCGCGCCTGCTGGGCGAAGCCGCGCGCACGGCCGGGCAGTTTCGCGTCTTCGCCGATCTGGTGGAGGAAGGCTCCTGGGTGCAGGCTCGCATCGATCCGGCGTTGCCCGATCGCAAGCCTGCGCCGCGCGCGGATATTCGCTCGATGCTGCGGCCGCTGGGCCCGGTGGCGGTCTTCGGCGCCAGCAACTTCCCGCTGGCATTTTCCGTAGGCGGCGGCGATACGGCTTCGGCGCTGGCCGCCGGGTGCCCGGTCGTGGTGAAGGCGCATCCGGCGCATCCGGGAACCAGCGAGATGGCGGCGCAGATCATTGCCCGCGCCGTCGCCGATGCGGGGCTGCATCCGGGCGTGTTTTCGGTTCTCTTCGACGCCGGCATCGAAGTGGGCACGGCTCTGGTGCGGCATGCGCGCATTCGCGCGGTGGGCTTTACCGGTTCGCTCAAGGCTGGCCGGGCGCTGATGGATATCGCCGCGGCGCGTCCCGACCCCATTCCATGCTTCACCGAAATGTCGAGCGGGAATCCGGTCTTTGTCCTGCCGGGCGCGTTCCGCCAGGGCGCGGCTACGCTTGCGGCCAATCTGTTCGGATCGGTCACGCTGGGCTGCGGGCAGATGTGCACCAAGCCGGGAATCGTGCTGCTGCCCGACGCACCCGACGCAGCGGCGCTGACCGACGAGCTTCGCGCGCTGGTAGAAAAGTCCGGAGCTTTCACCATGCTTACGCCGGGCATTGCGCGCGAATATGGCCGGGCCGCAAAGGCCCGCGCCGGCCAGGTCACGCTGGTGGCCGAAGCCCCGCACCGGGAGAATGCACAGGAGCGCGAGCCGGCTGTCCACGCGCATGCCAAGCTCTTTTCGACCGATATCGAGCAACTGCTCGCCGATCCGGCGCTGGCCGACGAGATCTTCGGTCCGGACACGCTGCTGGTCACCTGCGCCTCGACCCTGGATTACCTGCGCGCGGCGCACGCGCTCGACGGACACCTTACGGCGACAATTCTGGGCACCGAAGACGATCTGGAAGCCCATCGGGAGCTGGTTCAGGTGCTCGAGCAGAAGGCCGGCCGGCTGATCTTCAATGGCGTGCCGACGGGCGTGGAGGTCTGCCACTCGATGGTTCACGGCGGGCCGTATCCTTCAACGTCGGACTCGCGATTCACTTCGGTGGGCAGCCTGGCCATCTTCCGCTGGGCGCGGCCGGTCTGCTTTCAGAATTTTCCCCAGGCGCTGCTGCCGGAAGAGTTGCAGGATGCCAACCCGCTGGGAATTGCGCGGCTTTGGGATGGAAAGCCGGAGCGATCCTGAGAAGCTATGCTAGACTAGACTTGGTCAGGAGCCCAGCATGCAGACGGTAAATATCTATGAGGCAAAGACACAGCTCTCGAAGCTGGCTGACCTTGCGGCGGGCGGAACGGACATCGTAATTGCGCGAGCGGGCAAGCCGATCGCGCGCCTCACACGTCTGAAAGAACCGAAGCGGCCCATCCGCCTTGGTCTGCTTGAAGGAAAAGGGTGGATTGCGGACGATTTCGACGCGCCGCTTCCCGAGAGTATTCTCGAGGAATTCGAGGGCCGCTAAGTGCGCCTTTTGCTGGATACGCATCTCGTCTACTGGTCGTTTTACGAGACAAGTCGGGTCCCGCAAGAAGCAAAGCGGCTTTTCGCGAGCGCCGACGCTGTCTTCGTTTCCGCGGCTTCCATTTGGGAGATCGCCATCAAGGCGAAGCTCGGAAAGATTCACGCCGATCCAAAGAAGATCGTCAATCTCCTTCCCGCCAGCGGATTTCGCGGCCTGTTAGTGCGTTTGCCCCATGCCGCCGCCGTGGCGGATTTGCCGCTCCATCACCGCGATCCGTTTGACCGACTACTCGTTGCTCAAGCGGTGTGCGAACCACTTCGACTGATCACGTGCGACTCCCAGCTTGCGGCGTACAGCGATCTCGTCATCGTCGTTTGAAGAAGATCCCACTACAGCTTAGATCGCTTCCAGGCTCCTGCCCTTGGTCTCAGGCAAACACGCAATGGTCACGATCAGGCCGAGGACGCTGGAGATGGCGGCGGCCGATTCGGCGCCGAGCAGACCCTTCCAGCTCATCAGGAACGGGAACAGGAAGACGCCCAAGAACCCTCCCAGCTTGCCGATGGCGGCCGCGATGCCGTGGCCGGTGGTTCGCACGCACGCGCCCGGGGAAGATCTCCGAGGGGTAGACGAAAGTTGTCGAGTTGGGACCGAACTCCGTGAAGAGGAAGCTGAATCTGTGATCACCAGGAACGGGACCTCAATGTTCTCCAGGCCGGAAACGAGCGCGAGGACGGCGAACATGGCGGCCATGATGCGGCGAGGCATCTTCCCATCTGCGGACTCCATCTCATCACGCGAGGAGGATTTACAAGGCCATGTCGGAGGAGAAATTGGGGAATCCGCCGCTGCGGACTCCCGCTGGATTCACGCCGCGCACAGGGGGGCTGGCAAGCGAATACGCCCGAGAGATGGGTTGGGGCCTGAATGAGCCGGAGCGCGCAACGGAAGCGCAAGAAAAGCACAACAGCGATAGGGGAACGGGCAACGACTACGGCGCCGCCGACTTCGGCGACACCGCAAAGGACACGAGCGACGCCGGGCAGGCCGTCAAGAACGAAGCCAAACCGCCGGTCGCGAGCGAACGCAAACCGCCGATCATCATCGTGAAGCCCGACGCAAAGCCAACGCCGAAAACCGAACAGAAGCCGAAGAAAAGAATCGCCTGATGCCACTAGAGCACGCGCGCCAGCCACTTTCCGGTGTGCGAGTGCAGATTGGCCGCAATGTCTTCCGGCGGGCCTTCGGCGACGATGTGTCCCCCGGCATCGCCGCCCTCGGGGCCGAGATCGATGACCCAGTCGGCGCTTTTGATGACGTCGAGGTTGTGCTCGATCACGATCAGCGAGCCGCCGCCGTCGATGAGCTTGCGAAATGCGGTAAGCAGCTTGGAAACGTCGTCAAAGTGCAGGCCGGTGGTGGGTTCGTCGAGGATGTAGAGGACACGGCTGGCCTGCGACGGCTTAGCCGTGGCGTTGGCCGCGCGAACCTGCGCCAGATGCGCGGCCAGCTTGACACGCTGCGCCTCGCCGCCGGAGAGCGTGGTGGCCGATTGTCCAAGCCGCAGGTAGCCGAGGCCCACTTCGTCGAGCACGGCGAGTTTTTCAAGCAGCCGCGCCTGGCCGGCGAAGAAGCGCAACGCTTCTTTCACGGTCATTTGCAGAACTTCGTGGATGTTTTTGCCTTTGTACTGCACCTCCAGGATGCGCGCCTGGTAGCGCGTGCCGTTGCAGTCCTCGCAGGGCAGCTCCACGTCGGCCAGGAATTGCATTTCGACGGTGACAGTTCCGTCGCCCTCGCAGGTGTTGCAGCGCCCGCCCGGCACGTTGAATGAAAAATGGCCGGGCGTGAGCGAGAGCCGCTTGGCTTCGGGCTGCGCGGCATACAGCTCGCGAATCAGATCGAAGCCCTTGATGTAGGTGATGGGATTCGATCGCGGTGTGCGTCCGATCGGCGTCTGGTCGACGAGAACCACGTCATTAAGCCGCTCGGCGCCGGTCAGCGTCTTATAGGCGCCGGCGGGATCGGCCCCGTCGCTCTGGCCCAGCGCGCGCGCCACGGCCTTGTAGAGCACCTGGTGCACCAGAGTCGACTTTCCTGAGCCGGAGACGCCGGTGATGGCGACCAGCATGCCTA
>Ga0335081_10013569_pt1 | contig 13174 bp, 16 predicted proteins | sample Lox_Sample_35_FD_206713 | JGI IMG/M metagenome (GOLD analysis project Ga0335081, IMG submission 206713) | Soil microbial communities from Loxahatchee National Wildlife Refuge, Florida, United States - Lox_Sample_3.5 | ecosystem: Environmental > Terrestrial > Soil > Wetlands | place: USA...
GTTGCAGAGCTCGATACATTCATCACAGATGTAGACCGTGGGGCCGGCGATGAGCTTCCTGACCTCATCCTGACTCTTTCCGCAGAAAGAACAATGCAAGACGGTCCCGTAATTCCCTCCGTTCACCTTCATCATTTTCTCCTTTCTGCCCCTTGAGGACTACCCTTGAGATCGGACGGGACGCTGGATGACCACCTCATCAACAATACCGTATTCCTTCGCCTGTTGGCCGGTCATATAAAAATCTCGATCCGTATCCGCCTGGATCCGCTCCAACGGCTGAGAAGTGTGTTTGACCATAATTCGATTCAACTCTTCTCGAAGCCTCAGGATCTCCCTGGCCTGGATGTCCACATCCGAGGCCTGCCCTTGAAAGCCTCCGATGGGCTGATGGATGAGAATCCTTGAATGGGGAAGAGCAAACCGCTTCCCCCTTTCCCCCGCTGCCAGCAGCAGGGCTGCGATGCTGGCTCCTTGGCCCATACATAACGTCGAAACCTTGGGACGAATATACTGCATCGTATCATAGATGGCAAGCCCCGAGGTCACCACCCCTCCTGGAGAATTAATGTAGAGGTGGATATCCTTGTCGGGGTCTTCCGACTCCAGGAAGAGCATTTGGGCGATCACCAGATTAGCGACATCGTCATCGATCGGCGTTCCGACAAAGATGATTCGCTCCTTCAAAAGACGAGAATAGATATCGTAGGCCCTCTCGCCCCTCCCATCCTTTTCGATTACGATCGGTATCAGTGTCATACGCTTTTTCTCCTCAAGAGGACTCTGAAAACCCTTAACCCTTTGTCAGAGCCCCCTGATTACCCAGATTTCAAAGGATGATTACACGGATTTTTCTTCATTTCCAGTTCGTTTCTTGTATGGGTAATCGTTTCATAATCGGTGTAATCAGAGATTTCCGGACTTTTTCGGAAATCTCCTCAAACATACTGGACCTTTGCTTTCTCGAGCAAAACATTTAACGTTTTATCCCGGAGGATCGCTGCTTTCACTTCGGGAAGGAGACCGTTCTTCTCGTAGTATCGTTTCACCGCATCGAAGGGTTGGCGCATCCTCTCGGAGATCTCTTTGAGACGAGCGTCTACTTCTTCATCGGTGACCGCAATCCCTTCCTGACTCGCGATCTTCTCGAGAATCAGAAATGTCTTCACCTGTTTTTGGGCCACGGCCCGATAATCTCCTTGCAGCTTCTCCTCCGAAACACCCAAATTCTTGAGAGCCACGCCCTGAGCAGCCAGCCTCAGCTTTGTGTCCGAGACCATAGCCTTGGCCTGCTCCTCCACCAGACTTTCGGGGACCTCGAAGGGGTTTGCGTTGAACAATTGGTCCACCGCCTGGTCCTTTAACTGGTGCTCCAATGCCAGCGCTTTCTCCTTTTCGATCTCCCCTCTCAATTTGTCTCTTAACTCTTCCAGGGATGAATCACCCAAATCTTTCGCAAATTCATCATCCAGAGGAGGAAGGATCTTCGCCTTGATCTCCTTAATCTTAACATGAAATGAAACCGTCTTCCCAGCCCATTTCTGGTACCCGTAATCCGCCGGAAACGAGACCTCAATCTCTTTTTCCTCTCCCAGGCTCAGCCCAATCAACTTCTCCTCAAAGGTCGGAATGAATTGCCCACTTCCCACTTCCACCGTAAAGTCGGTGGCCTTTCCGCCCTCCAAGGGCTTCCCCTCCACCGTCGCCTCGTAATCGACGGTGACGTAATCTCCCGCCTGAATGGGTCTGGCCTCTGAAAGAGCAGTTAAATTGGCGTGAAGGTTCTGGAGGGCCTTCAGCCGCTCCTCTACCTCTTCGTCTTTCACCTCTTCCTTTTTCCCCTCAAGGCTTAATCCCGTATACCCTTCCACTTTGATATCGGGTTTGATTTCAAACACCGCAGAGTATTGAAACGGTTTTCCACCCTCGAATTCTCCAGGGTCAATCGAAGGCGGGGAGACAGGTTGAAGCTCGGTCTCCGAGAGAGCCTTCGGATAAGACTCCTCAATCAGTTTCTGGATGACTTCTACCTTAACGTAATCTTTGAAATACCTCTCCAGGATGTCCCTCGGGACCTTTCCGGGCCGAAACCCTTTGACCTTCGCCTTTTTCCCCAAGTCTTTATAGAAAGAATCGACCTCTTTGGCAACCTGATCTTCCGGTATCTCTACGGATATCTTTCTCTTGACCGGACTGAGCTCTTCAACGCTTGCTTTCATTAATTATCCCTTCTCATTCAATAAATCCGAAATTGCTCAAACTCTAAACACCAAACTCCAAATTCTAAACAAATCCAAAATATAAAACTCAAAAGGTAATTTCGGCTTTTCAACAATCGAATCGAGTATTTTTAAGTCATACGGTTTTGAGTTTTGTGCTTTAGACATTTGAGTTTGTTTAGAGCTTTGCGCTTCGAGTTTAGAACTTGTTCTTTAATAGATGGTGCCGAGGGCGGGACTTGAACCCGCACAGTCTCTCGACCACGAGATCCTAAGTCTCGCGCGTATGCCAATTTCGCCACCCCGGCCTCAGACTTTTATGAGGGGTTCATCACCCTCGAGTCATCAAAATCGAAAAGGTTGCGGACACGCGACACGCGCACGGTCACGTTACTTTCTGAGTAATTGGTGAGCCGTACAGGAATCGAACCTGTAACCTACTGATTAAGAGTCAGTTGCTCTACCTATTGAGCTAACGGCTCCCAGAAAAACATTGCAAAATGATCAATTGCCAATGATCGTTTCGCAATTCAACTGCACTGCTAATTTTGCATTGCTAAATTTACAATTTGCAATGGCCCCAACTGCTGGCGCTCTGCACTACGTGAAGTGCAGGGCAGCCCTAAACCTCACGTATATTACTGACGGCGCCGTGTACCATGCAAGGTACACGGCTGCCACGAACCCTGCGTGGTTCGTGGCGCGCCCGGTCCGGCTCGAACGGACGACCTGCGGATTCGAAGTCCGACGCTCTATCCAACTGAGCTACGGGCGCTCTGGGGTGAGTGAAGGGACTCGAACCCTCGACCACTGGGGCCACAACCCAGTGCTCTATCCAACTGAGCTACACTCACCATGAATTTGAGAAAAATCTCAAATTACCGACTATCACAAATGATTACGTATTACTTTAAAACGTAATCGATAAATTGTTACGGTTTCATGGCGCGCCTGGAGGGATTCGAACCCACGACCTACGGATTAGAAGTCCGTAGCTCTATCCATCTGAGCTACAGGCGCTTAATTGCTAAATATACGACTTCTTTGAGGTTTGGTCAAGGTCAAATTCGCTGCCGGATTCAAGCCCTTTAACTTATTGAGTAATTCTCCGCTGTGGGAGGGTAAAATGTTCACGACCTAAAGGTCTTTTCAGACAAGGGGTGAAAATTGCGTGTTTGTGCAAAGACGGGTTAGCAAAATGAACGCTATAACGCTATAAAGAAAAATGATTTTCAATGGGTCTTCTCATGTTTATAATCAATGGAAAGGATTCTGAGAATTCCGCCTTCTTTAGTCAAAACCCAGCGTATCTGTCCCTTCAAGATCTTCTTTTCTCCATTTAGTTTCAATATCTGCTCAATTTCGTACCGGGCTTTCACTTCTACGGCATTCTCATAAATTTCTACCTTCCGGTCCTCGAAGCGGCAATGGAGTGTTCGGGCCTGACCGAAAAAATTGTTGTATATCTCTCTGATCGCCGGGAGCCTATCTGTCTGATTCTGGATAGCGTTCGAAGAAAAAAGCCAAAGAAATCCACCGGTGTCTTTTCTCGTATATCGCTCGATGTAGCTGTCAAAAAACTCATTTACCTCTTGTTCTGTTGCGATGAGGCGGGAAGGCGATGTTTGAGGTATGGGAAGATCATGAGCAGCCAACCTGTACGGCGCATCTGCTTTAGCTTGTAAAGGGAACAACCCTAAGCTTATCGTCAAGATAACCAAAATAATGGTTTCCATTCCAAGGCGCCCTTACTCCATTCCGGGAACTGACCATCTCAAAGCCGGGTTCTGGTTGAACAGTGTCTTTGCCCATCCAGCTTGAGACATGTTATCTCCAGAAACAAGTCAACAGGAATATCGAACATTCTTGAGAAAACAGCTTTTTGGGCCTTCCTCTTTTCGAAATGCCCTTTGTTCCCTGGGTCATTGTCGTCATAAAAATTGAAATACCAACCCAAAGACTATCCAGCAGGAAGAGAAAAACGATTTTTTTCCAAAAGGCCGAAGACCTGCCAGTGAATGAAGATTCCCCTCACGCCCTTACCTCTTCCGGAGCTTCGCCAAACATCAGTTTCAACCCGTAGATCAGTTGGGCTTTGGTAAAGGGCTTGGTCATATAATAGCTGGCGCCTAGATCGTATCCTTTGAACATATCCGAATCTTCATTCTTCGCTGTGAGAACGATTACCGGGATAGCCTTCGTTTTGGGATTCGCCTTCACCTCTCGAATAACCTCCCACCCGTCCTTTTTGGGCATCAGAATGTCGCAGATGAGAAGGTCGAAATCATCTTTTCCCAGCTGCTCCAGAGCCTGCACCCCGTCGGCAGCTTCCGTCACCTCATAGCCCAGTTTGTCGAGGTGGATTTTTAAAAACTTCCGGATCACCTCTTCGTCATCCACGATCAGTATCTTCTTTTTCATCCTTCAACCCTCCTTATAGGAAATTTGACGGTAAACGTTGTCCCCATCTCCTCTTTGCTGTCCACATCGATTGTCCCCTGGTACTTGTTCACGATGCGGTAAACGATATTCAGGCCGAGGCCTGTTCCCTCACCCGGGTTTTTGGTCGTAAAGAAGGCATCGAAAATCTGATTGAGATACTTCTTGGGAATTCCTAGGCCGTTATCGCTTACCTTTACTTCAATGAAATCCTCTACGGAGCGAGTGGAGAGGACCAGTTTGCCCCCTTTTCCATCCATCGCCTGAAAGGCGTTGGTGATCAGATTCGTGAATACTTGTTGAATCTCGCCAAGGTTGGCCTGTATCTTTTCGCTGGATCGAAATTCTTTGACCACCTCCACCGAGCTCGTTTTAACCGCCAGTTGGACCATCTTCAACGATCCCTCGAGAACGCCGTTGAGGTCGACCTGGCCCAACTCTTCCTTCTTAGCCGCGCGGGAGTAGGATCTCAAGCCTTTGACAATTTCGTTGATTCGCTGACCGCACTGCAGGATATCCATCAAATAGCTTTCCTTCTTGGAGGGGTCTTCCTCTTCCAGCGCTATCTCCGCCATCCCGATGATGCCGCTCAGAGGGTTATTGATCTCGTGGGCCACGCCGGAGGCCAAGATCCCAATTCCCGCCAGCTTCTCCGACTGGATAAGTTGTTCCTGAAGGCGCTGCTCTTCGGTAATATCTTTCACATATTCAATCACCGAAAGGAGTTTCTCTTTCTCATCAATAATAGGGTAAGAAAAGATTTGCAGCGTGGTATGATCTTCGGAAGGCTTCATAATAGAGGAACGGGGTTGTTTGGTTTCAATGCTTACCGAAACCGGACATCCCTCGCAGGGTTTCGGTCTTTTGAAATAAGCCTCGTAACACTTCCGATTGATCAATTCTTCAAAAGTAGTTTGATATTTCTGAACGACGGCTCGATTGACGCGGAGAATTCGATAGTCGGGGGCCTGGATAGAGAGTTGATCGCGAATGCCGTCAAAAATCGCTTCGAGGTTTCTTTTGCTCTCCCTGATCTTCTTCTCCAGTTTCCTCTGTTCCGTCAGATCCCGAAAGATGATCTGATAGAAAGACTCGTCCCCCAAATCAATTCTCTTGATGGAAAAATCCACTACGAATGAGGACCCATCCTTCCTCGTTAAGGACAGGTGGTCCGTTCTTCCTCCCTCTTTTTCAGCCACTTCACCGAAATAATCTCTAGCTTTCTCCGCTTCATCGGGTGCGAATAAATCAAAAATCCCCTTTTCCAGCAGTTCTCCTTTCATGTAATGGGTCGCTTTCTCTACCTCCCTGTTGATATCGACAATTTGCAATTCCGGATTTCTCAAGACAATGATCCCGTCGTTCGCATTCTCAAAGAGGCCGCGATATTTGTCTTCAGAAATAGTAAGCTCATGGCGTTTTTCCCGGGTCAAGGTCTGGACGATGTATCCGTAGAAAGCGGTCATGATGAAGATGAATGGAACCCGAAGAGTATAGCTGCTGCTCTCTTCCCCCGTTAAAAGCCCCCAGGAATAGAGGAGGACACCGTAGAGGAGGGCCGTGATTCCTCCGATGACCATCAACAGCTTGAAGTTACGGCTGATCGACGCAAAGATGATGATCAGGAAAAAAACCAGATAAAAATCTGTTGTCATTTTTTCCGAAAGATACATCCCGAAGCAAACAACCGCCGTATCGAAGAGGACCAGGGGATAGAATAGCCTTAAATTTGAAAACCACCCTTTCGGGAAAAAAGTGAGCACGGCGTTCGACAGGAGATAGATGAAGATAAGGATGTGGCTTAGATGGAAGTCGGCCACCCTGCCCTTACCGAAAAGGATGAGGTAAGAGGTGACGATGATGGCGGTCCATCGAAGCGTTAATATGATTCTCTTTCTATCTTGATCTTCCATCCTGAATGTTGTTCGGGTCAACACTAAATCAAATTTATTTCCATCAGTTAAGAAGGTGAGCAAGAAACATACCAATTAAAAACCGTTGAGGGTGGCCCCGTACAACCGGTTCTTAAGTTTAACGAATTTGGTGACTTATCATAATTTTTTTCTTATCCTACTTTCCTCCATTTTAACGGAATAGTACCGATTTTTTTTCATTATTCTGACATTTTGTCCGGGTTTGAACAATGGCAGAAAAGACGGAGGGAACCGAGAAAAAAGCGCGCTGGAATACAGGAAGTATTTTTATAGTTCAAGGAGGAAATTTCTCGCGAGTTGGGTTAAGATTCCACAGCATCATTTTGCTGCAACCGTCCACTCATCATTAGGTAGCGTATGTACAAAGAATTTTACGGTTTTTTGGAAAAACCTTTCGAGTTAACTCCCAATCCGAGATTTCTCTATCTCACGCGGAGTCACAGGGAAGCACTGGTCTCTATAGTTGACGGGATTAGGGATCGAAGGGGTTTTGTTTCCATGATGGGAGGGGTGGGGACAGGAAAGACCATTCTCATTCACTCGTTGCTTAACCGCCTTGACGAGAAGGTAAGAACCGTTCTGATCTTTCACACCACCATCACCTTCGCCGATTTGTTAGAAACCATCCTTCATGAGCTGGGCCTGGCACCTGTGAATGAAAACAGAATGGACCTTTTGCATCAGCTGGTTCAACACTTGGCGCAAATGGGTAGGAGGGGAGAAACCCTCCTTGTCATCATCGATGAAGCCCAGAACCTCCCCGCAAAGGTACTGGAAGATCTCCAAATGTTTTGTGAACTGGAATCAAAGGGAATTCAGATCCTTCTTGTGGGCCAGCCAGAACTCAGCGACAAACTGCGTTCGGAAAATCTGAAACGACTCAGACGGAGCATAAAGACGCGATGTCAGATCAGCGGGTTGAGCGGAGCGGAGTCCAGGGAATATATCGATCACCGGCTGAGACTGGCCGGAAGCAGCAGCTCCCGAATATTCTCTCCGAAAGCCCTTTCTTTGATCTGTGACTATGCACAAGGAGTTCCTCGCGTGATTAATACCCTTTGCGATAACGCTTTGTTGATGGGCTCCAGTTCCCTCAACAAGAAGATCGATGTGGATATTGTCCGTGAGGTCATAAAAAATATGGAGGGCCCTCCCCCCCGGCGGATGATGGACTCTTCAACCGCCATTGTAAGAAAATGTCGGGCATTTCTCTCCGGGTTACGATATCTTCTGAAGAAGGCGCCCTTGATCATCATCGTTTCCTTGCTCTGTCTGGGGGCGTTCATTTTCTTAGCCCGCAGACACACGGAGCAAAAATCTGCCGGCATTTGGGATATCCGATCCCTTGAGAGGCCTTATGTCGATACCGAATCACTCCCGACGCCACCTCCTTCTTCTTCCATGGCTGCCGTCGGCAGGCAGTACAAACTGAGCGAAATGATCGCTGTACGAAAAGGACAAACCATCTCCGAGTTGACGCAGAAATATTATGGGGTCGTCAACGAGACTCTTATCGATTTGCTGCTGGAGGTGAACCCCAAGATTGCCGATGTCAATCTTATTGTCGTTGGCCAAAAAATCAAGATTCCCTATATCACCGAAGAACTATTGATGATCCGGTCCGCTGATCGTGCTTATAAAATTCATGCTGGAACTTTTGAGAATCCTGATTCTGCCAGAAATTACAGCGACCATCCGTCATTAAAGGGGAAAAAAATAGAGGTCCTTCCCCGGAAGGTATCTCCTCGGGAGACTTGGTATCGTGTGATGATCGGGAAATTTGAGAATAAAGACGAAGCGCTGAAAACGATATCTCTTCTTAGAAAAAAAGGAATCCTGCCCGCTTTCGGGACTTCCAAGAACTGAGTGGGGATTCTGGGAAATGCTTTGAAAGTATTGGTCGGGGCGAGCCGATTTGGCGGGGCAAACGTCCAGGGCCTAACAAAGATCTTGAAACTATCCAAGGCCTATATTTACAAACTGGTTAGGATAAAATAAATTCCATTCTATCATATCAACATCCATCCAGACTGAAGAAGGTTCCGATTTTTTTCAGAGTTTTTGATGTATCCTCTTGGGTCGACTTCGATGTCTGGATTTAGCTCGCAATATCGATTCCACAATGCCTGTTTGGCTCTCACCACTATATCCGTCATACGGCTCTCCTAGAATTTACACAATCCCTGCGAGGACAGGTTTGATTAATCTGCGCTAATGAAGTTGACTGAAAAATGGAAGCACCTCAAAAGATTGCGCTTCCCGAAAAGGTAACAGCGTTTCATATTGTGCGCTCCACAGCGCACTTGCCGGCCAGTCAGCGGCTTTGGAGTTCTTGACTATATAATTCAATCAGCTGTTACTTAAGGACTCTCGACTTTACCACTTGCCTTCCCACTTGCCTGATCACTCAATACCTTATTGACTCGACGCCCGAAGTACCGCCCTACTTTTTTATGGATGACCTCGGAGCCTAGCTACGTTCCTCCACCATGGCTATTTGAATTAGACCTTTTGACATCAAATCCATTCTATGATAAATTTTTTACAAAAGCAGGTTCATCCTATTGTGGAGGAGGTGAGCGTTACGAAACAGACAATTTCCAAAAACACCGTGGATATTCTGCAAAAAATAGAATCCATTGAAAAAGAAGTCAAGGACCTCAAGGTATCTGTTCTCAAGAAGCTTGCGCCAACTGGTAAGAAGGCTGTCTCCCTCAAGGGCATTCTAAAGGGCGTAGAAGTCACTGATGAAGATATCAACTCCGCAAAGAAATCTCTCTATAGCAAAGTAGGCCTCTAGACAACCAATGAACTTTGTTGCCGACACACACGCTCTCCTTTGGTGGTTTATAGACAGTCCTAAAATAAGTTCAAAGGCCACAGAGATTTTTGAGAAATGCGAACAAGGAGAAAATATTGTTTTTATCCCTTCGATTGTTATGGCAGAAGCTCTTAGCGTCTTTGAAAAGAAGCGAATTTCTTTCGATTTCAAGAAACTCATTAAAAAAATTAATGAAAGCGACAATTTCGTGCTGATAGCGCTTGACTATCCAATAATTCAGAAGATGGCGGACTTGAAAGATGTACCGGAGCTTCACGACAAAATAATCGTTTCGACGGCGAAACATTTGGACGTTCCTATTATTACAAGAGACAGGACGATACAAAACCTTTCCTATATTAAAACGTTTGGTAAAGACACCCTTCATCGAGACCCTCTTAGGTTTTAAACTTGCTCTGCACCCCAGACAGGAAGTATCCTCCTCTTCGGATGTTTTCAATTCCGCACTCAGCAATCCCCGCCTTGATGAGGCGTTGGCGAGGCAGGTGCATTCCGCAATTGAAATGGGCCAACTTTTTTATGGACGACAGCAGAAATCAGTAGAAACCTAACTTGTTGATTGTTGCGGCCTGACCCCGAAGTCCTCCTTATTGACTCAACGCCCGAATTCACGCCCAGCTTTTTTTAGGGATGATACCAAATCTCAATTTTTCAAGCCTGACCCCATGTCACCACGTCCGTGTCTTACCTGTAATATCAGAATCAAAAATAGATTTATTTCTTAAAGAACTTCTTCTCGCGGTGTCCGGCATCATGCCGCTGCCTCCAATATGCTCGTTGGGCAGCCAGTGTATCGCCATGGTCGGTGCAGTAGAAAGGACCAGACTAAGCCAGTGCCGGCGTCGCCGATCTATTTCTGCAGAGCATTGAGTTCTGAGTCTGTCCACGCCAATGCCTCGGTGAGAGCTTTGCGGTACATCCTATTCCTCGCTGTCCGAGGCAGCGCGAAAGGTGTAACCGGGAGGAGCAGGATCTGTCCCACCATGTGAAGTCGAGCCGAGAGCCTTCTCTCAGCAATGACCGTACCGTCCTGTTTGGCGAGGTGGACTTTGATCTCGTAGTCTTCATACGTGATAAAAGGTATCGCAAACAGCGTGAAGGCACAGATGGCAGCCCAGTCCGCCTTGGGAAAGACGTAGTCCCCCGCGCCTCGAACATACAAGAGAACCTGGTAGTCGGCCGTCGCCTGATTGTGCGTTACCTCATATCGGCCGCTGCCCTTGAAGATCTTCTCCCCCCATGCATTGATGCGATCATTGTTGCCCATGCCGCCATACATACAGAAGTATATAGTGGGGTGACCAGGAACACTTCTGATTTGGAGGTGTTCGGGGGAACTAGAAAAGCTGGTGTTTGCGGGTGCAGATATCGAAGACCAGCTGGCACACCCCGTTCCGGTGATGGCAAGTGCAGACCCAAGCAGCAGACACCTAATGATACGTTTCATCGTGTGTCCTCCTAGTTTGTTTATTTTCTTTTCTCGTTCTGACTTGAATATCCAGTAACGCCCGAAATCGAACAACAATTATTCTTTAGACGTTCTTATATCGAGGAATGATGTTGGATATCCTACGCATAACATGAGAAAGTTGTCAACAACTATTTCTGGCTCTCATAATCTCGATATTCACCTGAACGGCACGCCTACTTTTCGGTATGCTAGAAAGCATGGCAACTCCTTGCTCCGTAAAGGCATAAGGTGGATACCTTCGCCCTCCCCAGTGACTTGAGGTGCCAAAATGGCATCTCAAGTTTTCGAATTCGTCTTTACTGAGCTGAAAAGTGAAATCGTGTGGGAAGCGGGAGATATTTCTCTTAACGGCACGAACCAGTTGGCCAGTTTCTACACCATAAAGTGCGGCCAAATCGGTGTCCAACATCACCTTATGTCCGCGAATCAGTAAAATGAATCACTCGATCCGCTCAGCGGGAATCAAGGATCTGTCTTTTGACATTTTATCATTCACTCTCCTAACCTTTCAATTGTTCCGGAGTGCGCTCCTGTAACCACAGCTTGCCCCGGCAAGGAGGGCCATTCGCCTGGGGTCGGAATGTCGCCCCCGCTCAGCCTTTGAATGGCTCGACCCTTTTCGGGGCTCCACACACATTTTTCCAACCGATGCTGCGCCATCTCCCAAAGCAAAGAGCAGAGCGCATAGAGCATAGCGTAAATACTTCAAACCTTCTTTTTGGGCAGCTCTTAAATCTTCCAGAGATGCAATCGCTGGCATGTCTCAACCTCTCGCATAGCGCTATTTGCTGACGCAATGCATAAGGATAACCAAACCTCCATTCAATCTATTTCTTCGAGACCTTTTAGAATCTCAGGAAGAATTGGATCCATGAATTCTGAAGGAGTCACGATATGTATCGGATACTTGTCGAGATCCTTCATTTTTCCAAAGTGCTGTTTGTCGCCAGTCACCAAAAAATCCGCTCTACTTCGGATAGCTGAAATAAGGACTGGAATGTCCTTTTCTGCAATCTGACCGGAAAAGCTCCTTATGTCCTCCGGTCGAGGAAGAGGAATAACCTTTAGATTGATCTTAGGGAGATAGTCTTTGTACAGGAGGAGAAGACCGGGCATTTGTTTCTTTAGATTTCGCTCGATTTCAATCAAATTGTATCTCCCTGTTGAGCCAATCAGAAACGGAAGCCCAAGGTTTAACAAGTCGAGAAGGATGCGAGGCGCACCCCTCTCAGAAAGCAGACCAGATAAGATCACATTTGAATCGAGGAAAACCCTAACGACTTTTTTTCCCATAGGTCTCTTGGTATAGCTTTTCTCGGTCCTCTTTAAGCCCCGCCAGGAGATCTTCCAAAGAGACTCCGGATGCCTTGAGGATCTTCTTCATTTCCCTCCTTGCTTCGTCCAGTTCCAGCCTTCTAGGGGTAATAATCACTGAACCCCCTACTGGAATGATCGAAACGATTTGCCCCTCTTCGAGGCGGCTCATGACCCTAATTTTCTTAGGAATGGTCAACTGGCCACGGGATTTAATTTCTGCTGTAATGGATCTCGCAGTTTGCACGTTGCGCCTCCTTATTTTTATCCGAATTCAGAATATCAGAATTCTGAAAAAATGCAGGTACTTAATTCATCGTGTCTGTATGAGTGTCAGTGACTGCTCTCAAAGAACGTGTTCGTGCCTGCGCGCTGAAGCGCTACGGCCCGCAAGCGTGTCCCCCTCACCCCACTGGGGACGGAGACGGCGTGATCCGTGTCCGTCCTAACTCCTTTTTTACCTATTGCCATGACCAGTTCTTAGGGTTCCATCTTAATGGGTCTCTTGATACCCCATCTTCCGTATCCATTCTGGCAATATCCTGTATCATGCCCTTTATCGTCTCCATATCCTTCGATCTGGATCTAACCAGAAAATCAACGTCCTTCGTCGGCCGAAAAAACGGCATCTCATAGACAAGAAATAACAAAGCACCTTTCAGGACAAAAGCCGAACGATAAGCTGAAATAGAAAGTCTGTAAAGGAACCTTTCCTGAAAATACTGAAGAAGGATCGCATCAAAATCTCTTTTCGTTTCTCTTGCCACATTCGTGAGTCTTGCCCTGACCGACGCGCCCAGATTCTTTATTTCCCTCTTTTTCATCGCCCTCCGTTCTCTCATTGTTTAACAAGGGCCTTCAAATAGGGCATCACAACTGTTTTCACCTGGCAAATTTCTGCATATTTCCTGAGTTTGTTGACATTTGCCTCCTTGCGGGAGACATAGTTCCTAAG
>Ga0335081_10013570_pt1 | contig 13173 bp, 10 predicted proteins | sample Lox_Sample_35_FD_206713 | JGI IMG/M metagenome (GOLD analysis project Ga0335081, IMG submission 206713) | Soil microbial communities from Loxahatchee National Wildlife Refuge, Florida, United States - Lox_Sample_3.5 | ecosystem: Environmental > Terrestrial > Soil > Wetlands | place: USA...
CAGCTTTGTCGTCAACAAGATTTATTATAGAAAGGACGGTAGTGTGGGCTCGTTCTCCGCCGACTTCGAGGAGCACTGCGAACCATTTACGGCGGCTTTGTTTGGATCGGTCCGCATCAATTCCACGCTACAGCAGTTTTCCGTGAGCGACGCCGTGGTCAATACTTCCGGAAGCCCATCCGCAGTTTTTACCGTGACGCTCAATCCGGCAAGCACGCAAACGGTTTCTGTGGACTTTGCCACGGCGGACGGTACCGCGTTCGCCGGAACCGACTACGAAGCCACGTCGCAAACCGTGACTTTCCTGCCCGGTGAACTTGCGCATACGGTTTCCGTTCCGCTGATTTCGAAGCCTACAGGCGGGAAGCAATTCTTTGGCCAGCTCTCCGCGCCCAATGGCTTTCAAATCTGGATCAGCCAGGGCTCGGCGAGCTTTTGAGGACTCGCTTTCCGCTATTGCAGCCGGCACTCGCAGCACCTGAACTACTTTCGTTGAAATGCTTCCCGCACCGGCAATTGGTAGAGATGGAAGACGATCAGCACGCGGACCATCAATCCCAGGCCGCCGCGGACCAGCTTAGGGAAATTGAAGCTGATCACGGCCGCGGAAACGGGCGGGACCAGCAACACGAGCCCGAGCATGGCGGCGATGATGGCTATGCGCCGCGCCCAATTGTTGAGGCGGAGAAGGCCCCAGCCGATTAGCGCGCCCACAGCGGCCATCAGCAGAAACATGTAAGGGCCGGCGGTTTCGAGGCCGTCGAGCAGGTCGGCCCCAGCGGCCATGGACAGCGTTTCCGGCGAGACCAACATGATCGCGCCGACCGACGCAAGATAAATCGCCGCTAACAGAAATGCGGCGGCGATGACGGCAACCCCGACGGGACGCTCTGGCGGAGTTTTCGACTCGCCAGTTTCACTCAGGAGCGCCACGGTCATTTCTTCATTTCTGCGGGCTTCTTCTCTTCGGCCTTTGGCTTTTCTGCGGTAGGAGGAAGTACGTTGTTCAGGCGCAGATACTGGGCCGCCATGGCGTAGTGGTCGGCCCAGCCGCTGGCGAGCGCCACTACAGCCCAGGCACGCGGCCGCTCTTTGCCGTCGAACCACGTGATCGGTTCGCTGAACGTGGAATCATTCGCTTTGGCCAGCGCTGTCTTGCAGAAATCAAACGAAGCCTGCATCGCCGCAACCAGCTTTTCCTTCCCCTCGGCGCCTTTCAATTCCTCCGTGGAAGGCTTCGAAACGCCGCCCACGTTGGAGCAAAGGAAATAGTTTGCTTCTACGATGTGAGCGGCCAGGTGGCCGAAGGTCATTTGCTCGGGCGTGGGCTTGTAGTCGTATTTATCGGCGGGCATCGCTTCGAACGCGCCGACGGTATTTTTCTGGCGCCCGTATAACATCTCACGTAAAACGTCAGAAATCGGAGTCTTGTTCTGTGCCCACAGAGGAAAAGCAGACAAACATAAAGAACACAACAGCAGAAGTGATTTCATCGGATTTGCTCCCGGACCGGCGTACAGCATATATCCCGGAGCCCAATTTCGCCACTGGCGGTCGTGCTCTAAGCCATCATCTGCGGTGTCGCTTCGAGCAGGCTGCGTGTATATGCGTCCTTGGGCTCAGTCGTGATCTGCAAAGTATTCCCGATCTCCACGATTCTTCCGCGATGCATCACGGCGATCCGCGTCGAGAGATAGCGGACGACCGGCATGGAATGTGAAATGAACAGATAAGTCAGCCCGAATTCACGTTGCAATTCTGCCAGCAAATTTACGATCTGCGCACCTACGCTAACATCGAGGGCGGAAACCGGCTCGTCCGCAACTATGAAGTGCGGCCGCAACGCCAGAGCGCGGGCGATCCCGATGCGCTGGCGTTGTCCTCCGCTGAATTCGTGGGGGAACCGTGACATAGCGGATTCATCCAGGCCCACCGCGCGCAGAAGCTCTGAAGTGCGGGCGCGAAGCGCCGAGCGGCTTGGCGATTCGTGAATTACCAAAGGCTCGCTGATAATTTCTCCAACCCGCATGCGTGGATCAAGTGATCCGAAAGGGTCCTGAAAGATGATTTGCATGTCGCGGCGTAAGCGGCGCATTTCCGGCGGTGAGCAAGCGAACAGATCGTGGCCGTTAAAATAAATGCTTCCCGAAGTAGGCTCGATCAGGCGCAGGACCAGCCGGCCCAGGGTGCTTTTGCCTGAGCCGGATTCTCCCACGATTCCCAGAGTTTCGCCCGAGTCGATGCTAAGCGAAACATCGTCCACAGCGCGTACTTCGCTGCGTGACGCGCCCCCAAAGATGGATTCGCCTAGAGGAAAGACTTTGGTCAGGTTGCGAAGTTCGATCAGGAGCACTGTTTCTTCACATTCTAGAATATGGAATGAAATTTATCCCGCGATCATCGGCACCGCCACCAGCGCCGCAAACATCCCTGCTATTTGCCACGGTGTGAAGCGCTCTTTCAAGATCAGCCTCGCCCACAAGACTGTGAACGCCGGATAAAGGGACGAGACGATGACTGCCGCGTCCAATCGGCCTGTCTGTGCTCCGCGAAGAAATAAAGCGCTGCCGGAAATATCGACGAATCCGGCAAGCACGGCGAGAGCGGCACTGCGCCGAGTCATTGCGAAGTTCTCGCCCAGCAAAACGATGACTGCGGTGAGGGCCAATGATGTCAGGCGGGCACAGGCAACCGTCCACAAGACGGATCCTCCACCAGCCTTGGCTATGAAGAGGAAGTAACCCGCAAAACCAACGGCCGCGAGCACAGCTAGGCCAATGCCTTCGGGAGGCGCGCCATCCTCGGTGCGACAGACCAGCCAGATGCCAAGGCCCGCAATTAGGAAACCTGCTATCTGAATTTTTCCCGGCAACCCCTGCGTCACCATGCCGACAGCCGCAGGAATTGCCGCCGCGACTACCGCGGAAACGGGGGCGGCGAGCCCCATATGTCCAGCGCCCAGAACTCGATAGAAAACCGCCAAGGCCGCGCCGCCTGACAATCCCGCAGCCACCGCCCAGCCAATACTGGAGCGCGCCGGAAAGGCCGAATGGTGCAACACAGCGAGCACGATCATGAAAAAAGATCCGCTGGCATGGGCAATGCTCGTTAGCAAAAACGCATTAACTCGTCTCGATGCGTAGCCTCCAAGAAAGTCGCTGGTGCCCCAAAAGAAAGCCGCTGCCAGGCTCATGCTCAACGGAAATAAGTGCGCAGTAAACATAAAGCAACGAGAGTAGCATGCCGCCGCGCAGGCTTCTCCGCACGCAGTTGACAAGCGTCGCAGCGCAACAGAGAATTTCCGCTCCCTTGTGGCGCTCAGCCATCTGCGCCGCCGGGAATAGGAACGAACACGAATGTCGGTCGCTCTCATCCTGGGCTTGATTGGCGGGTTGCTGATCCTGGCTTTCCTTGCCAACCGCGTGTTCCGCCTTACCCGTGTGCCCGATGTTGTCGTGCTGATGGGATTGGGCGTTTTGCTGGGTCCGGGATTAGGTCTGCTCGATGCCGAAACTCTGGGCCGCGCTACAAGCCTCCTCGGGACGCTGGCCATCATTCTCGTGCTGTTCGAAGGCGGCCTTGAGCTGGACTTGCGGCACACTCTGCGCCATTTCCCCGGCAGCTTTCTGCTCGCCTGCCTTGCATTTGGCTTCAGCATGGCGCTTGTGGCGCTGATCGTTCACAAAGGCCTCGGATTGCCGTGGATCGTTGGTCTTCTGGCCGGCGCAGTCGTGGGCTGCACCAGCAGCACTGTGGTCTTGCCGGTGATGCAGCAGATTGAAGCGGATGACGCGGTCAAGGTCACGCTGACGCTCGAAGCCTCCTGGGGCGATGTGCTGGCCGTGCTCGTCGTGGGATTGCTATTAGGAACGCAGGAGCAGAGTGGCCCCATTGCGTTGAGCGTGGCGCATGGAGTCCTGACACAAGTGGGTGTGGCGCTGCTTTTCGCAATCGCGACTGGAATTCTCTGGTCGCGCCTTCTGCCCGTGCTTTCCGAACAACATTTCTGGCAGGTGCTGACCCTTTCGATTGTGCTTGTGCTCTATGGCGGCATGGAAGCGCTCGAGGCGAATGGGCTTATCGCCGTCCTGGCTTTTGGATTGACGCTTTCCAATTTCCCGGGCGTGGATCCCGGCCTAAAACACTTGCCGGTGACAAAGGCCAATGTGCGCATGCAGCAGATGCTACTCAGCTTCCACTCTGAACTGGCTTTTCTGGTGCGCACGTTCTTTTTTGTGCTGATTAGCGCAGTGGCGCAGCTCGGCAGCTTTCGCAGGCATCCCGTTCTCATGTTGACCACGGTGGTGGCTTTGTTCCTGGCTCGTTGGCTGGCGATCCAGGCGAGCCGATGGACCTGGACGGGAATCGACAAACGCGGACGCGAAATTATTCTTTGGATCTTGCCGCGGGGCCTGGTAACAGTTGTGCTCGCGATCGCCGTGGCCCGAGACCGTGGCGCGGAGATGGAGTTCCTGCCCGGACTCGCATTCGCAGTAATCATGGTGACCAATCTGATGGTGATCCTGGGCAGCGTGCTGGCCCGGCGAAGCGCCCCGGCGCCAGAACCAGCGCCCGCTTTGGCGGAGGCTGCGGGACCACCAGCAGCCGCAGATCCTGTCTTGCCAGCAGTCACAATGGGCCCGAAGGGCGCCGCTCCGCCGACCCCTGCCCCGCGACCCAGCCGGCGCTGGATTTTGGATTCTGCTTTACTCTTCTTTTTGGCCCTCAGCGCTCTGTTTCTCTGGTATGGAAATCAAAGCCCGGAGTCGCGTCCGGCGGCTGTGGAGCACTGGCTGCGGATGCACTTGAAACGCGGAAATTGATCTAACTTTGCGGATACCAGTTCAGAATCCGAACCTCGATACCCGTCCCTTCCAAAGCTTTTTGAAAGACCGTCAGATCCGACCCTCGGTAGTGATAGGGGATGACGATCTTTGGGTGAAAAGCCTTGACCGCCTCGGCGGCTTCCTCGGGAGGCATCGTGTACGGCAGATTCATACATACGAAAGCCACGTCGATGTTCTTAAGTGCGCGCATCTCGGGAACGCCCTCGGTGTCGCCTGAAAAATAAAAGCGCTTGCCGCCGTAAGTCAGAACGTAACCATTCCCCCGGCCTTTGTCGTGAAAAAGCTTTCCCGGCGCCGGGCCACGTTGCAGGTTGTAGGCAGCGATGGCTTCAATCGTCCACTCTCCCCAGGTTTTCGTTTCGCCGTTGGCGATCGGCTTGGCGGCTGTAACGGTCTGCACCACCGCCGGCGGCGCAAAAATTTCAGTTCCCACCTTGCTGATTTCCTTGATCGAGTCAGGGTCCATGTGATCGCCGTGAATGTCGGTGATGAGAATGAGGTCAGCTTTGGGCATCCCGGTGAACTTCACCGGCTTGGCTGGATCGAGGTAAATGTTCTTGCCTCCCGCCTCGATCAGGGTGCTGGCGTGATTGAGCGGAGTGATCTTCACATCGCCTGCCGACGTGGAGAAACTCTGCGTGTCGGCGGCGGAAGCGAGTGTGGAGAAAACAAGAAGCGAGAAAATCGTAAGCGGCTTCATTCTGGGCCTCACGAAGCTGGAGAACTTGGCAGCTGTCCCGATTAACCACAGAGGACACGAAGGATCACGAAGGTAGATCTGCAGATTCAACTTTGTGTACCTTCCGTGCCCTTTGTGGTTAATGAATCTCGAACATGCTGCAGTTGTTGGTTCAATTATATACGATGTTAATCTATGGTATAATCACCTGTATGGCTATGAGTATAAAGAGCATAGAAGTAGAACGGCTAGCCCGAGAGACCTCTAAAAAAACTGGAGAGTCCCTAACTCGTACTCTGCAAAAAGCCCTGGAAGAACGTCTGGAACGGCTGAAGCGCCAGCGTCGCGGACCCATTCTACTCTCGCAATTGGAAGAAATCCTTCATCGAGTCGATCAATTACCGGTCCTGGATTCGCGCACTCCCGACGAGATCATCGGCTACGACGAACACGGACTCCCTCGTTGATGCGGGCGATCGCGCACAAATGGTAATCGACACATCAGCTCTGGTCGCGATTTTCTTTGCGGAACCGGAACGCGAGGCATTTCTCGAGGCGATCGTTGCCGACGGCAGTCTCCTGGTTTCTGCCGCGACTGTACTCGAGACTGGAATGATATTGGAGGCGCGTCAAGGAGATGCCGCGGGCCGCGAGTTCGACCTCTTCATAGTTCGCGCCAATCTTCAGATCGTTGCCGTCGACGCGGAACAAGTCGAGATTGCCCGCTCGGCCTGGCGAAAATATGGCAAGGGCCGCCATGCGGCAGGGCTGAATTTTGGAGATTGCTTTACTTACGCCTTGGCAAAATGGTCTGGCGAGCCGGTTCTGGCAAAAGGCCAAGACTTTGCGCACACTGACTTAGCTTTCGTCTAGCCTATAGTTCTTCTCCCTCCGGCTACGCTTTTCGGCGGTATGATTAAGTAAAGCAACAAGGCGTAACCGATGAAGATCGGCATGATTCTCCTCGTTCTCAGTCTGCTGCTTTTCTCGAGTGCAGCACTCTGCCAAACCATTCCTCCCGGAACTGTCCTGCCAGCGCAATTGGAATCTTCCCTGAATCCTGCAAAGAACAAGCCCGGGCAAAGACTAATCGCGCGGATTATGCAGGATGTACCGCTTTCCCCGGGCAGGAAGATTCCCGAGGGCGCCAAACTGATAGGGCATGTAGTGACCGTGAAGGCAGGCGGGCCGGGGCAACCGGCGCAAATTACTCTCCGGTTCGACACGTTGCAGTTCCGGCATCGGACCATTCTGGTGAGCACCAGCCTCAGGGCTCTGGCCTCTATGATGGAAGTCGAGGACGCGCAAGTCCCGCCAGCCGGCCCAGACCGCGGGACGCCCTGGGCCTGGGTAACCAGGAATTTGATCGGCGGCGAGGTGGCGTACGGGGAAGGCGGCCCGGTCGCGCGTGGAACAGACATCGTCGGACGGGCCCTTGTTGGCGGCGTTCTGGTTCCCGTCAGAGCAAATCCCGCAGCCGGCTGCCGCGGCGAAGTGGCTGGCAACAGAGAGCCGCAGCCTTTGTGGGTTTTTTCGTCGGATGCCTGTGGCATGTACGGGATGGCTGACTCAGAAATTGCTCATGCCGGACGCACTGCTCCACTCGGCGAGATCGTACTTGCCTCGAAACACGGCAACTTCAACATCCGAAGCGGAAGTGGAATGTTGCTGCGAGTCAATGCTGTGAATCCGGAGTAGGGATTCAGGCTCTCGTGTTCCGCACACTGACGCGGCTTCACTCTTCCTCTTCCTTCACCTCGCCCCGCTCCGTCTTCGCTTTCTCAATGATCTTCTCCTGCAGCTGGGCTGGGACAACATCATAGTGGTGCATTTCCATGTTGAAGCTGCCGCGGCCCTGCGTCATCGACGTCAGATCGACGCCATACGTCAACATTTCCGCCATCGGCACTTCAGCTTTCACCAGCGTGTTGCCGGCTTTGTTGTCCATGCCCTGAATGCGCCCGCGGCGGCTGTTCAAATCGCCCATGATCGAGCCGGCAAATTCATCGGGCACGGTGATTTCGACCGACATCACCGGCTCGAGCAGCGTGGGCTTGGCCTGCTCCATGGCCTTTTTGAACGCGATGCGCCCCGCCAACTGAAATGAAAGATCGTTCGAGTCCACATCGTGATAGGAACCGTCGTAGAGAACAACTTTGAAATCGACGACGGGATAGCCCGCCAGATATCCGCGCGCAGCGGCATCTTTGATTCCTTTTTCGACGGCCGGAATGAAGTTCTTGGGAATCGCGCCGCCGAAAATATCGTTGACGAACTCGAACTCGCCGCCCCGTGGCAGAGGCTCCATCTTGATTTTGCAATCGCCATACTGGCCATGGCCGCCGGTCTGCTTTTTGTGCCGTCCCTGCACGTCGGCGCGGCCACGAATGGTCTCGCGATAGGGCACTTTCGGCGCTTTCAGATTCACTTCCGTGTGATAGCGCTTCTTCAACTTCGAGACCACAACTTCGATATGCTGCTGCCCTGTTCCGGCAATTAAAAATTCTTTCGTTTGCTGATCACGGAAAAATCGCAGCATGGCGTCTTCTTCCGTGAGCTTGTGAATGCCGGCGCCCAGCTTGTCCTCGTCGGCGCGCGTCTTCGGCTCGATGGCAAACGTGATCGCGGGCTCGGGCAATCTCACTTTCGGATACTGAATGGGCGCGGCCTTATCGCCGAGCGTGTCGCCGGTAAGCGTGTCTTTAAGTTTTGCCACTGCGCCAATATCGCCCGCGTGCAGCTCGGTTACTGGAACAGCCGTTTTGCCCTGCATGATGGAAATGTGCGCCAGCTTTTCCAACGAGTTTCGCCCGAAATTCTGTAACGTCGCGTCGTTTTTCAAAACACCCGAGAAAACTTTGAAGTAAGAAATCCGGCCCGCGAAGGGATCGGAAACGGTTTTGAATACATACAGTGAAACCGGCCCGGAATCCGATTCTTTCCGCTGCGGCGGTTCGCCATTCCCCGAAGTTACCTCGCCGCGAACCGGATCATGCTCAATCGGTGCAGGAGTGAAGTCGACGATGAAATCCATTAGCCGGTCGGCGCTGATGTTGCCCAATCCCGAGGCGAACAAAACCGGGAAAATCCTGTCTTCGCGGATCGCTTCATGCAGCGCGGGGATTAAATGCTCTTCGGGAATTGTTCCCTTCTCGAAGAACTCCTCCATCAGCGCGTCGTTGCCCTCGGCCACCATTTCCACCAGTCTTTCATGCGCTTCCTGCGCCTGGTCTTTCATGTTGGCGGGGATTTCGTCTTCTTTGCCTTTGCCATTTCCGCCGAGTTCATAGGTGTAAGCCTTCATGCGCACCAGATCGACGACCCCGCTCAGATTTTTCTCGCTGCCAATGGGCAGCTCGAGTGGAATCACCGTTCGCCCAAATGCCTTCGTCAGCGATTCCAGCACGCGCCCAGCATCCGCGCGTTCGCGGTCCATACGGCTGGCCACGATCACGCGGGGGGTTTTGTATTCTTCACAATAATTCCAGACCCGCTCGGTCACAACCTCCACGCCGGCCACACCATCCACGACTACAATCGCCGCTTCGACCACCGGCAGCGCCATCTTGGCTTCGTGCACGAACATGTTGAAGCCGGGCGTGTCTACAAGATTGATTTTGGTTTTTCCCCACTCGACGTACGCCAGGCCGGAGGCAATCGACATCTTGCGCGCAATTTCTTCGTCGTCGTAATCGGTTGCGGCTGAGCCGTCATCCACCCGGCCCAGCCGCTGGGTCGCGCCTGCGGTATAAAGCATGGCGGCGACCAGCGAGGTTTTCCCCGCGTGTCCGTGGCCCACCAGGGCCACGTTGCGAATATTCGCGCCTTCGTAGACTTTCATGGATGGGCTCCTTTAGGTGGGAGACATACCGCCCTCCCGAAAAAGCGGCAGTAGCACTCAGCAACTCGAAATGCCCCGCCCAAAACTTGTGATGCTAACACAGTGGAAATTCGGCCCTCAACCGTCCGTATCTGCCAAGAGGCAGGCAAAATTCCCTGAATCCTTGCGCTTGCTCAGCCAATCTGACACACAAGCCTTTGGGGTGATTGGAAGTGGCTGCAATGATCCAGACGAACCAAATCGGCGTGCCCGGTAAAAGTGACACGGTGACGGTCCATAAATCGCCGCTATCTTCTGAATCCCCCATCAGTCTACGTATCGCATAGGAATTGTCCCGCAGCTCCCCTTACGTTGAAGAAAGCATAGGAGCTGTGACTTTGGATTTGAGAGGTCTCATGGCAAAACGGATGATCCTGATGTTGGCCCTCGCCGCGGTAGTCCTTGGCGGCCTTGGCTTTGTGAAGTACCGACAAATCGAGACGGCTATTGCGAAGAACTCGGGGTTTCAGCCACCTCCGGAGGCGGTCACCACCGTCGTCGCCAAGGAGGAAAAGTGGCCAAGCACGCTAAACGTAATTGGTACGGTCGCGGCGGTACAGGGTGTCACCGTGAGCGCAGACCTGCCGGGCGTGGTAGACCGCATCAACTTTGAATCAGGACAGCACATAAAGGCCGGTGATGTGCTGGTCGAACTCGACACGCGCCAGGAGCGGGCCCAACTGGCAAACATGGAGGCCCAACGCGACCTCGCCAAGATCAATTTCGGTCGTATGCAGCAACTCGTAAAAGATGGAGTTGTTGCCCAAAGCGAATACGACAATGCAATTGCCCAACAGAAATCAACCGAAGCCCAGGTGGCCGAGATTCGCGCCACCATCGCACGCAAAACCATCCACGCACCTTTTTCTGGAATTCTGGGCATACGCCAAGTGAATCTTGGGCAGTACCTTTCTTCCGGCGAGGCGATCGTCTCGCTCCAGTCGCTAAATCCTATTTACGTGAATTTCGGTGTGCCGCAAGAGGCTACGCCTAAGGTAAGTGTCGGCCGGGCGCTTCAGGTCAAAAGCGACGATCTAGGAGGCGCAGCTTTCACCGGGCGCGTCACTGCGCTCGATTCGGTGGTTGATCAGGGCACGCGCAATCTGCAAGTCCAGGCTACGTTGTCGAACCCGGGCGACAAGCTCCGTCCGGGTATGTTCGTGCAGGTAAGTGTTCCCACCGGAGCTGACAGGCCGGTGATCGCGCTGCCCGCGACGGCCATCAACTACGCGCCGTATGGAGATTCGGTCTACGTTGTCTCCGACCTGAAAGACAAGACTGGCAAGAGCTATCGCGGCGTTCACCAGCAATTCGTCAAAGTGGCTGGCTCGCGCGGAGATCAGGTTGCCATCGTCTCCGGGCTGAACCCCGGGGACGAAGTTGTAAGCTCTGGCGTCTTCAAATTGCGTAACGGCGCGGCGGTTCAGGTCAATAACAAGATTCAACCAGAAAATAATCCGGCCCCCAGGCCCCAGGACAGCTAATGAAGTTCACCGATCTTTTCATCAAAAGGCCGGTCCTCGCAATCGTCGTCAATCTTGTGATCCTGATCGCCGGATTGCAGTCGATTCGTTCGCTCAGCGTGCGTCAGTATCCACGCAGCGATGTCGCCATCATCCAGGTGACGACGGTTTACGTGGGCGCCAACGCTGATCTCGTCCGCGGCTTTATTACCACGCCGCTCGAGCGCGTCATCGCGAGCGCCGACGGAATTGATTACATGGAGTCGTCGAGCGCCCAGGGCTTGAGCACGATCACCGTTCACCTCAAGCTCAATTACGACACCACCGCCGCACTCACGCAGATTCAGGCCAAGCTGGCTCAAGTCCGGAATGATTTGCCGCCCGAGGCGCAGCAGCCCGTCATTGATCTGGAAACGGCGGATCAGCAATTCGCCGCCATGTATCTCGGTTTCTCGTCCTCCACGCTCGACCAGAATCAGATCACCGACTACCTGACGCGCGTGGTGCAGCCGAAGCTGAGTGCGATCAGTGGAGTGCAGCGCGCTGACATTCTCGGCGACCGCACCTTTGCCATGCGAATCTGGCTCAAGCCCGACAAGATGGCTGCGCTGGGCATCTCGGCTTCGATGGTGCGGGACGCGCTTTCGAAAAACAACCACCTTTCCGCGCTCGGGGAAACCAAAGGTTCGATGGTCTCCGTGAACCTGATCGCGAACACCGATCTGCGCACGCCGGAAGACTTCCGTCAGATGGTGGTCAAGCAGGACAAAAATGTCGTCGTTCGGCTGGGCGAGATTGCTGACGTGGTTCTGGGCGCTCAGGACTACGACCAGGATGTCAAATTCAACGGCGAGACGGCCACCTTCATGGGCATCTGGACTCTCCCGGCCGCAAACTCGCTGGATGTCATCAAGCATGTCCGCGCCGCGCTGCCGGAAATTCAATCGCAACTGCCTCCCGGCATGAAGGTCGGCGTCCCTTACGACTCGACGGAATACATTCAGGACGCGATCAACGAAGTGCTTCGGACTCTAACCGAAACACTCATCATCGTCATCATCGTCATCTTCTTATTCCTCGGTTCCTTCCGCTCTGTATTGATTCCGATTGTCGCCATTCCGGTCTCGCTCATCGGCGCGGTTTTCCTCATGCTGCTCGCAGGCTTCACCATCAACCTTTTGACCTTGCTCGCAATTGTGCTGTCTGTGGGCTTGGTCGTGGATGACGCGATCGTCATGGTGGAAAACGTCGAGCGGCACATTCACATGGGCAAGCCTCCGATCAAGGCGGCGATCGATGCGGCCCGCGAACTGGTTGGCCCGATTATCGCGATGACCATCACGCTGGCTGCCGTGTACGCGCCAATCGGGATCCAGGGCGGCCTCACGGGAGCGCTGTTCCGGGAATTCGCCTTCACTCTGGCCGGGGCCGTGGTCGTTTCCGGCATTGTCGCCCTGACGCTCTCGCCGATGATGAGTTCAAGGTTGTTGCGCGCGGGAGACACGGAACGCGGCTTTGCGGGGATCGTCAACCGCCGCTTTGAGTGGGTGAGGCGCACTTATTCTCGCCTCCTCTCGAACACTCTTCAATACCGGCCCGTAGTCTTTGTACTTTGGGGGATTGTGGTTGCGCTGATCGTACCTTTTTATATGTTTTCGCAACACGAATTGGCGCCCCAGGAAGACCAGGGCGTGGTCTTTGGCGTAATCCAGTCTTCGGCCAACGCGACACTCGACCAGACGAACCTGTTCACGAAAGAAGTCTACGATGTCTACCACTCGTTTCCTGAAAGCGCCAGCATCTTTCAGATCACCTCGCCCGGTGGCGGTTTCGGGGGCATGGTGCTAAAACCATGGAGCCAGCGCAAGAAGACTGCGCAACAGCTTCTGGTTGAAACCGTTGGCCCGCTTTCCAAAATTCCCGGGATTCGCGTGATTCCATTGACGCCGCCGCCATTGCCCGGTGGCGGGAATTTCCCGGTCGAATTTGTGATCGTGTCCGCTGCCGAGCCGCAGCAGCTCAATGACTTCGCGAATGAACTGGTAAAGCGCGCCATGGCGAGCGGAATGTTTATTTACGCCGATACTGACCTCAAATTCGATCAGCCACAAGCTGAGGTCGTCTTCGATCGCGATAAACTCCGCGCCCAAGGAGTGGACTTGACCCAGGCCGGCCAGGACCTCGCCACTCTGTTCGGCGGCGACTACATTAACCGCTTCAGCATTCAGGGCCGCAGCTACAAAGTCATTCCGCAAATCAAGCGTGTAGATCGTCTAACACCGCAACAACTGGAGCAAATCTACG